>Ga0316204_10004266_pt1 | contig 26060 bp, 27 predicted proteins | sample 6monrhotite_MG_2_FD_205661 | JGI IMG/M metagenome (GOLD analysis project Ga0316204, IMG submission 205661) | Microbial mat bacterial communities from mineral coupon in-situ incubated in ocean water Damariscotta River, Maine, United States -... | ecosystem: Environmental > Aquatic > Marine >...
CAATCGGTGCTTGAAGGTTTGTTTGAGCTCAGTCAATTCATGTTTTTGCGATAAATTCATTGAGATTGTTGTATGGAGGAGAGGGGTAGTTTCATCTTTTTGAGGAGGCTCTAATTAGGAAACATTTTTCTTGAAAAAACACCAAACACGTTCGATTAAATTTAATTCGGTGGTAAATAAACCAATTTTAATATCGGATTCGTTTCAATTACATCTCTTACTTCTTGCGAGTTGTAATAACTGGCGCTAGCCAAAATAACAAACAGTTGGTTGAGATAAGAATATTTCTTATCCAATATTCCTGATAGTTGTACAGTAGAATCCCAATTAATCGTCTGAGATTTATTGACTGTCATTTCCATTGTTTCTGTATTTACAGCACCATGCAAATTTAATTGTTGACGACCACTATTCTCATACTGATAAGTTACGTTAGTGGTTCTGGTAGTTATGACGATTTAAGTACTATAAACCCGTTTGTGAAGATTTCATTTAATGGGAATTTATTTGAACCTACAACTACAACTCAGTTCATTGCTTACTATGAGAATGCGGAACGGGTAAGTGTATCAAGACAAAGAAAGGTTACTACAGGCTTTATGATCTGGTAAACGAGCAACTACTTCGTGAAATCGAATTGCAAGAGGAATTCTCTGGTGTTGGGATCGATGAAGAGAACATGTTAGTACATCGAATGTTAGGCAGCTCATTTGGTGTGATTCAATCGATAGATCTTTTGAGCGGGCAGACGACAGAAGAGAGTGGTTTGTTTTTACACGGTTTGCTTGACTAGCATCCGTATAAATATGATTTTCAAAAGTTGTTTGTTTTTTTCGTTGGGTGATGTTTTATCAATTTGAATTTCAGAAATGAAAAATGAAAGATGACGTGTACAAATCACATGCAGTTTTGAAACGACAAAATTGCAGGCTTTGTAAAAACTACTCAATCCCTAAGCAATACTACTTAGCCATTTGTTTTTCTTCTTCGCGTTCTTGTTATTTTTGATGTCATTTATACACGCGCATCTTTGTTTCAGTTATAGCAATCACCGGGCCAATTCTAAATGTGGCGAATATACTGGAGTTACACCGCTTATACGGCGATGCTGCGACTAATTCTGTCTTGTTTTAGTGACATCTAAATTACAGGAAAGAGAGAGATTGAGCGCAAAGGCAGAAGAGTTGGGATAAGTCATCTGAATACATGGTGTCGTGGAAAAGTATAGCTGTAGCTAGTGGCTATAGATTGCACGAATTAATGCTGTGTCGCTTGCGCGCTTGTGCCGACTGTAAGTTTAGTTAATTCTATAAATTGATTGGTGTGTAGTACAGTTTCTTCGTATTTTCAAATGTAGACAATAAAAATTTCTATTGTAAATATTTATGCAATAGCAAATTAATGAGAACAATAATTACACTGGGAGCTGAAGAAAATAATGCGCTTTGATTCTTAACAGACTCTATTATTTATAGTGTAAATGCTAAGGCTTTTATGTGTGAAAGCAGTAACCTAGACAGCTTGAGTTTATAAAAAAAATTAATAACCAATTGTGATTGATCATTTTTTGTCTTCGCCCGGTTATCCACAAAAGCTGTGGATAACTTTGTGGATTAAACCTGAGTAACCATCTAAAGTGCTTATGAATAGCGGCCTGTAGTTAGATTGGTTAAAAAATAGCAAGTTTGTAAGTTGTTGATATTAAAAGGTAAAGAGTAAATGCTTAGAATGTTAGGATGTGAGAGGGTAAATTCTGTTCGTCAATAACTAATTGTTCAATATTGTGAATAAAAACTAATAATATCTTTTTATCGCGCGCTTGAAATAAAAAAAACAAGAGCTTTCTACTGTGAAGATTGATTTAATTTATCTTAAAATGTGAAAGATCTACAAATAGTCGGCTATATGGGGTTGCCATATTTTTACTCGTTTTTACGATTGCTCAAATCGAAAATGGTTTTATTCCGCTTTTCTCCCTCTCTGTCTGCATACACCAACAAGGCGGATAAAGGTATACTCCTTTCTCGGTGGAAAGCCATATTTCTTGATGAAAACGCCGGATCAACTGATTTTTCTGAGATAAAGGAATGCTATGCGTTACATGTTTTTAATTGTTGCTTATATGCTGTTAGCTTTTATTGTTGGCCTAGGGTACCTCTTCCCCAATAGACCAATATCTATTTTTGATTTCTTCCTGGTTGCAGCAGTGATTCTGCCCATAATTGCACTTTTTGATTATATTGGCCAGAAAGTCATTGAGAGTGAAATGTTCAATTCTTCAGTGCCAGCGCTACGCATTGTTGTAGGGATCGGGGTATTGGCATTATTTATCGTTGCCGTGAAATTGGCTGTGGGATTCGTTGGTGTAGAAGTTGAGTCCTGGTAAGTGAGCGCGGCAAACTGATTTTGGGTCTGGAAATATGAATGAATCTTCCAAACTACTGAGTATTTGGCGTTGCCAGGTTGAAAAGGATATGGCAGAGCTGGTTTTGCCTGATGGTTGTCGTGATCTTATTGCGACTATAGATGCCTATGGAAAAGTGGATATGTTAATCACAGGTATCGATAAAAATGCGTATGAGGTAAACGTTAAAAAAGGTTCTACAGTAATTGGTTTACGATTAAAAGCGGGTAGCCGTTTCTGTTGGGAAAGACAGGTTCAGAATCAAATGCAGACCCAGATAAACCATCTGGAGGCATGTAGTGCATTGCTAACGGCAATGGAAAATAGGCTCGACCAAAGTGAAGCATATTTGTTGCAAGCGATTGAGGATTGGGTTGTTGAGCCAGATCCTCTGGTTTTAGATTTTATTTCTAGTGTTAACGAACATCAAAGCTATCAACCGGATTTCATGAGTGATCGTAGCTTACGGCGCAAGTTGGTGGCACTTGGTGGCGCGCCACCGCGCTATTGGTTAGGATTAAAACGTGTACGTCAAACAGGCTTAGCGTTACTCCAAAGCTCAAAATCACTTGCTGAAATAGCGATAGAGCAGCAATATTCTGATCAAGCACATATGTCTCGTGATCTAAAAGCTTGGTTTGGAAGTAGCCCCAAAAAATTGAGAGATCAGCAAAGTCGCTATTGGGATAACTTGCGAAGCAATGATGCTTTTAATTCTTGATTTTTTCCGCAGTTATTTTAAAGATTCAGTACTCCACTCTAAGAGCCAGTTAGTCATTTGTATAGCCTTGTAGGTATTCTTCGGTCGGCTCTATCGCTTGAACAATATCCAGATAAACGCCATTTGGATCTTGTAGACAAAAATGACGTTGCCCCCACTCTTCATCGCGCAAGGTGTGAACAATATTGAGTGAATTATTTTGTGCCTCAGAGTGTGCAAAATCAACATCGTCAACTTCAAGGCTAAATATTACACCACTGCTTTTATGTGGCGCATGAAATAGTTCAGGTTGAGTGGGTTGGTTAGGTAGCATGAATCCTAATTGTATTCCACTCTCAGTAGCAAGGTGAAGATACCACTCATTTTTGAAAACAGCGGAAAATCCTAGATTATCCGAATAAAAAGATTCTGCAATCTGCAAATCTTCAACGATAAATATTGGGAATGAATTATTTGGTTTGATCACTGCAATTTACCCTTTTATTGACTAATTTGTTGTTTGAATCGAGAACGATCAGTTGGACTCTGCTGAATAGATTGATAAAAACCTCATCTACAAACTGAAATTAAGCATATACCACTGCTATTCGAAGATATTGAATATTTCGGCCAACTGATTATTCTAGGTTCAAGGATTAACCTAAGTTGTATCAATTTGAGATATAATCCTAGAAAAAGCAGTTGGACGCGCAATTAGAATGCAGGATATTGTTTTGAATAGCGTATAGTTTTGCCAAGTCTTCGGCGTATGTCTGGGCAATGGGATGAATTGAACAAGGAATAAGACAGGGAATGAGTGAGGAATATCTATACAAGTTAGAATTAAAAGTCAGGGATTATGAATGTGATATACAAGGCATTGTTAATAACAGTGTTTACCAAAACTATCTTGAACATGCGCGGCATGAATTTTTATTAGAGTCGGGGGTGGATTTCACTGCGTTGGCAAACAAGGGAATTAATTTGGTTGTGGTAAGAGCTGAGCTTGATTATAAATTTCCCCTAGGGAGTGGTGATCGATTCTGGATAGGTTTGAATATGCAACGCTCCTCAAAAGTAAGGTTTGAGTTTCTACAAGATATTTATCGCGCTTCTGATGATAAGCTGGTATTGAAAGGAAAGATTATTGGTACTTCGCTGAATGAACGAGGACGCCCATCTATTCCGGAAGAGTTGGTGCAGATGTTTAATTAGCGTTAGAATTATTAACGAGATATTCAGTAAACTCGGCAGTAGGAATAGGGCGGCTAAAAAAGAAGCCCTGAATTTCATCACATTTTAATTGATTCAAAAACTGACACTGCTCCTGAGTTTCTACGCCTTCAACGATAACATAAAGTTTTAGTTTTTTTGCCATGGCTAATATGGCTTCAACAATTGCTTCATCATCCTTATCGTTTGGGATATCTTTTACAAAAGAGCGATCAATTTTTACTGTTTGAATAGGGTATTTTTTGAGAGCGGCCAAAGAAGAGTAACCAGTTCCAAAATCATCGACAGAAAGTGATACACCAAGGTTTCTGAGGCTCATCATAGTGTCAATCGTATTGCCACCATTTTGCATGACTATATTTTCTGTTAATTCCAGCTCTAAGTGGGTTGCTGGTAATCCGCTATTTTCTAGCGCTGTTTCCGTGATAGCGACTAAATCCGGTTGGCAGAATTGACGGTTGGACAGATTGACACCAATACGAAGACTATCAAACCCCATCATATGCCACTGTTTTGTTTGATAACAAGCTGTCTCCAACACCCATTTTCCGATTGGCTCGATTAATCCTGTTTCTTCCGCAAGGGGTAAAAAGTCGAGCGGAGATATTAAACCCATTTCAGGGCTAATCCATCTTAGCAGAGCTTCTGCTCCTTTTACTTGGCCACTCAAGGTATCCACTTGAGGTTGGTAGTAGAGTTGCAACTCATCATTTTCTATAGCGTGTCGTAACTTGCTTTCCAGAATTAGACGTGTGGAGACACGCGCATCAAGTTCATTGGAATAGAGTTGATAGCAGTTCTTTCCGCGGTCTTTAGCGCGATACATGGCGGTATCTGCGTGTTTTAACAACTCATCAGGCGTATTACTATCTTCGGGAAAGATACTTATACCTATACTCGCAGTAATACAGATTTCTTGTTGTTCCAGCTGCATAGGTTGAGAAATATTCTCAATGATTTTTTGTGCTACAGCGTTAATATCTTCAATTTTTGCCATATCAGTCAGCACGATAACGAATTCATCTCCTCCTAATCTTGCTACAGTGTCACCGCTACGTGTACATTCTAATAATCGTTGTGCCACCTGTTTAAGCAGCTCGTCACCAATGTTATGGCCCAGGCTATCATTGATGACTTTAAATCGATCAAGGTCGCAAAACATGATGGCACCTTTTCGGTTATTCCATGGCGCTCTTGTTAGGGCTTGTGTAATACGATCCATAAGTAACACTCGATTGGGTAATTCCGTAAGTGCATCATAATTCGCGAGATGATTAAGTCTATTCTCTATTTGTTTTCGTGAGGTGATATCTCGAAAATAAACAGATACACCTTCTTTGCCTGGATAAATTTGTGCTTCTAACCATTTCCCCGTTTTTTGATACTCACCTTCGCATGATTCCACTTGTTTATTATTTGTCGCGGCTGTGATTGCTTCTTTAAACCAATCGGGAAGATTATTGAGTTGATCGAATATATTGTTATGCAATAATTTTACTCGTTGGGCGAGTAAAAGCTTCTCGGCCTGTTTGTTCAAGTAAGTGATAGTGTAACTCTCATCCAGCGCAAAAAAGGCATCGCTGATACTTTCCAGAATATCAAATATCCGCTTATTGGATTCTAATAATTTTTCTTCTGCGAGATTTTTCTCCTTTTCCGCCAATGATAGTCGTAGTGCCGCATGTAAACTATGTGAAAGCGTCTCGCGGCTGATTTTTTCTTTGGGGATATAATCTGATGCCCCTGCGCGCATTATGTCAACCACCAAACGTTCATCGCCGTGCCCTGTTAACATAATAACCGGAGTATACTGTGCTTCATTTCGAAGTTTGGTTAATACTGTTAAACCATCACTATCGGGTAAAAGATAGTCGAGAAAGATACAGTCAAATTGTTTCTCTTCAATTTTTTTCCATGCATCACTCGCATTTATGGCTTCAGCTATATTACCGTCTGCTATTATTGATTTTAGGTGGCGCTTAACTGTCATACGATCAACTTCATCATCGTCAATTATGAGGATTGCTAAATTTTCAGGAAAGTCAGTCATAAAATTTTCTTCGTTTTATTCAGGTACTAAATGAGTTTTTGGCTTCTTTGGCCAGGTAAAATAAAAAGTGGTGCCTTCGCCGGGTTCAGATTTCAGTCGGATTTCCCCACCCTGTTCTTCAATAATTTTTTTCACTATTGTTAAGCCAATACCGGTACTCTCTATGCTGTCTCTTGCTTGTAGTGTTTGGAAAATCACGAATATTTTTTCGTGAAATTTTTTATCGATACCTGGACCATCATCACTAACAGAAATTTTAAAAAGATCGTTTTCATCAAGCACTGCTATGTTAATAATGCCATCCTTTCGATCATGATATTTGAAAGCATTGCTCACAAGGTTAGCGATAACCTGTTCCAAGAGTATCCGGGCGCATTCGAACGTCTGCGAAGTGGCTTCTATATTGATGGTAAATGATTTCGGTGGATCAATGGTTTCGACAACTTCTTCGATCAGAGTTCTAATATCGATGGTCTCTATCTTGGTGTTAGTTGTTCCACCAAGCCGGGAATATTGCAAAATTCCTTCGATGAGGTTTTCCAAGCGCTGAACTCTTCCTCTCAGAAGTAACATATTGCTTTTAATATCTTCATCGATGTTGTTCCCCAAGTCCTCTTCAATCCAGTTGGATAAATTTGCAATCGCCCTTAGAGGCGCTTTTAAATCATGCGCTGCGACGTAAGCAAATTGATCGAGGTCTTTATTCGATTTCTCTAACTCAGTCGCTTTTTTAGATAAATCTTTGGCTGTTCTAGCCAAGCTGTTTTCTGCTTCAGTACGGTCGACAATTTCAGCGGTTAGTTTTTTGTTGGTAAGGGATAGTTCTTTTGTGCGTTCTTCTACGCGTATTTCCAATTCATCATGCGTTTTCCTCAACTGTGCGTCGCGCTCCTCAACAGCATTAATCATGCGGTCAAAAGATCGCGATAGTTTTCCCACTTCATCCTGTCGGTTGATATTGGTTCTCTTGCGTAGATTACCATTGGTCACGGCTTCCGAAAGTGTTACTAATCGCTCTAAAGGGGTAGTGATACGTTTAACAAGTATGAAAACCAGCAGCGCGGCTACTATCATAAAAAATACTTGAACAACCAAATTGGTATATATAGCAGTATTTATCGACTTGTCAATTTCGCTTAGTGTAACGCCGTAGCGAATGTAACCAATGATGTTTTTTCCATGATTGTGCGAGCTGTCAATTGTGTCAACATCCAAAAGCAGGTCTTCATCTTCGCTAGATGCTGTGTTTGTTACGGGATACCAAAATTCGTAAACAGTTTGTTCGTCAATCTGGTATTCATGCCAAATACTGGAAGAGTTGTCGTGTAGTTGAATGTCAACGTGAGAAGGTATTTCTTTGAGTGTTTCTTGAAAAAGTTGTTGGTGTATTTTAGACGATAATATGCTGTGGCCTTCGTCATATATGGCGACATATAAAAAATTAGGAATTCCGGCGAGTTTCTGTATTGCTGGCTCGATAAATTCTACGTTTTTAGTGAATATTCCAAGTTCTACTTCATGAGAAATACGTTCGACGGTATTTATACCTACCGTTCGTAAGTCACGTTCCATAGAATTTCGTAATTGAAATATGGATATTGCTGTTAGTACTAAGGCGAGCAATGAAATAAGTAACATGACAGACCAAAAGAACTTGGCTTTTAAGCCAAGTCTAAAGAAGGGGTTGTTTTTTGACTGGGAATCCACTTGTGATGTTAAATCTTCACTGGGAATTTCATGTCTTATCGCATCGACTTTATTCATATACTTTGTATGCACGCTTTAATATATCTTTTGATAGGGATAGCTTTTGTTTGTTTGCAGTTCGTCTGTTTATCGTTAAATTTAGTTTTCTAGGGTCAATCGTTGAGAATCCGCTTCTATTTTTATTGTTACTATCTTTGTTATTGAAGTTGTTCAATTCTATTCCTGATTGAAGTCCTATATCTTTGTAGTCAAAAGATAATGCCATTAGAGCCCCTTTCTTGACATATTTATTTGATAAGCCAATAATTGGTACATTGTTTTTGAACGAGAAAAGTAAAAGATGTTTGACGCTTTTTTTACTAATAAATGTGGTATCCGCAATCATAAGGATGGCATCAACTTTATCTTTTAATTCGTAAATCGCATTGACTCTTTGTTCCTTTTGAGTAATCTCTTTTTCAACTAGAGTCATATCTAGCATTGTTGTTGCTTTTTTAGCTCTTGCTATCAACGTAGCTGATTTACTGTTGTCAAATATTACGCCGATTCGTTTAATGTTGGGTGAAATCTTTTTTATTTCTCGTATTTGTTCTTCGGGAGGAATGGTCATACTTACTCCTCTAATTGATACATTTTCTAGGCTATCTATTTGGCTAACACTTTCCTCAGGGGTTAAAACAAAACAGAATATAATAGGTACGTGTGAAAATTGTTTTATGCTGACGTTTAATGCTTTAGTACCTAATGCAAAGATGAAATCTATATTTTCGTCTGATAGTTCATCGTATAGATCATTTCCTTCCGGGTCTCTTTTATTATCGTATACGATTGTTTCCACATCTTGTTTTACCACACTTTTAAAGCCTTCAATTGCCTCACGAAAAGGTTTTAAATCACGACTCATTAATGCAACAACATCTCCCGCATGAAGGGGGATACTATAGGTGATAGTGAAGGCTATCAGAAAAATTAGAGGTGTTTTATAATCCATAACTCATCGCGTGACGTTGACACTCCATAAGCTATTTCCATAAAGCGGAGCATCAATTTTGTCACACACCTAATCCTTTACGATTAAAATTTCCTGTTTATTCTTTCAGGGTATAAACCAGACGAGGATGTCGAGTTGTTTAACCTCATAACTATAAATTTTTAAGGCATTTCAATAAGTGACCAATATAATTCAAGTGTAGATACCGCTTTCATGAAATCAGTCAAATCTACAGGTTTCAATATATAACCTGCAACATTCATATCATATGCATCAAATTTGTCGCGTTCTTGATTTGATGTTGTTAAAACGAAAACAGAGATTCTCTTTAATTCATTATCGTTTCTTAACTCCCTTAGGAATTCAATACCATTCATTTTGGGCATGTTAATATCTAATAAAATAATTTTGGGTATAGGGATTTTCTCTTCTCCCTCTTCACCACGGAGTTTGGCAAGCGCCTCTAAACCGTTGCCTGCAATGTGTAACGGATTCATTATGTTGCTTTTTTTGAAAGCGCGTTTAACATTCATTACATCGACTTGATCATCTTCGATTAATAATATGTGCGCTGCTCTGTCTATCATTTAGCATTACTCCATTTCTATTTTTTTTGGCCAGGTAAAAGTAAATGTCGCGCCATTTCCTGTGTCTGATTCGAGAGCTATATTCCCTCCGTACTCTTCTACAATTTTTTTAACCAAGCTCAATCCTATACCTGTGCTCTCATTTTGGTCTCTGGCTTGCAGCGTTTGAAAAATCATGAAGATTTTTTCATGATATTCTTTGGGAATTCCGGGGCCGTTATCTGAGATGGTAAATTTGTAGAATTCACCAGCGTCTTTGCAGGATAAGGTGATTTTTCCGTCTATACGATCATGATGATTTATGGCATTTCCAATGAGATTGCTAAAAACTTGTTGTAAACGTAGTTTAGAGCCGGTAACAGATGGTAGACTCGTTGGAATATCAATACTGAATCCATCAGGTGGGTCTAACGCATCAAGCGTGTCTCGCAAGACATCTGCAACAAGGAATTTATCTGATTGTTGGGTAACACGTCCAATTCTGGAGAATTCGAGAATGCCATCTATCATTTTTTGCATACGCTGAACACGACCTCTCAGCATATCCATCTGTTCACGATTTTCGTCGTTTAGATGTTCTTCAATATCTTCTTCTATCCATTGAGATAGGTTGCTAATGGCGCGAAGCGGTGCTTTTAGGTCATGAGAAACTATGTACGCGAATTGCGATAATTCTTTGTTCGCCTTTTCCAGTTCTGCCACTCGATTTCGCAGCTCTGCAGTTTCTCTTTGGTCGTCACTCATAGGTATTTACACGTCAGTTTGATTTTATCGCTTCATTCTATCTCGTTAAAAAGAGGCCTGAAATAAAGTCCATTTCATTAGAAAAATCGTGCAATTCCTCATTTGTCATAGTTCAGGCCTCACTAATGTAACGACAGTGGTAAAACGTCTCTTGAAGAGATAAGTGTTTTAAAGTGGCTGATTTTTAAGGTTTAGGAAAAGAATAACGTGAAATAGTTAAGGGAGCAGGTGTTAAAGAGTTTTAACTAACGCAAATACGAGTTATTTCCAAAATGTTAAAAAATGTAAAAGTTGTTCTTTGATTTAGATAGGAAAAGTAGGGTTCAAATATGTGTTTAAAATACGTACAGAAAAGATATGTGTGTTAATATAATCCTAGAATAATCAGTTGGCCGCACGTTTAGAGTGCGAGCAGTTGGTTTGATTAGCGTAATGAAAAGTTTTGCGTTCACCTGGTTGGTGAATCAAACACTTTTCATATAGCTAAGTAAATCAAATGATCGTGCTATAAATTGTGGTTCAACTGATTAATCTAGGATAATACAATAGGGATAACATCGATACCCAGTTGATGAAAATGTTTAAGCAGTATCCACGTTAATCCCCAGAGTATGGAGCCGAACAGCATGACAATAATCGGCAGAGTATTTTGCACAAGCTTTTTATAGAGTGAATGTAAAGTTGTCGATCAAGGCGCCGGGTAGTGTGGCTGATGCTTCAGATCTTTTTTCGTAGCTACTCGGGTCAAGAATCTGTTCATTCTCTTTTGTTAAATCGATGAGATTACCACCAAGCATTTGATAGATGCTTTCATCAAATCTCATGACATTTACAGGGGCAACAGCTACGCCATTCTCCACCCAAAAACAGGCAAAACGCGTCATTCCTGTTATGCGGCAGTTATTACGATCTGAGTAGTTGCAATACCAAAGATTACTGATGTAGAGACCTGTGTCGAGCGTTTGTAAAATATCTTCTTGCGCTAGTGAACCGGGCTTCATCCAAAGTGATTGAGGGTGTTCGATACTACAGTTAACAGTTTCTCCATACTCTTTTGCACTACGGTTGTTATTAAGGCAGTTTTTGTAATAACCGTTTTCAATGAGTGAGACAGATTCTGGCGTAAGAAAGCCTTGTTGGGTAAAGTGAGGCGTTAATCCTTTTCTGTGCTCTTCATAAATTGAGACTTTCTCATTGAGAGCTGTGTTATCTTTTACCATTTTTAGAAGTGGGGTTTGAGACGTGCGGTGGCTTTTCAAACCAAACCCTCCCCAGCTTAACAACTCTAAAATCTCATGCAGTGCTGTTGCTGTAAGAAAAACGCGATATTTTCCTGGTTGAATGGTTTTTGGTTTCACTGAAAGTAATGGAAGCGTTTCTCGTGCAGAATCAATTTTTTTCTGGAACTCTGATAGGTTCCAATATGAGCCGGCGTAGTTCTGTTTTATTGCCTTATCTTGTTGATGATGGATGCTCCAGTCGAAATTAAAATTGTAATCGGTGTGCCAATTGAATTGTCCTATGGAGTTAGCAAACCCTCTAGTGATAGAGCCGCTAGCCCATATGCCTACTAGATCTAACGATTGAGCATAATTCATTTGAGAGGGAATTATCTCTTCCAGCTCGGGTAAGCGGTTTTCTCCTTCATAACAGCTATCTTTGGGTTCTGTTAAAAAGTGGATAAAGGGATTTTCCGGGATATGTGTTATTTGATTGCGAAGTTGAGTTAACGCTGTTTTGCATTGTTGCATATCATTCGGCAAATGGCCACATAGGTTGAAATGTGCGCTACATTCTCGATTGTTATAAATAAGTTCTATACGTAGTGTTTGTTGAATAACATGTCCGGCTTGGCGGATTTTGTTTTGATTAAATCGACAAAAATCAGATTCTTCTGCTTCGTAATTTACGAGCAAGATTTCCTGCGATTTCAATTGCACGAAGAGCTTTGCAGTTAATTCTCGAAAATAATTTTTCATGGGGTGTGACATAATTTACGCTCCCCCGAACACAGAAACATTATTAAAAACACACGCTGGGGAGGCGTGGCCCACATGAATCATTTGATTGGGTTCACCTTTACCACAATAAGGGGTTCCCCAAACTTCAAACGTAGTTTCATCTCCTACGGCAGAAAGGTTACGCCAAAAAGTAGAGGATACGCCGCGGTAATTAGGGTTTCTGACAACTTCTTTCAATTCGCCATTTTTTATTATCCTACCAAACTCACAACCGAACTGAAATTTATTGCGACTATCGTCTATAGACCAGGATTTATTGGTGTCCATTAAAACGCCGTATTCGATATTGGCAATCAGTTCTTGAAACGTTTTATCGCCCGGTTCCACATTGAGGTTTGCCATGCGATCCATTGCAGGCCGGTTCCAATCACAAGCTCTCGCATTTGCCACGCCAGAGAGAGGGCTACGAGTTTGAGAGCTAGCACCACCTAGTGCTTTTTCAAGTACGCCATTACGTATCAATAATGTTTTTTCAGAAACAGTACCTTCATCATCAAAAGCATAAGTCGCCATCTCTTCTGGGATCTGCGCATTGGAGCTAACATTAAGCAACGGGGAGCCGTATTGATAGTTACCGAACATTGGCTCATTAACAAAACTGGTACCAGCGTAATTGCGTTCATCGCCTAATATTCTATCGAGTTCCAGCGGATGGCCTATACTCTCGTGAATTTGTAGCATCATCTGGTTCGGCATTAATAAAAGTGAATGTTCTCCCGTAGGACATTCAGCTGCTTCAACTAGCATCAACGCTTCTTCTGCGGTTTGCTGTGCAGACTCAGGGAAATTGAATGCAGCTAATTGTTCTAGGCCACCTTGTTTAGCCGAGCCCCAACCACCGCCACTACGCATTTGCGTTTGTGTGCCTTTATTGGCAACAGCGTAAAATCCGGGAATGACATAGTGGAAGTTTTGCTCGATGGAAAACTCATCACTGCTAACTAACAAGCTTTCAGTCGAGCGATAACTAAGCGTTGCTTGGTAATCAACAATTGTGTCGTTTATTTTCAGTGATTTATTAATTGCTTGGAGTAGTGAGATTTTATCGGCTGTGGAGATGCTGCTCCAAGCCTGCTCGATTTTCGTTTGATAACTTCCTGAACGATTTAGGCGAGGGTAAAGTGATGTATTAATCAAGTTTCGTTGTTTGTTGATTACTGTCCATTGTAGTGCTGCGTTAATAGCGTTTTTTAAGCCGATGTTATCAAGTTGACTTGTTGCTGAATAGGCAATGCCGCCTTCGTTTATCAGTGTGATATGTGCGCCACAGCTCTGATTAAAGTTTGGTGTTTGTAAAACTGACTCTCTTACGTCGAGAGACTCAACACTATCGATAGTAAGACGTAGCGACCAATAGTCGACAGAGGAGGGAACCAGCTGTTTAAAATTGGAAACGATTGATTCAAAGTTCATACTTATTTTTTGCCAATTAATTCGATTTGATATCCATCTGGATCTTCCACAAATGCGATTATTGTAGTTCCAGCATTCATTGGTCCGGCTTCACGTAGAATTTTTGCTCCCATTGCTTTCATTTTGCTAGTTGCTTGGTAAACATCGTCAACTTCTACTGCCAAGTGGCCAAAACCATTTCCTAATTCATAGGTTTCTATTCCCCAATTGTAAGTGAGTTCAAGTGCTGTATTTTCGCTCTCATCGCCGTAGCCTAAAAAAGCTAAAGTGAACTCTCCTTCAGGGTACTTTTTTTGGCGTAAAAGGCTCATGTTTAAAGTTTCAGTATAAAAAGCAATGGATTTTTCAAGATTGCCGACTCTAATCATTGTGTGCAATAAGCGCATGCTTGTTCCTTTTAGTGTTTTGATGAGTTAGTAGACCCTAACGTTGTATAAAATTTCGATTAAAAACCGCGTTGCTGCTTCTATAGCAGCATATTAGCGTTTTCGCGCTGATTTTCTAGATTTCACTTAGAGTGACTAAGCTCAAACCAGAAAACCAGTGCGAAAACGCTACTATACTCGCTCTATAAGCTTTTAATTCCGATATTTTATGCAACGTTAGGGTAGATTGAGCTATCAATTATTGTTATGGAGTGAGTTTTTGAATTATACGTTTAAACTTCAAATGTTTAAATTTGATTTTTGGTCTATTCTGGCTAGTGCTACATATGGGTATAAATCACCAAATGACTCGAAGCAAGTAAAAGTTATTTTAGCCATATAAATCTCTTAAGAGTATAAGTATATGCCGATTATTTATGCTTTCAGGTAGAAAATCGTAATCCAGTTATCAAATACAGGGGGGGAGGGATTAGAAATTAATTATTTTTTTTCGGTGGGGGATATGCTCGTTGTTATTGGCCTGGGAACTCAGATAGAAAAAGAGAGAAGATTACCTCTCTTTTTCTACACGCTAAAAAGCTAGGGAAGGTTTAATCTAGATTTAACGAATAACTAAATTTCCATCTCTACCAATATTTGGATCTGCATCAGGTTTGTTCATCAAAACGGTAATTGCACCAGATAATGCTGACCCCATGCGGTGGTCGACAATGGCATTATTTGTTGGTTTGTCCGCAGGTGAAACAATGTCTGCACTTAAACCTTCAGATACTGCTACACCATAGGTTGCCATATCATAGATAATGTTTTTAGGACTGCCATTTAAGTAGACACGATCCCAAATTCCAGCGATAGGGTGAAACGCAACAGGATCATTAATGTTTGCGTTAACAAAATGGATACGTACTCTTTCACCTGGTTTTGATTGCAAGACTAAACTTGCAGCAGGATCATGCACAGGATCGTAATGGAACATTTTTCCATTGATCAGTGAACCCGCTGAGCCAACATTTGCTAACATTGCTTTATAGTTGTCGGCGTCAGGGAAGTATTGGCCTTGTACTAAAACGTATTCACGATCTGGTTTTGGAAAATCTTTCGTATAACCACCTTTCGGATCAACAATGATAACACCATACATTCCTCGTGCAATATGTTGTGCCATGACGCTAGCGCCGCAGTGATACATCCATACACCAGCACGTTTGGCCTTGAATTTAAAATGTTTTGTTTCGCCAGGTTTAACAGGTGCGAATTCATCTAATACGTCGACTTCTGCAGCGTGAAAATCCATAGAATGTGATTCTTTGTTTGATTTTGGATTTATCAGTTTGAAATCGACAATATCACCCTCTGTCACTCGAACAGTTTTTCCTGGAATTGTCCCATCAAAAGTCCAGGCTGCGTATTTTGTGCCTTTGTTGTCTACCTCAACTGTTGTTTCTTTTGCCGTCATTGTGATATGCACAGTTTTCGCAAACACTGTTTGCGCACTGAACAAACCAATGGCCATGCTTATTGCACCCGTCGTTAGGATTTTAAACATATTTCGCACTCCTCGTTTGTTTTAAAAGTTGTTGCTTCGTTGCAACAGTTTCCCTATCTATTTTGATAGGAGCGGTTAAACATCCACAAATATTTGTTAACGAACTAACGACATTTGCAAAGTTTCACCAAATAGTTGACTAACTCATGAATCTCTTTGTCGGATAAAGTGTCTGCCCATGGTGGCATTAGTACGGATTTGTCTAATGCCAAACCTCCGTCTTTAATGACATTAAATAAATCTTCGTCGCTTCTTCCACCCATGGCTTTTTTACTGGTGTGATCGCGTGGTTGAACTGACATATCTCGAACGTTTAACCCCATGCCATCTCCTTGCATACCATGACATTGCCAGCAATAGGTTTTGTAATTTTCTTCAGGAGTACCAGCCCAAGCCGATGGGAAAACGAAAATGAGTAGAAGTAAAACGAATCGTTTATTCATTCCAGTTCTCCTTCGATAGAGCAATCATGTACTGCACCAGCTTTTGAATATTAGCTTCGGCGGTGTGTTTATTTGGCATGATAGATTTTGGATTCCAGGCCTGTGGGTTCCGAATAAAACTCACCATATAATCTTCTTGAAGTCGTTGCGCTGCTGTGTAAACTTCTGGGCCTGATGATCCACCAAAATTCGGTTCAATTTCATGGCAACCCGTACAACCGTTAAATTTGTCAAATACCATTTCACCAAAGCTCAATGAAATCGATCCACCTTTAAAATCACCTTGCTTGACTAAATTTTCCTTTGCCTCTTTAGCCATTAATACATCGGTAACTTTTTTTGCTTCATTTGAGGTTAGGGTTAGATGCGGTTTTAACGTTGATTTGTCGACGACATCTCTTTTCTTTCCCGGTTTGATATGTTGGAAATAATGGTATCCGGCAGGTCTTATTCGTGTTGGTTTTTGTAACCAACTTTCCAGCCATTCTTTTTTATATTTACTTCCCGCGTAAAATAGATCTGGGGCTTTTCTGTTCCATAGCTCTTTTACTGTTTGAGCTGCCGGGCCATTTAAATCATGACATGAAGAGCAGCGTTCTTTTAGTATTGCGTTGCCGTCGGCGGCCGTTGCTGACACAAGGGGTATAAAAACGAAGAATATGATCAAACGATACATGGATTATTCCTCATGATGGCCGCGACGTTTGCGTTTTAATGGTTTTCCTTGGAAGCGTTCGTTGTTAAATAATCCATAGCCTTTGGTCATTGTTTCTGTGAAAAAGAAATCAGGGTTGTAATCGATATTTTTCCAAACATACCAATCATCCATAGGCGTATTGGCGTATTCCATAACGGTAATTGGTCCACCTGGATGCTTGCCACGAGCAGTTACGTGTTTATCTACATGATCATGGAAGATAAAGCGGCCTTCTTTTTGATTTGCTTCGATGATTACATCGTAACGCTCACCTGGGCCAACCAGCACTGTGTCAACAGAGTAGGGGCTTGCTAACGGAATACCGTCTTTATGGGTAATTAACATGTCATGCCCATGCGAATGCATAGAATGGATTGCGCCGCCGGCACCGTAAAAACGAATTCGTATTACATCTCCAGTTTCAATTCTCAATGGTTGGGTGGAAGGAAAAGAGCGACCATTAACTGAGAAATAGTCTTCTACATCGTACGGTGTAGAGCCTTGTCCGTATTTATCCGCGTTTTCACTTTCCCAAGTAGACATCATCATGATGGCTTCTTTGGTGACTCTTTTTTCGATAGGTAAAGGATCTTTGGGATCTACAATCATCGGCCCCCACATTCCGCGAATTCCTACATGCTCGTTAACCGCTACATGGCAGTGATACCAAAGGCTTCCGGTACGATCTGCCTTCCAGCTATAGGTGTAACTTTCTCCGGGCTTAATTGGTTTTTGGGTAACGCCCGGCACACCATCACTGCGCCAGCTATTGGTTTGTAAAACCCCGTGCCAGTGAATGGTATGTGAAACCGATGTGTTATTTGTTACATGAATAATAACGTCATCGTCTTCTTTTACACGAATGAGCGGACCTGGTACTTGGCCGTTGAATGCAAAAACTTTGTAAGTTAAATCGGGTGCAACGGAGATTTCTCGTTCTTCAATGGAGAGCGACATTTCTCGTTCTGCTGAATGCAATACAAAAGGGTAACAAAGGATTAACAATAACATTAACACGGTGATAAACATTTGAATCACTAAGTTGTGATTGTTAGATCGGCATTGAGCTAACTGTCTACTGGCACTCACGATACTGCTCCTTATCTTTAAGAGTTAATGAGAAATATTCAAAGGTGTATTTTTAATGCAACAATAAACTCGAAATTCTACTCCGTCAACCCCCTGGACATAAATAAATGTATTTAAAGTATCATTTATGGAGTTATTGTTTAAAGTATTCTGAAAATTACAGCTAAATCAAAGAGTAAGATAAGAAGTTATATATAATCAAAAGCTTATATAGATTTGAAAAAAAATGAGAGGATCGTGTAGGATGTGGATTAACGTCGCAGCATTATTAATTTTATTGATGGGGCGGGTATATGATACTAATCAGTGAAGTGGTGGAGTATTGAAAATTTAATATGCTTCTAAAAAACTCACCCCAATATTTTGAAATTGATTTTCTGCTATTTATTGGGATGTTGAGCCTAAATAATATTTTGATAGACCGAAATAACTTCCTCTCCTTCATATTGAATATTGCTACTGATATTATTGGCGCGAATTTTTTGTGAGCTGTTGTGCTCCGTTAACACCGTTTGTTCTATGCTTGCGCAGATTTTCTTCCTATCGTCATGTGACCATTGTTTGCTATCGTTTGGATCTGTTAATGCTTGATCAATATAACGTATGATGCCTACTTCTAAGCAGTTTTTTGGGAAGAAGGATTTCTCCATGCTGTTACCCTGCTTCCGCATTTTTCCACCAATTATTTGAATAATCAGATTACACGAAGACTTCTAATGGCGCATAATATAAATGTAGAAACAGAATGTGAAATGGCTAAAATTAGTTTCTGTTTGGTTGATAAATGAACGTTGTAATGTTTGGATTAGTGTTTTGGTAAAAATTGATTTCAGCATAAATAAGGGGCAGTTGTGAATAAACACGAAGTGGATTTTAACTATTTCTCTCAAGAGAATTTACTTGATGCCGGCTGCTTTGATATGCAGTTGATTATTGATGTGGTAGAAAAAACATTACTCGATTTTGAAAAGGGTTCAATATTGTTTCCCGAAAAAATTGTGCAGATATTTAATCAAAGTACACAAGAACGCATTAATTGTTTACCGGCTACAATGTTGGATGAAAAAATTTGCGGCATGAAATGGGTGTCTGTTTTTCCTGAGAATCCACGAAAATATGATTTGCAAAATCTTTCGGCGATTTTTGTTCTTTCAGAAATTGAACATGGATTTCCTGTCGCGGTGATGGACGGTACCTTGGCTTCAAATATGCGAGTGGGTGCGGTAGGTGCGGTCGCAGCTAAATATTTAGCGAAAGAAAATTCAGAGAGCATTGGTTTTATTGGAGCTGGTGAACAAGCGAAAATGCATATGATAGCGATGAAAGTCGCCCGACCGAGTTTGAAGCTATGTCGAATTTCTGCACTTTCATCCGCCGAGGAAAATGAATTCATTGAACAGCTTTCGCCAATTCTTCCAGATGTAAAATTCGTTGCAGCTAATGGTAAAGCCAAAGTCGCGATGGAAGATGCTGACATTCTGGTTACGGCAACCAGCGCCCAAGCGCCGCTGTTAAAGGCGGAATGGGTAAAACCCGGCGCCTTTTATAGCCATATTGGTGGTTGGGAGGATGAGTACGAAGTTGTTACACAAAGTGATAAAATTGTGTGTGACGATTGGAAGACGGTGACTCATCGTACACAAACATTAAGTCGCATGTATAAAGAGGGATTGATTGGCAATCATGATCTTCATGCAGATTTACATGAATTGGTTTCAGGTTATAAACCAGGACGTGAATCGGATGAAGAGCGCATCTATTTTAACGCCGTGGGGCTGAGTTTTCTGGATGTGGCGATTGCTTTAGCCATGTATCGAAGAGCCAAAGAAACAAGAGAAGGGCTATCGCTGGAGTTGCAACACGAAATGATTTTTGAACACAAAGATATTGCTGAAAAGGTACGTTTATAATGTCATCCGCTTTTCGTCGTTTAAGCGATTCTGATCAGACCTGGGTAGAGATTCAGATAGAAGGAGAGACGATCCGCGCTATTAAAGGCGAATCGGTTGCTGCTGCTATGTTGGCATCGGGTATTCGCTGCTGCCGCACAACTGCAATCAGTGGAAAAGCACGTGCACCTTTTTGCATGATGGGTATATGTTTCGAATGCCTGGTTGAAGTCGATGGCGTACCTAATCGCCAGGCATGTCAGGTTAGCGTGGAAGAAGGTATGAAAATTCGTCGTCAAATCGGTGTGGCAGAAGGATATCGCTAATGCAAAATCACGAATTGGTGATTATTGGTGGCGGGCCAGCTGGTTTAGCTGCAGCAAGTACCGCTGCAAAATTGGGTGCGGAATGTCTTCTCATTGATGAACAGGCGACACCGGGTGGTCAGATCTATCGCGCTATTGATTCAATTCCTGAAGCACGTGCTCAACTGCTTGGTCCAGATTATCGCGCGGGTCTCGAACTTGTTTCAGAATTTAAACAGAGTGGTGCTGCTTATCTTGCAGAGGCATCCATTTGGAACCTAAATTCTGAATGTGAGCTTGGTTTATTACGTGATGGGCAAGCGTCATTGCTTAAAGCTAAACATGTGATTGTTGCCTGTGGTGCGATGGAACGTCCAGTTCCGTTTCCTGGCTGGACATTACCGGGTGTTATGACTGCCGGGGCAGGACAAATTTTGTTGAAATCCTCAGGTGTTGTTCCTAACAACGGTGTCGTGTTAGCGGGGGCTGGGCCTCTTTTACTACTACTTGCTTGGCAATATCTTCGAGCTGGTGTCCGTATCAATGCGATTTTAGAATTAGCACCCGCGCGTAATTTCTGGCGGGCTTTACCTCATCTCCCCAATGCGCTACTAGCTCATCACTACATATTGAAAGGGTTGCGGTATCAATTACAATTGAAACGGGCTGGTGTTCCAATTTTCAAATCAGTTTCAAATCTTCGCGCTATAGGAACTGATTCAATTGAAGCCGTAGAATTTGAGTATGGGAATAATGTTAAACGCATTGAAACACCACTATTATTTACGCACTTTGGTGTCATACCTGAAAGTCATCTTAGCCGTTGTGCTGGTTGTCAACATGAGTGGGATGCCTCTCAGCTTTGCTGGCGGCCGCTGACTGACGAATGGGGTAATAGTTCGGTGAATGGAATTACAATTGTTGGAGATGGTGCAGGTATTGGTGGCGCTGTTGCTGCTCGTCATGCTGGACGATTGGCAGCGATAGAAAGTGCCAGATCGTTAGGTAAAATAAATACACAGCAAAGGGATAACATTGCGCGTGAAGATAGACAATGGTTAAAGGATGATTTGAGAATTCGCCCGTTTTTGGAAAATCTTTATCGACCACAACATACTTTATTGAGTGCACCCAAAGATAAAACAATTGTGTGTCGTTGTGAAGAAATTGATGCTGGAGCTATTCGCAATGCGATATCTGCTGGCCATCGTGACGCCAATCAAATTAAGTTTTTTACCCGTTGCGGTATGGGGCCATGTCAGGGCCGTCAGTGTGATAATGCCGTTAGTCAACTTGTTAGTCATGAACTCGGTTTGGAAATGGGGAAAGAGGAACCGTATCGTATTCGTCCTCCCATTCGCCCGTTAACTATAGATCAACTCGCGTCGTTGCAGGGAGAGGACAAGCCATGATGAGAGCAGAGGTGATCATTATCGGCGGTGGTTTGATGGGGCTTTCCACGGCGGTGCATCTAGGGCTGCGTGGTGTAAAATCCATAATATTGGAAAAACAGAGTTCGGGGCGTCACGCTTCGGGGGTAAATGCGGGTGGCTTGCGTCAACTCAATCGTCATATGGCTGAAATTCCTCTATCGATGGCTGCTGCAGAAATCTGGAAAAATATTGATGCATTGCTTGATAGCCATTGTGATGTACAACTCAATGGCCAAGTGCGAGTCGCAGAAAACGAAGCAGAATTATTGACATTAGAAAGACGTGTTGAAGAACTGCAAGCTCAGGGCTTTCATCATGAACAGATTATCGGTCAGGGTGCACTATATGAACTCGTGCCTAAGTTAGTACAAGGCTGTGTTGGCGCACTGTATAATCCTACTGATGGGTTTGCACGGCCATTTCATGTTACTACGGCATTTCGCCATAAAGCAGAAAGTTTAGGTGCAACTATTTGTAGTGGCGTTGAGGTGAATACCATCGAAGTGAATGGTGACGGTTGGAAAGTTAAAACGACAGGCGGAGAATTTATCGGAGAAAAGCTTGTGAATTGTGCTGGTGCCTGGGCGAATAAAATCGCATCAATATTTGATGAAGCTGTTCCTTTAACACCAAAAGCGCCTATGTTGATGGTGACAGAGCGATTGCCAACTTTTCTCAAGCCCGTGGTTGGTGCTGTTGGTCATAAACTTTCTTTTAAACAGATGCAGAATGGAACAGTTATTATTGGTGGGGCACATCTCGCAAATCTCGATTTTGAACGGGAAAAAACAGAAATTGATTTTACTGAGTTGAAAACTAGTGCAAAAACTGTAACAGAGCTTTTTCCTCATATGGGGAATGTTCGTATTGTGAGAACATGGGCTGGAATCGAAGGATTTATGCCTGACAATATTCCTGTAATAAGCCCTAGTGTAAAAGTGTCAAATTTGTTTCACGCATTCGGATTTTCCGCTCATGGTTTTCAGTTGTCACCTATTGTTGGACGAATCATTTCGGAAATGGTTTTAGATGGAAAAACTGACTTACCGATTGAATCATTTCATATCCAGCGGTTTAATAAACGCTTATATGCTGATATATAAGCATATTGACGGTTTTTAATCGAGATTTTATGCAACGTTAGAGTAAAGAATGACCCACCCAAGGATAGCTCGGGAGAACTGAGTAAGGGCAGGTCATTCACGGGAAGGGGTTAAGGTGTTTCAGCCAGTCCAAAAAATAGTTCGTTTTCTTTCCAGGTATTAATGGTGACCTTATCGTGTTGTTGTAAAAAACTATCCAGCGGTTTTAGTTCTTTGGTCAGCTGAGTGATATATAAAGTTACTGTCTTACCAAGTGAGTTTTGAAGCTTTACTTGAGATGCAATACCACCTTGAATGGAACAGTAGCGCGCACCGAGAACTTTATAACCTGAATTAAGTAATTTTTTTGGAAATGCTAAATTAAAGTCGAGTTTATGCATTTTAGCATTGAGTTGCGAAAAGCTATTGCTTACAAAATCCACTTCATAATGTTTATTGTGGTTCATGGCAATTTCTTTACTGATCCGTGTTTGTAAGCTATCAAATGGTGAAGGTGTTGAGAATACAATGCCACCGAGAATACAAATCATGAAGAGGGCTGCTATCGACAAACGTCGTTGTTTTTCCCAGCGCTGTCTCCAACTGCGGGTTTCATCTTTCTCTGATTGTAAACTCTGCATCTCCATTAAATGTTGAATCTTATGAGCAGAAAGTTTTTGTTGCTGATAATGATCTTTTACCTTTTGATCTAAAGTAGAGGGTTTCATGCTAACGCCTCCTTGTCTAAGTTGGTCAAATGTGTTCTGAGCTTTTTCTTTGCCCGATGCAACAAGCTCAACACACTGCCTCGCGGTTGGTCTGTCAATTTTGATATCTCTTCGGCGGTATAACCTTCCACAACTGCGAGAAAAAGCGCTTCGCGCTCTAAGCTTCGTAAACTTTCCAATGCTTTTTCCAGTTGAGCATACTCCAAATGGTCAAAATATTTTTCGTCGTAAGCAGCATGATCATTATCCATTTCATCAATAGGAATGATGGGAACCAGTTGATCACGTCTATACTGATTGATAAAACGTGATCGTATGGCACTAAAGAGATAGGCCTTGGTTTTAGGCCCATCTGCATGAAGCACAGCAACCCACGCATCCTGAAGAATATCTTCGGCTTTTGCTGAATGGTGGGTCAGCGAGTTCGCATAGCGATACCCGCTGTTGAGGAGTTCTGTTATCTCTTGTGTCACGTTTTATATTTTTTCCAGATGGTATTTTCGTTTATTGCCATTAATCGAGTGTACAATGCCTTGAGTGGTAAGCAATTGCTTGCCCGTTGGGCGCACAAGAAAATCCACATCAATCTTGCGTCCATTTTGATCTTTAAAATCTGCGCAGCTCACATAAAATCCCGATTTTTCAACAATACCATCATGTAATTCATCTAACTTCAATTTAAGTAGATTTCCTTTCACTGCGTCATAGAGGAAAAGATGCCCATCCACGGTGTTGTTACTAATATACTTTTGCATGGATGCTTTAATATTACTGCGTAAGTCACCTTTTATCGACGGATCATCTGCTGCATGTAGTGGCATCGCTAGAAATAGTGTGATTGCTATAGCCCGTGTTACAACATTATTAATTAGTCTCTTCATCTTCATCTCCTGTGTATTATCGAATATGTGTTTCTATAGGTAATAACAAGATAGTGACGAATTTGATTGCAGAGATTGTGAGATAAACCTAAAAAAAGCAGTTGATCCACGAAATATAACGCAAGCTCTTGTTTCGCTTAGCTATATGAAAAAAGCTTGCATCACCAACCAGGTGAAGACAACTTTTTTCATTCGACAATTGCTCCTGCATTGTTCTAACTACGCCCATCCATGGGCTAGTACGCTATTCAAAACAATATCCTGCATTCTAATTGCGCGTCCAACTGCTTTTTCTAGGATAAAATGAGATTTATTTCGTCGTGAGTTAATAGGTGGCGGGTTCGTCAGGTAATTAATACTGTATTATGTATAAAGTCACGAATGCTGGGGGAATTGTTGTGCTGGAAAAGTAGATAAGATTACGACTAGTGTCTTCCATTGGAAAGCGAATATTTCAGCATTTTCTTCAATAATAATTCGTTAACTGTTTGCCGATGAGTCATAGGACTCATATGTCCTGCTTTTGGGATTAAAGTTATATCAGAATCGGGTAATATTTTGTTTAATACATCAATTACTGTATGAGTTGGTTTTCTGGTTTTTTCACCCACATAAAGATGGACCTTTACGTTGAGGTTTTTATAATAATCCAGGGTGACGCTATTGTTGGTTAATATGGAAAACTCCTTAGCGACTTTATCAATGCTTGAAATGATGTCGTCTTTTACCTTTTGAGGCGTGAGCCACCAACTCACTCTGCCTGCCCAGTATTGAACGAAAATTTTGGCGGCTTGAGATTGTTTATTTTCTTCACAAGCGTTAATAACTTGGTTGGCTAGTCTATTTATCTCGTTCCATTCATCTTTTCGTTTATCGAGTTTTAGCAGTAGAAACGAGACTGGTTCAATAAGGTGGATCGATTTGATTTTTTCTGGATGTTGTTTGGCTGCATGTAAGGCCATGGCTCCACCGTAAGAATGAGCAATAATATCTACCGGTTGCCCTGCCATTTTAATAAGCTGAGAGATAATATTGGCGTCAGCTAAGGCATCAAACGGTTTGTCTGTCGGCCAGCGGTCTGATTTTCCATAACCGATAAAATCTGGAAGTAATATACGATGTTTGTTTTTTAGTTGTTTGGCCAGGGGCATCCACTCACGGTGAGATGCACTGGAGCAGTGAGCCATAATAATAGGATCACCGTGGCCAATATCCTGATAGGCGATAGTTAGTTCATTGAGTGAGAAAGTTTTCATATGCGCATCAAAATGTAATCAATCCTTTCATATATAATGCACACTCTCCAGACAGGGAGACGCGATCACCATTTAGTTCACATTCGATAATACCACCACGCGAAGAAATTTGCTTGGCGATGAGTTTTTGTGTATTCAGCCTTTTACTCCAATAAGGTGTTAATAAGCAGTGAGCTGAACCTGTTACTGGATCTTCTGTGACGCCATAGCGCGGTGCGAAAAAGCGGGAGACAAAATCACATTCGTCACCGAGGGCAGTTACAATAATTCCTCGACAATCTAATTGTTCTAACTGAGCTAAATCAGGTTTCAGGTTCCGCACCATCGTTTCATTTTCAACTATTGTCATATATACCCAAAGCGATTGAGATTTAGGTGTGATAGCGTTCCCTTTTTTACTCATGACTGCGTTGCTCCTCCTTACATAGAATGGCTATGTTGCGTCGTCGCGCCTTGTCATGCGCAAAAAATGAAG
>Ga0316204_10004267_pt1 | contig 26060 bp, 23 predicted proteins | sample 6monrhotite_MG_2_FD_205661 | JGI IMG/M metagenome (GOLD analysis project Ga0316204, IMG submission 205661) | Microbial mat bacterial communities from mineral coupon in-situ incubated in ocean water Damariscotta River, Maine, United States -... | ecosystem: Environmental > Aquatic > Marine >...
GCTGTGGCACCTGTCCAATCGGCATTTCATTGGGCCATTGATTAACCTGAATGCGTGATTTCTCGGTTGGGAAAGGCTTAAGGTAGATCTCATGCGCTTCTTTTGCCAGAGGACGAACGATGAAACCAGGCAATACACCTTCGACAAAGTAGTTATCTTCGATCAACAACTTACGACCGCTATCTGGGGCTCGCACCGTACGGAAGAAATTGCCAAGTTCAGTGGGCATATCATCGTAACTTTTCGCCGGTATTAAAGGCGCGATAATCGACTCCATAGTAACAATCGCTTTCACGTTGTCCGGGTTTTGAGCGGCGTAATGTAAGCCCAGACCGGAACCCCAGTCATGCACCACTAAGGTAATGTTCTTCAGATTCAGTTTTTTAACGAAGGCATCGAAGTAGCGGTAGTGGTCGCCAAACGTGTAAGCCAGTTCCGGCTGGTCGGATTTTCCGAAACCAATATTGTCCGGTGCAATCACACGCCCCTGGTCCTGCAGATGCGGCATGATGTTACGCCACAAATAAGATGAGGTTGGTTGACCGTGAAGGAACAGAATCGGGTCGCCTTTGCCTTCATCGACATAGGCCATTTTAGAGCCAAGGATATCCACATACTTATGCTGATATGAAAATTCTGACGAAACTTCCAGCGGTGGAACCTTGAAATCCTCGTAAGGATTTGACTCTTTAGCCTGTATTGAAGTGGCTGACAGTGCAATAACGATGGCAGCCACTGGTAGTTTTATTTTTGAAAATAACATGGGTTTTCTCCTGTACTGAATTTGTTTAAGCAATAAGTTATTGAACTCACTAAGCAGCGACACAGCTGTCTGCAGACCAGGCATTAGCTGCAAATGCTTTATCCACTTCGGTTTCAGCAATATGGTTGGTGTAGTTGGACATAACCTTCAGGCTAGTTCCAAGAATCACTTCAAGAACACTTTGCTGTGTATAACCTGCATCAATAAATGTGTTTACCTGTGCTTCCGTTGGCCAGCCTCGGCTTTCATTGATTACTGCAGCAAAAGTGCGCAATGCTTCCAGTTTTTCATCCACGATTGGGGTGTTATTGCGTAGTGCCTCAATAATTTCTGTTTTAACGCCCGCCATTTGTGAAAGAGAGGTATGCGCAGCCATGCAGTAATTACAACCATTTAACCGGTTGTTTGTCATCAGGATAATCTGGCGTTCTGTTTCTGAGAGATTGGTCTTATCAAAAATACTGGCTAATGCCATATAACCTTCTAGTAAGGCAGGTGCTTCAGCCATGGTGCCTAGTAGATTTGGGACAAAGCTATATGCGTCTTTAGCGCTTTGTAACAAGGGTTGTGATGCTTCTGGTGCAGCTTGAATAGTGTATGCAGTAAAACTAGTCATTTTTCTCTCCAAAAAGTAGTGTTTAAACTATTGTTTGTACCAATCAGTCAAAACAAGCCTAAACTGTTTGTACCAGTCGGTCAATACTTTTCTGATTTATTTTAAGAGGGAGGTTTTATTGAATTAAATCAATGGCTTGAGATTTGATTGCATCAAGACTGGTCCGATCAAATACACCGCGAGCGAGCACACGGAGACCGACAAGAAGGGTTAACAGGCCCTTAGCCGTGACCTCGGGATTGACACGTTTTGGGATTGAGCCTGTACTGATACCCAATGCTACCTGTTGCTCAAAAAATGATTCAGTATCTTTCAGGCCTTTTTTGACGGCTTGCTTAATATCATCATCGTGGTTCGGCAAGTCCAGCGCAGTATTAATCAGAAAACAGCCTTTTTTCTCGGTGTCTTTCAGGCTTTGCTCTATAAGCGCATCAAAGAGTTTGTTGATCGCTAAAACAGGGTCTTGCAGTTTCTCTAGTTCAGCAAGCGTATCCCGGCGCTGTTCACGCTCGTATTTAAGTAAACTCTGGGTAAAGAGTTTCTTTTTGCTGCCAAAGGCATTGTAAAAACTGCCTTTATTAATACCAATGACTTTGAGTAAGTCAGCAAGGGATGTGGCTTGATAACCCTTCGCCCAGAATACTTGTGTGGCGCGGTCTATCGCGTCATCAATCTCAAATGTTTTTTCCCATGGCATGACTTTGTCTATCCCAAATCTAATACTAGATTACAGTATAAGGCAGTTTATACCAATCGGTCAAAAATATCAGTAAAATCCCCGTAAGCGCGAACACAGCTTTTCCGGGAAAGTTGATATTTAGAGATATTCAGGGTCAGAGTAAAAACTCTCAAAACTTATTAAGAAAAAATCGGCCTGCTAGCCTTGTTGCTAACGATGTTGGCTATGAACATGGTTCCGCATTGACACGTATCTTCAAGAAGAAGCTGGAGGTTTCTCCGAAAGAGTGGGTACAGGAACTAACCAACAAGTAGGACCTTTGGTTTTTATGGCTAAGGCAAAAAAGAGGACGTAACTATTTATGCCTGTAACAAATAAATCCGTCCCCATTTTTATTTTTGGCATGTAAATAAGTTGATTTCACAACATCCTGTTTACGAGGCATTAAGTTTAGAAGGTAATTACAGACGCCGTACTTATTCATCAATATTTGATGATGAGATTGAGAAACTGATTTAAACCTGATAAGAAACGCCGCTACATTTTCCGTGCCCACGGGTGACAATCGACTCAAGAAACTGTTTGCCAAAATAAAGTTTGATGAGGCAATAATCGCGAAGCTAGCTTTTATGCTGAGCAAGATTATCATTTTTATTTAGATTTTTTACATGATGCCTCGCTTCGATATGGCGTAAGCATTCATGCGTATGCTTTGATGACAAATCATGTTCATTTGTTACTCACACCTCGTACTAGAGAGGCGATTAGTCTTGTTCTGAAATCTGCCGGTCGCCGCTAGATTATCAATTGTCACCACCCCCTTTTAGGGCGTAAAATGCGCGCATGAATTATGTAATAAAAATCATCATTATAAACACAGTATTGCTTGTGCTACTGGTATTCGGAATTATTGTAAACTTTGCAATATCCAATCACCTAAGCAATAGCGAAGCAAGGAACGACTACCCTGCCGCTATTGAAAAGATTAAAAACAGTGACGATATTAAATGGCTAAGAGAGTCATTTGCTGCCACTGTTAAGTTAAGGTATAGCACCAATTATGGTCTAATCAAATGGCACAATAAAACCCATTACTTTCTTATACTATTAACTGGATTATGTTTAGTTAATTTTTACCTGGTTTCTAGATTAAAGAAGTCTCTACTGCCTGACCAGACATAAAAATCAACATGAATGTACTGCTGGTTAAAGACGATAAAACCACTCGACCCTTGCATTTATTCCTTGAAGGTATATCAGATGGGCTTTGCAATAAGATATTCAGCAAGTTTCAATCTTATGTGCAGCATGGTGATATTTACCATGGTAAGAGCCTCAAAACCTTAAACTCAAAAATATGGAAATATAAGGGCACTATTTATAAGCTTAGAGTCGACAATGGAAAAGAATCTGCAAGGGTACTGTTTGCTAAAACAAAAAGCGGCGACTTAACTATTATTCATGCCTTTTTGAAATCGACACGAAAAACACCGGCGAAAGATGCCAAACAAGCCATAGCCATTTACCAAAACCTGGAAAGCTTTAAAACCGTTATATGGGGTAGTATTGATTGTATTACGCCTTAACAGTCGAACATTTTTTCTTTAAATACAAACCTTAAAAAACTAACCCAGCCATTTCATCCAGGCCATTGAAGCAAAGAAAACCAGTGTCGCTAAAAGCAAAATAATATTTAATGGCCGGTTGGTAAACTCCCCTACCCAAGCGCGTTTACCATTGAGAACCAACAGGGTAATGGCCAGTAGCGGAATAAACATGGCGCCGATCACGGCGTAAAGCTTTTGCACCTCTTTAAAACTCATTAACAGGCCAAGCATAGGAACCAGTGCAATGCCCCACAGGTAAACACGATAAGGCATCGATGTTGTGATGTTGCTTGATGGGTTCAAATCGCTTTGCTTAATAAACAAGCTCCATATATCCGCGAACAAATAAGGTACCGCTTGCCACACACCCAGCAAGCTACTAAAAATGGCGCTGAACGCACCAATAAGAAAAAGCCAACGCCCCCAGTCACCTAGCGATTGCTCCAGGCTATTAGACAACGTCACCAGCAAGCTGGCACCTTTGCCTTCTATTTCGATGGTACTGCCGATAATAACCATCGCCAGACCAAACAAAATGGTCATACTGTAGCCAACGGCCAGATCAATACGGCAAGTTTTTATTGCCTCGATTCCGGTGCGCCCTTTCTCGCGAATCCAGTAGCCGTAACACAGTATGGTAAGTGTGCCACCCACTCCGCCAATCAACGCCACTGTCCATGTGATACCTTTACCTTGTGCATCGGGAATGCTCGGCATTAACAGGCCAGAAAATATTTCTGTTGTGCCGGGCCAAAGCAATAGCGCGGTAACCATCACCGTCATAAACATAATACCAATGCAAATGCCCATGACTTTTTCAAAAACTTTAAAGCCACCAAGCATGACCAGACCCAGCCCAACTAGACTGGATAAAATACCAAAAAATAATTTGCCGTCATTAGCATCACTAAATAGCGGCATCATCGCGTGAAGTGTTATACCGCTGGCACTCATTAATGCTGAGCCAACAAAAAAAGACCAGAGCAACAGGTAAGGTAAAAATAACCAGCCGACAATCGGCCCAAAGCGGTGCGCCACACCTTCCAGAAATGTTTGGCCTGTTACCAGCTGCCAACGAGCCAACCCTTCAGTTAAAATAAATTTCAACAGCCCTCCGACAACCACGGCCCACAAAACCGCCACACCCAAATGACTACCGGCGAAACTCGCCGTTGCCAAATCACCCGCGCCAACGCCGGTAGCAGCCACTAAAAAACCAGGCACAATAATCGCAAGAAGACCGGGATTATTTGAAGCCTGGTTTGTTTTGTTTTGGGGTTTCATTTAATAATTATTATTTGGGGAAAACTGACGACTGTTATATGAGCTTCCTGCTTCATACTTTATGCTTAAGACTTTGCCACGTGCTTGGATTTAAGTTTCAATCCACCTAGCCCCGGAATCTTGCAGTCGATATCATGGTCCGCATTCTCAGCGGGATCAATCAAGCGTATATTTTTCACCTTGGTTCCCACCTTAACCACAGATGAAGAACCCTTTATCTTTAAATCTTTTTTGACAATAACGGAGTCGCCACTAGTTAGAATGTGCCCGTTCATATCACGCACTAAAGTTTCATCAAGCGATTCATCTTGAGACCACTCATGCCCGCAGGATGGGCAAACAAACATTTCACCATCTTCATAGGTATATTCAGCGGCACATTCAGGGCATTTAGGTAAAGTCATAATAAACCAATATTTTGAAAACTAAGCGCTATTATAACGAAATGACGAAAAGATGCCTTTTATTAATACGCTACTTACAGCCCGTACTGTGCGGTTATTGTTAAACAGATTGATGTGAGAACATCGGGTAAGATGGGCATCAACGAATTGCTTCGTGATATTGAGTAATAGTATTTAGTTATCTCATATCGTCATTCCCGAAAACTTCTGTCGGGAATCCAGCGTCTCAAGGTCACTGAATTCCTGCTAAAAGCATGCAGGAATGACGTACTAATAAATTTTCTTGTAATTTCTAACTGTAAACTAATATGATCACTGTGTACGGCATCCATAGCTACATCCCAAATAAGCTACCGTGCTTCGGCTGAAATTTTCTCACCGCCCTCAATCCATCGCATCAAAAACAGCGTTGCTATTCCTGCGATAGAAAAACTAATAACCAGTGGGTAAATAGTTTCATTAAACTGCTGGCCAATAATGACGGCGAGAGCAGCTGATATAAATGTAGACAGCGACCCCACTACCGCGGCACCGATACCTGCGATGTGCCCCAGTGGTTCCATGGCAAGCGCATTGAGATTACCGAATAGCAGGCCAACGCAGAAAAAAGTTAGCAACATATACAAGGTGGTTATCCATAAAACTGGCAGACCACTGAAGCACCAGGTAATAAAGACAAATAACAGCGATGATACTGTCATTAGCAGAAGTGCGAATCTAACGATGCGGTGCATACCAAATTTCATTACCTGTTTTCCATTTACAAATGACGACAGGCCAAAAGCAAATGCCAGGCCTGCGAAATACACCGGAAACCACTGTGCCAGTCCATAGGTATTCTGGAATAACTGCTGAGCTGAGCTGAGGTAAAAAATAAACGGGCCTGTCACTATGCCCGTGGCGATGGTGTAACCAAAGGCCACCCGATTAATGATAATGGTTTTAAGTGCTTGTATCGTCCTGCTAACAGTGAAATCTGCACGGTCTTCTGCTGCCAGGGTTTCACCCTGCCTTAGCAGATACCACATCAGTGAAATAAATCCAATCAGCGCTATAACCACAAAAATGCTTTGCCAGTTGGCCAGCGTTAAAATAATTTGACCAAAGATGGGGGCAAGCATAGGCACCAGAATAAAGATCATCATCACAAATGACATAACCCTTGCCATAGCGCGACCCTCGTACAGGTCTCGAACAATCGCCGTGGTTAAAACTCTTGGCGCAGCAACACCGAAGCCCTGTAAAAAACGCCCCAGTAAGATGCTGTCGAAATCATTAGCCACTATTGTGAGTAGGCTACCAAAGAAAAAGACGGCGTAGCCCATCATCATCGAACGACGCCTGCCAATAGAATCCGATAGTGGTCCAAACAATAACTGACCAAAGCCCATACCAATAAATAACGCACCAATTAGAAACTGGTTGTCATTGGCATTTGTAACGCCTATAGAATTTCCTATGGTTTGCAGCGCAGGTAGCACCGCATCAATAGACAGGGCAACCAGCGACATCATTAATGCCATTAGAGCTATGAACTCTTTAAAGGGTAATGCGTGTTGTAGGTAACGTGTAATCAAATGAGTCTCTTAAATTTTTATTCATATAAAAAGCATTTCACTAAATATGAAATTATAAACCTGTATGCACAATAATTAGTTGGACATTGTCAGCTGCTCTAAATTTAATAGCATACCCGCGCATCAAATCTCCATCTTCAACTGATTCATTATTTGCAAATCCATTACCGCGTGTAATATAGGCAACAAAGGGCCCATTTAATTCTATCTGCTGGCCTTCGTTCAGCACAGCGACATCTATTTTTGTTCTTGCTGGAAAGTCTGCACTTTTATTCTCTTCACCACCGTAGATGCGAGTAAGCTCACCCACCTCAGGTTGATAGACTTTATAGTCTGCCGCCTGTCCGTATACTTCAGGCAAGACCCACAGTTGTAGCATTCGATTCCAGCTATCATCTGGATTGATTTCATTATGCGAGAAACCTTCTCCACCGGCGCGTTGTACCTGTACAGCATTACCTGATAAGTCCTGACCATGCTGTAGTGAACCTTCATGTGCGATTCTGCCTTCGACCATTACCGAGATAACATCAATTTCATGATGACTATGCATAAGAGTTTCACCATGTGGCATATAGCGCGCATCGGCTAGGAAAACGAAATTACCCAGACCCGGCCAGCTGCCATCATTATTTTCATTTGGCCCAAAGAGCCTTGGGTCTTTTAACAGGCGGTGTTCTTTTAAACCGGCAAAACCACCCTCTTTCAAACTATCACGTTTTAAAATTTGTAATGACTTGTTCATAACATACCTCCTTTTAAACATCAGCAAATTACATGCTGAATAACATGCCTACTTTATTAATGCCTGTTAACTAACCTGTTGCAAATCATGCTGTAAATTTTCAGCACTACTTTCGTACAAGCTATTGATTGCTACGACTAACTGCTCATTTAGATCATTATTTACGATACGACCCTGTTCGCTATCAAAATTGTCATAAAAACTGGGGATCGATAAACTGGCTTTTACATCACCATCAAAATACGGTGCTGATGCCGTGGCTGACGCAAGAACACTAGAGGCACCGCCCGGTCCTGGAGATGTGGCAAGCATAATCATCGGTTTATTTTGAAATACTTTTGGATTAACCCTTGATGCCCAGTCAAAGATATTTTTATACGCCACAGTGTACGAGCCGTTGTGTTCGGCAAATGAAATTATTAAGACGTCACTGCTAGCAATTTTATAGATAAAGTCTTTTGCCAGTTCTGGCTGACCCATTTCAGCTTCTCTGTCTTCACTGAATAGTGGTAATTCGTAATCATTAATATCGAGTATCTCGGTTTCTGTTCCATCATATTGATCTGCAATTTGACTAGCTGCATAAGCAACCAGTTGCTTGTTGATTGACTTAGAACTGCTTGTTGCGGCAAATGCGAGAATTTTCATCTGAATGTCTCCAATAAGGGCTGCTATTCGTTCGTATATCGAGATAGTTCGATAACATGGAGACAGTGTAAATTGTTAACATATACGAATAAATATGCTATATGTAAAAACACTATTTCCATACAAGTCCTAATAGAGCAGATAGTGAGCAAAATATGACTCAAAAAGTATCAAATACTGATCTTCTGGATGGGGTGGCTGTCTTTGTAGGCGTTATTAATGCCGGCTCTTTTACCGCGGCGGCACGTGCACTGGGGCACTCCACCTCTTATGTCAGCAAGGAAATTACGCGACTGGAAAAGCGTCTCGGCAGTCGTTTACTAAATCGCACCACGCGCACTATCAGCCTCACCGATGCTGGCCGCGCTTATTATGAGCGTTGTAACCAGATAGTCATTGATGCCGAAAATGCACAGCGTTCGATTAATCAATTACAGGACACACCCCGCGGCTTACTACGTATTAATGCACCGGTAAGTTTTGGCTCTAAATATTTACTCGATGTTTTAGCGCAGTTTATGCAGCGCTATCCAGAAGTAAAACTGGAAGTAGAATTTAATGACCGTCTTATCGATGTCGTGGCTGAAGGTTATGATGTGGTGATTCGCGTTGGTGAGATTAAGGACAGCAACCTTGTAGCACGAAAATTTACCTCATCAAAACACGTTGCCATAGCTTCACCGGATTATATAAAACGCATGGGCTACCCGAAAACAGCTGAAGAACTTACTCAGCACGATTGCATAGCCTATTCACTATTACCCGCTCCAACACAATGGGACTTTTATAAAGACGGTGTACGCTCCAGTGTTAGCGTTGAACCGCGTGTACTATGTAATTCTGCGGAAATTGAAGTCGCAATGGTGAAGCAAGGAATTGGTATAACTCGATTACCACTCTTTACCTGCGAAGAGGAAGTGAAAAATGGTGAGCTTAAAATTATTTTAAATGATTATGATCAGCTGCAACTTGATGTGTATGCCGTGTATCCACATCGCCAATACCTCACAGCAAAAGTACGTGCCTTTGTGGACTTCTTAGTTGACTGCTTTCCTAATTGAATAAAATTCTTACAAGCTTACTAAGCCAGTAATCTTCCTGTAAGCCACGAAACAAACTGTCACGAGTGCAAGACAATAAACTATCATTGCCCCTGCTGGTAAATCGAGTAACGCTGCCATAAGCAGGCCCAATACATAGCCAGAGATACTCACTATATATCCATATAACAATGCGTGCTTAGGTAGTTTCCGTATAGCGAGTGCGGGAAGTATCAGGCTCGCAAATACAAGATAAACACCTACAAGCTGTACCGATGCTGTAATCGCCAAAGCAAATAGCAAATAAAAGGCAAGTGAACTGGCGCGATGTGCGAAGCCAAACCATAAGACAAGAATCACTGAGTATAAAATGGCTACTGGAATAATCTGATCAAAACCAACCCAGAGAATTTGACCAACCAGCAACTCTTTTAATTGCTCACCGCCCTGAGGATTTGTTGCTAATAATAAAATGCTCCCACTAGAGGCAAGAACAAATAATGAACCGATCAATGCTTCCTGAATATCTGGCCAACGTCGTTCAGTAAAGTTTAAAAACAACACGCCAGCTATTGCAGCACTCACCGCCACCAATTGAACTAGCCAACCACCGGGTGCCCAGTCGAGACTATACGCAATAATTAAACCCAGGCCGGCCACTTGTGCAATCGCCAGGTCGAGAAATATAATCCCACGCTGCAACACGCGCTGCCCCAAAGGCACATGCGTAGCCGTGACTAGTAAGCCGGCCAATAAGGCCGGCCCCAGTACACTCCAGTCAATTGCAGACCAGTTCACTATAAAGCACCTTTGAGTTTTTCAATGGTTACACTAAATAGTTCAAACAGATTGTTGACCTGATCTGATCCACCCACGGTATAGGGTAATTCAACGACCGGCGTATTGGTTATTTGCGCTAGGCGCTTCGCTGCACGTGTGCTTTGATAAGGCGTATGCACAATCATACTGGCTGATTGCTTTGCCAGATTTTGCTTTAGCGACACCAGGTGACCTGCGCTTGCAGGCAAGCCCGGTTTTGGTTCCAGCGCTCCGGCAATTTCAATACCTAACCAGTTGAACAAATAAACCCAGTCACGATGGTGAACGACAATACGTTTACCCTTTAGACCAGCTGCCTGCCGTTGCCAGTTTAAAATAGCTGCTTGCCAACGCTGATTAAAATCATCAAAGCGTTGCTGATAATAGGCAGCACCCTCTGCATCAATTTCACTTAAGCGCTGATACAAGGCCTTCGCGATAATTTGAATACGCCTTGGGTCAAGATGCACATGCGGGTTGCCCGCTGCATGTATATCCCCCATGGAACGATCTGCAGCGACTGGTATACCGAGTCGATCTACCATTGCTGCCGCTTCAAAATTGCCGGTTTTACCCGGCAATATATTTGCATTACTCGCCTGCCTTAACAACACCGGCAACCAGCCACTTTCCAGTTCTCCACCCGTACACACTAGCAAATCGGCCTGCCTGATTTTTGCAATCAAACTGGGGCGTGCTTCTATATGATGCGGGTCCTGGTAAGCAGTGGTCGCCGTATATGTAGTAACGCGCTCACCTGCTAACTCATTCACCAGCGAAGTCCATTCCGGCTCACAGGCAAACACATTAATGTTTGCCTGCAAGGGTGTCGTCAGCAGCAATGTAGATACGACTACAAAAAAATGAATCCAGTTTTTCATTTTTAACTTCCCCTAAAAGCGATGAGCGCCATGCGCTCCCATACTCACAATGTATTGCAAGAATATTAAAGTGTCGCTGTCTTCATAGGAGTCGTCTTTATTAACTTGCAAACGGACACGACTATATTCACTGTGAGAATAGTCAATCATCATCGTAGATTGCTCTGGTGTATGCCCTTCATTATCCAGACCCGCTTCTGCTAACACATCCGCATCCGATCCCTGGTTATCTGCGTCCAGACGATCATATCGATAACCAACTCGCCAGCGCGGCATAAACTGATAAACACCCTGTAAATACCAGCCAGTTTGCTCACCGTTATAGCTTGTTTGTTCAAGCGGGCTACTTCCCTCAAGCACGACTTCACCGTCTTCATCACGCACAAAATATTCAGCCTGTAGACTGAAGCTTTGTTCACGGTTATTACCTTTCGGTGCCCACTTCCAGACCATATCTACACCGGTTATTGAACTTTCACCTGTGTAGCTTGGTACTTCGCTGGCACCACCATGATCATGACCACCGGACTCACGATCTTCTATATCCGCATTCCAATGCGAAAAGCCCAACTGCCAGGCGTGACTAACACCTACATCACCACCAAATTTTGCAAATATAGTAAAAGCACCATTACCATCATTCGCCGCGCCGCCGGCAGGGAAACGTTCTCCTCGCATCGCCTCTATACCCACTTTAAAGTAGGTATCGGTTGGCGCCAGCCAGCTAAACTGAAGCCCGTCATCAATTAATTGATCACCAAATAAAGCACGATACACCAACGGCGCATCCATAAAGTTCCAGGCATGGGGGTGCTGTTTATTTAGATAACCAATATCAGAAAAGAAACGCCCCGCTTTAACCGTCATGCCATTACCGATGGCCAGCGTTTCAATATATGCCTCTTCCAGTTCAACTTCCGTTTCACCTTCATGCTCCGCAATCGCCACGGTGAATTTACCGTATAACATATCGTCTATGTTACTGCTCATGCTGAGCTCAGTATGACCTAAAGTGAAACCCTGCTCCGTGCGAGACGCTTCACCGCCCAGCATAAAACCGGGAAGCTCATAGTCAGTCGCATTTGAATACTGACCATAACGGCCATCCAGTGTCAGGCTAATGTTCGGATTAAAAGTAGTCTGCTGAGCAACTGCGCTCGCAGAAAAAAGGCACACAGAGGCCAGCGTGTTAAAAGCTAAATAATTTTTTCTCATTGAAATATCTTCCAAATCAATCACAAAATGAAACAACTGCCAAAATATAAACGGCAGGCTTAAAAGGAATTAGATTTAGATAAAACGAGGTGGTGCACGAGCTGCATAGTGGTAAAAGCTATTTATAGAAGCACTTACCCATGCCTGTTCTGGCTGGTATTGTAATATCGGGGATACAGAAACAGCCTGTTCTGTAGAAGTAACGGCGTGATCGAGTGCATGTGCACTTACGCAATAATCACAAGTTTCAGCAGTATCGTGTATATGAAAATCATGACCTAAGACTCCCCACTGAACGAGAAGCAAGATGGCAACAAGAATTGGCATATATAGATATTTCATGATGGGGAAATTATAAGCCAATGATGAACTATATACGAGGGGATATATCACATCATTCGATATCTCAACAAGGCTCAGTCTAGATGAAAGTTGAACTTGTTTAAATGAGTGATAATATAGCCCCTCCTTTATCAGCAGCATTTACTATGATTACTGTATACGGTATCCCAAATTGCGACACTATTAAAAAAGCCCGAAAATGGCTTAAAGACAATGGTATCGATTACGAATTTTACGATTATAAAAAACAGGGCGTTCCGGAAAAAGAACTTAAGTCCTGGGTAAAACAGGTTGGCTGGGAAGTATTGCTTAATAAACGCGGCACCACCTGGCGCAAGCTGGATGATGATACAAAAAATTCTGTAGATGAAAAATCAGCCATTCAGATTATGCTGGAGAACCCGAGCATTATTAAGCGCCCTGTACTTTCTAAAGGGAAAACCCTGTTAGTTGGATTTTCTGCTGATGAGTATGCAACACTGTAATTACTAAAGCATTGGAAAAACCAGTTCACTCATTTCATCATGCAAAATATTAACGATAATGACTTACTAAAACGTCAGGCATCTGAAGGCGCACTTTTTATACTGTTTGGTGGTGAGTCCTGCAGCGTATGTAAAAGCATTCAACCACAATTACAGGCGATGTTAGAACAATATTTTCCCAAGATGCACAGCGCTTATGTAGATTGTGGTCGCTCACCTGAAATATGCGCACAATACGGTGTATTTAGTTTACCTGTGGTAAAAGCCTATATTGATGGAATGTTAGTCGCTGAGGAGGTTGGTGCCTTTGGCATTAAGCAGCTTATGCAAACACTGGAACGACCCTATACTATGTGGTGTGCTTCCGAACCATAAAGCCGTTTGAATGACTGAATTCAAACGGCTTTATCGCAATGATCTTCACACCTTTATGTTTATCTCTAAACACATTCAGTTAAATGTACTTAAGCCGCCTCTCTCTTATGCCTGTCGTGCAAGAAACGCAGTACTTCTGCCCGGTAATGATTAAACTGTTCATTATCAGCTAGCTCCAGACGATTTCTTGGCCTATCCAGTTCTATCTCTAAAATATCACCTACCGTTGCCGCCGGGCCATTTGTCATCATTACGATTTTATCTGATAACAGAACGGCTTCATCAACGTCATGGGTAATCATAATAACTGTATTACCTAAATCTGCGTGTATCTCCATGAGTGAATCCTGTAAATGCGCGCGTGTTAATGCATCTAATGCACCAAATGGCTCGTCCATTAAAAGTACCTTAGGCTCCATTGCCAGGGCACGTGCAATACCAACACGTTGTTTCATTCCACCTGAAATTTCTGAGGGTAATTTGTCTTTTGCGTGTGTCATATGCACTAGCTCAAGGTTATGCATTATCCAGTCATGCCTTTCAGCTTTTGTTTTTGTTTTTTTAAATACCTGATCAACCGCCAGTTCTACATTTTGATAGGTAGTTAGCCAGGGCAACAGAGAATGATTCTGAAATACCACCGCTCTTTCAGGACCCGGTTCGTTCACTTCTCTATTTTCCAGCAATACACCTCCGGTGGTGGCTTTATACATACCCGCAACAATATTAAGTACCGTTGATTTACCACAACCTGAATGACCTATTAATGAAACAAATTCTTTCTCTGCAATTTCAAGGTTCACATCATCCAGCGCCTTATACGGGCCATGATCCGTAGGAAACTCGATTGATACCTGACTTAGTTGTAAAAATGAACTCGACATAATAAATTCCTCAAATATTTTTTAGATAGTTAGGCCGATTTAACGAATAACCGCGTTTCTATCCCACGATACTTTTTGTTGAAAGTACAACATCGTTCTATCTAACATAAAACCGATAATGCCGATTGCAAATACCGCTACCATAATGCGCGCCAGTGAATTCGAACTACCATTCTGAAACTCATCCCATACAAACTTACCTAAGCCCGGATTTTGCGCCAGCATTTCTGCTGCTATTAAAACCATCCAGCCTATACCGAGTGATAAACGTAACCCGGCGAAGATCATCGGTACTGACGAAGGCAAAACAATTTTATAAACTTTTGTAAACCAGCTTAAGCGTAATACTCGACTTACATTAATTAAATCACTATCAATACTGGATACACCAATTGAAGTATTAATAATAGTTGGCCACATACAACACAATGTTACGGTAATTGCCGATGTTATAAATGATTTTGAAAACATCGGATCGTTACTTACATACACCGCACTCACTATCATTGTTACTATGGGTAACCACGCGAGGGGCGATACTGGCTTAAAAATCTGAATTATTGGATTAAGTGCCCGATGCACGGTTGAACTTAAACCACTCACAATACCAACAGGTATAGCAATTAGGCTTGCGACTATAAAACCTGTTAAAACTGTATATAAACTAGTTAACATTTGATCGAAAAAGGTTTCTTTACCTGTATAGGATCTAATTTTAACGACTGCATCAGGGTTTTTCTCTAACTTCTTTGCATTGCGTTTTTCCTGTCGCTCATAGAACTTTTCTTCTTTTACTCGTTCTTCTTTATGTTCATTATATAAAGATACAGACTGTTCCCAGACTTGCTGTGGCCCAGGCACTTCACCAAGCGATGTTACTATTTGTGATGCCGTTGCACCCCAGATACCAAGAAATAACAAAAATGCCACAAAGGGAACAACAAATGTCTTAATGATTTTATTACCCAGATCTTTAGGTAAGGTTATCGGCGATATAGTAGACATAAGACCTTCTCCCTCTGATTTCACCAGCGATGACTTCGCCAGAAAAGATTTTAATTGGAATTTAAACAACATAATGTCACCTTTAAAAAGTTCATCTCTCATGAAGTATTTCATGAGAGATGAGTACTTTTCTTACTTAATAACGTCTTTTTCTTTCAGGCCAATTTTGAATTTCTTCAGGTAATCGTTTGGCTTCTTACCGTTATAAGTAATACCATCGATGAAATGAGTTTGCGGTGCACGGAAACCATCCTCCTTTATAAAGTCAGGAAAATCTGATGCACTAATCTTACCTTCTGCGATTAACTCTTTAGCCGCTTTCTCGTAAATATCCGGACGGTAAACTTTCTTTGCAATATCCATGTACCAGCTATCTGGCTTAGTATCTGCAATCTGTCCCCAACGACGCATTTGAGTTAAATACCAGATAGCATCTGAATAATATGGATACGTTGCGTTATAACGGAAGAACACATTAAAGTCTGGTACGTCACGCTTATCGCCTTTCTCGTATTCAAAGGTACCCGTCATGCTGTTTGCAATTACATCGTAATCCGCACCCACATAATTGCTTTGTGAAAGAATTTTCACAGCCTCAGGGCGGTTTTTATTATTCTCTGCATCCAGCCATTCTGCTGCACGTATCATCGCCTTCACTACAGCTATGTGCGTATTAGGATTTTTTTCAGCCCATGTTTTACTAACACCAAATACTTTTTCTGGATTATCTTTCCATATTTCGTAATCGGTCACGACTGGGACACCAATACCTTTAAATACAGCCTGCTGGTTCCACGGCTCACCAACGCAATATCCATTAATCGTACCGGCCTCCATTGTGCTTGGCATTTGTGGCGGAGGAGTTACAGATAACAGTGCATCAGCAGCTATTGTTCCTGAAATATCACCTTTTTTAGGTGCGTAAAAACCGGGGTGAATTCCACCCGCTGCTAACCAGTAACGCAATTCATAGTTATGCGTAGAAACTGGAAATACCATACCCATTTTAAATGGCTTACCTTCCGCCTGATATTTTTCAACAACAGGCTTTAATGCATCCGCCTTAATGGGATGTACTGGCTTACCATTTTCATGCGGCACATTAGGTTTCATTTGTTTCCAAATGTCATTTGAAACGGTAATTGCATTACCATTTAAATCCATACTAAAGGCCGTAATAATATCTGCCTTAGTACCAAAACCAATCGTTGCACCTAAAGGTTGTCCCGCTAACATATGTGCACCATCCAACTGCCCATCGATGGTTCTATCTAATAATACTTTCCAGTTAGCTTGTGCCTCTAGAGTGACGTACAAACCTTCATCTTCAAAATAACCCTTTTCATATGCAATGGCCAAAGGCGCCATATCGGTTAATTTAATAAAGCCAAATTTCAGCTCTTCTTTTTCAAGTTCACCTGCATAGCTAGATCCCATACTAAAACTATATGCAACTACTACAGCACAGGATAACGTTTTAATAAAATTTCGCCTATCTGCTTTTTTATTATTAAAAATCATGTGTATCTCCAATAAATTTAATGCAAAAAAAAGCGCCCAAAATACACAGTTACAAACTGTATATTTGGACGCCTTTGCCCGCTTCAATGTGAATTCGTTAATTCTGTTTGGTGAATGAAGTTAAATTTAACTTCATTATAATTTCGATCACCGTTGATCTTGTATTTAGCAATACACTTTCCGTGCCAATCATAAATAACCTTAAAATACAATGAGTTATATTGTTACCCATTTTATCTTCGCACAGCTTAGGTGCACATTAACTCAATAGACATAAACATAACTAGTAGTCGCATCAAGATAGTGCATTAAGAATATTCTACTTTTTTTGTATCATATCGTAGCCAAAAAAAAAGGCATATAGAGAAATCTATATGCCGCAAGCTGCTATGCGCAGAGTTGGAGGAACATGAAATTTAAAACTTAATTATTAAAACAAATCCAGTAGTTATTTATTAATTTAAAACTTTGCTCATAGAAATTATATTTCGTGCGACTTCGCCTAATTTATTTCCGGTATCCATAGCCATACTTCGCATCGCGTTATATGCATCACCTTCTTTCATCTTATACGATGTCATTAGTAAACCTTTTGCACGTTCAATATCTTTTCTGTCATTTAAACGCGCCTCTAATGATTCTATATTTTTCCCTAGCTCCTTTATTTCCTCTATTCGACCACGTGTTACTTTAAAGCGTGCAAGATTAATCTGTATTAAACTGGTAACCCGTTCTACTGATATATCACCTACCACACAGCTATCTGCACCTGCAAAAATAACAGTTTCAATGATGCTCTCACTAGAATCATGTGCCAGTACAATAACAGGACATATAACTAACTCATGAAACACTTTTAATTGCTGTAATATTTTTTTGTCTGGTACGTCTATTGATATGACCAGAACATCTGGCTTATCCGTTTTCATCGCCTCAAACCAGGGCGAATCTGTTGAAAAAGATAAGTTTACTGTAAACCCAGCATCATCAAGCAGCATCGCTGTTTCATTCTGATATTTCACATTCTCATAAATTAATGCAGTTTTCATAATACACTTTATTAAATTGCACCTTCCCTGGCCTTACGTAAAGTTTATCTTTCCAGATAAACTAGCTTAATAATTAACATTACTGATTTGTAATGAATGTTTATTGCTTAAAATTTGCCTCAAGTGCTAGCCAGATCTTTTGCGTATCTGTTGAATATTCATCTGCACTATAGTCAGCAAACTTTAATATACCTTTAAAGTTTTTATTAATTGGTTTAACCAGCACAATATCTAACTCCGTTCCATAATCGATACTTCCCTCATCCGAACTAAAGTCATGATAAATACCAACCAGCTTCATGCCTGCTACTTTTGTAACCGCCTTTACATACAAGTCATTTAAACCTGCATCCGGTGTGGCCAGAAATTTATCGGTCCAACCATTAAATGCGTGTTTTGTTGCTAATGGTGTTTGAAAACCATATGCACCACCGTCGCTACCCAGGCTTTCATAACCAAAAAATACTTTTGTGCTGTCCAGTTTATAACCACCTTCGGCAAACAAGTAAGTTGCACTAATATCAGATGTGTTATCACCAGCATCTGATTGCTGTGCAAATTCAGCGGTATACAGTATTGAATCACTTCTGCCTTTTACCCTAACACCCACAGTGTAGGTATCTGCTGTTGAATCATCGTTGTCTAACAAATATGCAAATGCGGACACTTTACCAAGCGGTGTTTTATCAATACCCACATTAAGTAATGTATGCGACGTATCTATCGCACCGCCCGTAATGGTATTTATTTGGGATATTTGCGCCAGAGTAACTGTTACATCTTCAAAACTTTTATTAGTTATCTTTAAGCCATCAAATGTTTGTTCATTCTGGCGCCAGCCAACATTGCCGACAAAGCGCGCATTATCTAAAATAATTCTCTGACGGCCTATTTTCAATTCAGTATCACTAAAGCCTGCATACGATAAAAACAGTTGATTTAACTCTTCACCTTTTGGATCAACCACTTTTGCATACCCTGTTGCTCCATTAGAACCCGAATCAAAATCACCACCTGTATTGATAACAACAAAGTCAGTATGCGCTGTAAAATCTTTGTACGACCCCGTTGTAAAGCCTAAGCGAGTGCGCAATGTATGCGCACTCGCATCATCTGTTGTCGTTTTACCATCATCAACAGCCTCATATCGATAACGCATATTTAAACTTGCCTTACCTTCTGAAAAAGCCTCTGCTAATGATTCTGCTGCAACAATTGCCTGGGGGGCGGTGCAGCCAGCAACGACTAAAGAGATGCTGGCAATTGATTGTTGTATTTTTTTTGTAGACATTTTGGCCCTCATTTATAAATTTATTTCCCTGATGAGAAAATTAAAAAATAAATTTCTTAGGCCTCGTTGCCGAAAGCACCAACACTGATGCCTTACATAGAAATACTTAATATAAGCAAAGCAGAAACCATGCCAATTAGTAACTTATTGATTTTACAGTATTTTACTTAGATTAAGTTAAACGAGGTATTTTGACAGTGCACCAATTTAGTTAGCTGCACAAAAAGAGGGATTTAAAATAATACTTAGCAACAAAATAGTGCTGCAGTATTTTGGTTATTTTACTAAAAATCATTCATTCAATTAGGCTGAGGTACAGACCACCATCAAACCGTCCGCCCTCAACTGTCCTGCTAGTCAAATATATCGGCTCAAATCTTTTCAATTGTTTCATTAATATATTTATTCACCGGCAAGTCCATATCCTGGTTCAACAAACTCATCATATCCATTAGTGCGGATTTAATCGTGTTTTCAGGCTGCTCTATGAGTACGCTTGCTTTTGCTTGCTCCAGTAAATTCTCTAATTGTGCTAGCACACTTACTGCGGGACCTGGGCCACGATTAGCCGTATCTTCCAGTTTTCTATCTTGAGGTTCTACTATCTGATTAATTTGTTCTGTACGTTGATAAGTTTGCACTACTTCCACATAGCTACTTTGCTGAAAATCTAATGCAAAGCTTTTTAATTCACTGCTATCGAAGCCCAGCTCCATGGATGCATTAAATGCCGCTTGCACATCACCATCAAAAAACTGCTTTGCCAAATCACCTACATCACTTAGCAACTCAGTGATGGCCTGCTGCTCACCTTCGTCTAAATCACCCTGTACACTAAATTGAAATGAAGCGGCAAATGCCGATGAAAATTCAGAGTTTGCGGTGTAGCCCTGTTGATTTTGTGAATAGCTTTGATTTGAAGCAGCTTCAATAAAGGCTGAGTAACTGACTTCAACCTTGTCACCATCCTGAGTGACTATTTCAATAGCCGCTTGACTACTTTGTTTAAACTGGCTTGATTGCGATACGCTTTCAGATATTAACTGACCAACTTCATACTGCTTTGGTGTATCAATTGGTGCTGAGTATAAATTATCCAGACCTTTAAAAATGAGTTCCTCGGTTTCGTTTATTTGCATATGGATTTCATCAGTCATTTGAGGTATCGCACTCAATATTTCTCTAGCCTCTGCAAAACCCTGTGCTATGCCTTCTCTAGCTTCTTGCAACATGCTTTGCGCCTCAAGCTCACTAGTCGCTCTTAGGTTTATGCTCGATTCAACAAAGCCTAAAATACGATCCGCCACAGCCTGTGGTGCAAAATCTGCAGCATTTAGTTGCGCTAGTGGTGTAAACCCTGGCAACCCCTTAGCCAGTTCATTTTCGAGTAGTTCGATGGTGTTCTGGATAGATCTAATAGTTGATTGATGCCCACTGGAATTATTTGCTTGCTTTAGGCCATAGGAGTCTAAACCAAACATCAGCGGACTGGTTGGGGTATTAAATTGAGTGTTCATGGGACATTCCTTCTGATGATTTATACATCAGATCTGAAGTCAATTGGTGTAGTGAAGAGGGACTTAATTAATCATTTAAAATATGTTTGTTTACTCTCACTGTATCGGCGAATTTATAAAAGCCTGAAGTCTTTTATAGGTATTTATGACGAATTGAAAAAACAGATATTTTTCAATAAGTAACTGCTTATATTTAAGCCATACAGGAAGAAGGTAGTGGTTACGGATGTAGTGCAGCGAGGTGCTGACAGATAACTTTAAGATTTTATTGTGGTGTTATTCGGCAACCTTAGATGCAAAACTAATGCTATCCCGCAACGCTTGATTACCATAGTGCTCCCTGTTTCTTACTTTTTTCACAGGTATATTTTTATCGACCGTTTCAATAATAGCGTCTGCAACTTCATCCAGGTCCTGTTTAATATCAGTTGCATAAACACTTTGCCTGCTCTTTAACTCCGGCGATGCTGTGCTATTACCTACAAGGTGCAGAATATTATCCAGCTCCATGATCGCTTCATTCGTTACCTGACCCATACCAATGGATTGCATTAGTGCCTGCGTTGTATCAAATGGGTACTGCCCATATTCATCTACATAATCATTTATTTGCTGATTCAGAAACTCCGCATTAGAATCACGATCGATACGTAAACGATTATCCCTATAGAACAACATTAGCTCTGATAGCAATTGATTTATCTGATCCTGTGACAACGCATTAATCTGTAATAGCACATTAATCTGCGACACAATGTCTGCGGGGTAATTTTTAAAACGCTTAAAGAATGCCTGATGGAAGCGCTCTAATGTAACGCCGATTTCATGCTTAGCGAAATCAGTATTTTCTACATAATCGATTAGCGCGAGTGCATGCTCTTCTAATAACTGCTTCTTTCTTGCTCTATCATCATGCTGATATTTAAGTTGCTGCGTTTTATCTTGTTGCACCGGCTTCGCTGTTTTACGCGCTCTAGGCACTGAGCTACCCGGAACAGGGCTAGACACTGATTGCTCCAGTGCCTTTTTTGGATCGACTGATATCTGCTTGTACCAGTTATCACTTAGACTTTGATCTTCCGCATGCTGTTTTATCAATGACAGCAAACTCTTACCCAGACGATCAAAGCACAAACTGGCAATGGACTCAGGCCGATAAACTCTCACGGGCACTTGCGAACAAATTGCTGATGAGACAATTGGGTCACTAGCCACATAGCCTAAATAAGCCGGCTGATAACCAATATATTTTGCAACTGCACCCGAAAAGCGCTTGAATACTTTTCTTGCGCCTAGCTCTGAATCCGCTGAATTAACCACTACGTTGATGCGTTTGCGGTACTTACGCTTACGCAACATGCGTAATAGAGAAAATGAATCGGTCAGTGAGGTTGGCTCGGGGGTAACTACGACAATGGTTTGATGTGCGGCTTGAATAAAATCTAATACATTGTCATGAATGCCCGCAGACGTATCGACCAATATGACATCAAATTGTCTCTCAAGCTCACTGAGAGCCTTTAATAAACGAGCTTGAGCAAGGTTATCGAGCTCGTTAAAGTCTGTGACTCCCGATGCACCGGGCACCAGGCTGATACCATTTGAGCGAACCACGATATCGGATATGGATTTTTCACCGTCCAGTACATGCTGCAAGGTATACAGAGGTGTTTCACGCAACATGATATTAATGTTGGCTAAGTTGGTATCAGCATCAAATAAGCAGACATTTTTGCCCTGACGGGACATTGCTATGCCTAGATTCACCGATAAGGTGGTTTTTCCAACCCCACCCTTACCGCTACTAACAGCTATTACCTCTGTTTTCATTTGATTATTATCTGTACCAAACACAATTGAGGTGCAATTTTACGATTTTGTATGCTTAGTCAGCAATCATTTATATGGGGGATATGACTAAAGTTTAAAAAAAATATAAATTTTTTTTAACACTGAAACAAATTATTTATGTGACATATAGCACATAAATATGAAATTAAAGACAGCCGTTTTATAAATAAAACACTTATTTATCAGTCGGTTATAATAATATAACCCACAGATCAAGACTAAGAATACAGGGCTTATTCTGCAAAGATCTCTATGAAATAATAGATTTAAACTTAACCATTCGTCTGTTTAGCCGCAAAAGCACCTATTTTATTTGAATTCAATGCAGGCAATACATTTGACAATAGCGTTTTTTGTAATAAAATTAATGAGATGCGAGACAAAGCAAACATATTACTTGAAGACATCGAGGCGAATAAGCTTCCATCGCTTCCGCACGTGCTCGTAAAACTGCTACAGGCCTGCCGAGATGAGAACACCTGTTTCGATACACTCTCAAGTATTATCAGCCATGATGCAGCACTATGCAGCAAGGTCATAAAAGCAGCTAACTCTCCCGTGTATGGGCGTGCGCAACATTTAAACTCGTTTAAACACACCTTAATGTTCCTTGGTCTGGACACCATTAAGTCGATTGCCATTACCGCGAGTATTAAGCAATTTTTTTCCGAGTACAGTAATCAGAAAACCAGTTTCCTCAAAGATTTCTGGCTCCACTCTTTAAACTGCGCCACTATCGCCCGCTCTTTAGCGGAGCTTACTTCCTACCCTTACACGGAAGAAGCCTATATATCAGGCATGCTGCATGATATTGGCAAGCTAATGATTGAACCTAAAATGGATGCACAATATAGAGCATTCAATCACGGCAGTTATCCCGCAGATGAAATTATAAAGAGTGAAGAAGAAGCTCTGGGCATTAACCACCCAGAGCTCGCTGCCGTCATGCTGGAAAAATGGAACATGCCAGATGTTATTTGTGACGCAGTGAGATATCACCATGCCGACACAGATGATATTCAACAGGCACATCAACTTGCAAAAATTATTCACCTTGCCAGCCTGCTTGCAAGTAAAACCAGTGATGCGGGTAACACGATTAAAACAGAAGCCGCCATTCGAGTATTTGATCTTTCAGAATCCATTACCGCTGATATCGTAAAGAAAGGCTACGATGAAGCGAGAGCCATAGCAGCATCTATGGATATTGATATTGGTGATGATGAAGCGAGCCAGAAAAAAGACGAAGAAAAGCAGATTCAGTTAGCTCAGGAAGTTCGTGATACAGCATTGGTACATAATAGCCAGGCCTGTATCAATATCGACTCCAATGTATTTTTTAAATCAATACAGCAATCGGTCAATTTATTATTTGGCATTAACAGTTGCGTATTATTGCAATTCGATGAATCCCAGCAAGCATTAACCATTGCTGATCATCAAGAAATTACAGACAGTCGCTTACTCGAAGCACTAAAAATAGAGCTCAGCACTCATTGCATTATTACCGATACACTCATAAATCGTAAAATCAATGACAGTTTTTCTGCACAAAAGTCATCTTCACTTAGCATATTAGACAAACAAATAGCTCATGGCTTAAAAACCGATGGATTTATTAGCCTACCGATCAATCAGGTAGACAATAATTACGGTGTGTTAATTCTTGGAACTAGCTATAAGCATGCTGCAGCCCACCTTGAAAACAAAAAGTTACTTTCACTTTTTGCAAATAATCTGGCCTGCAAAATTCATCAACACTTTGAGTACAAGGCAAAATTAAATAATATTACTGAACATAATAATGAACAGTTTTTACAACGTGCCGAAAAAGTAATCCATGAAACTAATAATCCACTAGCCGTTATTCGGAACTATTTACAACTACTTTCTCAAAAGCTTGATTCCGATGATTCGGCACAAAATGAACTAAAAACTATCAAACAAGAAATAGATAGAATTGGCAACATCATCCTACGCTGCAAGGATACGCTAGATGCCGATATTAATGAGTTCTCAAACATCAGTATTAATAACATTGTTAGTGAACTTGTACATCTATTTAAATCATCATTATTTGTAACACATAAAATTAAATCTAATTTAAAACTTGATAAGAATTTAAATAACATCAACTCAGACAAAGACCTTATCAAACAAATACTTACTAATTTAATTAAAAATGCTGTTGAAGCCATTCAGGAAGGCGGCGAAATCAACATCACGACAGGAAACATTAATATCAATGGAAGAAATTACGTAGAACTTAAGCTTAATGACACTGGCCCAGGCATATCTCCAGAGGTGATGAAAAACCTCTATAAGCCAATAGCCAGTACTAAAGGAAAGGAACACTCCGGTCTTGGCTTAAGCATAACAAAGAACCTGGTAGAGCGATTACATGGTTCGATAAGTTGTATAACCAATGATTCTGGTACCACTTTTAGTGTCCAGTTTCCTGAAAAAAATTAAGCAGGATTGAAATAACAGTCATAAGTAATTAACCTATGAATAATGGCTAATTGTTTAGATAGTTGTAGAACCTTGTCCTTACAAAAAACAGGTTACAAAATGGCAGACAATACAAACCTAACCCAAGAAAACAATCTTGGTTCTAATGTATCTAAACTTCCTGATCACTCAGGAAAAATCCTTATTGTGGATGATGAAAAACTTCATCAACATAGCTTGATGGAATTAATGACTCAACATGGCTACGAAGTCGACTCTGCCAATAACGGCGACGAAGCTATTGCTAAGTTAAAAACTAGTAACATCAGCCTTATTTTACTCGACCTCAATATGGGCGGTTCAAATGGTGAAGACGTTATGCACTTCATCACAGAAGAGAAAATAAACACAACCATTATTGTAGTGAGTGGCGAAACTTCATTTGAAGCGGCTGAAAATGCCATTAAACATGGTGCATACGACTTTATTCGCAAACCCTACTCTATTGATAATTTACTGAACTCAGTTAATAACGCCGTTAAAAAACGCCAGTTAGAAGCCGATAACATAAAAATGCAGGCACAGCTTAGAGAATCAGAAAAGCTGCATCGATATATCGTTAACAAGTCTCCTGATATCGTATACATTCTGGATAGCCAGGGTCGTTTCACCTTCATAAACAAGCGCGTTGAGACTTTGCTTGGTTATAAAATGAAAGATGTAATTGGTCGGCACTATACTGACCTAATTCACGAAGATGATTTAGATAAAGCTCAATTTAAGTTTAATGAACGCCGTACTGGCAAACGTGCCAGTATCAATATAGAACTTAAACTTAAATGTAAAAATAATGATCAGGTGCGCAATTTTGACAATCGTTTATTACCCATTGAAATAAACTCTGTTGGCGTATACAAATCTCAGGAAACAAACGATGATCGCAAATTTATTGGCACCTATGGTATAGCAAGAGATATAACTGATCGCATAGAAGCAGAAGAAATCATTCGC
>Ga0316204_10004268_pt1 | contig 26054 bp, 23 predicted proteins | sample 6monrhotite_MG_2_FD_205661 | JGI IMG/M metagenome (GOLD analysis project Ga0316204, IMG submission 205661) | Microbial mat bacterial communities from mineral coupon in-situ incubated in ocean water Damariscotta River, Maine, United States -... | ecosystem: Environmental > Aquatic > Marine >...
AAACAATATCGGCAACATATTGCAGGCACAAAAGCCCTATACCGATAGGAATGCTGATATAGGGTATCCAAAGTGGCAATCGCCACACGGTGTCGGTGGTCCAACCGCCCATCAGGGATTCATAAAACAGTTCAAACCCGGTCCAGGTCAGTAGGGCACAAAATGTCAGGCCCAGTGCGCTGGCCAGCAGGGCCAGCGCATGGCGCCCTTTGCGACCAAGATATATGGGGAGCAAATCGACGTTGACATGACCTTTGATCAAAAGCACATACGGGCTTCCGATGAAGGTCGAGGCGACCAGGGAATAGATCACGAATTCGGTTTGCCAGACCGTCGAGGCGTTCAGGAGGTAACGCATCACGACCATTTGGCATACAACCAGAATGGCCGCCATAACCAAGGTCGCAGCGACAACGCCGCACGCCCTTGACAAGCCTGCGACGACATCAATGAACATGCGCATCTATCGTTTCCCCCAGATCACAGTTATTGCCCGGCAAAAATATGGGCGGGCACGACCATGATACCACGGCCGTGCCCGAACACATTTATATAGCGGGCAATCAATCTACGGCGAGTGCCTTTTGGATCAGCTCTTTACCGCCCGGAACTTTCTCGGAGAAGATCTTATACGAAGTTTCATTGGCGATATCTTTCCAGGCTTTTGCCTGGGCAGCGCTCATGGAAACAACTTTAACGCCAGCCTTTTTGAAGACGTTGACCATCTTGCTGTCGAGCCCTTTGGCCTGGCCGGTCATATAGGCTTCGGCTGTTTTGCCAGCGGCCATCAAAGCCTTTTGCTGTGCTGAGTTAAGTTTATCCCAGCTTTTTTTGCTCATCAGGATGGGCTCGTACATGAACCAGAGCGCATGAGCGCCTGGTTCGGTCAGGCATTTGACCTGTTCATAAATGCGGTACGAAACAAAGCTGCCGGAACTGGTATTCGCGGCATCCAGAACGCCGGTTTGCATGGCCTGATAAATGGCCGAGCTGGGCATGGACGAGATCGAGGCACCTGCACCAACCAGCATTTGCTCAAAAGCAGGTCCAGCGGCGCGGGTTACTTGGCCCTTCATGGTGTCGGGGCCCAGGATGCAGCCCTTTTTGGAAGCAAAACCACCGGCCAGCCAGGCATCGGCAAGCACGATGACACCGGCATCATTGATGATTTTTTTGATGTCGGCCATGAAAGGTGATGAGTTCAGGCGCAAGGCATGGTCATGGTTCTTCACCAGGCCCGGCATCAGGGTGGCACTGAATTGTGGATGACGACCAGATGCGTAATCCAGCGGGAAAGCTGAAATGTCGAGCTGCCCCTTGACCATGGCGTTCCACTGTTCCTTTGGTTTGAACAGGGATTTACCGGGGTAAACCTTGATATCCATGCCGACATTGGCTTTTGCAACTTCGCGCGCGATGATTTGCACCATTTCATCGCGGGCATCACCTTTGCCGCCGGGCCACTGGTGAGACGCCTTCAGGGATACAGCGTCGGCACTGCCAACAGCAAATGTGGTGGCGAGAACCGCTGCAAGTGTGGCTCCACCAGCAAGTTTTCCGATAATACGCATTGTCATTCTCCTCCCAGAGATAAAAGCGATTTTAGTTAAAGTTAGCTGAGGACGGTTAAGCGCAGTTTTGCACTCCCGTCTCTTTCGTTCGCTAATGAGCCTAGGGTCCGCTCGGATTAGGAGTCAAACGGTTTGGCGAGCTTTTCCATCATCCGGAACAATCAAGGACGTTAGGCGGGGTCATCCCCGACACGAATGACCAGCTTGCCGAAGTTTTTGCCGTTCAACAGCCCGATGAAGGCTTGCGGGGCATTTTCCAGGCCATCGACAATGTCTTCGCGGTACTTGATCTTGCCTTCTTTGAGCCAGGCGCCGACGGTGCTGAGGAATTCCTTGGTCTGGTCGGCGAAATCCCAAACAATGAAACCACGCAGGTTCAGGCGATGAGTCAGGATTTTCCTTTGCAAAAGGGGCGTCATGTCTGGTCCCGCAGGAAGTTCGGTCAGATTGTAGTTGGCGATCAGGCCACATACGGGAATACGGGCAAAGGTATTCAGAAGTTTCGAGACAGCGGTAAATACCTTACCGCCGACATTTTCGAAATAAACATCGATGCCGTCGGGGCAGGCGGCTTCCAGTTGTGCCGGGAAGTCTTCGTCATAATGTGAAATACAGGCATCGAATCCCAGTTCTTCGACCACATAGCGACATTTTTCCGGCGATCCGGCGATACCGACGGCGCGACAACCGTTCAATTTAGCGATTTGGCCGACGGCGCTGCCGACCGCTCCCGAAGCCGCCGCAACAACTACCGTTTCGCCTGGTTTGGGCTGTCCGATATTCATCAAGCCGGTATAAGCGGTCATACCAGGCATACCCAGAATGCCAAGGGCGGTAGAAATCGGGGCCAGAGACGGATCGATTTTCGATGCATCGGAGCCATCGGAAACGGAATATCCCTGCCAACCGCCCATGCTGAATACGGTGTCGCCGGGCGCAAATTTGGGGTTGTTGGATTCCACCACTTCACTGACCGTGCCACCGACGATAACATCGCCAATTTCCAACGGTGCGGAATAGGACTTGGCGTCACTCATACGGCCACGCATATAGGGATCCAGCGACAAATAAATTGTCCGGCACAGAATTTCACCATCGCCGATGGTCGGAATATCTTCATTCACCAGCGAGAAATCGGCGGGTGTGGGTTCTCCCACGGGACGGGCGGCCAGAACGACCTTGTGATTGGATTGAGCTTGCATGATTATATCCTTGTTCATTGAAATGACTATTGCGGACGCCGCAGGTACATACCCATGCCCTGTACGGTCATGACGGTTTCGTCATGTTGGTTGCTAACTTCCATAAGTGATTTGACGATGCCCCGATCGGGCTTGCTTTTCGATGGGATGACTTCGTTGACGTGGGCACGCGCGGTGATCGTATCGCCGGGGCGCACGGGTTTCAGCCAGCGCACCTCATCAACGCCCGGTGATCCCATGGATGACGAACCACTGATATAACCATCTACCATCAACCGCATCATGATCGAAACCGTGTGCCAACCGCTAGCGATGATTCCACCGAAGGGCGATGTGGCGGCGGCTTCCGGGTCTATGTGAAAGGGCTGGGGGTCGAATTCGGTGGCGAAGCGGATGATTTCTTCTTCGCTCAGGGTATAGCTGCCGCATTCCAGGGTGGACCCTTCCTGAAAGTCTTCCAGATAGCGGGTTATTTTTATGTCACTCATGGATGTGATGGGTCCTTCCGGGCGCCGAAGTTTTTGGCTTTTTCATGGAATTCATCGGGTAGCGGTATGGATTTGCGTTTGCCAAGGTCAAACAGCACGGCGGTGACTTCAATGGTCGCGGCCAGGGTGCCGTTTGTGGCATCGCACAGATGATGGCTAAACCGGAAGACTTTTTCACGGGTTTCCAGGAACTGGCTATGGGCTTCCACCGGGGTGCCAATGGCCATGGGACGGTGGTAGACGATATCGTAATCAAGGGCGGCTGAGCCGATATCATGTTCTACACGCCAGGCGTGACTGACCCCCATGTGGGTAAAAAAATGCATAGCCGCATCTGATACACATGAAATGACGAAGGCCGGGGTGGCAACACCGGTGTCATTGACTTCCCAGGTGTTGACTGCCCGCCTGCAGGTGACTGCGGTGTGCTCTGGCAAATCTGGTTGTAACCGGGGCCCTGTTATGGGTCTGGGCGGCGGGAAGTCGGCATCGGTTACACGGGCGAAGGTTTTAGATCTTTTTGCGGTGCTGCTCGGCAATGGTTGTATTTCGCCGCTTTTCCGATCCCACAACCGGGCGACGGTTTCAAACCGGGCGGCGACGGTGCCGGTTTCTGCGTTCATCAGCAATGAAGATATGTGTATCTTGTCGCCGTCAAGCTCGCGGATCCCGGAACGCATCACCAGCACGTCACCGGCGTAGACCTCATTTTCGAATAGTATCCTTTCGGTGGCGGGGTAAAATCCAGATTCCAACCCCAGCATAGCGCCAACTTGCGCCACGGCCTGACTGTTCTTTTCCATATAAAATTGAACGTTCATATGCCGCATCTGATCGCATTCAGCAGCACTCACGCGGCCACGATAGGTCACCGTTCCGACCGGTTTGGATTCATCCTGCGGAACTGCGCGGGGCAGGGGCGGGGCCTTCACTTCTGTGCGGGTCTTGCACGAAACAGCGCCACTATCAGAATGGATCATCCGGTGGTCAAAAACGTGACTTTCGCCGCCTGACGAGATCAACCGGCTTTCCACATGGAAGACATCACCGGGACGCAGGTCCACCTGCCTGCCAATGCGTTCATCGAGCAGACGAACCCGCCCCCCGGTTTCGCGCAAATTGCGGGGGCCAAGGCCATATTCGTGCAGGGCGTGGGCCGTGGCGTCCCCCATACACGCGGTCAGGGCGGCCGTGGTCATCATACCGTTTTCATCGCAATCCTGGGGCGACGTCAGGCCGCGTAATGTTTCATGATATTCCGTCATGACAAGATTGCCTAGCGCCCCTTGAAAACAGGTGTGCGTTTTTCAACGAAAGCACGGGCCGCCTCGCGATGATCGTCGGTCTCGCCAGTGCGGGTGTGGTGCAGGGCCTCCATATCCATCACTTGCGACAGCGTCAGGCCAAGTGCCGCATTCATGTTGCGCTTCATGTAGCGATAGGCGACGGTTGGCCCGGAGGCAAGTTTTCCGGCCAATTCCATGGTGGTCTCGTGCAGGTCGGTGTCAGGGACAACCCGGTTGACCATGCCCAGGCTTAAGGCTTCGTCGGCTTCGACCTTGGCTGCGGTGAAATACAGTTCGCGTGCCTTTGCCGTGCCGACCAGATGAGTCAGGAAATACGAACCACCGAAATCACCGGAATACCCCACATGGGCAAACGCCGTGGTGAACTTGGCTGAATTTCCAGCGATTCGCATGTCGCACGCCAACGCCATGGAAAGACCGGCCCCGGCTGCCGCCCCGCCGACCATGGCGATGGTCGGTTTTGGCATTTCGTGCAGCCAGCGCGAACATTCCATCAGGTTACGCAGGGTTTGGGCCCGTTGTTCCAGGGGGCCGGTGTGGAATTCCTTGTCTTCGGCCATAGCCTTGACATCGCCCCCGGCGCAAAAAGCGGGTGGGGTACCTGTCAGCACGACCACACCGACGGTGTCGTCATTGGCCAGACGTTCAAGTGCTTCGAGCAGGTCCGCCAGCATGGGCCGGGACAGGGCGTTCATCCTTTCCGGGCGGTTCAAGGTCAAAACGGCGACGCCGTTATCAATTCGTTCGATTAAGGTATCGCTCATAACTGCTCCTGTCGGGGGATGAACATGCAGGATGGACTATACGTCAAAATCAATCTCTGTCACGTCCTTGACGAGGGATAAAAAGGTGTTCATCGTGAAAAAAACAATTACATGGAGGCAGGCCTTGGAAACCCTTGATTTTTCAATCAATGATGGCGTCGCGCGTATCACTCTCAATCGGCCGCAAGCAGGCAATACACTGAATTCGGCTATGGGTCGTGATCTGATGCAGGCGGCTTTGCGATGCGACGAAGACGCCTCCATCCGCGCCGTCTTGTTGACCGGGGCGGGGGGCATTTTTTGCTTTGGTGGCGACTTGAAACACTTTGTTGCCGAAGGCGAACATATCGGCCCGCTGATCAAGGAAATCACCACCTACCTGCATTCGGCCATATCCAGATTTACGCGCATGCAAAAGCCCCTTGTTGTCGCCGTTAACGGCATAGCCGCCGGGGCCGGGGTTTCTTTAAGTGCGCTGGGTGATGTCGTTTTGGCGGCGCAAAGTGCCACGTTTACCGCCGCCTACACCGCCGCCGGGTTGTCGCCGGACGGCGGCAGTACATACCTGTTGCCTCGTCTGATTGGCATGCGCCGTGCTCAGGAGCTGTTTTTCACCAACCGCACGCTCAGCGCCATTGAGGCCGTTGAATGGGGCCTGATCACGCGGGTTGTACCTGATGATGAATTGATGGCCGAGGCGGAAATACTCGTTCAGGCCCTGGCCCAGGGTCCGACGGCGGCCTTTGGCACGGTCAAATCCCTGCTTGCCGAAACCTTCAGCACTCCCCTTGAATCGCAACTGGAACAGGAAGCCAGGGGGATCGCCCGCAACGCCCAGGGGGTTGATGGCCGGGAAGGGGTTATGTCTTTCGTCGAGAAACGCAAACCTGCCTACAAGGGAGAATAACTTAAATTCATGTCGCAACCTTTCAAGACGCCGATCACCGACCTGTTCGGGATCCGTCTGCCCGTTATCGCGGGTGGACTGCAATGGCTGGCCAACGCCGACTACGTGGCCGCCGCTGCCAATTCAGGAATTATGGGCTTCATCACGGCGGCCAGTTTTCCAGACCTGGATGACCTGCGCACGGAAATACGGCGATGTCGCGATATGGCGGGTGACAACCCATTTGGTGTGAATATCTCCATGCTGCCGAAATTGATTGAAGGCGAAAAAACCGGTCAGGTAATCACCCTGATCATCGAAGAAGGGGTACGTTTTGTTGAAACATCCGGTCGAAACCCCGAACCCTATTTGCCGGCATTGCAGGGTGCAGGCATCAAAGTCATGCACAAGGTTCCTGCTGTGCGTTTCGCCAGGAAGGCACAATCTATTGGCGTAGATGCGGTGTCTGTGGTGGGGGCCGAATGCGGCGGTCACCCCGGTGAAGACCTGATCGGCACCATGGTGCAGGCGACTTTGGCGGCACAAAATATCGATATTCCGTTGGTCGTCGGCGGCGGTATCGGCACAGGGTCCCAGCTGGTCGCGGCGCTGGCGCTGGGGGCCGATGCCGTCAGTATCGGCACGCGTTTCCTGGTTGCGGATGAAATCTGGGCTCATGGCGATTACAAACAACGTCTGATTGACGCTAAAGAAACCGACACCACCTTGTTATTGCATTCGTTGCGCAACACCCTGCGCGCATTGCATAACGAAACCACCGACCGGGTTCACGAGATCGAAGCCGAATTCCCAGGTGACCTTGAAAAAATGATGCCGCATATTTCAGGCAAGGTCGGCTTGGAGGCCTATAAAACCGGGGACGCAGATCGTGGCGCTCTTTCAGTTGGCCAGGCCGTGGCGTTTGCCGACAAAACCGAACCGCTGGCTGACATTGTCGCAAGACTGGAAGCCGAAGCACTTGTCGCCGCGGCCAGGCTGGACCGAGTGCGCACCTGAACCAGGTCAAGAGATACGATGATCACGTGTCGTTCAGGACGGTCCGACCACACGTGTCAGGCAGGGCACTGAAAAAGGTATCGCCCGGTTAGAAATTTTCGAAATACTCTCGCTGCTCCCAATCGGTAACGGTGGTCAGGAAGCGGGTGATTTCGGCATCCTTGATATGTAGAAGGTAGTCGATAAATTTTTCGCCGAATTTTTCGCGAAAGTAGGTGTCTTCCTTAAGGGCGAAGGTCGCATCCAGCAGTGACCGTGGCAGCGGCGGCGCATCCGTTTCGTAGGGCGCATCGACAGGGGACGACGGTTCCAGTTCGTTCTCGATCCCATCAAGGCCCGCATAAATCTGCGAGGCCAGATAAAGGTATGGATTGGCGGCGGGTTCTCCGACGCGATTTTCAATGCGCGATCCAGGGTCGCCGGGGCCACCGACAACACGCAGCATGGCACCGCGGTTATCCTTGCCCCAAAGTGCACGGTCGGGTGCCAATGAATACGGCTGATAACGTTTGTAACCATTTATGGTCGGTGTTGAAAACAGGGCGGCACCCCGGGCATGTTTCAATAAACCCGCCACGAAATTTCGACCAATGGAAGAAAGAACCTGTTGATCATTTTCGGGTACAAAAACATTGTTCCCGGTCGTTCTGTCGCGTAGGGACTGATGCAGGTGCCATCCTGATGACAACATGTTCGGCAGGTGCGGGCGGCACATGAAGGTGGCGTGCAACCCTTGCCGGTGCGCTATTTGTTTAACGGCGCTGCGAAATAAAATCATGTTGTCTGCGGTTGCCAGTCCATCCTCTGGGTTAAAAGTGACCTCGACCTGGCTGGGCCCGTATTCCACTTCCATGGTTCTTAACGGCAGGCCGATGTCCAGCAAGTAACCCCGCATGGTTTCCAGATACGGATCGATCTCATCCATGCGTTGCTCGGTAAGGTACTGATAGCCATGCGTCAGCAGGCTCACGGATGGCGCTTCTGCCGGTTGTCCAGCCTGGTCCGGTCGAAGTTTTGGGTCTTCTAATTTAAATAGATGGAATTCGACCTCAAGGCCGCTGACGTAGTCATACCCGGCATTTCCCAGTTCGCTCAGGGCATTCCGTAAGATCTGGCGCGTCGAAAATGGGACTGCCTTTCCGTTTGGAAAATAAATGTCGGCCAGCAGCCAGCCTGTTTTGTGTGCCCAGGGCAGCACACGAAAGGTCGAAGGGTCCGGCAGCATCAGGAAGTCGCCGCCGCCGGTCATTTCTTCCATATCAAAGCCACCGCCTTTGGTGAATGATGGAAACACCGTTTTGTGGGAGGTGTCTTTGGCAAGTAATGTCGTCACCATGCCGACGCCGCTGCTCAGCGCCGATGCAATTTCAGAGGCAACGATTGTCTTACCCCGCAGGATTCCGTGTTGATCGGCAAACGAGATACGAACGACTTCAAGCCCCAGGTCTCTGACCTGTTTCTCAACCGCCTCGGCCGCTGCTTTCTGGCCGTCATCCCGAAGAGAGAAACGTTCGGCAAAGCCTTCTCTGCCCATGCTGCCCTTGTTGTTGCTCATCCTGTGATCCTTTTGTTATTTATAGCTTTGCATCCCAGGCACAGGATGCCCTGCGTTTGGTGTCGCCTTCCAGCCATATACGGTCCCATTCTTCATAAGCGCCGACGGCATCCACAGCGATCGGTCCCCGCAAGGCTTCCGGGGCCTGCTCGCTGACCACGCCGGGTAGATCTCGCTCGCCATTCTCGACTTTGGAAATGGCCTGAAGCAGCATGCGGCGGTACGCCGATATGGCCTTGTCTGTCGTGCCCAGTCGTTCTTTCGTTCTGTCTTGTACAGGGCCCATGGATTCACAGGCCCACTGGTCGTGGACGTTAATATCCATGCCCATCCCGGTATAGGTCTGCGTTTTTTGTTCGGCGCTGTCATAGCCATATTGGTTGCCTTGGTTGGCAACGGGTTCATAGCCGGGAAGCGTATGTTCGGCCAAGCGCTGGTCACGCATTTTTTCTTTGTCCACCGGATCGGTGAAGCTTGTGAACATTGAATACCAATAACAATTTTCATCATCGATGGGGACATGCCACTGGGTGATGTTCATGTCTTTGGACATGGGTATGGTAATGGCACAGGGAAAAACCTGGTTAGTGACGCGGACGTGGGTCATGCCGTTATCTAGATGCCTGAGAGCCGTACGCCGTTTCCTCGACGAGGATCTCCGGGCGATAATACTCCCTGAGGACCTGGGTTATCGGGATATTGGTATCGGCTGCGGTATCGCGGAACTGTCTGCCGTATTGACTGTCAGGATCTTCGTCTTCAAAAAACCGGTGCAAAAAGGACGCATGTACCGGATCGATCCCAACTTCCAAAGCTTGCAGCCAGTTGCACTTCCATAGTCCCTTGAAGGCGAAGACGTGGCTGTCTGGCGCACGGAAACAATCGAAATCCGGAAGTGCCGGAGCTTCGCCATCACCCATGAAGGCAAAGATAATGCCGTTTCTTTCGATCACCGGGTAAGACGTTGTTTTGACTTTCTCATGAAACGTTGAATCTTCGGGTTCCCCAGGTTGTTCCAGACACGCGCCATTTGTGGCCATCAGCCAGCCATGAAAGGGGCACCGCAAACCGCCATCTTCCAGGCGGCCGTAGCAAAGATCGACACCGCGATGGGGGCATTGCCTGTCGATAAGGCCTAGTTCCCCCTGGTCACTACGAAAAAGTACAAGATCCTCGCCCATCAGCCTGACGGGAACGATGGGCCGGTTGGTGTTCAGCTCGTCGCTTAAGGCTGCCGGAATCCAGTATTGACGCAGGACGTGCCCGGCTGGTGCCCCAGGACCCGTTTGGGTTACCAGGTCATTTCGTTCTTGCTTCATCATATGGGCCCCCCCCTCCACGGTGTATTCAAGTTTATTTTTGTTGCTTTTGAATTCTACATAAAACGGTATCAGGTTAAAACCACCGCCGCATGTCATAATCCAAGAATAGGATCCTTTTTTTGAATATGGCTAAACGCGAAAGGGCGGCTGGTCGAATTTGCGCGGTCGCCAAATTTTCAAGAAACGAGGAGCGCGAGAGAAGGTCACGCCACATATCCTTATATTTATTAAGGTCTTTATTAATCCAGTTAGACTTCTATAATGGCGCATGGACTGAGAGTCGCCAAAGAATACTGGAGAACTGTCATGAAATCCTGGTCACGGTATTTGGTACTTTGCACGGCGATCATGGTCGCCACCATCATCGGGGCCGGGGCTAGCCTCGCCCAGTCGGTTCCTGACCTGCTTAAAGAAGGCCTGACGTTGCTCGAGGCCAAGGATACCAAGGCCGCTCTCGACAAATTTAACGCCGCTGTAAAGGCTGATCCCGCGCATCGCGGCGCCCGCATGCTGCTTGGCGTCGCCGAAAACCGCACCGGCAACCATGCGCAGGCGCTGGTTTCGCTTTCCCGTGCTGAAACGATGGGCGTGAAAGTTGCTCAACTTTATTTTGAAAAGGGTTGGGCCGCTGTCGAAATGGGTCTGTGGGACGAAGCGATCGTTTCGCTTAAACGCTTTGAGGCGGCCAAGCCCGGTGTCGCCAAAACCGCAGAGTATCTGGGCCGTGCCTACATAGGAAAGGGCCAGTTCATCAAAGCCACAGGGTTGCTGAATGAAGCGATACAACGTGACCCGGCGAGCAAGCCGAACGCCCTTTATTACCTGGCGTACATGGAAAAAGCCCGCGGCAATATTGCCGCCGGCGATGCCTATCTGAAGCGACTGTTCACGGAAGTGCCAGAAAGTGAGATCGCGCGCTCCCTGAAGCAGGCCAAGGCAGAGATAGAAGAAGCTCGCTTAACCGGGCGCGATACGGCCAAAAACTGGACCATCGATGCCTCGGCAGCGCTTGGCTATACCGACAATGCATTCGCTCTGCCGGATACGTACGCGGGTTTACCAACCGGTGTTCAGTCCAAAGAGTCAGGTTTGCTGATGCTGTCGGTTAACGGACGCCATGATTGGCGCTTGTCGAATAAAGATGTTATTTCGGCGGGCTATTCCTTCGACGGTTCCCTGCACGTCGAAGACAACGAGAGTGATTCACAAAGTCACGTGTTATATGGAAACTTCGCCGCCAGGGCTTACCCTGATGTCGATATAGCCACCCGGGTTGGATTTGGCAGAACGATCGTAGCCGGGAACCGTTTCCGCGATCAAATCTTCGTTAGGCCCTCGGCGGCGTACAGGTTTTACGATCGGGCGACCCTGACCGGATCCTATCAGTTCGCCCGCAATGATTATACGACCGACGCCTCATTAGCAGCTCGTGAACGCGATGGTACATCGCATACTTTTAAAGGGGGACTTGCCCTGGATTTCGCCGGAATGGCGACCGGTGACCCACGCTTTACCCTGGGTCTGTCACAAATCAACAACGATACCGATGGCGCCGATTTCGATTTCAAGATGTATAGCCTGTCCCTGGGAGTTCGGTTGTCCCTGCCTTGGCAGGTGACCTTGGACGCCCAGGCAAGCTTCGGCGATCGCCACTTTAACCACTTCAATAGCTTGGGCTTCAACGGTGTGATGCTGTCTACCGTAGTCCGCGACGACGATGTTCGAACCAACCTGTTGCGGTTCTCGCGGCCGGTTAATGAAAAATTTGACGGGTTTGCCCAGTACCGCCGGATCAGAAATGAATCAAACATCGGTTTCTATAACTACGATCAAACGACCTTGCTTTTGGGCCTTCAGACCCAATTCTAGATTTGCGGAGCGAGTGCCATGCGAAACAATTTCCTAGCGCGTATGTTGGTTCTTTTGTCGGTACTGACCGTGACCTTGGCCGCCAACCCCGGTTATGCCTGTCCGGGTTATCCGGGTGCCTATGCCGGTGTTAATTGCACCGAAGCTTTGGCGGGTGTCGGCACGTCTCCCATCGGAACTGCGGACGACACACAAATGTTAAATTTTGATCCCGATGCCCTTCCCCTGGAACCGACCAGCAGTTCGGACGCTGGCCATATTGTGCCGCCGGTCGAAAATCCGAATGCCGCGCACCAGGCATATCTAGCCGCTAACAAAGAATACCGAGAAAGTGGGAACAGAATTTCCGGACTAAATCAAGATTGGGGGGACGTGGGCCGTCGATATATGGCGGCGAGGAAAATCGCAGACGATGCCATCGCTGCCGCAACCGCGGCCGGAGGGAATGATGCGGCGTTGAATGCCCAGGCTTCCGCAGCCAGCGCGAATGTCGAGTTCGTTGCGAAGCAAGGGGAAGTCGACAGAAAAGAAATTCAAGATAAAATCAATGCGGAATACGCTAGTCAAAAGGACTACCGCGAAAAGTACGGCGCTGGAGAGCACGGGTTAGGTGCAGCGATATTATTACTATTCTGGTCAGGCCCTGGCGACCCGTTCAATGACTTGACGCCCGCAGAGCTTCCTCCACCCTCTGCTCCTCCCCCCCCGGCGGCAGCTGACGATCAGATCGAGAGTGTTGTTCCCGACCTGGCAGCTTGTACGACGGTCTGTTAAACCGTCGTGTCCGTTGCGGTGTCCTCACGGTATTTGAAAACAGATCCAAAAAATTCGAAGAAGGTCGGGAGCTAACCTCTCAGCGGTATCCCAAGCACGTTTTCAAGTTCATCAATGGCCGGGCCGGATTCGCCGACTTTTATGGTCGTCATGCCCATGGCGCGGGCCGGTTTAAGGTTGATTCCCAGATCGTCCAGATAGACCACGTCTTGCGATTCAACACCGACCTGTTCGCAGGCCAGGTGATAGATTCTGGGGTCCGGCTTGCGGATGCCTATTTTTGAGGATTCGACGACCGTTCCAAACAGGGCGAAGACCGAAGTGAAATCTGGATGCGGGTCATCAGTGCCGCTGGCGGCGGCCCCGCGCACGTTGTTGGTGATACAGGCTGTCTTGAAGTGCCGATTGCAATGTTTTAGCGCCTGAACCATATCCTGACGAATTTCCCCTTTTAACAAGGCGATAACATCGCGCCCCCGTACATTATGGCCCAGAGCGTGGGATTCTTTAGCGAACAGATCATCGAATTCATCGGCGCTTATGCGATCGCTCTCAAACTTGGCCCAGGCGTTGTCATCGGGGTTGCGGGAATTAACGCCCCGGATAAAATCCACCGGTAGTTTGTTTTCGCGCTCATATTGGCTGAAGTTGTGGAAGGGGCTGGACGTTAAGACGCCCCCAAAATCCCAAAACACGGCTTTAAACATTGGCTTGAGTACTCAGTTGATGCGACGGAAAAATTGATCATAGGTCTTTCTGGCGACGAGGCAAAGTAACCCTTGAAGTATGCCCGGTATCGTCGGACAATCCCACCAACGACAGGCATGATAAACCACGAGGCAGAACAAAATGGATATAGAGTTTAGCGAACAGGAGCTCGCGTTTCGCGATGAAGTTCGGACATTTTTTGAAAACAAGTATCCACAGGATATTCTGGAACGTGCCCGCGCAGGGGTCGGCCCCAGCAAGGACGATATGGTGCGTTCGCAACAGGCCCTTTATGGGCAGGGTTGGGCGGGGATCAACTGGCCGACGGAATATGGCGGCACCGGTTGGTCACCATCCGAACGCTATATTTTTGATAACGAAATGGCGCGCGCCGATGTGCCGCCCATTGTGCCGTTTGGCTTGGGAATGGTCGGGCCGATCATCTATTCCTTTGGCAACGATGAGCAGAAAACGAAATTCCTGCCCGATATTCTGGCGACTAATGTGTGGTGGTGTCAGGGCTTTTCTGAGCCCGGCTCCGGGTCAGACCTAGCGTCGTTGCGCACCAAGGCGGTGCGCGACGGGGATGACTACATTGTCAACGGCACCAAAACCTGGACCACGCTGGCCCAGCATGCGGACTGGATCTTTTGTCTTGTGCGTACCGACCCGGATGTTAAGCCACAGGAAGGCATTTCGTTCATCCTGATCCATATGGACAGCCCCGGCATTACGGTCAACCCCATCATCACCATCGATGGCGGAGACGAAATCAACGAGGTTAACTTCGAAGATGTGCGGGTTCCTGCCGATCAGTTGATTGGTGAAGAAGGCAAAGGCTGGACCTATGCCAAGAAATTGCTGACCCATGAACGCACCGGTATCGCCGGGGTTGCGCGTTCAAAGCGGCAAATTGAAAAGCTTAAGAAGATCACCGCGACCGAACCGAATGGCGGCGGCGCGACGTTGATGGAAGATGATGATTTCCGGCGCCGCATGTCGGAAGTTGAAATTGAATTGATGGCGCTTGAATTTACCGATTTGCGGACACTGGCGGCTGTTTCGACCGGCGGTGCGCCGGGACCGGAAAGCTCGATTTTGAAGATTAAGGGGACGGAAATCCAGCAGGCGGTTACGGAACTTTTTGTCGAAGCAGCTGGGTATTACGCCATGCCCTACACGCCAGAACGCTTCGAGCCCGGCAGTAACGAGGCCCCCGTCGGCCCCGAATTTGCCGCCAGTGCGGGGCCGCGTTATTTCAACATGCGCAAGACCTCGATCTACGGTGGGTCCAATGAAATTCAAAAAAACATCATCGCCAAGGCCGTCCTCGGTCTTTGATTTGCGATTACGGGAGAGCTAACAGAAAATGGATTTTACATTCAGTGAAGAACAGGAACTGCTGCGCGATAGCGTCGTGCGGTTCGTTCGCGAAAATTATACCTTCGACAAGCGCCATGCGCTGGCGTTAAGCGATCAGGGCTTCAGTACAGATAACTGGAAGCTGTTTGCTGAGCTTGGATGGCTGGCTTTGCCGTTTAGCGAAGAAGATGGTGGCCTGGACGGATCGGCCGCAGATACCATGATCATCATGGAAGAACTGGGCAAAGGCCTGGTGCTGGAGCCTTTTCTGGCGACCGTTGTTCTGGCCGGGGGCGTTTTGCGCCGCGCCGCAAGCCCTGCCCAACGCGAAGCTGTTCTGCCCGGTGTCATCGGGGGGGGAACCCAGTTAGCGCTGGCCTACGTCGAAGGTCAGGGTCGCTATAATCTGGCTGATGTCACAACGACGGCGAAGGCCGATGGGGACGGGTATGTCATCGACGGCCACAAGGGGGTGGTGTTGAATGGTCCTGCTGCAAATACCCTGATTGTGTCAGCGCGTACATCGGGCGAACAGCGCGATGGCGATGGCATTACGTTATTTTTAGTGGACGCAGGTGCTCCTGGGATCACGCGACGCGACTACCCGACCCAGGATGGGGGCCGGGCTTCGGATATAGAATTTTCGAATGTTAAAGTTTCCGCTGAAGCCGTTGTTGGTCAGGTCGGTAGCGGCCTGAAGGTGCTCGAGGACAGCATAGATGAAGCCATCGTAGCCATCGGTGCCGAAGCGGTTGGTGCCATGACGGCGCTGCACCGGGCGACCGTGGAATACGCCAGCACCCGCGTCCAGTTCGGCGTGCCGATCGGCAAATTTCAGGTCTTGCAACATCGAATGGTCGAAATGTTCATGGAATGCGAGCAGTCCAAATCGCTGCTATATAGGGCTACAATGACCATGGATAACAAGGGCGCAGAAACGGCGCGAACGATTTCTGCGCTTAAAGTTCAGGTCGGCAAATCAGGCCGCTTCGTTGGTCAACAGGCGGTACAGGTTCATGGTGGCATGGGCATGACCGATGAATTGAACGTTGGCCACTATTTCAAACGCCTGACCATGATCAACACTTTGTTTGGCAATATCGACCATCACATGCGCCGCTTTGCGGCATTGGATAGCGCTGCCTAGTCGTTATGCGCAGGTGACGGTGTTGGTCCGGCCAGGAAGAAAAGTATAGAACCCATCAGGGCCAGGCCTGCGATGACGACATAGGGTATCGAGTAGCCAACCCATACACTGTGAAGGTAGCCGACAAGGGCCGGTCCCATGGCGACGCCCAGTTGGGCAATGGCCTGAGACGTGGCATAGATGCGCCCGTATTCCCGCATGCCGAAGGCATCGGCCAGAAGCAGCGGTAATGCCATGAGCAAATTCCCAAGAGCCAGACCAAGCAGGACGGTCGCACCAAGCAGCGAAAATATGGTTCCGCTGTAGGCGAGAAGAGCCAGAGAAAAGGCCTCCAGTACGATCAGGATGACCGTTACCATACGCAAGGAATACCGGCTAATCGCCCATCCGCCGATGAAACGCCCGATCATCGATGCCCCCGCCAGGCTGGCGACGGCGGTTGCCGCAATCGTCGTATCTATACGTTCGGCAACAAGGTTGAACTGATGCGCCAGACCGCCGACCTGGGCCAGGAACACCAGGATATAGGCACCCGTGCACAGGATGAAAAAACGGGTCCGGATGGCCGATGAAAAGGTGGTTCCGGGCAAGCTGGATTTCCGTTGGGATGATAGTGTGCGCACGCCATCTGGTTCCAGCCCCATGTTTTCGGGTGACCGGCGCAGCATAAGAACGGTCAGGGGAACGACGGCAACGATGTAGCCAATGGCGAATATGGGGGTTGCATCATGCAAGCCCATTTTGCTGACCATGGCGGCGGCCAGTGGTGTAATGACGATGCCGCCGACGGATAACCCGGTAGATGCAATCGAAAGCGCCAAGGCCCGGCGTTTGGAAAACCAGCGGGCGACCATGGTGGTGCCGGGGATTAGAGACGTGCAGGAAAACCCGATTGCGAACAAAACGTACGATACGAACAGCGCCGTCGGGGTGCTGGCGCGACCAATGGCGACGAGTCCGGCAGCAGCAAGGAACGCGCCGATGCAGATCGTGTATCGTGGATCATAGCGGTCGATCAATTTACCAATAGCAAGACCGCTGGCTGCCCCGACCAGAAAAAACAAGGAGGTCGCGTTTGAGGCCGTGTCGACTGAAAACGTACCTTCGTTGCTCAGCGCATTGATGAATACCGACAGGTTATAGAAACCCAAGCCTGACGACACCATGAGCATGATGAAGACGACGCCGACGATACGCCAGCCATAAAAGGAGAGCCCCTGCCTGGAGGAGGCATCTACCCCTTGGTCAGCCATGGCCCTTAAGTTCCATCTTGGCGACCGCCATGGTGTGGACCTCATCAGGACCGTCAGCAAGGCGCAGGGTTCGGGCATGCGCCCATTCGGCGGCCAACGGGAAGCCATCGGAAACCCCGGCGCCGCCGTGGATCTGGATTGCCCGGTCAATGACCCGAAGGGCCATATTGGGGGCGATAACCTTGATCATGGCGATTTCCTTCTTTGCCACTTTGTTGCCGACCGTATCCATCATGTGGGCAGCCTTCAAGGTCAGCAATCGCGCCTGTTCAATTTCCATGCGGGACTCTGCGATGGCTTGCATGACCACACCCTGTTCGGCAATTGGTTTGCCAAAGGCGACCCGTTCCTTGGCCCGTTTGCACATGGCTTCGATCGCCCGTTCGGCCTGGCCGATCAGACGCATGCAGTGGTGAATGCGACCGGGCCCCAAGCGACCTTGGGCTATTTCAAAGCCCCGGCCTTCACCCAGTAACAGGTTGGATGCAGGAACGCGGACATCGGTGAAGTCAACTTCCGCATGGCCGTGGGGGGCGTGGTCGTAGCCGAATACCGGCAAGTGACGGACGATCTTTACGCCGGGTGTGTCCATGGGCACCAGGATCATGGATTGCTGTGCATACTTACCGGCATCGGGATCGGTTTTGCCCATGAAAATAAGGATCTGGCAGCGCGGATCCATGGCACCAGACGTCCACCATTTGCGAGAGTTAATGACGTAGGAATCGTTACCATCCTTGGTGATGGAACCTTCGATGTTTGTTGCATCCGATGATGCGACGGCGGGTTCGGTCATGGCGAAGCCAGACCGGATTTCACCGGCCAGCAGCGGTTTTAGCCAACGTTCCTTGTGCTCGTCCGTACCATATCGAACAAGAACTTCCATATTGCCGGTATCGGGTGCCGAACAGTTGAAGGATTCGGGGCCAATATGCGAGCGCCCCATAATTTCGCACAAAGGCGCATATTCTGTGTTGCTCAACCCGGCACCAAGATCACTTTCCGGCAGGAACAGGTTCCATAATCCGGCGTCCCGCGCCTTGGCCTTGATGTCTTCCATAATGGCGGGTTCGCACCAGCGTCCGCCTTCTTCTGTTTGCGCGGCGTAAACCTGCTCGTTGGGATACACATGGGCGTCCATGAAATCGGTAATGCGGCTTTGCAAGTCCTTCACTTTGTCCGAATAATCGAAATCCATATCTGTATACTCCTTAAAGTGAAGACGTTTTTGAGAAATAGGCGCCGCGCTTAGCCAATCCTGCGACGCGTTCATCAAACCTTGCAAAACGTTTGTCTTTGGTTTGGCCGCGCAAGTATCGAATATAAATCTGTTGCAGGATAACGGCTAGTTTGAACGAGCCGAAGACGAAATACCAGTTAACCGATGATACATCGAACCCGGTGCGTTCGCCATAGCGGGCGACGACGTCCTTGCGGGTGGGGAAACCATCGCGCCAGGTAGGCATCGTCATGTTCGACCGCCATTCGGTGCCGTCGGTGCTGTCGGTCCAATAGTTCAGCATGTGCCCCAGATCCATCAGCGGATCGCCAAGCGTACACATATCCCAATCCAGGACAGCCGTGGGTGTCGCCGGGTCTTCCGTGTCCAGCAACACGTTATCCAGTTTAAAATCGTTGTGCAGCAGGGTGATGTATTTTGATGTGGGCAAGTTATCCTCAAGCCAGGGGATCACCTGGTCGATCTCGGGCAGGTCCTTGTCCTTGGCAGCGTGCCAGCGTTTTGTCCACCCGCCAAGCTGGCGTTCGACAAATCCTTCGGGTCGGCCCAGGTCTTCCAGGCCAACGGATGCAGGTTCGATGGAATGCAGGTCCGCCAGCGTATCGATCAACATCGAACCAATACGTTGGTTTAAGGAAGGGTCATCGGCGAAGCGGTCGGGCATCTCGCCGCGAATAACAAACCCCGGACGTCGTTCACTGACATGAAAGTCGCTGCCGATAATGTCCGTGTCATCACAATAAAGGAAACTGCGTGGGGCCAGCGGAAACGCTTTGTAGAGCGACGATTGCACCTTGTGCTCACGTTTCATATCGTGAGCCGACGGTGCAATAGGCCCCATGGGAGGTCGTCGCAGAACGTATTCCTGGGACCCAAAAGATAACAAATAGGTCAGGTTTGCGTGACCGCCGCCAAACTGGGCGACCTGCAATGGACCGTCCGTGTGAGGCAGGCGCTCGCGCAAATAGGGTTCCAGCCGAGACGAATCAAGCCGTTCATCATCGCGTACGTCGATGGTTTCGGGATCTGGCTGGGTCACCTTGCCGATACTCCTTAGGCGACCTCGAACAATCCGGCGGCACCCTGGCCACCGCCGATGCACATGGTGACGACGACATACTTAACGCCGCGCCGTTTACCTTCGATCAGTGCATGACCGACCATCCGCGCGCCGCTCATGCCATAAGGATGACCGATGGAAATGGCACCGCCATTGACGTTCAGGTTTTCGTCGGGAATGCCCAGTTTATCGCGGCAATACAAGACCTGAACGGCAAATGCCTCGTTCAGTTCCCAAAGGCCGATGTCGTCCATTTTAAGGCCGTGCCGCTCCAGTAGTTTCGGCACGGCGAAAACCGGACCGATGCCCATTTCATCGGGTTCACACCCGGCGACGGCAATGCCCCGGTATATGCCCAAGGGCTGTAAGCCTTTCTTTTCGGCCAGTTTGGCATCCATAATGACTGAGGCAGAGGCCCCGTCGGACAGTTGGCTGGCGTTGCCTGCGGTGATGAAACAGTCATCACCCAGCACCGGTTTCAGGCCGCGCAGGCCTTCTATATTGGTTTCCGGGCGATTGCCCTCGTCTTTTTCAAGCATGACGTCGCGATAGGAAATTTCCTTTGTTTCCTTATCCATGACACCCATTACCGATGCCATGGGGACAACTTCGTCGTCCAGCTTGCCCGCGGCCTGCGCCGCTGCCGTGCGTTGCTGGCTTTGCAGGCCGTAGGCGTCCATTTCTTCACGGCTAACGCCATATCGACTAGCGACAATTTCCGCCGTTTGCAGCATGGACATGTATATGTCGGGTTTATTTGCCATCAGGACCGGGTCCTTGGCGCGGAACGAATTCATGTGTTCGTTTTGAACCAGAGAAATTGATTCAAGTCCGCCGCCAATAACGATAGGCATATCGTCATCGATAACCTGTTTGGCCGCCGTGGCGATGGCCATCATGCCGGACGAACATTGGCGATCAAGGGTCATTCCGGCAACAGAGACCGGCATTCCGGCGGCGATGGCGGCAAGGCGGGCGACGTTGGCACCTTGGCTGCCTTGCTGAAGTGCCGCACCCATGACGACATCATCGACTTCACCGGGCTCGATCCCTGCCCGTTCTACGGCATGCTTGATGGCGTGGGCCGCCAGCGTCGGTGCTTCGGTATTGTTAAAAGCACCGCGATAGGCCCGGCCAATGGGTGTGCGGGCGGTGGATACGATAACTGCTTCGCGTTTCATGATGACCTCGCTGTTTGGTTAGGTGTCGCTAAAGCTCTTGCCTTCGGCGGCAAGGCGTTTAAGCAAGCTGGACGGATCCCAGGATACGCCGTGTGCTTCGTTGAATTTGGCTATGTCGTCGGAGACATTTTTCAAGCCAACCTGTTCGGCATAGAACATGGGGCCGCCCCGGAAAACCGGGAAACCATATCCGTAGATATAGATGACGTCGATATCGCCGGATCGCATGGCAATGCCTTCGTCCAGAATCTTGGCGCCTTCGTTAACCAACTGATACATGCAGCGCTTGAATATTTCTTCATCTGAAATATCGCGCCGGGAGATGCCCTTTTCTTCAGAGACCTGCTTGAGCATGGCTTCCACTTCAGGGTCGGGCGTCGGTACGCGCGATCCCTCTTCATAGATGTACCATCCCCGTCGGGTCTTCTGGCCGAAACGATCCATTTCAGCCAGACGGTCGGCAACCGTGGATGTATAAGGCAGGGATGGATCGCGGGTCGCGGCGCGTTCTTTGCGGATGCGCCAGCCAACATCGATACCGGCCAGGTCCATGACCGCGAACGGACCCATGGCGAAGCCCCAGTCGTAAAGAACCTTGTCGACCTGTTGGGGCAACGCGCCTTCTTCGACCAGCGCCTGGGCTTCACTGAAATAGGCATGCAGCATGCGATTGCCGACAAAGCCGTCACATACACCGACCAGCACACCGACCTTCTTGATGGTACGGGCCAGTTTCATTGTTGTCGCGATGACTTCTGCCGACGTCTTGTCGGCACGGACGATTTCCAGAAGCTTCATGACATTGGCGGGGCTGAAGAAATGCGTCCCGATGACGTCTTCGGGGCGACTGGTTGCGGCCGCAATCTCGTTAACGTCCAGGGTCGAGGTGTTGGTGGCAAGGATTGCTCCCGGTTTGCAAACGGCGTCCAGTTTGCCGAAGATTTCCTTCTTCAAGGCCATACCTTCAAAGGCCGCTTCGATAACGATATCGACGTCGCCAAAATCAGCATAATCAAGCGTGCCGTTGATCAGGCTCATTCGCTTGTCCATGTCGGCTTGGCTCAAACGGCCTTTTTTGACCGTGGCGGCATAGTTTTTTTCGATGATCGAAAGGCCTTTATCCAGGCCTTCCTGACTGATTTCAAGCAGGGTCACGGCAATGCCCACGTTGGCAAAGTTCATGGCGATTCCGCCGCCCATGGTTCCTGCACCGACAATACCGGCACGGGCTATGGTTCGCACCGGCGTGTCTTTCGGCACATCGGGGACTTTGGCCGCTTCCCGTTCGGCGAAGAACATATGGCGTTGACTCTGGGACTGTGGCGAATTCATGCACTCGATGAATATTTTGCGTTCGTTGATCATGGCGGCGTCGAAATCCATTTCGACAGAAGCCCGTACAGATTCGATGCATTTGAACGGTGCCAGATAGCCGCGGGCCCGACGGGCGATGGATTTTTCGTAATTCTCGAACAGTTCTGCCGGTGCCGTTGCTGTCATATCGCGAATGCGACGGCGGGGTTTGTCGTCGTCAATGAGGGACCGGGCGTATGCGAGTGCTCCTTCAACCAGGTCGCCATCGACGATCAGATCAATAATACCGGCGGTGTGAGCCTTGTCGGCTGCCACAGGGTCGCCCGTAACGATAACGTCCAATGCCGCTTGCACGCCGATCAGGCGTGGTAGCCGTTGTGTGCCGCCCGCACCGGGAATGACGCCCAACTTCACTTCTGGCAGCCCAACTTTTGCGCTCGCAACAGCGCACCGATAATCACACCCCAGCGATAATTCGAAACCACCGCCAAGTGCTGTGCCATGAATTGCTGCGACCACGGGTTTATCGCTGTTTTCATATGCGGCGATAACATCCGATAGCATCGGTTCGACAATTGGCTTTCCAAATTCGGTAATATCGGCACCCGCCGGGAAGGTGCGGCCACCGCCCGTTAGCACGATAATATTTGTTTCACCGTCGGCGTTGGCTTGTTCCAGGCAACTTACGAGTCCTTGCCGAACACCCGCGCCCAGTGCGTTGACCGGCGGGTTATTGACAGTGATCAGGGAAACGCTGCCACGCCGTTCATAGGAAACAAAATCACTCATGGGAATCCTCATTTGAATTTTATAAGTTGGACCTGAGGCATATGCCTCTTGCGGTTAAACTTCAAGCCATTCCTTGCGGATGCTTTCGTCCCGGTTCAGGTCTTCGGGAACGCCACCAAACACCACCTGACCATGGCCCATAACATAGATCCTCTGGGAAATTTTCAATGCGATCGTCAGTTTCTGTTCAATTAGCAAAATAGACACACCGCGCCGGGATATCTCTTCCAGCATGGAGGCTACCTGGGCGACAATCTTCGGGGCGAGACCTTCGGTTGGTTCATCGATGATGATTAGTTCAGGGTCACCCATCAGGGTCCGGCACATGGTCAGCATCTGTTGTTCGCCGCCGCTTAGGTATCCAGCGTGGATATCGGCCCGTTCGCGCAGATTTGGGAACATCTCGAACATATCTTCGATGCTCCAGCGGCCTGTCGCGCGGCTACTTTTTTGACCCAGAATCAAGTTTTGACGCACTGACAGGGTGGGGAAAACGTCACGGTTTTCGACAACGATTCCAATCCCGGAATTGGCGATTTCGTGGGGTAGGAGGCCAACCAGTTCGGTGCCGCGAAATTTAACCGAACCGTGGCAGTCGACGATGCCCATGATCGCCAATGCAGTTGTTGACCGGCCCACACCGTTGCGGCCCAGCAGGCTGACGATTTCACCCTCGTTGATGTTAAAGGTGACACCCTGGAGGATATGGCTTTTGCCATAGAAAGCATTCAGGTCGTTTACTTCAAGCATGGGACGGTCAGGCATGTTCGATCTCCGTTCCCAGATAGGCTTCCTGTACGGCGGCATTGTTACGAATGTTTTGCGGTGTGTCAGTGGCTATAATTTTACCGTAAACCAGCACTGAAATACGGTCGGCAAGGTTAAAAACAACTCCCATGTCATGTTCGACCATGACAAGCGTTTTGCCTCGCGTCACGCTTCGGATCAGTTCGACGACCTGTTCGGTTTCGCTGTGGCTCATGCCCGCCGTTGGTTCATCAAGTAACACCACATCGCTGCCATTGGCGATGGCAATGCCGATTTCCAATGCCCGCTGTTCGGCATAGGCGAGCATACCGGCCGGCATAAAGGCGCGCTTTCCGCCGAGACCGATTCTATCGAGGATTTCCTCGGTTTGAACATTGACTTCTTCCATGTCATCCACCCGCTGCCAGAATGAATACTTGTGATCCTGGCCCCACAAGATGGCGCACCGGACATTCTCGTATACGCTCATGCGCGGAAAATTATTGGTTACCTGAAAACTGCGGCTCAGGCCTTTTCTGGATATTTCGTAAGGCGGCAAGCCGCTGATATCCTCGCCATTGAGATTGATTCTGCCGACGCTTGGTTCATAATGCCCACTGATCAAATGGAACAGGGTCGATTTTCCGGCTCCGTTGGGACCAATGATGGCGTGGCGTTCGCCCTCGATGATTTCAAGGTCAATGCCCCGGATAATCTCGGCTGGACCAAAGCTTTTGTGCAGGTCGATGATGTTGATAGCGCCGCTCATGATTTGTCACCCTTGGGCGGCACAGATGGCTCCGGCTCGTTGGCGCGAGCCCAGGCGTCAAGCACGCCGGATTTGGCTTGTCTGACGCCATAGATGCCGCCAATGGCCAGCAAAGACAGCACTGCCCACGGTAAGATGCTATCGATATCGGACGTAAATCCAAACAGCGCCTTGGTTCGCTCGTCGATCGAGGTGTTTTGGGCGAAGTGGGCCAGTTCCAGGATGCCGGTAAATCCGATGGTGATCATCAGCACCGGAAAAGCCATTTTCACATAGGGAACAACCAGCATGCCCAGTCGGCGGGCTTTGTGCGCCGGTCCGTGCATCATTATCAAACCGGTCAGTCCATTGGGCGCGAACAATACGGTGGCAAGGAATATAAGGCCCAGATACAGCAGCCATATATCCGTGATGTTACTCACCACCGTGCGTAACAGCGTCAGTAAAATGGCACCGATGACCGGGCCAATAAAATAGCCCAAACCTCCGATATAAGCCATCAGAAGGACCGTGCCTGACTCGTTCAGGCCAAGGGCTTCTTCTGTCACAATTTCATAGGTGATGGCGAAAATACCACCAGCTAAACCGGCAAAGAAACCCGACAGGCAAAAGCTGATCAGGCGCACCCGGCGCTGACTGTAACCGATAAATTCGGCCCGTTCCGGGTTTTCCCGAACGGCGTTTGCCATCCGTCCCGCAGATGTTCTGGAAAACCAGTACATGGCGAACATGGCGACAAAGGTCCAAAAAGCGGCAATGTAGTAAACTTGGATATCAGAGCCATAATTAATGTCAAAAAAGCTTGGCCCCTTGGTTCTGTTGCCGGTGATACCCTCTTCGCCACCGAAAAATTTGACGAAAATAACACTCGAGGAGAAAATCAGCTCAGCGATACCAAGGGATATCATGGCAAATACTGTGCCGGCCCGGCGGGTTGAAAAACTGCCGAAGATCACCCCGAACAGAAGCCCGATGAAGCCGCCAATCAGCGGCAAAAACGGAATGGGCAGGGGGAAACCACCTTCGATATAGTTCATGAAATGCATGGCCAGGAACCCGCCCAGACCAAAATAGACAGCATGGCCAAACGACAACATGCCGCCTTGTCCCAGCAACATATTATAGGATAGTGCGAAGATCGCCGCGATCCCGATCTGGATCATGATCGACACGGCAAAGGACGACGAAAATATCCAGGGCAGGGCGATAAGTCCGACGGCCAAAAGTATCCAGTAGAGGCGCTGGCGGCGCTTTAAATCGGCGTTTATGGTCCTGCGTATCGCTGTCAGATTGCTCATCCTTCGCGCCTCCCGAATAACCCGGCCGGGCGGAAAATCAGGATCACGATCAGCATCAGATATGGAATGAGTGGCGCGATTGCCGGTAGGGACATGGTCCACAGATCTGACAGGAAATGGTCGTGCCCAAAGCTGACGCCAATCATATTAAGGAAGTCCGTTACAGATACATCAAGGGCAACGGCGAAGGTCTGGATGATACCAATCAACAACGAGGCGACAAGCGCACCGGCCAAGGACCCGAGCCCGCCAATGACGACGATAATAAAGACGATACTGCCGAGAGTTGACGCCATGGCGGGATAGGTTCCCATGACCGGGCCGGCGATGACGCCAGCGACACCCGCCAGGGCCGTGCCGACGCCAAAGGTCAGCATGAAAATAAGGGGTACATTGTGTCCCAGCATACGGACCATGTTTGGATGGGTAAT
>Ga0316204_10004270_pt1 | contig 26028 bp, 23 predicted proteins | sample 6monrhotite_MG_2_FD_205661 | JGI IMG/M metagenome (GOLD analysis project Ga0316204, IMG submission 205661) | Microbial mat bacterial communities from mineral coupon in-situ incubated in ocean water Damariscotta River, Maine, United States -... | ecosystem: Environmental > Aquatic > Marine >...
GTGAGTTATTTTCCACCGATCTTGATTACGGACAAGTGCACGACATACGCGAAGCATTGAATCAGGAGCTGGTGCTTGGTAACAGTTATTTTAAGGATAAAATAGAGTCCATGACGGATAGGCGGGTCGTTCCAGGCATACCTGGGCGTCCTAAAATATTGGAAGAGGGTGGGTGTTATTTTGTATATTTGAGAATATTGTTCTCTGACCCTGATGACTATGACTAAAACTCGATTTGGGATAGTTTTATTATATAATGACTAGGAGTATTACATGTTTTACAAAATCGCAATGATTCTTTTTATTTTTGTCGCTTCAACAAGCGTTCTCTCGGCGGCGCCAGATGTTACCGGCCCTGCTGTACCGCAGAACCTACACGTGTTTGATGCTTTGGGTAATACATACGTCGATCATGCGCCACACGGTTGTTCTGGTAAGACATTTTTGATAAGTGCAGATCATGTGAAATACAACGCTATTGTATCCATCCTTCTGGCGGCCCAAATTTCTGGAAAGCGGGTCGCGTTAAGGTACGACGGTTGCAACACGGCACCTCAAGGTTTAGTGGTTGGTGTTTATTTGCAGGATTAGCAGAGATCGAAAACCGGGGTCAGAGCAGAATGAAATTGGGGTCAGAGAACAATTAACGCTAATATAAGCGGCCTCTAATAATGGCAGCGCACGAGAATGGTTAGGAGCGATAAAGGAAAACACCGATGGCCAGGAAGCCACGATTTAATTTAGTGGGTGTACCACAACACGTGATTCAACGCGGCAATAATCGCGAACCGTGTTTTTATGCAGTGGAAGACTATCGTAAGTACCTGGAATGTTTAGAAGAATCTACCGAAAAATTTCGGTGTTTAATTCACGCTTATGTGCTGATGACCAATCATGTGCATTTGTTGGTGACCCCCCAGCAAGATTATGGCGTGTCACAGATGATGCAATCCATCGGTCGAAAATACGTTCGTTATATCAACGGGGCGTACAAACGCACTGGAACCTTGTGGGAGGGGCGCTACAAAGCCAGTCTGGTGGATTCAGCGCATTATATGTTGACCTGTATGCGCTATATCGAACTTAACCCTGTGCGGGCGGCAATGACAGAGGTGCCAGGGGAATATCAATGGTCAAGTTACCGGTTTAATGGCTATGGAAAAGACGATTCGTGCATCACACCACATCCGTTATATAATGCGTTGGGGAGTACGGTCGATGAAAGAACTCACGCCTATCGTGAGTTATTTTCCACCGACCTTGATTACGGACAATTGCACGACATACGCGAAGCATTGAATCAGGAGCTGGTGCTTGGTAACAGTTATTTTAAGGATAAAATAGAGGCCATGACGGATAGGCGAGTCGTTCCAGGCAAACCTGGACGCCCTAAAATATTGGAAGAGGGCGGGTATTATTTTGTATGTTAGAAAATAAAGCGCTTTAACGATGAATTTTTTGAATAGATTAGGCAACTGATATAAACTGAAGCGATTCACTTGGCTTGAAAATTTTTAGCGATATATTGGTTTGTGGGTGTGGTGTTATACTTTTACGAGATGGAGTCAGAAATGAAATTTAGAGTGTTTTTGATATCAATGTTAATGATGGTTTCGTTCAGTTCATTTGCCGGCAGTTATTTCGGTAAGATAACGCAACTAAATGTTGGTTATGATGGTAAATCGATTGTTATTATCCCTGAGGGTTGGGTTAGATCAGATTGCACATGTTACCCAACGTGGCCGTCTATGATGTGTCTGGATTCGACCAGGGCGTCACATGACTTTGAAAAAGCCTTGCTTTTGTCTGCAAAAGCGCGCGGTCAAAAGGTGAATTTTGTGATAAACGAAGCCACATGTTTTGTTGAGTCAATGTCTGAGTTTGAGAATTGATCAATGGTTTAAATGAGTTACATTAGTCTGGGTCATGGTGCGGCATTCTGGAGTGGACCGTGTTCTGAACCGGGCTAATGCATTTAGGCTCGCTCAAGTTGAGATGATGCCGTTTGGTCTGTTGTTTTGATTCGAGAATGCATAGCGGGAAGTAAAGGCAAAAAAATATCTTCAATATTTTTTTGTTTTTGCCTCCGGCTTACAAGCTAAAAATACCAATTCAACGATGCCTGGTGCTGAGAGCGGTATTCGTTATTTAGGGCGTGTCTTGTCAGATTAATGCGGAATGAATATTCGGTATTAATGTGATAGGCAAGTTCGGCCGAGGTAGAGTATTGGGTAAGTTTCTCTCCGCTGAAAAAGCGCATTGCACTGAGCTGTAATTGTGCAGAGATTTTTTCTGCGTTAAACAGATAGCCAAACGTTGGGCCGATACCCACTGCATGATTGTTTTTTAATTTCCGGCCGACTTCTAGGCGGCTGTCTAAAAATGCCGATAGCATTGAATGGTGGTTGGTTTTTTGCGCTACCCCAAATCCTGGCGTTACCTGCACTATCTCTGCGCTATTTTCCTTCAATGTCTTTTTTTCATAACCGAAATTAACTTTCCACGAGATGGGTTTAAAGGTATCATTTCGTGGCGACAATGACACAATGTCGATAAATGTGAGTCGAGAGAGCTCAATGCTTTCTTCGTCTTTGTTGTAAGCGAAATTAATATCGAGAAAATTAATTTGTGCGCCAAATTGATAGCTTTGTGGCGGGTCCAGCAGGCTATGGTAGGCCGGTCGATATTTTAATAATAATTTTTTGTCGTCGCCGTCTTCTCCAATGCCAACGGCCAATCGTGAACTTTTATGTCCCATCTCGGCGCGATATTTAGGGGCTTGAACCGCTGGCCACACGTGGGTTTCGCTGATGGTGCTGCGAGCGGACAATAACGCGAAATTGTAGGCAGCATGTTGATCGCGGATGGATGGGGTTGCGAAAGCGCGGTACCGCAATATATCGTAAGCGGTTTCTAATACCTGTGCCTGCGATGTGGGGCTTAACCGGTTGAGATTTAATTCACTTATGGGCGTTAGATTGTTGACCATGGTATTAACAATCAATCGTTGTTCTGTGTCTAGTGTTAATAAATGTTGCTCAATAATGGTGGATGACGAGGGACGGAATTCGATGTTTTTTACGAGCGCCGCGTCAACAATTGCCCGAACGGTATCTGATGGAATCGCTTTTGTTTGGAACGTACTGGTTAAATCGATTCCCGTTCTGGCCACCTCCAGCAGATTCAGCAGCAGGTAGGAACAGTTTTTTGTAAAAAAATAATAGGGGGTTCGAATGGTTTTCAGTTCCCATGCATGTAATAGCATTTGCGTTATTTCTTGTTTATCCAGGTTTAGTTCATATTCCCAGATGTCCCGGTTTTCGATGTCACTATATTCCGTAATCTTCTCATAATAGGGGACGATGGCTAAAACGCCAGGATAGCCGCCGAAGATTCCGTTAAATGCGAAAAACAAATTATTGTCAGTATCGGCAACATTGGCAGCGTAATTTAATGCATAACTTACCAGCGCAAGGTCTTTTCTGTTATCGCCGGGGTTGATGCGAAGCAGCGTATGGCCAAACATGGATGATGGGCTATTAAGATAGGCAGCGGGAAAAATTAACGTTGTTGATGCCGGATTTATGGTGTTTAACCAATTGTCCAGTGCCGGGCAGGTTAGTTTCTCAAGCGATATTATAGGCGCAAGCTTTTTTGTTTTAATCCAATGAATTCTTGCGGGGAATCGGCACATCAGATTATGTTTGTTTTGATTGATCGCCTCAACTGCTGCAGTTAACTCCGCTGCCGGGTTATATCGCCCCTCGGGGGTCAAAAAGAATTGCTGGTCTTCTATTTCACTGACGTAGCCATTGCCGAAAAAGGCGGGTTTATAGTGAAGCAGGTTTAGCCAGTCCTGGGAGTGTGCCATCTGTTGGTGATTGGACACCGTAGATGCACGACTAACATCCATTAAATAATGAGACAGTACCAGAATAGATAACGAGAGGAGTGTTAATCGTTTCAAAATGCAAAATAGAAAGGCCAGCAATAGCTTGCTGGCCAGTTATTGGTGAATACCAGTTATTAGTGAATAATAGTTAGATTACGTATTTAGAAAGTGATGCATTGGATTGCATGACTGATTTTAGTGATGTTAATACATGCTTGCTGTTTGTTTCGGCTTGATTGAATATGGTGGTGAAATTTTGTTGAGTAACATTGAAAAAAGTGCTTTTGTCGGACTCATTAATGCCCAATAAGCCGGCCAGTGTTTCAAGGCTTTCACCGCCACCGATGGCCATGTCTTTGGCTACTCTTTCCATATTGTTGTTAAGAAAATCGCCAGCTGCACTCATGGTTACTGTTTTTTCGCCATCGCAGCCTGCGGTGCCGGAGGTCATGCCAAAGGTTTGATTACCTAAGGTTCCATTGGTTGTTGCCGCCAGTACGTTGGATACCAGGCCGTCTTTTCCTTCAAATAAAATAGCACCCCAACCACATCCGGGGCCAGTGTCAGCGTAACTTAAGAATGGTGTTAAAGCTAAGGCAGAAGCAATAATAAGTTTTTTCATGTGTTGTCTCCATGAGATTGTTGAATATGCGTACTAGAGATAGGTTTTTCGTAAGTCAGGGGAAATCTACAACAGTTTGTGACCGATGTCTATACAACATCTTTATTAGCTGTTTGAATGTTAAACAGTTTGTGTTGAGCTAAAGCTTTAACTCGATTAAAAGTAAGCTCTCTCTGTGTTTTGCAAGCATGCATGGGCCTGCAAATTGAGGGCGGCATTGCAGCGCGTTTAGCAAGCGCTATGTAATGCAATTTGAATGGAAATACTGTCTGCATATATAAACCAAGTGGCGAGTACATTTATTGATCTGTGGTATGCATTGTGTGCTTGGGCAATGGTTTCTAGCTGTATTGTTTGGTTTTGTTGTTGGTTAAGGGCAATACAGACTACGCGCAGGGCAAGCTGTTGTTGTGTTCGACTCCATTTTGACTCGCTAAGGCACAATGCAGTACGGCCCCGGCTGCCTTACCGGGCTAATAAAGTGACGGCAGTTGTGGTGGCGCTAATGAATCGACAGACTCTGGTCATTAATGCTAGGGCATTTGAAATATTAATGTTTTGTGACAATTGATGATCATTTGGTAATAACGATTGTTTGTATTGGCAGGGAATGGCTTTATTTAATATTAAACAATGGGTTATGGCTGTTCTGCGCCGCGGGAAATAATTTTTCCTGTAACAAAACTGTCATATTTCTCGCCTATTATACACGCATGTCAGAATCACAATCGTCAACTACACAGCCGACTGCCAACGGTGTTTCGCTTTTTGAGAGTCTCCAGCCGACGCTTAAGCGTCGACGGCGTTGGCGGATTGTAAAAGACCATGTCGCCAGGTATGGGGTAGGAGTTGGCGGTATTGGTGTCATCATCGCCATTGTTTTAATATTTTTCTATTTGCTATACGTGGTGCTACCGCTGTTCTACAGCGCCAGCACTGAACGGGTTGCAAGTTACCCGATTCCCGCCGGTAATCTATCTGAAAACACCCGACTGCTTGCACTGGAGGAGCAGAACGAAATTGCAGTACGATTTACTGCTGACGCACATGCGGTATTTTTTCAGGCGACTTCGGGTAAGGTTATCAACGATATTGCCTTGCCGGTTCCTGAGGGGGTAAGTGTTACCAGCTTCGCCAGTGGTAATATTGCGACGGGTCTGGTGGCTTATGGCTTGTCAGACGGGCGTGTGTTGCTGGCCAAGCACAAATACACCATTACTTATCCTGATGACCAGCGTGTGATCACCCCTGCCATCGTGTATCCGTTCGGTGAAGCCGCCATTGAGGTCGATGAAGATGGTGGTGCTATTAGTCAGTTGGCGTTTCGGGATGGGGAAGAGGAAATTAGCCTGGTGGCACTGGTGGATAACAGTGAATTGGTGCTTGTTAACCTTGCCAAGGAAGAATCTCTGCTCGAAGACGAGGCAAGTTTTGAGCGCACAGTTACCACCATTGCCAGTGACGTCAAGTCCATTCAGTTTATGCTGTTAGACAAAGAGCAGCGTAACCTATACCTTGCGGATGAGGCGAATACGATCAGTCATTATGATGTGAGCGACAAACAGGCGGTTGAGTTTTTATATAACATCTCTGTTGCAAAAACCAATGTGAACATCACGGCGATGACATTTTTATCAGGTGAGTTATCGCTGTTGGTCGGTACCTCGGTCGGCCAGATTTCACAATGGTTTGTTGCTAAAGATGAGTTTAATAAGAAAAAGCTGGTGCAGGTACGTGATTTTCAACTGGGTGATAGCGCCATTACCGTTATTGTGCAGGAAGAGCGCCGTAAAGGCTTTATCGCAGCCAACGATCGCGGGGAATTGGGGTTATTTCACACGACTGCCGAGCGTAAACTGTTAACCACGTCTGTTGAGCAGGCAGTGTCCGGGCTTGCCTTATCTCCGCGTGGTAGCGCACTGCTTATTCAGGATCAACGCGGTAATCTGCATTTTTGGAATATTCTCAATGAGCACCCCGAAGTATCGTGGTCGTCGCTATGGGGTAAAGTGTGGTACGAAAGTTATGATGAGCCCCAGTATGTCTGGCAGTCGTCATCGGCCAGCAATGACTTTGAGCCCAAGCTCAGCCTGACACCCCTGGTGTTTGGCACCTTAAAAGGCGCATTTTACGCCATGTTGTTTGCGGTGCCCTTGGCGATTCTGGGTGCCATTTACACGGCTTACTTTATGGCACCGAAAATGCGCCGCATGGTTAAACCCAGCATTGAAACCATGGAGGCATTACCGACGGTCATATTAGGCTTCCTGGCCGGGTTATGGTTTGCCCCTTTTGTGGAAGACAATTTACCGGGTATTTTTAGTTTGTTGATCATTATGCCCGTTGGCGTTTTGCTCTTTGCGTTTGGCTGGCAGCGCCTGCCGCGCCGTATACGGCACCTGGTTTCCGATGGCTGGTTTGCGGCCGTTTTGATTCCCGTTATTATTTTGATTGCGTGGATGGCTTTCTCCATGAGCCAACCGCTGGAATTATGGTTATTCAATGGCGACATGCGCGGTTGGTTGGGTGTTTCCATGGGCATCGATTATGACCAGCGAAATGCGCTGGTGGTTGGATTTGCCATGGGTTTTGCCGTGATACCCACAATATTTTCCATTGCAGAGGATGCGATCTTTAGTGTGCCTAAACACCTTAGCATTGGTTCTTTGGCATTAGGTGCAACACCCTGGCAAACGTTGGTGCGAGTGGTGCTACTCACCGCAAGTCCGGGAATTTTCTCCGCCGTTATGATTGGCCTTGGGCGGGCAGTGGGTGAAACCATGATTGTGTTGATGGCGACGGGAAACACCCCCGTTATGGATTTAAGCATCTTTCAAGGAATGCGTACCCTGGCAGCCAATGTGGCGGTGGAAATGCCGGAGTCGGAAGTGGACAGCACCCATTACCGTGTTCTGTTTCTGGCCGCATTGGTTTTGTTCATGTTTACCTTTCTGTTTAACACTCTGGCTGAAATTGTTCGCCAGCGCCTGAGAGAGAAATACAGTTCGTTATGATGCAGAAATGGATTAAGTCAGGCCAACCCTGGATTTGGTTAAGTGCCTCAACAGTTAGTATAAGCCTGATATTGGTGTTTGGTTTGATATTGCTAATTGCTTCACGTGGCATGACGCATTTTTGGCCCAAGGAATTACTGGAGTTCCACTATACCGAGCGTGATGGCCAGGCGAGTGTGTTGGTGGGGGAATTTCATGAGCTGGAGTCAGTTGCTGCCGAGCGCTTAAGTGATGCGGGGTTTGAGTTGACGGATAACCAGGCCTTTTATGACCGCATGCTGCTAAAAACGGGAAACCGGGATGTCGGTGGCCAGGACTTCCGTTGGATTGTCAGCAAACGGATTTTGCAACAATCGCGGCCAGATAGCCTGGTGGCCATCGAACGTCGAGAGTGGGGAAATTTTTACGGTTATCTGCAGTCGATTAAAGAAAAGGGCCAGGTGGTTGTTGAAGGTGAAGCGGTTGCACTCGAATTATCGACGCGTTTACGTCGCGCGCTGGCGATTTATGAACAAATACGTGAAGTGGAAAAGGATGAGATTGGCACGATTAATTATGGGATGGAGCGCCTGCGTTTAAAGCAACGCAGGTTGGAGCTGGATGGTGAGGCTACTGCCGCTAACGTGCAGGTGATTGAACTGGAGCGTGAGCAATATCAGCTCGACTATAATAAGCTGCAGGCTAAACTGGTTGCGCTATATGAAGATATAAACAGGGACTCCCTAACGGCGATGGTTGCCAGCGGGCAGGTGGTGGAAATCTCACTGGCGAAAATGGTGCGGGTTTACTACCCCAATGCCATGTCGTTGCCAGCCAAAATTGGATTTTATCTCAGCAAATTGTGGGAGTTCGTCAGCGATGATCCCCGCGAAGCCAATACCGAAGGCGGGGTATTTCCGGCGATCTTTGGTACGGTGATGATGGTGCTGATAATGTCTATTATGGTAACGCCCTTTGGTGTGGTGGCCGCGGTTTATTTACGTGAATATGCCACACAAGGGGTTTTAACGCGCATTATACGCATTGCGGTCAATAATTTGGCAGGTGTCCCTTCAATTGTTTACGGGGTATTTGGTCTTGGGTTTTTTGTGTATTTTCTTGGCGGCAATATTGATGCCCTGTTTTATCCCGAAGCGGCACCTGCGCCAACGTTTGGTACGCCGGGCATTCTCTGGTCTTCTCTGACACTGGCCATTTTAACCGTACCAGTGGTGATTGTTGCCACAGAAGAAGGGTTATCGCGCATTCCAAAGTCGATACGTGAAGGTAGTCTTGCATTAGGGGCAACCAAAGCTGAGACGTTGTGGCGCACCGTGTTACCAATGGCGAGCCCGGCGATAATGACGGGATTGATTTTAGCCATCGCCCGTGCTGCGGGTGAAGTGGCACCCTTAATGTTGGTTGGCGTGGTGAAACTGGCGCCTTCACTGCCGTTAGATACCAATATGCCGTTTTTGCATTTGGATCGAAAGTTTATGCATTTGGGTTTTCATATCTACGATGTTGGTTTTCAAAGCCCCAATGTGGAGGCAGCGCGGCCTCTGGTATATGCAACGGCATTGTTATTAGTAGCTGTGATAGTGATATTAAATTTGAGTGCGATTGCCATACGTAATCATTTGCGTGAAAAATATCGCTCACTGGAGCAATAAAAGGTAAATAATGCTTATGAGTAGTCAACAAACCCCAACACATAGTATCGATATCAGTGCACTGGGCAGAAGCGAGTCCGGTGTGGACTTGAATACGGCTGAGATTTGTCTGGAAGCTAAAAAGCTTAATTTATTTTACGGCGAAAAACAGGCGCTGTATGATATTGACTTGAAAATTCCTAAACGCAAAGTGACGGCATTTATTGGTCCCAGTGGTTGTGGTAAATCCACCTTGTTGCGGTGCATGAATCGCATGAATGACCTGGTTGATAGTGTGCGCATTGACGGACAGCTATTGCTGGACGAAAACAACATATATGATAAATCGGTGGATGTGGCTGAATTACGCCGCCGAGTGGGGATGGTGTTCCAAAAGCCTAATCCGTTTCCCAAGTCGATTTATGAAAATGTGGCGTATGGTTTACGCCTGCAGGGAATTAATGATCGGCGGACCTTGGATGATGTGGTAGAGCGCGCCTTAAAGCGAGCCGCATTATGGGATGAAGTACGTGATCGTTTGCATGATAATGCATTGGGGCTTTCCGGTGGTCAACAACAGCGGTTGGTTATCGCGCGGGCAGTGGCAATTGAGCCGGAAGTGTTATTGCTTGATGAGCCGGCATCGGCGCTTGACCCTATCTCCACGTTAAAAATTGAAGAACTTATTTACGAGTTAAAAGACAAATATACGATTGTTATTGTAACCCATAACATGCAGCAGGCGGCACGGGTGTCGGATTGTACGGCGTTTATGTATATGGGTAAGTTAATTGAGTTTGGTGATACCAATCAGTTGTTTACCAACCCGATTGAAAAACAGACCGAGGATTATATTACCGGGCGTTATGGTTGATACGGTTGCAGGTATATAGCGGTACAGGGCGTGCGTTGTTTTTCACGCTGTCTATGTCAAATTGAGCCATGACCTTATTGAGCCATTACTTTATTGGACCATTACTTTATTGAGCCATAGCCGCATGGGTTGGTGTTAAACGAAACAAGTATCAGTGTTTCAGTTAATAGAATGAATAACCGGAGCCATCGATGGATAATAACTTTTTAGGACACCATATATCACAGCAATTCAACGTTGAATTGGAGGATATTCGCACGCGGGTGTTAACCATGGGCGGATTTGTGGAACAACAGATTCAGGATGCGATTACCGCGTTGGTGACGGCAGACGTAGAGTTGGCCAAAAGTGTGGTGAAAAACGATGTTAAGGTTAACGCGTTTGAAGTTAATATCGATGAAGAATGTGCCCGTATATTAGCGCGCCGTCAACCGGCGGCAAGTGATTTGCGCCTGGTGGTGGCAGTGATTAAAACCATTACTGACCTGGAGCGCATTGGTGATGAAGCAGAAAAAGTAGCGCGCATGGCGGTGGAACTGGCCGAACTTGAAAGACCACGCAACCAATACCACGAAACGCAATCATTGGGAGAGCATGTGAAAAGCATGTTGAACGGTGCGCTGGATGCCTTTGCGCGCATGGATGTGGAAGCAGCCCTGAAAGTTGCCAAAGAAGATGAAGATGTTGATCACGAATACGAGGGCATATTGCGTCAGCAAATTACCCATATGATGGAAGATCCGCGCTCCATTAAGCGTGCTATGGATGTCATTTGGTCACTGCGTGCATTGGAACGCATCGGCGATCATTCAAAGAATATCTGCGAGTACATCATTTACTTTGTAAAGGGTAAGGATGTTCGCCATCTAGGTTTGCAGGAAATGGAAAAGGAAGTCGTGGATGACTAAGTTTATTCGGCTCGTAATGCCGTAACCGGGTCGAGCCGGGCGGCGTGCATTGCTGGCAATACACCGGCAATTAAGCCAATAACAACGGCAAGCACGACGGATAATGCAGTAAAGAACAGTGAAAAATGCGTTGGTAATGCAGGCAGTATTAACTGCAGTAATTGCCCGCCCAGTAAGCCAGCTGCCAGCCCGATGAGGCCCCCCAGGCCGGACAGAATAGCCGCCTCACCTAAAAATAATATCAGAATTTGTGATCGCCGTGCCCCCAATGCACGAAATAAACCGATTTCCGAGGTGCGCTCGCGCACGGCAATGGTGGTAATGGTTAATATACCTACGCCACCTACCAACAGTGATATACCGCCTAAAGCACCTACCGCAAAGGTTAATACGCCGAGGATTGCACCTAATACATCCAGCATTTGTTGCTGCGTGGTAATGGTAACATCCATTTTCCCGTGGCGTGCGGTGATCAGTTTTTCAATGGCGTTGACAATGTGTTGCTCGTTAGCACCTTCTTTGTAGAGTAAATCAATCTCCATGACGCTGTCGCGGTTAAACATTGCCAGGCCCCGTTGCGTGGGAATATAAACCGCATCATCAAGATCAAAGCCAAGTACCTGACCTTTTGATTCCAGGGTGCCTATCACGCGATAACGATCGCCACCAATACGAATGAATTGGCCCAGGGGGGATTTTGTACCGAATAATTCTTTTTTTAAGGTGTAACCCAAAACTGCATAAGCACGCGGTGCATGGGGGTCATCATCCGGGAGAAAAAGCCCGGCGCTGACCGTAAATGTAAATACGGTTGGAAACGCCGCCCCAACACCATAAACCGTGGATCGGCGGCGCTTGCCAAAGGCCTTGACCTCGGCATTACCCTGTACCAAAGGAATGACGGCTTTTATGTTTGGGATACGTTTTAGGGCGAGGGCATCATCGATGGTCAAAGGCCGTTCGACCCCGAAGACGCCAACCGATGCCCCCGCGGTGGTGGCGCGTCCGGGGTTTATGCCGATCAGTGTGGTGCCAAACTGAGTAAATTCGGATAACACAAAACGATGGATGCCCTCACCGATGGACGTTAGCAGAACTACCGCCGCAATACCGATGGCAATGCAAAGTATGGTTAAAAAGGCCCGCAATCGGTGGGAGAAAATCGCCACGGAAATCAGTTGTATAAAGTCGCGTAATTTCAGCATTGCTTGATAGCCGGTCGTTGGTTATTTGTGTGCCAGTGCGTCAATTGGATTGAGCCGGGCGGCGTGTTTGGCGGGCATGGCGCCAAATACCAGGCCGGTTAGTATTGCGATCGTTACTGCGCCGATAAGTGACCACAAGGGAGCGGTGACTGGAAACTCGGGATAAATGTTGATGAGTATCAGGTTACTCAGGGTACCCACCAGCAGGCCCAGCATGGCGCCGAGAGAGGATAACATCATCGCTTCGGACAAAAACAGCAGGACTATTTTATGCTGGGAAGCACCCAGGGCTTTTAGCAAGCCAATTTCGGCGGTACGCTGGGAGACTGAAATCAACATAATATTCATGATCAGGATGCCGGCTACGGCAAGACTGATGGCGGCTATACCTGCAACCGTGTAGGTAAGGGCGCTTAAGATTTTATCAAAGGTACTTAAAACCGCGTCTTGAGTAATAATCGTAACATCCTCTTCACCCTGGTGTCTGGCGGTAACAATGCGTGTGATGCGTTTTTGTATATAGTTAACGGCGTCACGGTTTTTGGCTTCCACCAGGATACGAAACAACGATGGCGTGTTGAACAATGCTTGTGCTGATGCAACGGGTATAATCACGGTTTCCTGAACATCGATTCCGATGGAGCGTCCTGTTGATGCCAGCACGCCAATAACGCGAAAGCGATGTTCACCAATACGCAGCCATTTCCCAAGGGGATTGCTCGTGCCAAACAATTCCCGTTGGATGGTTGCGCCAATCACGCAGACTGCGCTGGATCGGTCGTAATCGGTATCCGGTAAAAATTGACCCTGGGATAATGTCCAGTGGCGCAATGGTAAGAGCGAATGACTTGAACCATAAATGACTGTTTCACGTTCGTGCCCACCCCAGGAAACCGCAGCAGAGCCCAGCACCACGGGCGCGACACGTTTGACGCTGCTAATCCGATTTAACGCCGTGGCATCCGCCGTGGTGAGGTCACGCGGAGTTTCACCGATGAGCATAGTGGGCGCGCCGCCGGTGGTTTCGGTTTTTCCCGGAATAACAATAATTAAATTTGTGCCCAGAGAGGCAAACTGATCCATAACATAACGTCGCGCACCTTCTCCCAGTGACGTTAATACTATAATGGATGCAACGCCGATCATCATCGCAACCAGCATTAGCGTGGTGCGTAAGCGATGACGTATGAGCGCGTACCAGGTGTAGCTAATAATATCTAGAAATCGCATGGCCTTATTAATAACGCTATCAGTTAATTAATATCAGTAGCCGTTCTTTTGTTGTTACGGGTCAGTTTGAAGATCACCTTATCTATACCCAAAGCGATTGAGATTTAGGTGTTATAGCACGCCCCTTTTTGTCCACAGCGTCGTTGCTTCTCCTTACATATACCCAAAGCGTTTAGGATTTAGGCTTTATTGCTGTCCTGGCGGCGTTGTCTACAGGGATGTAGACAAGGGGCGTGAGCAGGATGCGGAAGCTTTGAAATTCCTCGCAATAGACCGGCTATTACTCGTCATTTCGGCTTTCTTAAAGAACCTACTGTTGGTGCCAGAACAAAAATATGACGCGCACTAAATACCTAAATCCCAAACGCTTTGGGTATAGAATGGCTATGCTGCGTCGTCGCGTCTAGCGGTAAACAAAAATGATCGCACTCTAAACACCTAAACCTCAAACGCTTTGGGTATATCGCGTTGCCAATGATTTAGTCTTTGGTTTAACCGGTGGTTTTGTTGTTGGTTTGAACGTGCCGTTACGATCACCCTTGCAATTGGTCATCTTGCGTGATTCTACCGTCAACCATGCGCACCCGGCGGGAGGCGCGCTGGCCCACCTCGGGATCATGGGTGACCACAATAAGGCTGATGCCCTCACCATTGAGTTGTTCCAAAATGCGTATCACTTCGCTGCCGGAGTGGCGGTCCAGATTTCCTGTTGGCTCATCCGCCAGGATGACCTTGGGTTGCATCACCGTGGCACGGGCAATGGCGACCCGCTGTTGTTGCCCCCCGGATAGTTGGTCAGGCCGGTGTGAGGCACGATCGATAATATCAAGGGATTGTAATGTGTCGCGGGCACGTTGCTTTCTGATCGCAGGGTTTGTTCCAGCCAGTAGCATGGGGAGTTCCACATTTTCCTGTGCGGTTAATCTTGGTAATAACTGGAAGAATTGAAAAATGAATCCTATTTTGTGTTGACGAATATTGGCCAGTTCATCATCGGTGAGTGCTGTTATTTCCTGTTGATCCAGTGTGTAAGTGCCGCTATTAGGCCGGTCAAGCAAGCCGATAATATTTAGCAGCGTTGATTTTCCAGACCCTGAAGGCCCCATGATAGAAAGGTACTCCCCCTGGTTTATGGTGAGGTCAATTTGTTGCAGGGCATGCACGGTTTGATCGCCAACGCTAAAGTCCCGCTGTATTGCCTGGAGTTCAATCATATTGTGGCACTACGGGTTATCGTGTGAAAGTTGCACGGCCAAGCCATTCGCTAACCCTTCGATACCAATCGAAGTAACAACACGATCACCTTCATCCAGGCCGGACAGAATTTCTGTAAATCCCCAGTTACCAATGCCTTTGCTGATTTGCCGTTTTTCCAGGGTGTCATCGTTGCGGTATCGGTAAACCTGGTTGTCATTAAAAATGGCTTCGGTGGGCAAGCGTAAAACATTTTGTTTACTGCTTAATATAATTTCGGCATCGGCGCTATAACCTGGCAGCAGGCCCTGCTCACCAATGGTGTGGGTAAAATAAACCTCGACATCCACGGTGCGGGCCTGTTTTTCAACGTCCTGAACATAGGGTGCGATGCGTTGTACTATTGCATCAAATGGATGGTTAGGAAAAGCATCAAGGCTGATGCGGGCTGGCATGCTCACTTTTATTGCGGGCGCGTCAACTTCATCGATGGGGGCCGCGACATAAATACAGCGAAAGTCTATGAGATCGACTACCGGTAAGGTGAGAACGCCAACCGGCGATGGTGTCACAAATTCGCCTACTTCGCCATTCACTTCCGCGACAATGCCATCAAAAGGGGCGCGAACAATGGTGCGTTCCATGGCGACGTTAATGACATCAATTTTAGACAGCGCGACCATGGATGAGCTTTTCGCCGCTTCGCAACCTGCTTTTGCGGCTCTGGCATTTCCCTGTGCGGCTTCTGCCTGTTCTTGTGAGGTGAGTTTCTGATTTAACAGCTTGCTTTGCCGTGCCGCTTCTTTTTCGGCAACGTCATGGCGGATGCAGGTTTCTCCCGCCCGTGCCCGCGCCGCATTGGCTTCGTTTCTAGCCAATGCCAATTCAGCCGCAATGTCTTTGCTCCACAAATTAACCAGAATGTCACCCGCACTAACCCGTTGGCCTTCTTTAACGGACATTGTGTCGATTAGACCACCATTTAGTGGCGCTAAACGAGCGCGGCGGCAGGCTTTAACCGAACCTGCCCGGGTATTGGTGACGCTGGCTTCAACATCACCACGCGTTATGGTGGCGACAGTTACGGCGATGGGCTGGGGTTTGGATAATACCCAGATGAGTGCACCGATTAGTATCGCGATGATAATGCTGACGATAAGCTTGGGCATTGGGTTGGCATCGCTTTAATGTTATTTGTCTGCTGGGTGATAACTATGATGATCAATAAGTCGATTGAGGAAAAATACCGAGTATTAAGCGTATCATAACCAATAGCCGGGTGTTTGATTTAGGTCAATCATGTGTGTTTGGCGGTAGCATCGCCAATTTACATTTGGGTGGTACTGCTTGTGTGAACTGTTCCGAGGCTGGGCAGGAGCTCAGCGCATTTACGAGAAAGGATGACCAACCGTGTTGGCAGGCTTGGATTTTTTATTGGTATGTTGATGTTCAGTGTGTTCATTCAGTAATTCGCACTGCCAGGACATCACATTGGGCATGATGCAGTACACCATTGGCAGTGGAACCCAGTAACAGTTTTACACCGTGGCGGCCATGGGAGCCAACCACGATGAGGTCAATGTTCTGTTCATTGGCGTAATTCACAATTTCGTTGGTAGCGGCGCCAAACTCAATAATGGTTTCCAGGTGCTCCAAGTGCATTTTTTTTAATAGTTTTTCGATGGTGTTTTTAGCATTTTTGGTGAGTTCTTCATTGGGTATTGTGTAAGTTGGGGTAATTAGCGCACCTTCTCCAAACCCCATGAAAGGGATGTAGTCAATGGCATGGATTAGCGTTAATTTAGTATTGCCGCTGGTGGCTAACGATTTGGCTTTGTTAATAACGTCTTCTGCGGAATCCGCTAAATCTATGGCGATCAAAATGTTCTGATAGTGGCTCATGGTTGTACCTCCGTACGTCAGGAAAAATTACCTCACAAAATGCCGCTTAATTATTTTTTGCACCCTGGTCTATCCAGTTTTTAATCAGCGTAATTTGTTTCGCTATGAGTGCGGTACGTTTTCCATGGGGCATATTTATAGAAGGGTCTGCTTTACCTTCTATGAGCAAGACCAGTGTGCTGGATAAACTGTCACCCGGTTTAATAACCGGTCCAAACTTGGTGCCTTTCAGCAAGCTTTGGTGAGTTTCGAGGCTAAGTCCGCTTTTTTGAAAGCCAGGCCCTGTTTGGTTGTGGCATTCCATGCAGTTTGTTTGAAATATGGGCATAATCTGTGTTTGATAGCTAATGGGGGCTTCGTTTTTCCCACATCCGCTAACAAGAATCATGAATGACCCTAAAATGATGATGAATAACCCCCGTTTGATCGGCATAACATAGTCTCCGCTAATTTTACTTATTCCCACAAAAATTACTTTGATTCGCAGATTTTGCAAATCAAGTATGATGCCATCCACTCAATAACAGTTTGAAGCTAATCTGCATCGACTTTTTTGATGCAGCTCAACAAAGCATAGAGCGTTTCTAACTAAACTTACAACTTAAATTATGAGCAGTTATTGGTTATTTTAACCAAATGATAACAATATGATGCTCATTGCAATGAGTTTTTTGTTTTAATAATGTGCTTTTTAGAGGTATAGGTGTTCCGTGACAGGACTACCTGGTTTGGCGAGCCCGACAGTATGATAAACGGCGCGGACATAATGAAAGGTGTTCGTTTCAGTACCGTTGAAGCTTATTCGCGATGAGGGTCATTAATGATGGAGGTTTTGATGAACAAACTAACAGCGGTATGTATTGTGGCAATTGGATTGAGTGTAGCGCCGGGTGTTTATGCTGGCGATGCGGCGGCGGGTAAAGAAAAAAGTCAGTCGTGTGTCAGTTGTCATGGTGTGAATGGGCGTAGTAATAACCCTGATAACCCAAATCTGGCGGGACAAAAGAAAAATTATTTGATTACGGCAATTAAAGCGTATAAAACCGGCGAGCGCAAAGACCCGATGATGAACACATTAGTGGGAGGCTTGTCCGATGCTGACATAGAGAACCTGGCTGAGTTTTACAGTAGTGTTAAGTAGGGTTAAAAACAACCCTGTTTTTGTTCCGTGACAGTTAAGTGTTTCGTCAATGTATTAAAAGTAGTGCTCGTGGCTGACGGGTGGTAGTGACTTGCTGCGGGCACTTCTGTTGATGACTAGGTTATCTTGGCAGCGGGATTGTAGCGATACCGTATGATTCCGGCAGGTGCGCAGTATGCTACCGTTAAAAACAATTATATTGAAATTTCCAGCGACTTAATTTTTCGCTCCAGCATATAAAGGCTGTATTCAACATCTTCGTGTTGCGCCATGAGGATGCCAGGTGCAAAGGAAATGTGTAACGCTTTTGCAATGATTGCACCGATGTCGTTTTTTTGAACAACCCACCAGACGCCATGAACACTGGTTTCCCATACGCAGCAGGTGCCGCAAAGGCGGATGGTGGCGTTTACCTCGCCGTCGCCCAAAAACTCCTTGAGCAGGCTTTCATCTTCATGTTTGCAGTGGATACAGTTAAAGTCAATAACGCGTTCCTCTCCGGATTGCAACAATTGCTGCAGGGCCTGGCGTATTTCCATAATAATCTGTTTTGCGCTGTGGTCGCTCTCGTTGAAAAGCTCGCCCGCGTTATCGCCGTCTGTGGTTAATCTTGTTGTCATTATGTTTGTCTGATTTAGCTGAAGTGGTTCTCAGTGATTACTTTTATAGTTAAAAAGCCTAACCTGATTTATACGCAAGCGCGCAACTATTTTCTTTGATATATATCAAATGGGCTATTTGTTGTGATGCGGTAACGGCAGCATGGTTGTCTGACATGATTGTCTAACAATACGGAATCTTTAGATGTCAGTGGTACCGTATACCTTGATTTTCAAGTGCTTAAGCTCCTGTTGTATGTCGTCAGGTATGTCTGTGCCCCGTGAGCCTGAGTAGGCGAAAGTTAAGTATTGTTCGTATTCCTGATAGCATTTTTTTGCATAATCATGGCTGGAATAACTTAACATGCATTCCTTTAAGTACGAGTCAGCCAACGAATAATAGAAACTGTAATTTATAGAACGGTCGATAATGGCTAGCCAATACAAGATGGCAGGTACTTCTTCTTTGGGTGGGTTGGTGTTCAGGTAGTGGTAAAGCAGCCCTCTTAGCCATACACGTGCGACTTTTTCTTTTTTGCTGGGGAATTCGGCTGAACCGGGTTCTTCAAGATCGCCCAGTATTTGTTGCACTTTTTTCGCGACGATGTCGTAGGTTATATTGCTGATTTTGCTTGTATTGTTGTCGCTAAGCGCTTTTAGCCCCAACAACCATTGTTCGAGGCTCTTTTTGCTGAAATCCGTGTGAGCCACATGTTGGCGGTATTTTGCGAGTTGCTTCTCGCCCTCCCCAGGTTGGTTGTAAACTTGTGTGTGTATGGTGAGCAGGCGCTTGATTGCGGTTAATAACTCAGCTTCCGATATTGGGGTTGATGACTGCAAATGTTTATCGTAAAAAACAATGGCTTCATCGTAGTTTCGAGTCATGTAATTAAACTCAGCATACTCCAGATCACTGTCAAAATGTGAGCGCTGCATACTTTTAAACAACACTCTCGTGCTGGTGTCTTGTGTATGGCATGAGGCGCAGATTGAAACGAGTTCTTTTAATAGGTTACGGGCATGGTTTAGATTTTTGTGTTTCAGCGCGAGACTCGTTTCTTCCAATTGACCGCTAATAACGTCAAACGAAACCCGGTAGGTGGGGGATCGGGTGTCAAAGTGCGGTTTGGATTCCTTAAACAGGTGGGATAGCTTTTCGACGGCAGCGGTGGTTTCGCGATTTGCGCCAACGGCATTGAATTTATCCACGTTAAAGATGATTGGGAATAAGGCTTCCATGGTTTGCCCAATTTTGCTCATGGTGTCATTGATGGTGACGGCTTCACTTTCTTTTTCGCTACGTTCGGTGACAATTATCGCAGCAAAGATAACTCCAGCGATCAGTATCCACTTCAACTCTTTCATTCGTTTACCTTTTTTTGGGGTGCCATTAGCCATGTTCATATTATTAATAATAGCCTGCTCAGGTAAGATTTAGCTGATATGCGTCAATATTGTGCGTTAAGTTTTTATCGCTATTGAATAAATAGTTATATTATACCCAAAGCGTTTGGAATTTAGGTATTTAGTGCGCGTCATATTTTTGTTCTGGCAAGGCGAAATGACGAGTAATAGCCGGACTATTGCGAGGAATTTCAACGCCGCCAGGACGGAAATAGGACAGCAATAAAACCTAAATTCCAAACGCTTTGGGTATATTAAAAGCCAAGGGCTCCGCCGGTGATTTGCCGTGTTACGTCATTGGCAGGGCGATATGCTGGGTTTGTCGGCTTAGGAGACCGGCTCATGCTATTGGTCTTTCGGATGAGGGGTGAAGGCCGGGTTATTGGTTGTTTCTATACCTAAATCTCAAAGGCTTTGGGTATAATTCCATTGGCTGACTGCGTCGCTTCAGATTGAGCGATACAGCCAGCCAGTTATTTTTGCGGGGAAATTACGATAGGCTCGATTGTTGTGGTTGTTAGCGCTTTTTTTTGGCTTTTTTCTTTGCCCATTTTTCAAACCGTGCATCCCAGTTTTTGAATTTTTTACGGCAAAATTCATCCAGTGTTTTGTAGTTATCAAAAAATTTCTTAAAATCATCTTCTGCAGGCCCGTCAAATTCGCAACTTTCGTTGGAGTGTGTTCGGCAAATTTCAGGTCTGGTATGATAAATTCCGCAGTTGCCATTGGGCAGAAGGTGGGTGCAGGAGTTTGCAGCACTCATAAACCAGCCGTCATCGTCTTTAAAAACGCTGACATCACGATGGGAAATAAGCCACAACAAATAATCGTAATCTTTCATGGATTTTGGCGCGTCAATTTCCTGCGTCACATACGTGCAGCAAATGGACTGTTTGCAATAATCACATTTTGTGTCGGGGGTTACGGTAATATTTGCGGGTAGATCTTTTATAGTGAATACTTGTTGTTTGCTCATAATGAAGCCTTGCCAATGATTAATGAGTTACAGGATAAAGGAGTTACATGATTAAAATGGTTACTTTAATCCATTATGGATTGGTATAGCATGATAGTCGCAGAAAAATTAAATGCAATGCATTTGTGGGTCCAGAAAGGTTTTAGTCGCTATTTTATGCTGAAATTATTACCCATATTCATTGTGACGACGCCAGGTAACGCTGTTGTAAAGCTGAGTCAGCCTGGAGATGAGGACATTAACCGGTTACACGGGTTGGTTGCAGGATTTAATTAACTTGGATAGAGTCATACCTGCAGCTGGTTCATCGTATAAATTTATTCAAGTCTGTCAACAGACCCTAGTGAATCGATAAACAGATCGGGAATAAGTCAGGATACTATAAAATGATAAAGACTATGTTTCCATTCAGAAAGAAAGGCTCAAATACCTACGCCGCCATTGATTTGGGCTCAAATAGCTTTCATATGATTGTTGTTCAGATTCAGGAGCAGGATATTCATGTCGTGGACCGATTGCGGGTGATGGTGCGTTTATCCGCAGGACTCGATGATTCAAAACGATTGAATGATGATGCCCAGGCGATTGCATTGGATTGCCTGCAGCAATTTGGCGAACGCCTGACAGAAATCCCTAAAGGCAATGTACGGGCAGTCGGTACGAATACGCTGCGTACCGCGATTAATGCACCTGAATTTTTACAAAAAGCGGAACAATGTCTGGGGCATTCTATTGAAATTATCTCCGGTATGGAGGAGGCTCGTTTAATTTACCTTGGTGTTGCTTATAACCTGCCCAAGGTACAGGAGCATCGTCTGGTTATTGATATTGGTGGCGGTAGTACTGAGGTTATCATCGGTGAAGGCGTAGAGCCAATGTGTATGGAAAGTCTTGAGATGGGGTGTGTGTCCAGCACCAACGCCTATTTTTCCAACGGCAGTATTACCAGTAAAGCGATGAAAAAGGCGGAAATTGCCGCGCGTGTCGAGTTGGAGCCGATCGAAGGATTATATCGCAATGTGGGGTGGAGCCAGGTGTTAGGCGCATCCGGCACCATTAAGGCAGTGAGCCAGGTTATTTCCCAGGCAGGATGGTGCGATCACGGAATCAGTTTTAGTGCGCTAAAAAAACTGATTAAGCACCTGATAGAGGTAAAGCACGTTGATAATATCAAGCTAAAAGGGTTGAGCGCCGACCGTGCGCCGGTATTTGTGGGCGGCGTGGCAATTTTGTTGGGGCTCTTTAAGGGACTGAGCATTAAGCACATGGATATCTCGGAGGGCGCGGTACGGGAGGGTGTAATTTACGACTTATTAGGTCGCGTTTATCACGAGGATGTGCGCCATCAGAGCGTGAAAAGTCTGGCGCAGCGTTTTCATGTCAATGAAGATCAAACAGCCCGGGTGGTGGCGACTTCCGCTTATTGCATAAAACAACTGGCAAGTGACTGGGGGCTGGACTTCGAAGAGGCCTTTGAGTGGCTTGAGTGGGCGGCACGGCTACATGAAATTGGTTTGAGTATCGCGCATGCGCAGTATCATAAACATGGCGCCTATATTGTCAGTAATGCTGATTTATCCGGTTTTTCTCAGCAAGAACAGGCATTGTTGGCGGCGCTGGTGCAATCGCATCGTGGCAAATTCCCTAAAACATTGATCAAGCAGTTGCCTGCAGACTGGGTGCAGATGGCGCAGCAGCTAGCCATTATTTTGCGCTTATCTGTGCTGTTAAATCGTAGCCGCAGCCCGGAGCCGCTACCGGCGTTTGAATTGAAGGTGAGCGAGAATGGTCTCTCGATTCAATTTCCACCGGACTGGCTGGAAAAAAGAGCGCTAACGGCAGCTGATATGGAGCAGGAGGTTGTGCATTTAGCCGCGATAGGGGTGAGCTTCGAATGTTCGTGACCTATCCTGGTTGCATGCTGGGTATTCACAGCGCCAAGCCCGCCAGCGGTTGAATGCTGGCGCTTGCTGACTTAACTCCGTGTGGTGCTGCCTACGAGTGTTGGGCCAGCTCCTCAAGTAATAGGGCTTGCGCAGAGAACGGTTCTTCGGCATTGGCACTAACACGTTCATAAGTGCCGTCATTGCACAGTTGCCACGCTTGTTTGTTGTCTTTTAAATAATACCCCAGGTCTTTAATGACCCTGTCTCGCAGTGCTGACGCCTGTAGGGGAAAGCAGGTTTCCACACGCTGCATGAGATTTCGTGACATCCAGTCAGCGCTGGAGGCATAGACTTCCGGTTTGCCATCATTTTCAAAATAATAAATGCGGGTATGTTCCAAAAAACGCCCTACAATGGAGCGAACCCGGATGTTTTCGGAGACGCCGGGGATTCCCGGTCGAAGATCACATATGCCGCGAATGATCAGGTCTATTTCCACGCCGGCAATGGACGCACGATACAGGCTATGAATAACCTGGCGCTCTGTTAAGGCGTTGACCTTGGCAATAATGCGTGCAGGTTTGCCTTGTGTGGCAAGATTAATTTCGTTATCAATTTTGTTTAGCAGTTCGTTGTGTAGCGTGAAGGGTGATTGCAGCATTTTATCCAGCTTGGCGACTTTGCCCAGGCTGGTTAATTGCAAAAAGATATTGTGAATATCTTTGCCAATTTGTTTGTCGCAGGTCAGTAAGCCATAGTCGGTGTAGAGGCGTGCGGTACGGGCATGGTAGTTACCGGTGCCGAGGTGTACGTACTGGCGCAGGCGTTTGCTTTCGCGCCGTACTACATGCACCATTTTTGCGTGTGTTTTATAGCCGACGATGCCATAAACGACATGCACTCCCGCTTCCTGCAGTTTAGTGGCCAGTTCAATGTTGGCGGCCTCGTCAAAACGGGCGCGAAGCTCCACCACAACGGTTACCTCCTTACCCATTCTGGCCGCTTCAACCAAATAGTCAACAATGGTGGATTGGGCGCCGGTCCGGTAAAGGGTCTGCTTTATACTCAGCACTTTTGAATCGTTGGCCGCCTGTCGAATAAAATCAAGTACCGGGGCAAAGGATTGAAATGGATGGTGCAGAAGGATGTCGCCCTTTCTAATGGCGCTGAAAACGTCTTTGGAGCGGACCAATTCCTGCGGAATGCTGGGCGTGAAAGAGGGGAACTTTAATTCCGGTTTGTCGATCAGCTCATAGACCGCCTGGGTTCGATTCAGGTTCACCGGGCCTTCTACCTGGTACAGTTGTTTTTCAGTGATTTCAAATCGGTCGAGTAAGAATTTTACTAAATTATCCGGACAGTTGTGAGCAACCTCCAGGCGCACGGCATCACCATACCGGCGTGACGCGAGTTCGCCTTCGACAGCACGTAATAAATCGTCCACTTCCTCTTCATCGACAAACAGGTTGCTGTTTCGTGTCACCCGGAATTGATAGCAGCCTTTGACCTTCATGCCATGAAATAACTCATTGGCATAGGAGTGAATGATCGAAGAGAGGAATACAAAGTCGTGTGGACCGCTGTCCGTTTCATCTTTAGGTAGTTGTATCATCCGTGGTAAGGCGCGTGGTGCCTGCACAATGGCGAGCCCACTGTTTCGGCCAAAGGCATCTTTGCCGGTTAGTGATACGATGAAGTTCAAGCTTTTGTTCAAGATTCGGGGAAACGGATGTGCGGGATCCAGGCCCAGCGGACTCAAGATAGGTAGCAATTCCTCCTGAAAGAAATTGTACAGCCATTTTTCCTGGGACTCGTTCCATTCGGCTCGGCGGATAAAGTGTACATTTTGTTTTTCGAGCAGAGGAAAGATAATGTCGTTAAGCACCTGATATTGTACGGCAACGATTTCATGGCTGCGTACGCTAATGGCGTTGAGAATCTCCTGCGGCATCATATTGTCGGGGCCGGCCTGCGTTGAGCCCAGTTCGGCGCGCTGGATGAGCGCGGCAACGCGGACCTCGAAAAATTCGTCTAAATTGGTGGTGGAAATGCATAAGTAGCGTAAACGCTCCAGCAATGGAATGGAATCGTCCTTCGCCTGCTCGAGGACTCGCCAGTTAAATTCCAGCAGGCTTAGTTCACGATTGATATAGAGTTCGGGTTTTTTTAGATCGATGGCTTCCATGAGGTTTGTCTTATTTTTAGGTGATTAGTTAGGTGGCAGTAGTGCGTGTCAGTTGATGTTATCAGGTCGGGTTTGTAAACTGGCAAGGGCCGTGCTTACTCGCACGATTCGATCATTCCCTAAAGACACAGTGTTGTAGTCCCGGTTACTCGTTATTGATTAGTTAGTTCTTGATTCGTTGGTTATTGAATAGCTATTTATTTAATGGCTATTCAATTAAATCCATCCGGTTGTTCTATCCCGTTCAAATTTCGTTGCATTAAAGCTGCCAGTATTTGGTCCATTATAACAGAAAAGCACGCCGATAATGGACTGCTAATGGTTGTTTACGGTTGAATGTATCCCATTCGCATTATGTTTGCCAGCGTCGGGGTGGTTAATGTTGCCTGACATTCTCGGCAAAATAATGGTGTATTTATATGTTGTTATCGTTACGTTATACTTTGCCATTAACGGCAAACATTAGCGGGCTATGGAAAACCATCATGGAAAAACTACAACAAATTGACGCTATGCTGGGGTTTGGCGGTTTCGAATATGTTGTTCTGCTAATCAATGTATTAATCTTTGTTTTCTCAGGGCGTATTGTCGGCAGCACTTATCGTAGCCGTGACGAACGTTCTTTTAATGCACGGCTTTGGGTGCTGCGTTTCATTAATTTTGTGCTGGTTATTTTGTATTTTTTTGCTGTTTTTTTCACCGAGCATGCACGGCAGATTTCCGAAACTGGTCTTACTCTTCTATTGGCTTACCTGGCCGTTCATTTTAGTCAGGTGTTCTTAATTAACCGTTATGGTCGCATCAAGGAGATCGACGGCGTCGAGTATCGCTCCGAGACGTATCAGTCTGAAATGTTTGGTTTGATTATCTTCCTGATTGCCTCCATTACGGCTTTTCTCGTTATTATCAATATTTGGGGGATGACCAGCTGGTTACAGGCCACGTCCGTTTTGGGTGGCTTGCTGGTTATTTTGTTTTCGACCAAGGATGTGTGGGCACCGGATAATATTAATGGTTTAATTCTGCTATACAACAGGGATATTGAGCCGGGTTGTGTCGTTAAGCTGGATGAGCATGATTTAATGGCCATTGTGCTAAAAATATCATTAACGCAGATTACCCAGCCCTTTCAAGGTGACTACTCACTCGGTTTTTCCCCACGAAGCAGTCTAGCGGTAGAAACATGTGGGTGTTTTGAATATTTATTGCGTTTACCGGGAGGCTTCTTCGGACCTCGGCCAGATTTTGTGAATTTAGATAAATCCACATTTGCTGCAAGCTGGAGCAAGATCTCGACTAGCTCGCAGACAGCCATGGTTTGAAACACAACCCATTCTTTATCAGGCAATGCAATCATCATCCCAT
>Ga0316204_10004272_pt1 | contig 26025 bp, 18 predicted proteins | sample 6monrhotite_MG_2_FD_205661 | JGI IMG/M metagenome (GOLD analysis project Ga0316204, IMG submission 205661) | Microbial mat bacterial communities from mineral coupon in-situ incubated in ocean water Damariscotta River, Maine, United States -... | ecosystem: Environmental > Aquatic > Marine >...
TAGGTGCGGCCAATGGCACCTTCTTCCGTTACTTCATCGATAAGTACGGCCATTTCCATACCAACCCGCTTTTGCAGCTTGGCAGCAGAAATACGCTGGCTGGTTTCCATAAAGCGATTCCAGCGGGATTGCTTTACATCTTCCGGCACGGGGTTTGGCAGTTCATTGGCGGCTGCCCCGTCAACGGCTTCATATTTAAAGCAGCCAACGCGGTCTAGCTGTGCTTCTTCCAACCAGTTTAGGAGATACTCAAAATCTTCTTCTGTCTCGCCGGGGAAGCCAACGATGAAAGTGGAGCGGATCACCAGCTCAGGCACAATTTCGCGCCAATTTTTAATGCGCTCCAGTACTTTGGCGTCATTCGCCGGGCGTTTCATTGCTTTCAGCACTTTAGGGCTGGCATGCTGGAACGGAATATCCAGATAAGGCAGGATTTTGCCTTCGGCCATCAACGGCATCACATCATCCACATGTGGGTAGGGATACACATAGTGCAGACGCACCCACACACCCATATCACCCAGCGCGCTGGCGAGGTCGGTCATATGAGCGCGGATTTCTTTGTCTTTCCACTGCTCTGTGGCGTGTTTGCGGTCAAGGCCATAAGCCGATGTATCCTGGCTGATAATCAACAGTTCCTGTGTGCCTGCTTCCACCAGCTTTTCAGCTTCGCGTAGCACCGCACGGATAGGGCGCGAGCTCAAATCCCCCCGCAAGGCAGGAATGATGCAGAATTTACAGCGGTGGTTACAGCCTTCCGATATTTTTACATAGCTATAATGGCGCGGCGTTAGCTTTATGCCTGCTTCCGGTACCAGATGCGTAAAGGGGTCATGGGGCTGGGGCGCAGCTTTATGCACTTCGGCCACAACATGTTCATATGCTTGCGGGCCGGTAACGGCCAGCACGCCGGGCACCACTTCGCGCACGGCGGCTTCGTCTGTGCCCAAACAGCCGGTTACAATAACCTTGCCGTTCTCATTCATGGCTTCTTTGATGGCGTCGAAGCTCTCTTCTTTGGCACTATCAATAAAACCGCAGGTGTTTACCACCACAACATCAGCGCCTGCATATTCCGGCGCAATTGCGTAGCCCTCTGAGCGCAGTTTGGTAAGAATACGTTCGCTGTCCACCAGCGCCTTTGGGCAACCGAGCGAGACAAAACCAACCTTTGGGCTGGTGTTTTTTTCAGGGGCACTATTCATAGGCGCGGCTTATACAGCGGAACCAACTAAAAAGCCAGCGATTGTGCCAGCGATAATACCTGTGTTTTATTACTGTGAAATAGTACGTACTTGCGCCAGAAAGCCTTTAATCATTTGACGAACTTCGCCTGTACTGGTGGCTAATGTTTCTGATGCAGATGTTACCTGATCAGAAGCACGCTTGGTTTCAACAGTATTTTCAGAAACACCAACAATATTGCTGCTGACCTGACTGGTGCCAGCCGCAGCTTCCTGCACATTGCGAGCAATCTCCTGGGTTGCCAGCCCTTGCTCTTCCAATGCGGCAGCAACACCTGAAACCAATTCTGAGGATGCATCTACTGTTTCGTGAATGCGGTCCATCGCTGTGCTGGCCTCTGACGTTTTGCTTTGAACTTCTGCGATCTGCGATGAAATGCTCTCGGTTGCCTGCGCAGTTTGGGTAGCCAGCGATTTAACCTCGCTTGCGACAACAGCAAACCCTTTGCCCGCATCACCTGCGCGAGCCGCTTCAATTGTGGCGTTCAGCGCCAACAAATTGGTCTGTTCGGCGATGTCATTGATCAGGTTTACAACTTCGCTGATAGACAGCGATGCAGCTTCTAGCCCTTGCATAATAATCGCAGCATTTTTTGCTTGCTCGGTAGCTTCCAAATTGGAAGCGGCGGACCGTTCCATCTGTGAGCCAATTTCGGAAATGGAGGCATCCAGTTCTTCAGTGGCGTTGGCGACGGCAGTTACATTGTGCGTGGCCTCTTCAGATGCACTGGCGACGGTGGTTGCTTTTGCCTCAGATTCGTCCGCCAGAGTCGACATGTTGCTGGCGGTGTCCTGAAGGGCATCGGTAGATACCTCAACATTTTCTAGCAAAGCATGAACTTTTTGGTCAAACACGTCGATAAGCGCTTCAACGTCTTGTGCTGTTTTTTGACGTTTTTCAGCTTCCGCGGTCTCTTGCTCATGCTGTAGCTTCTCTGCGTCCGCACGCCTTTCTGTTTCGGCCAGTATTTTCTGTTGTTGCGCTTCGCGTTCTTCCTGGTTTTTTCGGTCTCGTTCTTGCGCTATCACAAAAGCTCCCTTGAAGCTCGAATATGCCGTTACCAACGATCCTATTTCATCTTGGCGACTATAGGGCGCTAGCTCCAATGAAAGGTCTCCAGCCCCAAGCTTTTCCAAGGCTTCAATAACGTTGGATAAGGGCCTGAGTGATTGCCGTAATTGCAGCCAAATTACAAAAACAGCAGCTGTAACAACCGCCAATAACAAAGCCCGCATAATGAACGTGGTATTGCTCTCGGCTGTTAACTGCTCGGTCTTTTCAAGAACTGTAATGAGGCTGGCAAAATACTGTTGGTCAGCTGTTTTATAGGGCTGTATCAGTCCAAGGAATTTTTGATCACCGTAGCTGAATGATAGTACGTGCGTATTCAGATCGGAATTGGACTGGATGTCAATTTCCTGCCAGATACCGTCGCTACCATCTGAAGCGCTCGCTACCTTCTGGTTAATGATTGCGGTTTGTGCGCCGAGGCTTTCAGCGAGCGTATTGAGAAGCATGTCCCAGTCATAAGCAATGACTAGAGTGCCGATTGTTTTGCCGCGCCGGCTTACCGGCGACACGCTGGCCAAAACTGGTGTGCCCGCAGTTGTGTAGGTAAAGCCGGAGGCCGGGCTGTTGCTTTTCACAGCTTGGTCAATAAGAGCATTGTCGATTGATATGGATTGTTCAGGCGAGGGGCTATAAAGTGCAGTACCATCCGCGCCAACAGCCTGGATGAAGGATATTTCTTCACCGGCCTTAAGCCGGCGCTCAATGGTTACAATTTCCTCTGTAACTGCAGCAGCATCGTTGTTCGCGATTGCGCTTTTGAAGGAGCGGCTACGTAAAAGTGGTTTTGCACTTTCCAATAAGCCGCCAAAAATATTATCCACGGCAGAGTCTACATAAGAATAGTTTGCTGCGAGTATGTCGGCTTCATAACGCTCCTGAAAATTGGAGCGCGCCATATTCAGCGCAACTACGCTGACAATTGAAATTACAACCATAAGCGCAATAGCGGTTATGGTAAGCCGGGTTCTGAGAAGCATTGTTATAAACCTTCAGGTCGTAAAAGCCGATAATATTTGTGGTAGGGCAAGGGGGCAGGGCCGAATATTATTCGACCGGATACCCGGCTTTTTTCCACGCAGGAAAGCCGTCGCGGTAATAGCTGACACTTTTGAAGCCCCAATCAACCGCCATTGCACTTGCTTGTGATGAGCGCATGCAGCTATGACCGTTACAATAGATAACAATGGGCGCGTCTATGCCTGCTTCGGCAATGACAGCATCTTTGGTGAAGGCACTTTTAATATCCAGGTGCAGGGCATCTGGAATACGGCCAGCGTCCCAGTCTAGCTGCTTGCGAACATCAATAAACAGCGCGCCGTCATCGAACATCTGCTTAGCTGTGGCGGAATTTACGGTGGTTGCGCCTGCTACGGTTTCAGGCGAAGTGTCTGCATGGGCAACAGTGCTAAATGCGCCGATAATTATCAGCGTTAAAATTTTTGCGTGGCGAATCATTGGAAGCTCCTTCGAGTTCAATTAAGTATTCGCTGCATCCCCCGCCAGCTGCATTAAATACTTAGTATAAATTCGTTAAAGAAGTACGAATGAAATTAACTATAACAGCGAACTGACGCCCAGTAGACCAAGAGTAAAGAAAATAGCCGAGCACACTCGTTCGTATAGCAAGCAGCCAGTTTGTATTTTGCACTTTGTGGCTAAGTCAAATATAGTAGGTTTGGGGCGTTATATTTCGGGAGTATAGAGTGGAAACTAGTGCTGATCAGGAACAAAAGTCCTTGTCACAGGCGGAAACTGTGCCCAAGACTATGGATGCAATCGGTTCTGTGTCTAGCTTGCAGATCAGGCGTGTTATTGGCGAACTATATTCCGAGCAATTTCACATATTATTGTATCTCACTTTCTTTTATTTCTTGATGGTAACGGCGGGTGACCTGGCTACCGTTCCGCAAGGCGCAGGCATGCTGCTAACAGCCGACATCTCACTTTTAAGCATGCTGGCAGCAATTTTTTTCCTTGAGCGACGAGGTGTTATCAATACGTCTAATGTTTATATTACGCCAATCCCAATAGCCATCGGCATGCTGATCAATGGTTATCTGCATATGTATTTTTTGCCAGATCCCATAACTTTGGTGAAAGGCGTTTTGATGATTGTCGCCTTTGGTGTTGTTTCCCTTTTGCCCTGGATTTTCTGGTTGTTATTCGCGCTTTCCATGACCTTTTTTGTCAGCACAGCTATTTGGATGCTGGGTGCAGAAAGCAAAGCGCTTATTGTGCTTGGCATTGGTGCGGGCATGATCTCATACGGTAGTTTTGCTATGCGTTATAATAGCGTGCGCAAGCAAATTGCACTGACACTTATCAACGAAGAACGGGCAGAAAAGCTTGAGATACTGGGCAAAGCCAAAGATCAGTTTATCGCCAATATCAGCCATGAGCTGAGAACGCCGCTTACCGGCCTTCTTGGCATGGTGAACCTTATTGATGAACGCGGCCTGCGCCCTGAGCAACAGCAGCAACTTTCCGCTGCGAAATCGAGCGCGGATACGCTGGGTGCTGTCATCGGTGATTTACTGGATGTCTCTACGCTGGACGCAGGCAAGCTGGAATTGAAGATTGCGCCGTTTGACCTGGAAAAAACGGTTCAGAGCGTAGTTTCGGTGATGCAAGGTCAGGCGAAAAGCCATGTCGCGCTGACGCATACTATGCCTTCAGGCGGATTGCCGACCTTGATGGGAGATGCCGTCCGCCTCCGTCAGATTTTATTTAATCTGGTCGGCAATGCCGTTAAATTTACTGATGAAGGCACAGTGATGCTTAACGTATTTATGTTGGATGAAGAAGCCTCTGACAAAACTGCCTGTTTACGTTTGCGTCTTGAGATAAAAGATACTGGCGTGGGCATTCCGAATGCCAAACTTGGCAAACTGTTTGACCGGTTTGAACAGGTTGATGCCACAAGCACACGGGCGCGCTCGGGCACAGGGCTTGGCCTTGCCATCGCGCAGGAACTGACGGGGCTGATGGGCAGTAAAATTCTGGTGGAAAGCGTAGAGGGCACAGGCACCCGCTTTTGGTTTGACCTTGATTTGGTAAAGGCACCTGGCGGTATATCTGAAATTGCTTCTGCGCCCAGCAAAGCGGTAGAGGATAGCAGTGAGCAAGAAATATTGGCACAGCCGCTGCGCATTCTTGTTGCAGAAGATAATCCCATTAACCAGTTGTTGATTAGGAAGCTTCTTGATAAACCGCAGTGGCAAAAAAGTGTAGTTTCAGACGGCGTGGCGGCAGTGATTGCTGCAGAAGAAAGCAAGTTTGATATTATTCTTATGGATATCCAGATGCCGGAAATGAACGGTGAAACCGCAACAATGAAAATTAGGGCTGGCGGCGGCCTTAATGCGAAAACACCGATTATAGCGCTGACAGCCAATTGCCAGGAAAGCGACATTGCCCGCTACCGGGAAGCCGGCTTTTCTGCCCACGTGGGCAAACCGATTATCACACCTGAATTTTACGGTGCAATTGCGGGTCTGGTTGGCAAGTAAATCATTTAAGGTCAGGCTAGACCCAGAGTAACAATACAGCATTTTTATACAGAACAAGGGGCACAGTGTGCAAAGTGACGAGTTCAGAAAATACGGTCATCAGGTTGTTGACTGGATTGCCGATTATATGGACAGCGTGAAAAATCTGCCCGTGCGTGCGCAAGTAAAACCCGGTGATATCCGCGCGCAGCTGCCCGTTGCTGCCCCCAATGAGGGGGAACCGTTTGAGGCCATGATGCAGGATTTTAAAGATATCATCCTGCCCGGTATCACCCACTGGCAACATCCGCGCTTTTTTGCCTATTTCCCCGCCAATGTAACCCCGCCTTCCATGTTGGCAGAAATGCTGGTGAATGCACTGGGCGTTAACGGCATGCTGTGGGAAACCAGCCCGGCGGCTACCGAACTTGAAGAACAGATGATCGACTGGCTCAAAGGCATGCTCAAGCTGCCTAAAAGCTGGTCTGGTGTTATTCAGGATACTGCCTCAAGCGCAACCTTCTGTGCTGTGCTGGCCGCGCGGGAACGTGCAACGGATTGGCGTGTGAACGAAACCGGAATGGGAGATGCACCAAAGCTCGCTTATTATACCAGCATTGAAGCGCATTCATCGCTGGAAAAAGCAGTGAAGATGGCCGGACTTGGCAAAGCTGCCATTCGGCTGGTGCCAGTGGACGCTGACCACGCCATGCAGCCAAAAGCGCTCGCGGATATGATGGCGGCTGACCGCGCAGCGGGTATTATCCCCGCTATGGTGATGGCTACGGTGGGATCTACCAGCGTTGGTGCCGCTGATCCATTACAGCCTATCGCCATTATCGCGCGTGCTAACAAAGCTTATTTTCATGTGGATGCGGCGTGGGCGGGCAGCGCCATGATTTGCCCGGAACACAGACATATGATTGACGGCATTGAGGGCGCAGACAGCTTTGTTTTCAATCCACATAAATGGATGGGCGTGCAGTTTGATTGCACCGCGCATTTTGTTCGGGATAAAGACACTCTTGTGCGCACGCTCACCATATTACCCGCATATTTGGAAACCCGTGAGGGCGCAGAGGTTACCGATTACCGTGACTGGGGTACCCAACTTGGGCGCCGTATGCGGTCATTGAAATTATGGTTTGTGATCCGGTCATACGGGGTAGAAGGCTTGCGTGCCATGATCCGGGACCATATTGCATGGGCAGGAGTTTTGGTGAAAGCGATTAAAGCCGAACCTGATTTTGAACTTGTCACCGGACCGAACCTGTCTTTGCTCACCTTCCGCTACACACCGAAGGGCAAAACGGCAGATGAACTTGATACACTGTCTGACACATTATTGCAGGCGGTGAATGATGATGGCTTCACGTACCTTACCCGTACCTTGGTGGCGGGAAGGCCGGTTATTCGTTTCCAAATTGGACAAACACAAACCACCGAGGCCGAGGTGATGGCCGCGTGGGCGCGTGTGGCTGATATTGCCCGAAATTCAGGATAAATTACATTACTGGGACCAGCCCTTAAATCGACGGGTCATTCAGGCCGTGCTTTTTTAGCAGCGCGCGCAGGGCATCGGTGTTTTCTACAACTTCGCTATAAATCCATTTGTAGTGGCGCTTGCCCGTGAGCACCCGTTTGGCCTCGGCCCGGCCCAAATAGGAAGCTGTGGCGTCATATTCTTGCAGGCCCACAATAAGATGCACGTAGGTGCTATATGTATCGCGTGCGCCGTTCCCGCCGCCAACAGGTACACTTGGGTACAGGGTTTTAAGGTCAGCGATTGTTGTGTCCACCGCGTCTTGATTAACCAACCCATACCAATGTAATTGCTCATGCAGGAAGGTTGAAAGCGCGCTGGCATCGTCGTCCAGATAAACGGCGTTCAGCGTTAAAACCGGGAAACTGTGCGGCGCGCCGTATTCGTTTATTATAACAGAATAGGTGAAGGAAAAGCGGCTTACATCATACGTATCGATCAAACGCCGTAATTGTTTTTCCGCGGCTTGTTCGTCTGCGGAGTTTCGTGCCAGCCGAAAGTTGAAGTCGGTTGATGCGGCGTATACAGCACCGTATGCCAGCAACAGTAATGCGGTGAAAATACCTGAAACCCGAACCATGCATCGCTCCCGTTCTTTGCTGGTCCAGCTATTTTACATCAACCCTGCCACACGCCATAATAAACTGGTTGTTAACAGCGGGGGCTTGTTCGCACCGGGAAAAGCGCTAGTTTTGCCTTTAAGGGCCAATTTAGTGTGGTTTGCGGCGGGAAAACAGGAAGACAGATGAACAAAAGCTTGAAAGTTACAATTGGTGCTGTTGGCATATTGGCGGTGGCGTCTTTCACATCGGGTTATACACCTGCCTATATGGCGAACGCGCCTGCGGTGCTAACGGGCATTGGTGCCATGCTTACCTGTTCAGCCCGCTATGTTAGCGGTATTGGCCCCGAACAGAATTTTAAAGACCTCACCAGTTATTCGCCGCTGCTGGAAAATTTGGAAATCACTTACGATGACAAAGCACGCCGGGTTGAGGCTGACCTGTTTGGTATGAAATCTGCCAGTGCGCAGTACCGCGAGGGCCTTGGCTGTGCGCTTGATATCGGTGACACAGGCCCGCTTGACGCCGCGAAAATTCCGGCAAAGCCTGTAGAGCCAAACGCATTGTGGCCTATGGGAAACAAGGTGCCTGCGCCGAATGCTGCTGTGCAAAGCGCGCTCGCGGAAATTATGGCCGCAGACAATGCCTCCGGGCTGCAAACGCGCGCGCTTTTGGTGGTAAAAGGCGGGCAGGTTGCGGCAGAAGTTTACGCGGATGGTTTTGACCAGCACAGCAAGCTGCTCGGCTGGTCGATGGCAAAAAGCTTTAATGCTTTGATGCTCGGAAATATGGAAATGCGCGGCCTGATAGACCCCGCTAAAAAACCTGTGTTTGCCGAATGGGCAGAGGGTGAGCGCGCAGAAATATCAATGGATGATATGCTGCATATGGCGTCTGGCCTTGATCTATCTGAGGTCTACGATCCCGGCGAAGCAGTAACCGCCATGCTGTTCACGGCGCATAACCCGTCGGCTGTTGGCCTGAAAGCTGATTTGCGCGATGCGCCCGGCACGCGCTTTGATTATTCTTCCGCCACATCATTGTTACTTTCCAAATTGGTGCATAACGCGGCGGGCGGCACACTGGATAGTGCGCTTGTAAATTTGCATGAGCATTTTGTTACTCCCATGGGCATGCAGGATTTTGTGCTGCAAACAGACCCATCCGGCGTGTTCCTTGGTAGTAGCTTTATGCTTGCCAGCGCGCGGGACTGGGCACGCATGGGCCAACTGATGCTGAATGGTGGCACGCTAAACGGCCACAGATTTGTGAGCGAAGACTGGGTTAAACGCGCTGTTGCCACCAACGATACAGAGAATAAAAAAGCCTACGGCTACCAATTTTGGCTAAATCACGGTGACGCCACCCCGCGTTGGCCCGGCCTGCCCGCAGACAGCTTTGCCGCCCTTGGCAGCCGCGAACAACAAGTGATGATCATCCCCAGTCAAGACACAATAATAGTACGCCTCGGCTGGACCCTCGACGGAAAATACCCCATCAGCAAAAACTTCATGAGAATTTTGGCTGTGGGGGAATGAAAGGCCGTGACCGCAGTGGATGAGGGGGGTGATGGGCGGCAGAAGCCTCACTCCTCAAGCCCCACCAGCGCTTTTGCGAAATCTTTGGCGTTGAAGGCGGCCAGGTCTTCTATGGCTTCGCCTACGCCCACGGCGTGAACAGGCAGGCTAAATTTTTCTGCGCAGGCTACCAGCACACCGCCTTTGGCAGAACCGTCCAGCTTGGTCATCACAATGCCGGTGATGTTCGCCAGCTTTTGGAAAACTTCCACTTGATGTACGGCGTTTTGGCCGGTGGTGGCATCCAGCACAATCACCGTATCGTGCGGTGCTCCGTCCAGCTTGCTGCCTATTACCCGCACCACTTTGGCAAGTTCGGCCATTAGTTCTTCGCGGTTCTGCAACCGGCCTGCTGTATCTATCAGCAGTACGTCCATGCCTTCAGCAGATGCCCGTTCTAGCGCTTCGTAAGCCAGCGCGGCGGCGTCTGATCCTATTTTTTTGGTTACCACGGGTACGCCGGTGCGCTCGCCCCACACCTGCAATTGTTCCACAGCCGCCGCGCGGAAGGTATCTCCGGCTGCCAGCATCACTTTTTTACCGTCGTCGGTGAACTGTTTGGCAAGCTTGCCAATAGTTGTGGTCTTGCCTGCTCCGTTGACGCCCGCCATCAAAATCACATGTGGCTTGTTGGCAGGGTTTGGTATCAGCGGTACGGCAACGGGCGCGAGGATTTTCTCAATTTCATCGGCGAGGATGGTTTTCACCTCTTCGCCGGTAATTTCCTTGTCGAACCGGTCTTTTGCCAGCGTTGCTGTTAGCTTGGCAGCAACCGCGACGCCCAAATCAGAGGTGATCAACAGGTCTTCAAGGTCTTCCAGTGTATCGGCGTCCAGTTTGGCCTTGGTGAAAATGCCGGTAATACCGCCCGAGATCGCCCCGGTTGATTTTTTCAGGCCGCCCTTAAGGCGCTGGAACCAGCCGGTTTTTTCAGGATTGGGTGCAGGCTCGGGAACAGGCTCGGATTGCGGCGCGAGATCAAGCTTGGTTTCAGGCACTGGCTCAGGTTTAGGAGCAAGGACCGGAGTTGGCTCAATGGTTTCGTTTGTTGCTTCGGCGACCAGCTCAGACTGGATTGGGGGTTCACCCCAGCTACGCAAATCCGCCTTCGCAGGAATGACAGAAGAAGGCGTAGGAGTGACGGGAGGCATGGATGGCTCAGCAGGTACAACCGTTTTGGGCTGTGCCTTAACAGACGGCACTTCCGTAGCCGTTTCCGCAGCAGCAGTAACCGCAGGTGCGGCAATTGGTTCAGCTTCTGCGGGCACGGCTTGTACTGACGTTTCCGCTTCTTTTTTCCTAAAGCGGCTGAACCAGCCTTTTTTCTTCTCGTCTGTCATCGTATTTGAATTTCTCTGTTTAAATCTCGTCACTCGACAGCTTGACTGGCGAGTCTAGTTTCGCTCTCTAAGCGTTATGGATTCGCCGATCAAGGTGGCGAATGACGATCTTTTGATAGGCCCGTCATGCAGCCATCTTTTATACCGTCCAGTGTTACCTTAACCATATCGCCTGCTTTTGCGGCAGTTTCAATGATCACCGGAATAAATTGTTCGCTGTGGCCTGTCGCAGTGCCGTTGTCGCCGGTGCGTTCAACCAGCACATTCGCGGTTTTGCCAACCGACCTTTCAAACAGCCGCTGCACTTGCACTTCGCCAGCAGCGCGCAAACGGGCAGCGCGTTCTTTGCGTACGGCTTTTTCCACTTGCGGCATTTTCGCGGCGGGGGTGCCTTCACGCACACTGTAGGGAAATACATGTAGCCAAGTGAGGTCACATTCTTCTACCAGCTTCAGGCTGTTTTCAAACATGGCGTCGGTTTCTGTAGGGAAGCCCGCGATAATATCTGCGCCGTACACCATGTCTGGCCGCGCTTTGCTCACGCGCTGGCAAAATTCAATGGCATCTTCGCGCATATGGCGGCGCTTCATGCGCTTCAGCACCATATTGTCACCCGCTTGCAGGCTAAGGTGCAGATGCGGCATCACACGGGCGTCACTGATGATGGCGTCATACAGTGGTTCGTCTACCTCAATGCTGTCGATTGAGCTAATGCGCAGCCGAGGGAGGTCAGGGACCAGCGTAAGGATTTTTTGCACCAGTGTGCCCAGTGTTGGCAGGCCCGGCAGGTCTTCGCCGAAGCTGGTAATATCCACGCCGGTTAGCACCACTTCATTATAGCCGCGCCCAACCAATGCTTTAATCTGGTCTACCACTTCGCCGATACCGGTTGAACGGCTGTTGCCGCGCCCATACGGGATTACGCAGAAGGTACAGCGGTGGTTGCAGCCGTTTTGAATTTGCACAAAGGCGCGGGCACGGTCACCGAAGCCGTCAATCAGATGCCCGGCGGTTTCCTTAACCGAGAAAATATCATTCACTTGCAAGCGCGGCACATCTGCCAACCCAAGGCCTGTAAAGCTTTTTGCTTCCAGCTTTTCAGCGTTGCCCAGAACGCTGGATACTTCCTCCATTGCAGCGAATTCGTCGGGGTTTATCTGGGCGGCGCAGCCTGTAACAATGATGGGCGTGTCTGGGCGTTCACGTTTCATGCGGCGAATGCTCTGGCGGGCTTGCCGGGTGGCTTCCGCGGTTACAGCGCAGGTGTTTACGATAATAATATCGTCCAGCCCGGCGTCTTCCGCGTGGCGGCGCATCACTTCGCTCTCGTAAGCGTTCAGGCGGCAGCCGAAGGTAACAATTTCCGGCTTGCTGATATCTTTGTTTTTTCTCACAGGCTGCACTCGCCTTTATAAACAAGGGTAGCTGGCCCAGCCATTTCAACCGTGTCGTCTTGTAGCCATTCAACATGCAGAATACCGCCGTCAAGTTGCACAGCGGCGTGTCGTCCGGTTAGCCCTTTGCGGCTGGCGGCAACCACAGCGGCGCACGCAGCGGTGCCGCAAGCTTCTGTAATGCCCGCGCCGCGTTCCCACACCCGCAGGCGAATGCTGCTGTCGTTTACGGCGGCGAACGAAGCATTCACGCGTTCAGGAAACAGGCTGTGGTGCTCTATCAACGGGCCAACCGCTGCCAAATCAACTGCATCGGCGTCATCCACAAAAAATACAGCATGCGGGTTGCCCATATTGACAAAACCGGGCGCGCTTAACCCTTCGGCTGTGAGATCACCGGATATAGTGTCCATCTCGCGGGCAAGCGGGATTTCGTCCCAGCCGGTGCGCGCTGGCCCCATATTCACGGATATACCGTGCGGTGATTTTTGGGCGGAAAGCAGACCTGCATCGGTTTCAATGCTGGCAGTGGTTTGGCTGGTTTCATCCAGTATCAGCATACCTACGCAGCGCGTGGCATTGCCGCAGGCCGCCACCCGGCTGCCGTCGGCGTTCCATATTTCCATAAACACATCGGCGCGCGCACTTGGGCGCAGAATAATTAATTGATCACAGCCGATGCCGCGCCTGCGGCCTGCAATGCGGCTGGCACGTTCAGGGACAACGGTAAAATCCATACGCCGCGCATCAACAACAACAAAATCATTGCCGAGACCGTGCATCTTTATAAAAGGCCATATGTGTGCGCTTTTGCTCATAGCGCTGCTTATATGGGTGGATGCGGCGTGGAGTCTAGGCATTTGGTTGCAGAAAGTCGGCTGGACAAGCGATGTGAAGGGTCGCTACAAAGACAACCATGAAAAAACTTACGCTTCATTTGGGCATGCACCGCTGTGCCTCTACCACCATGCAAAACCTGCTTCGGGTTAACCGGCCTGTGTTGGCGGAGCGTGGTATAGGTGTGGTTTTGCGCGCTGACATGAAGACAGACAAGCGTCTGGATATGCGAGCGTGGCACCGTAGAGCCAAGGCAAACCCGCGTTCATGGGGTGCTGCTGGCGGTTTCATTTCGGCAGTTGAGCAAATGCCGTACGGTCATGTGATTGTAAGCGAAGAAAGCCTGCTATCCACCATGCCAGCGGTGCGGGCGCGCAGTTTTTACCCCTATATGGAAAAGTTCATTGGGCGCATTCAGGCGCTGAAAGAGCACTTTGATCTGCGCTTGCGTTTTGTGGTGCGCAGGCAAGACCGGTTTGTGAATTCGGTTTATGCATTTCGGCTGGGTGTAGGGTTGGCGGAAGATTTTGATACATTCCTCACATCGTTTCCTGAGGGTTGCTTTAATTGGTGTAAGATAACAAATGCGCTGGACAGGCAAGGTTTGGCTGATATCAGCCATGTTGCCGTTATGGACGATTGGCAGGGGCGTGTGCTTAACCGGGAATTGGCTGATTTGGTTGGGCTTGAAACAGAGGGCCTTACCTTGAGAAGCCGGGGTAACCCCAGTTTGCCAACCAGCAGCTTGCCTTTGTTGTTAGCAATAAACCGTGCAGGGTTGATGCCGGCGCGGGCAGAACGCAGGGCAGGGCTGTTGCCATTGCTCAGTAAAATGACAGAGCCTGATTTGGGTGCGGTTGCGACAATGTTTACAGTCAAAGATACGGCGAAGATTGAGCAATATTATGACCCCCACGCGCCGGTTGGGTTCACTGACGAAGCGCGCGCTGCCTTTGTAACCGGTTATGAACCGGTTAACGCACAGTTTTTGAATCATGCAGTTGTCAGCGCACCCCTATCAATATGGGACTAAAAAATGTTCCCTTTTTGTTCTTGACGTTATTCCTGCCCGCAGGCATGGTATCTCCATAAATTAACATGGTTTTACAGGCGGGAGGCCCGGCATGATTATGGGTAAAAAAGGCGCAAATTTCAGGGCACTCCATCACGGGGACGGTGCCTTCATTATGCCCAACCCTTATGATGCAGGTACGGCAAGACTGCTCGAAACTGCAGGTTTTAAAGCGCTGGCTACGACCAGTGCAGGTTATGCGTTTGCAGCGGGGCAGGCTGACAATAACATCAGCCGCGAGGATATGATTAGCCATGCCGCTGTGATTGTTGCAGCCACCACACTTCCAGTTAGCGCAGACCTTGAAAACGGGTTTTATGACGACCCCAAGGAAGTGGGAAAAACAATTCGGATGGCGGCGGATGTTGGCCTTGTGGGCGGGTCGATTGAAGACAGCACCAATGATGGCCGGGATGCGGCCCAGTATGACGTGGGTTTTGCGAAGGCGCGCATAATGGCTGCGGCGGAGGCCGCGAAAGCGGCAGCTTTTCCCTTCACCTTAACAGCGCGCGCGGAAAATTTCATCGTTGGTAACCCGGATTTGACAGATACCATTAACCGGTTGCAGGCGTATCAGGATGCAGGGGCTGATGTGTTGTTTGCCCCGGGCCTGACGCAGGCAGAAGATTTTAAAACCGTTGTGCGCAATATTGATGTGCCGCTGAGTGTTGTGATGGGATTGTCTGGCGTAAAGCTGGGGCAAGCTGAACTTGGCGCGCTTGGCGTGAAGCGTATCAGCACAGGCAGCGCGCTTTCGCGGGCCGCCCTTGGTGCCTTCATGCGCGCCGCAACAGAAATGACAGAAACAGGCACCTTCACTTTTGCCGAAGACGCCATACCCTTTGGTGAAATAAACGAGCTTTTTAAAGCTGTCAGTTAGTCTTTGATATGCTGTGTAAAAACCCCAAGCGCTTTTTTAAGCAGGCTTGATGTTTCCGCATTGGTGCAGATGTCTTCAATGGTGGTTTCCTGCGCTAGGTGGGGTACTTGTATAGAAGCCTCCTGAAGTATGTTTGCATCAGCAGTTTTAAGCACTTCTTTCAAGGCAGCATAAGCAATGGTTGCGCGAGGGGATGTATTGAATAGTGCTACCGGTTTGTCGCTAAACTCACCACTACTAACTACCCAGTCAATGCCATTTTTCAAGGCGCCGGTAATGCCGTGCGCATATTCAGGGCTGGCAATTATAATACCGTCAGCGTTGGTTAGCTTTTCCCGAAGCGTGGCAACTTCTTTTGGGGCAGGATGTTGTAGGGTGTCTGTATCAAGATCAGGGTTGAAAATGGGTAAATCACCAAGGCCTTGATACAATTCTATGGTCACATCTTGATGCGCCAATTGCTGGCAGGCGCGCAGAAACACCGTGTTTATTGAGGCCCTGCGTAAACTGCCGGATATCGCAATGATATTCACATCTGTGTTTTTAGGCATTTGGCCTACTACGAGAAAATTAGCGGTAAAACATAATAACAAACGGCAGAAACCGCGAAGGTTCCCATCACATTTAGCCACAGCCCGGCGCGCATCATATCCGGTACATGGATATTACCCGTTGAGAAAACTACAGCGTTTGGCCCGGTGGCTACCGGCAACATGAAGGCACAGCTAGCTGCCATTGCAGCGGGTGCCGCAAGGAATATGGGGTCCAGGTTTGCTGTTGTTGCCAGTGCGCCCAGCACAGGTACCATTGCAGCTGTGGTGGCCGTATTACTGGTAAGTTCCGTGAGGAATGTGATCAGCGCGACAATCGCCAAAACCATCAAAAATAGTGGGACAGTTGCCAACCCCGACATGGCTTCTCCCAGATAAACAGCAAGGCCGGTTTTACCAATGGCAGCCGCCAGACTAAGGCCGCCGCCAAACAGCAAAATTACGCCCCATGGCAGGGTAACGGCCGTTTCCCAGTCAAGCAAAGCGCCACTGCGTTTGGCTTTGCCCGAAGGAATAATGAACATGGCAAGCCCTGCAGCCACAGCAATATGCATATCGCTTAAGCGGGCAACAAACGGCAGCAGGTTTGTAAGACCTTCCCATTCAACCAGTAATTGGCGGAAGCTCCACATCAGAGCCATGGTTAGCATCACGGCAGCAACGCGCTTTTCAGGTTTTGTCATTGCGCCGAGCGCTGCAAGTTCGCGCTGAACCACATCAGACCCACCGCGTACAAGTTTGGATTCGAACGGAAAACAAATGCGCGTTAGCACCACCCATGCCAAAGGCACCATCACCATTACCACAGGCACACCAAAGGCCATCCACTGATAAAACAGTATTTCGCGCCCTGTTGTTTGTTCGATGAAGCCTTTCACAAACAGGTTGGGGGGGGTACCAATATAGGTGCCTAGTCCGCCAATGGAGGCTGCCCACGCGCAGCCAATAAGCAGTGCAATTGTAAAGCGGTGACTGCTTGCTTTTTCACCTAAAATTGTTGTCGCAACGGTGATAGCAATGGGTACCATCATCAAAGTAGTGGCTGTGTTTGATATCCACATGGACAAGAGCGCACTTGCTGCCATAAAGCCACCAATAAGAGCGTAAGGATTATCACCGGCCCGTGCGAGAATGTTAAGGGCAATGCGGCGGTGCAGGTTCCATTTTTGCATCGCCATTGCCGCCAAAAAACCGCCCAGTAACAGGAATATTACAGGCCGCGCATAAGGCAAAGAAGCATCCGCGCTGCTTCCTATGTCCAGCAATGGAATGAGCACCAGTGGTAACAGGCTGGTTGCCGGCACCGGGATGGCCTCAGTTGCCCACCAAGAGGCCAGTAGCGCCGCGATGGCAACTGTGTGCCATGCTTCAACAGACAAACCTTCCGGTACTGGCAAGAACAAAATCAGTGTGAATAAAAACGGTCCTAAAAACAGCCCGACATTTTGGTATGTAGCGCGTTCGGCTGTTGATATTATGGTCACTTAATATGTCCCCTTAAAACATGTTGATCCAGCAGTAAGCCCCCGCCTTGCCGGTTTTGGATAATCTGGTCTATCTGGATAATGCGAATGATACGGTGTGGGAAGTCAAATCGTGAAGTAGCCACAAAATAGCAAGCGAAATGCAAGAAGCACTTGCGCACGGCGGTGGCTTGCTTATCCTCGCTGGCAGGTAGATTGCAGGAAAGGGTTGTTGATATGGCTGGAAGCAGGAATATGGTGTTCGGAGCGGCGGCAGCCGTGGTTATTGTGGGGATTTGGTTTGGTTCTCAACCGGCAAAAAATATACTGGATGTTGCGGATGCGGTAACCGAACAACCCGCTAAGATGCTTGATTTTGACGCTTTTCAGGAAAAAATATTTTGGGATAATGCTAAAAAATCCCCGGAGACACTCAGCGGCCTGCGGTATTTTGAAAGCCGAGGTGTTACCGAACATAATGGCCGCCTTGATGACCTTTCGATTGCCCGCGCTCACGCCGACCTTGTCGACACCAAAGAACAGCTTGCGGCGTTGCTTGCATATGATAACGGCGGCCTCAACAAGGAGCAGCGGTTTAACAAGGCGCTTATGGCCTACGACATGCAGGAAGATGTAGCGAACGAGCGCTTCATGTTTCACAATTATCCGATGACACAGCTGTATGGCTGGCACAATAATATAGCAGGGTTTCTTACTGGCACGCATTCGGTAACCGGTGCAGAGGAAGCCAATTATTATTTAGCACGTCTTGGTGCCGCCCGCGTGCAGTTTGATCAGCTTATGGAACAGCTTAAGGTACGTGAAACACGCGGCATTGTTCCGCCCACATTCATTTTGGATAAAGTGCTGGCACAGTTGGATGGTTTTGTGAGAACCGATCCCAAACAGAATGCCTTTTATCTGGCGTTTTTGGACAAACTTGAGCAGATTGATGCAATAACGGACGCTGACAAGCTGCAGTTTCTCTTACGTGCAGAGGAAAGCATTCTCACTGTTATCTACCCAATTTGGGCGGAACTTCGTGCCTATATAACCACACTGAAAGACAAATCCACCAATGATGCCGGTGTATGGAAACTACCAGACGGCAAGGCATATTATCAGGCTGAGCTGGAACGGTTTACCACCACCAAAATGACCGCCGACGAGATTCATAACCTGGGCCTGAGCGAGGTGGCACGCATTCAGGGAGATATGCTCGCGCTGTTTGAGGCTGAAGGCTACGACACAACACAAAGCTTTGCTGACCTTATTAATGGTTTTGCCGCGGAAGATAAACATTATTACCCGGACAGCGATGAAGGCCGCGCACAGATTTTGGCAGACTATACGGCTATGATTACCAAGGTTTCTGCAGGCATTGCCGACCAGTTTAATATGACGCCAAAAGCGCCGGTTGAGGTGGTGCGTGTACCGGTTTTCTTGCAACAGGGTGCCCCCGGCGGGTATTATGACAGCCCTGCGCTCGACGGCAGTCGACCGGGGCGCTTTTATGCAAACCTGTATGATATTCGGGCAACTCCCAAATATGGTATGCGCGCGTTAACATACCATGAAGCCGTGCCAGGCCATCATTACCAGATTGCACTGCAGCAAGAGCAACAGGGTTTGCCGTGGTTCCGTAAATTTGCCGGCTATACAGCCTATGTGGAAGGTTGGGCGCTTTACGCTGAACGTGTCGCGCTGGAGATGGGGTTTCAGAAAACAAATCTTGATAAAATTGGTGCACTGCAATCAGAACTGTTTCGCGGCGTACGGTTGGTGGTTGATACCGGCATGCATGACCGCCGCTGGACCCGCGAACAAGCCATTAAATATATGGCAGACAATACCGGTTTGGCGATGAGCGATGTTGTCACAGAGATTGAGCGTTATATTGTTTGGCCGGGTCAGGCGACAGGCTATAAAATAGGTCAGTTGACGATCCTCCGGCTGCGTGATGAAGCCCGTGCGGCACTTGGGGATAAATTTAATATTCGCGAGTTTCATGATCTGGTATTGCAGGGCGGGGCTGTGCCACTCACCATCCTTGAAGATCAGGTAAAGGCGTATGTCATCGATAGGAATAGCTAAAAAACTCTGTTGGAACATAGAGCTGGAGGGGTGGAAACAATCTTTTTTTGGCAGGGCTTCGCGCGCGATAGACAGGATTTAGGCAGGTAGGACCGGTGGCATTTTTTATGCCTTCAGTATACGTTTTATTAGTGAATCGCTCGTAAACTAATCACTCGACGCTAGGGTATTGTAGTCATGACGAGGGGTCGTGCGTGGAGAAGGATCAAATATGGCTAATATTTGCTTGATTGAAGATACCCGGATGATACGGGAAACTCTAAAAAGAATATTGGAAAAAATTGGTCATAATGTCGAAGCAGCTTGCGACGGCCGAGAGGGTCTGGCGCTATTTGATTCTATGAAATTTGACTTAGTGATAACCGATATCATTATGCCTGAAGTTGAGGGCATTGAAGTGCTGAGAACGGTAAAAAGCAAGTCGCCTGAAACACGTGTCATTGCAATGTCGGGTGGCGGGCGCGTGGGAAACATGAATTTCCTCAAGCTAGCGGAATCGCTGGGTGCTGACGCTATATTATATAAGCCTGTGACCAAAAAAGAATTTATGGTTGCGTTGGATTCGTGCCTGCCTGAATCTGTCTCGGCCTCATGACGAAAGCACTCTGGCGTAGAGGCTTTCAACTTCAAACGGGAGCGTACCCCAAGGAATTTCTAATGCATTGCCGACGGTGTGGCCGCTAATGAAATTTACACCAGACCCAATTGATAGTGCGGCTTCGGCAATGGAATCTACGCCATAAACAAACGATGACAGATGATATTTTTCGGACAACATAGCGAGTTGTTCGATTTCTTTCTCTATATTAGATTTTTCGTTAAGTAGATCAGCAACATGGAAGCCAACTGAAGAAACGCCTGCTTTTCTGAAGTTTGCTGTTGGTTTCGCCCCCGGGGGCAGCCGAAAGCAAACTGATGCGCAGTATATGCGTATTTTGGCGACCTGCTTTTTGATGGTCTCGAAAATAGTATTGTGTGTAGCCCCTATGACTTCAATTTTTAATTGTTTGCGCTGCACAATTGAAAGTGCCTTCAAGCGCAGTTCGATTTTGGTGAAGTGTTGGGCAGACAGCAACGTGTTGATGTGCAGCGGCAATACAAATGCGCTTGCATCTCCCCCGTCCTGATCGTCAATATTATCCTGCTGGGTTTTTTGGATAAGTAACCAGTCTATTAGGTGCGCCGCAATATCTGTTTCTGCGCCGCTGTTTAGTTCAACTGTTTCGGAGGGCAGGTGCCTGACTATGGCGGCGCGATAGCTATTTACGAGTTGTTTTTTGACATCCCAAATAGGGAAATAGACCAATTCCGCATGTTCGCCAATTGTGGCAGCCAGCTCGTTTTGTAACTTTGTCTCGGTAGTTGGGCTGGCAGGGGCGGCAGCCACAGCGACAGGCTTGGGAACAGAGTTGCCCGCAGGTAAGGCTGCATGGCCGTCCAGTATTTTCCCAATGGTCAAATTAACGATCTTTGTTGCTTCGGCAATTCTCGCCAATGCTGAGCGGTATGGCAGTAGGTCTTCGTCTTTTTCCGGCATTGGGCTGAGCTTCAAGAAAAAGCTATCACAGGTACTGCGCAACCCGGAGATTTGCCGAACAAGTTTATTGTTTATGTGTTCCGGGCGACACGAAGCATAATTATGACGCCCAACGGTCATACTTCTGCCTTCACTATCTTCATGCTCAAAAATAAAATGCTTTATGCCACTGGAACTCTCAAAATCTGTGGGTTTCAAAGGGAAGATATAGAGATTAATCTGCAAATCTTCCAACAACTTGTCTGGGCAAAATATTTTTTCGCAAATCCGGGCCGCGAGCCGTTCTGTATGGGAAGAAACCTCGGTTTCATCCCGGCCTGGGCAAATTAAATAATAGTCTAAAGTCTCTTTGCGAAGAAGAATATCTTCCGGGACCATCCTGTCTTGCAGCAGCTTCCCGATTTGCAGTTCCAGCATAGGAACGATTTTGGACCATCTGTCTTTTAGCGTATTTCGGATTTTTTGTTGATTGGACACAAACATGTGGACCACAAACGCATGTTCAGCGTGTGATAAGAGGTTTTTCAGTTTGTTTTCCTGCGACTGCTAAATATCACGAATTTTTAAGTGCAATTACACAGCATGCTGCTGAGGGCATTTTGGCCTACTCCGCTGGCGGTAAGGTTATTCTTGCGAATACAGCCCTTGCGTCGATTTTCGGTTCTGACCCAAAAGATATTGAAGGAATGGAAATTAGCGATTTGTTCGGTTTGCAGGATCGACAAGATGCGTTTCTTGAGAGGTTATTTCGAAAAAATGAAAAGGGCGAGCAGTCGCCGGTCGAATTTGAAATAACGCGTAACGACGGCATTGTTGTGCCGCTGGATATAGTGGTTGGGCGTGCTACACTTTCAGACGGCGAAACTGTTTTTATAGCTAATTGTCGGGATATAAGCGAGCAACGTGCAACAGCAAAACGCTTGATGAGGCAGGCCGAAATAATTAACCAAATGCACGACGCAGTATTGGTGGCTGATGCCAACTTTAATGTTACTTTTTGCAATTCCGCATTGGAGAAAATGGTAGCACGACCCAAACAGGGTGTTGTAGGCAAAAGTATATACAGTTTGGTCGATATACAGTTGCCGGACAATTTGCAACCGGAGGGTCTCAGGCTAATAGCGGGTGAGCAGGGGCGCTGGAACGGTATCGTAGATATAACCAATATTGAGGGCAAACTGTTTAAGGCTGATGTGTTGCTGTTTCCCATGCGAGACAGTTCAGGAGCCATAGATTATTTCATCTCGGTTATACGTGATATCACTGAAAGGGTTGAGGCTAATCAACGCATACAGGAGACGCAACGTATCGAATCTTTAGGCCGTTTGGCTGGTGGTGTAGCGCACGACATTAATAATCTGCTGTTTCCCATTTTCCTTAATCTTGAAGATGCAGTGGACTCGATAAAAGAAGGTGAGGAACTGGACGAAGCTTGTGAGAAGGTACAGGCATCGATGGATGCCTGTATGAAAATAAAAGAAATGATCGAACAAATCATGCATTTTTCGCGTGAGAGCAGTAGTGGCAAGGAAGCGTTGGATTTAGCCGAAGTAATGCAAGAGGCCTGGAATCTGACCAAGATGATTGTCCCCTCTTCTCAGAAGACTGTTGTTACAATTCAGGAGAATAGCGGAGTAGTTACGGGTAACTCCATTCAGATTAGCCAAATTCTATTGAATTTGGTGTCGAATGCCATAGCAGCGCAAGATCATGCTCCGGGCACGATCACTGTCTCTTTGAAAAGATCGCATAGCAAAGACCTTCGGAAACCACGCTATTACAAGTTGAAAGACGCAGAGTATGCCGTGCTTTCGGTGGAAGATACGGGGTGCGGTATTCCGGAAGATATTATTGACAGGGTTTTTGATCCCTTTTTTACCACCAAGTCGGTTGGTGAAGGTACGGGTCTGGGCCTCACTGAAGTTGCCGGTATAATGCGCAACTTTAGCGGTGCAATTGATGTCGAAAGCAAGCTGGATGAAGGAACTTGTTTCTATCTTTATTTCCCCTTGTCGCTTGGCGAGGAAATGGGTGCTTAATACAGCGCCTAAAGTAAAATTTATGATGTGACAGAGGCTGGAGTGTCCGGGTGGCGGGTAAGGCTTTTGGTAGATTTGGCAAAACCAAATTCTCGTAAGGGCGTTTTTTAATTATACAGTACTCATCGGATGGTGGTTGCGTGACAGAAAAACAGTCAGCAGACTAAGCGTTACTGGTTATGGAAATGCTTTGGTAATGGACGTATTGTAATAAAGTAGAGAATTTTAACTATTTCAGACTAATGTGCTCGTTGGTGAACCGGGGGATGCGAAATAGAAGCGGAATCACAAACCACTGAGATAAACGGCCAAGAAAACGCTATACGCACGGAAATGGATACTATTGCCGTAGGGTATCTGCATGCGATGACAATCGCCTTTTCTGTCTATTATACACTGCGCGGCCTGAGCTATTTGTATACTTTCCCGGAAGATGTTGCTGCATTGCTTGGCTGGCCTGCACTTGCCGCTGCCGGGATTAGTTTAGGGCTTAATTTCTGGGCAAGAAGCCATCCAACAAATAAAATTCACATTGAAAGCGCCGTTTTATCGCTTGGTGTGATGCTGATTTTTAACGTCTTCTGGAATTTTTATCTTACCGGAAATCAGGTGCAGTTTGTAAATGCGGCTTTTGCCATGATTGCGTTTGGACTGGGTACCGCCACCTTTTGGGTTTGGCTGATGCAAATTCTGGTCTGTGTGGGGCTATACAGTGTTGCCGTGATGTCAGTTGAGGTTGAACCATGGGTGCCCTATGTGGGGCTGGTTTTAAGCGGTGTGATACTGTCGTTGTTGGCTTTTGTGGCGCGTGCGCCGATCATGCGCGAGCGGGTTAAACTGCAGTTGGTGTTGCAAGAAAAAGCAGAAACATTGCGCCAGGCCAATGAATCCAAGGATCGTTTTGTTGCCAACATGACCCATGAACTGAGAACGCCTTTAACCGGCGTAATGGGTATGCTGGACCTGCTGAGAGATAGCAAGCTTGACGGTGATCAGGTGTTTCTATTGCAGCATGCGCAAAAAAGTGCGCGCTATTTGTTGGAAATTGTGAATGACGTGCTGGATTTTGCAAAGCTTGAGGCTGGCAAATTAACACTAGCTCCGGCCCCTGTTGACCTACTTGCTGTTTGCCGGGAAGCGGTTGGAATTTTTGATGCACAAGCCAGCGAGAAGGGTGTGCACTTAAATCTGAAACTGCCAGACCTTAATACCTTAATGGTAATGGCAGATGGTGTTCGTATTGGCCAGGTTTTGATGAACCTTGTAGGCAATGCGCTGAAATTCACAGCTGATGGCAGAGTTGATGTTGTGCTTGAATGGGTGCCGGAGGGAAGCGGAGGAGTTGCCCGGTTTTCCGTAACAGATACAGGTGCCGGAATAGCTTCAGTCGATATAGCAAATCTTTTCCGCCGGTTCGAACAGGCCGATAACAGCGCCACGCGCACAACTACAGGAACCGGACTTGGTTTGGCCATTTGTCAGGACCTTGTTGAACTAATGGACGGCACTATCGGCGTTACAAGCAATCTGGGGCATGGATCATGTTTTAGCTTTCAGATAAATCTGGCAATAACGGAAGAATTACAAGTGCCAACAGGGTCTGAGCCCGATGTAAGCCGTTCATGGCGACACCCTGGTCTTATTGGCGAGGACGAAAATAGCGATGCTCATGTAAAGGACACGCTTGATCTTCCACCCGAGACTGATGCCCCGGGTGGAAAACCGCGCGTGCTGCTGGCGGAAGATAACCCCATTAACCAGATGGTAATTACGCGCATGCTGGAGCTGGAAGGGCTTAATGTAACCGTGGTGGATAACGGACAAGAGGCCGTGGATGCAGTGCATCATGCGGATGTTCCGTTTGATATATTGTTCTTTGATGTTCAGATGCCGGTAATGGACGGCGTGAACGCTACCAAGCTGATCCGTCTCAGGATGCCAGCACCACCACCAATTATTGCAATAACAGCAAACACGCTTGTCGGTGACGTTGAAACCTATAAAGAGGCTGGCATGATAGCTGTTCTGCAAAAACCTGTAGTCCGCGATGAATTAAGGCGGGTAATCAAAGATATCCTGGCCGCTTCAGCGTACAAATAATCCCTGCTTTTGCTTGACGCCCGTGCGCATTTTTCGTACATAGCGCTCGCTTCACTAGAAGAAATAATTTGAAAGTGTCTTAAGGGCCTGGCCCAAAGATACCCACCAGTTAGCGAGTTTCGCCCACTGGTGCTCGTTGCGTTTGGTGCATTTTGCAAATTGTTCTTCGGTTAAGTGTATGAATTTGAACCGCTTTTAACAAAGGTACAGTACAATATGTTTGAAAGTCTTTCAGACCGGCTTGGTGGCATTTTTGATGGCCTCAAACGCCGTGGTGCTTTGAAAGAATCAGACGTTTCAGAAGCAATGCGCGAAGTGCGGGTTGCACTTCTTGAAGCCGACGTTGCCCTGCCTGTTGTTAAAGATTTTGTGCGTACCGTGAAAGAAAAAGCGGTCGGCCATGAGGTTCTAAAGTCAGTAACGCCCGGCCAGCAAGTGATCAAAATCGTCAATGACGAAATGGTTGCCATGCTCGGCGCTGAGGCCAGTACGGTAAATACAATCGGTGTGCCGCCAACCGCGATCCTTATGGTGGGTTTGCAGGGGTCTGGTAAAACCACAACAACGGCAAAGCTTGCCAAACGCCTCACTGAAAAAGACAAAAAGAAAGTCTTGATGGCGTCTCTGGATGTGCGCCGCCCTGCAGCGCAGGAACAGCTGCGTATTCTCGGTGAGCAAACCGGTGTTAAAACGCTGCCAATTATCGAAGGCCAAATGCCGGTTGATATCGCCAAACGCGCGATGGCATCGGCAAAACTGCAGGGCTTTGATGTGGTGATGCTGGATACAGCAGGCCGTTTGCATATTGACCAAAGCCTGATGGCTGAAGTGATCGCCGTGCGCGATGCCACACAGCCCATTGAAACGCTTCTGGTAGCCGACAGTCTTACCGGCCAGGACGCCGTTAACGTTGCAAAAGAATTTGATACGCAGGTGGGCATCACCGGCGTTGCGCTTACCCGTATGGACGGTGACGGGCGCGGCGGTGCGGCCTTGTCCATGCGTGCGGTTACCGGCAAACCTATCAAGCTGGTTGGTACTGGTGAAAAAATGGATGCGCTGGAGGATTTCCACCCCGAGCGTGTTGCCAGCCGTATTCTTGGTATGGGCGATGTGGTTAGTCTGGTTGAAAAAGCCGCTGAGACGATCGACGAAGAAGACGCCAAGAAAATGGCCAAGAAAATGGCCAAAGGCGAATTTGATCTGGATGATCTGCGCTCACAGTTGCAGC
>Ga0316204_10004273_pt1 | contig 26018 bp, 31 predicted proteins | sample 6monrhotite_MG_2_FD_205661 | JGI IMG/M metagenome (GOLD analysis project Ga0316204, IMG submission 205661) | Microbial mat bacterial communities from mineral coupon in-situ incubated in ocean water Damariscotta River, Maine, United States -... | ecosystem: Environmental > Aquatic > Marine >...
CACCATTTATTGAATTTGGCTGGGGTGACAAGGGGTTTTATCAAGCCAAAGAAATCACATCTGGATTAACATTAAGAGCTATATTTTGGTCAACAGCGTCCGTTATCCATGCTGTCGCAGTGCCTGAAAGCCCCGATGTTTATTTTTCCAATAGTGAAATAGAAGCCCTATGCCTTGATGCCAACCAATATGCTCTTTTAGTTAGCTTCATTGAAAATAGTTTTTATAAAAAAGATAACGGAAATATTATTGAATTAGATCATGGCATTTACGGGAATAGCCAATTTTATAAAGGTCAAGGCGATTACTATTTAATGAATACCTGCAACAAATGGACGGCTAAAGGTTTAAGTAGCGCCAAATTAGATATCGTGCCTACATTTAAACTCACCGCTAGCAGTATTATGGACTACTTATCAGGGCATAATAATGCTCAAACTGGACGCTCGTGCGGTACAAATGGTGATAACGCGCCACTCGACCCACAGCGCTAGCAAGGCATAATTTAGCGCCATTCATCGTAGGCCCCTTTTCTTCCAGGAGACATTCGGCATTGGGGGAAGTGTAATTTGAAAGGGGCGGTTCAAATCTCGCTTACGCATAACGTTTAGCTCAGCCGGCCTGTACGGCAGAGCGACGAAGGAGTGGCGCGGTGTCTGCGGTCACCACCATGCCTTGTTGATAAAGGTTGTCGCGGATACCCATCGTTTGATAACGCGCTTGTATCGTTTCCAGTACAGGCTGTAATACGTGGTGTTCCTGGCCTTCTCCGAAGGCTTGGGCATCCATCACAATTTGGTGTTTGGCATCCACTGATGCAACGCCGTTATAGCCTTGTATTGTGCCTTTACTGGTGGTCATTTTGGCTGATTCGTTGTCGGTGATATTGCTTTTCACTTCACCGCTACGTTTACCTTTTCCTTTGCGAGGGGTGTTGTTTTCGAGGAATTGTTCGATCTTATTGTGAGCGGAATTTAGCGTTTCAATCGTTTGTTGAATACGCAACGCTTGGTCATCATCGTCTTGTTCATCACACCTTTGTGCCGGGTTGTAACTGATGCGCGAAATTAAGTACGATGAAGATATCTTGGTTGTAATCAGCAGGCATAAAATTTGGCATCAATCCTATCCTCTATATGTTGATACCAGTTTATCCGAAATTAGAGGTTTTTGGGGGTTTTTCTACAGCTTGAACGTCGTGAATAACCGAAATCCAGAAGCAAAGAGAGGCTTGTGCTATGGTTTTTATAGCACAAATGAACGCCGCGGATGGATGTCCGTGTTAATTCACTTTGTTATGTGTATTCTTCATGCTCCCAACATTGGAAGATGTTTAATTCGATGGTAAGTAAGCGATAATGAAATACAATGCCTTAGCTCATCACTTGGAACTTCATCATTTACGTTAAATACAATGGCTCTATTTCCGTCGAATTTCAATAGTTCACTATATAGCTCTTTAAATGTATCAACCAGCTTAGTTTTACAATGAAAATACAGAACATATTGATTTGGCTTTGATTTATTCCAACCTAGCCTGATCGTACTCCCACCTTTAGCCAAGTAACTGGGTTCTCCCCATTTTAGGGTTTCTTCTATAGAACTCACACCATCCGTTTCTAATGCAGTTTCCAGCACAAGCGAACGAAGGTAAATTAGCTTTTCTTGAATTGAAACTGGGTAATGATCGAATACCGCATTTACCTCTTGGCTTTCAATCCTATTTTTGTTCGTCAAGGTTCTTTCTATCCGCTTTAGTAAGCTTACTCACCACCAAGTCATATGACCCACTAGCAAGATCAAAGACCATCTCCTCTGATACCTCTCCATTTAGAGCAATGGTAATCCAATGTTTTTTGTTCATGTAGTATCCGGGAATGACTGACTCAAATTGACTAATCAAAACCTCGCCATCAGCAGGTTTACATTTCAACGTTAGTCGGGAGACTTCCTCTTTTTGAGACACAAGAGCAAACATTTTTCCCATAACTTTAAATACCAAAGCTTCAGGTCCAAAGGGATAACTCGCTTCTGAACCTGTTAATTTGGAAAGATATTTTTCTATATTCTCTGAATTCATTGGAAATTTCCATATTTCTCCAAATACACATAACGACCAAGCTCACCCGAGAGGAGCCGCGCAGCGGTGACGAATCGGGTGGAGCGCATTGTTATATTTCATGTCTTCCATGAACTCTATTACCGTAACGATCCACCCAATTCTTTTCAATCCACCAGTTGTCTCCATAGTTAGTTATTTGATTCATAATTTCTTGTGGGGTGAGATATTCTGCCCATTCTTTTCCGTATTCTGCGATCTGCTGCATAGCATCTATTAGAATAGATTTGGCTTTCTTTTCATGAATCAATTCAGCTCCGTATGTCTCGACATTTCTCTTTAAACATGCGGCATTCTCACTTTCCGAATATGACTTATCCTTCATAACCCATTTATCTAAACCACCAAAATACAGTGGATAGTAAACATTTGGGTGTCTTATATTTTCCTGAGCGTTGCTATATTTCCAACATTCTGGACTGTAATCGGATTGTATGAACTCCTTAATCTTTAGAGGAGAGATTTGAATGGGGCAATTCTTATCTAAATTATCAATAATTCCCTTATGCCAGGAGCCCTCCTCATTGGGATCTTCCAAGTGTCTAATACACAAGGTCAGGTAAGTAATTTGGGAATACGAAGCATTTCGGTCCTTCCCGTGCAAAAAAGAGATTTGATATTTATCAGAAATGTAATGCCAATTATTCTTTGTATATACAAAACCACAAGGCGCTAAGTATTCATTACCTAGACTGTGGCTCAAAGCATCAAATTCACGAGCATTCACTACAACTACCCTCTATTGGAATATAACGTTCGCGGTAAGCAGCAAATTGGAGCGGTGAGAGGCTTGTGCTATTCAGCACAAACGAACAACGCGGAAATTTGTCAGCTTGACCGCGCTTGTTATGTTTTTTATACATTTCTAGCTACCATAAATACCTCATCAGCAGAGTATAGATTTCTTATTTTAGCTTCTACCTCTGCACCTAGTACCTGCTTATAGATATTCTGAGCATAATTGTCAGCTCTGGTAGTGACAACAATATGTTTTAATGCTGCCCCCTGAGAAGATAAATGATCTTTTACTAGAGCCAATGATTTTTCAATTAGTTCTGTGCCAATTCCTTGGCCGTGATGCTTTGGCAGAACTGCTATTTGCTCTAACTCCAAAATTACCTCAGGGCGAAATCCACTTTTTTGTGCCCAGACAATGTAACCCACAACCTTGTCGCCAATTACTGATAGATAACAAAGAGTGCGAGGAAAAGCATTTAAAGTACACTCTAGCCATTCATAGGAGAGCTTTTGGCGCACAAATATTTCCGAATGAACCTTCGATGCATCTTCTAAATCTTTCTCCTCCATGATGCGAACAATCAACTTAAAACTCCATTTCTGTCAGAAAAACATAACGCTTTTAATCAGCCGCGCCGCTTTTTGGCGTCGGCTGGATTTATTTGTTAGAGCTTGTTGCTCCAAAACCAATTAATGTGCCCCCACCTGACATTGTGTTGCCTGAAAATATTCCGCCGCCAGCATTTAATGAATTTGCATCACCAAACAAATTTAAACCTATAGGCCTAAAATCTAATTTGCTTATAACTGCTGAATCTGATGACTTTTCTTCAACGCTAAGAATAATTTCGCCAGAAATCATTACATTTAATACTCCAGCTTCTTCATATACTTTAACAGCTGGATGTTTGGATATTGATTCCTCAACGATTAATACGAATTCATTTTTCTGTGCGTTAGCTAACGCCTGCAACCAAACTTTGAGTTTTTCACCTTTACCGATAACTAACGGCAATGTATCACCTACTGCTACCAAATGGCCGCCCCCTTTTAATGTGTTACTACAAATAATCAGGGTATCAAATGGTTGATAGTTTTCAGGTAAATTATTTCGAGTTATCATTCGCTTCTCTCCCTGATAATTTGACGATGAGTAGGCGCATTCTCGAAATGTTTTTCAATTTTTTTCATTACTGTTTTTCTATTGTTTGGCAAAAAAAATCCTATTAAATACAAAATCATTGAAGCAGCAATACCGACTCCTAGAGCAATCCATTCGCCATTAGTAATGAGTGATGAGTCAGAATATCCTTTTGCGAAAAGATTTAATCCAAACCCGAGAGAAGTCAGTGCGATGCTGTTTGCCCAATTAAATGTTATTGGTTTGCCATGCTTGATTCGCTCGAACTCGACTTCGCGAAGCAAATATTCGGCTTGCCACGTACCTATATCAGTACCCGTGAGCAAATCTGGGACAATTTGAGTCTCGGTGATTTCTCGACCTTGGACGGTTTGGTTACTCATTCATATTTCCATTGAGAGCTCTAACGTCCGCGTTGAGCGGCAGGCCGTAGCGGGGTTTGATTTTTTGCTACTAAAGCACAAAACAAACACCGCGGAGGACTGTCCGGCTCAAACGCGTTTGTTAGGTTTTCTAATTTGGCAAATAATCTCATGCATCATTTCTTTTGGTGTTTTATTCAGGGTATATATGGTCTTTGTTGCAAAGATCTCATTTGTAGGATGCATTATTAAGAAGGTGTTAATCGCATAACCCTCTTTTATCCCTGGCAATGAATTAATATTTATCTCCAAGTCAGGGGAAGGCATCAAGAGAATAATATCCTTTACTGATTCGAACGCTCTACGCGCTCGTTCTACCTGATGTGGCTCATCGAAGGAATGTGCGCCTGCGCCCAAATCAATAATATGGCCTGGATGATCATCAATAATTGGTTTTAATATTTGTGACTTGAATTCATTCATATATTCGAGCATGGCATATACCCCGTGCTCGGCATTAATAGCCAGTGCTTTCTCTTTACTTAGACCAATTTTATATCGGTAGTTATCTTTTATTTCATCATATACACACAAAGACTGCCCGAGTTCATCGGCCAATAGTTCGGCTTGAGTAGATTTACCTACTCCGATAGGTCCAGTTAATATTATCGTGTCATTCATTTTTATAAAAACCTAACGTTTTGGGTGAGTTGCGCGGGGGACATCACTGAATTTCAACAAAGCCACATTTACATGATGAACTACAAACCCTAAAAGAAGCAAAATTCCCCGCGTCAACTCCATGCATTTGTTAGGTGGCTTTTGTGTAAGATGTGCTCTCGCTACTATTCTCTGATTACAGTCGCGTCAATCTCTACAAGTTGCCCTAAGCACCCCAACTGAGCGACTCCCAAGAGCGTCGCGGGTGGCACGCTGCCATTGAACCATTCCTCAACCGCGCTCCAAGCGTTGACGAGATTAGCGTGTTCTCCCACCACATAGACGACCATCTGCTGTATATCATTCTCGCTGAAGCCATTAACTTCGAGTAATTTTCGGAGATTCGTTAAACACTGATTTGCCTGCGACAAAGGATCAGATTGACCGACGAGTTTCGCTTTCGAATCATGAGGGATCTGACCGGCCACAAACAGTCGATTTCCAACTCGCTTAGCGTAGCGATAACTCGACGTCCGTGGGAGTCCGGCTGCCATTTCAAGTTCATTCATCTATCTTCTCCGTACTCGCCGGTTACGTGCAGACTCTATTATGGCTTTGAGCTTTGGATTCTCGAGCCACCTAACGTTTTGCATGAGTTGCGCGGGGGATATCACTGAACTTCAGAAAAGCCACATTCTCATGCTCAACTACAAACCCTAAAAGAAGCAAAATCCCCCGCGTCAACTCGATGCATTTGTTATGGCTTGATGAGCTTGTCATATTCTGCATGACTTCCAATCCAAAACCAAACTAGGTCACTTTCTATTTCTACTGCCAATGCGCGATAGTGAATTCCTGCACGAACAGACCAATAGCGTCCGATTTTCTTAAAATGAAGAGACGGATGCTTTGGATTTTCTTTGAGCATTTTGTAATTGCGATCAGCCACCCGTCGCACAGAAGCTGGAAGTGACTCATAAGCCGACCAAAATGATGGGCTGGCAAAATGAATCATAATTTTTTCGACTTTCCTGCTGCATGGTCAGCAATAGCCTCATTAGCAAGGGCATCTAATTTTCCAGCGGCAGCATCTATTTCTAACTGCTCATCCCATACATCTGAATCAAATTTTTCATACCAAGCACGAAATTGTTTTAGTTGGTCTTGCGGCAATTTCGTTATTTCTTTTTCAATATCTTCTACAGTCCTTACCATTCTCTATGCTCCTATTTTTTCGTGCCATAACGTTTGCGCTGAGTTGCGCGGGGGACATCACTGGCAATCCATGAACCATAATACTTTCCTCACCACTGAACCTTAAAGAAGCAAAGTCCCCCCGCGTCAACTCCAGCGCCTGGTTAGCGCATATTTCAACTAACCTTTCTTTGTAATAACCGCAGTTATCTATAGTTGCAACTATTTTCTTTTTTAGTCTATCTTGAGTTCTTTACATTCACTTTTCTTCTCAAGCCAATATATAGTGTTGCCAGCTATTATAATCGTACCAGCAACCATTCTCTCAATAGCTTCCCTTGAAAGTATTTGAGGAATCTTTTTTCGGCACTCATCACCTTGGCATCTCGCATTAGGATTAGTTTCTAACACAAGTTTCTTTGATTCTATCCCACACTCTTCATCGAAATACACAATCTTTTTTGGATAAGCTACACATGAAGACAGCAACGGCACTAACAAAACGTAGAAAATCATCTTCATTGTTATTAGATTTCTTCTCATTTTTTAGCGCTAACATGTATTGGACCGGAAATTGATACCGCATAACGTGTCAATTTGAAACATATCCCACAGTATATTTTCTGTGCCGTTTGCAAGAAAGGATAGGGGGAACGTGATGTTTCACGATAATTTCTCTTTATTTTTTAACGGCTTGCAGAATAATCGGCACGTCCTTTACGGTTTTGCTATGCTCTTGAGCATACCATCACTTTTGTAGAAATACAGCAATTTGCGGCATCACTCCTGCTTGACACTTTAAAAACCCAAAACTACTGTGCATTTATACATTATGGAGTTTTTATTTATGGATAAGCCTCGTCAATCATCACAAATCAATGGGCTCCATGCCAGTAAGTAGGGCTATCACCAATTGATCATAAATGAATAAATCACCTCAAGACATAATCCATCACAAACGAGAGTTGTAGTGGCTGTTTTTCTGGGGCGGGGAAGGGTAGTGCTTTTTTGATGGCGTCGCAGGCGCTACGGCTGAGTATTTTGGCATCGCCGTGGCACTCCAGGTTGATGACGCTGCCATCGTTGGTGACGGTGAAGCTGATGTCTACATTACCTTGAATGCCACGACGACGAGCGGTGTTGGGGTAGCTTTTGTTGGCGTTGATCAGTTCGATGATTTGCGAGCGGTATTCAGCTTGGGGTATGCCGGGTGGCTGGTTTGTGAGGGCTGCGGTAAGGTTGTTGAGCTGTTTTGTGGTGTCGAGTGGCTGCTCGGTGGTTGCTGCGAGCTGTTCTGTTATTGCTTCTGCTTCTGCTATTTTTTCAGTTTGCTGGGTCTCCTCTATTGGTTGTGCTTCGCTGAATTCAATGACTTTTTGTTGGGGCGTTTCTTTTGTCGGCGTTATGGGTTTGGTAATTTCAGGGATGGGTTTTGTGATAGCTTCGGGCTTGACTTGTGGCTGAGGTTTTTCACGTAGTTGTAGTTGTTCAGCGGGTGGTTTATTTACTTCTTTATCGACGGTGGGGGTGGGTGTTTTTGTCATGCTGGGCTGAATAAATTGCACGCTGCTGATGATGCGCCAGTCGTTGTGACCTGCCTGTTGCAGGGGAGGGGGCACTGGCATCCAGGTGAATAATCCATGCACGATTGCGGTGAAAAGCAGTGCGGACATCAACCTGCTCCAGTTGAACTTTTCGCTGCTAAAGGGTGAGTCGTGGGTGCTTAGCTGCATGTTACACCTGTACCCAGCCGGCCATGGTGGCTATTCCCAGTAGAATTAACAAACCTGCGGCACCGCGTTCGAGATTTTTGCGGTGTTGGCTGAGGTGTAGGCGCATCTGCTGGCCCATTTGTGAGATTAAATAAACAAATAACAGGGTGGGAATCAGTACCGCGCCCAGGCCAAAGGCGAGGCCGAGTGCCAGGCCACTGCTGATCTGGCTGGTGACTGCGGCGGCCATCAATATGGTGGCTAGGGGGGCGCAGGGGTTAAGTGCCATGCCAGCACCCATGGCAAACAGGGTGACGCTTTTGGGTTTTTGATTGCTGTGCAGGGTTACTGTTTGTTCACCCGGTGGCTTGGCTTCTTTTGAGCAGCTGTTGGTATCACGCCCACTTTTGAGCAGCATTAATAGGCCCATGGCGATGGTGGCGAGGCCGAGCATGAAGGCACCCAGTTCACCCTCAAAATAGGCGCGACTTAAGCCGCCAAGGCCACCGGCAACGGCACCGACAATGGCGTAGCTGAACAGTCGTCCGGCGGAGAAGGGGATGACGATGCGCCAGCTACCATTGCTGCCCATGAGTACTGGCCCCAAGTAGGGCAGGCAGGTGATGTTGCAGGGGCCAGCGCCAAAGGCGAGGCCCATTAACATGGCGGCACCGATACCGAGGGTGGCGGCTTCCATGTTATTTGTTCTCCTTGGGTTTACGCCACTTGTTGATCAGGCTGAGCAGGTTGCTCTTTTCCCATTTATCCTGGGTTTTTTTACGGGGTTTGAAGTAGCCGGGGTCGGCCTTGATAATCGGGATCACCGCATACTTCATCTGCAATACATCTTTATCTGGGCAGAATTCCACACAGCGGCCACACAGGGTGCAGTCGGAAAATAGCACATCCTTCTTTTCCATTTCAGTGTGGATTTCGCGGATATCCATGGGGCAGGCCTTGGCGCATAATCCGCATTTTTCACAACGTGGTTTGGCATTTTTTACCAGTCGTACCAGGCCGATTTTTTTGAAGACTGCGTGCAACGCCAGCATTGGGCAGATGCGGCAGAACGGCTGGCGCACATAGAGGCTAAGCGCGATCATCAGGCCAAACAGCAGGGTGGCGATTACTGACAAGGTGAGGTAGCCGCCGCTGGAGGTATCGACCACCAGTTGGTTGGTCTGGCCATTGGCGAGGGTGGTGAGGATGCGGCTTGGGCAGATGCTACAAAAGGCGCTGCCCACTTCGTGAGGAGCCATGCCGATACCGACTAGCAGTGGCAGGATAAAAACCAGCAAACCCAGCATGATCCATTTGATGGGGCGGATTTTATTGACCCATGCTTCGGGCAGTGAGTCATGGCGTTGCAGGCCAAGCTTTTGGCTGATGAGGGTGCCAAGCTCTTGGAAAAACCCCAGTGGGCAGATCCAGCCACAGAATGCTTTATTGAGCAGCACAAACATCGCCAGGAAGGTAACCAGGGATATGAGCGTGGGCATCAATGCCTTGAGGATGTCGGTGCCTGCGGCCAGTGCCATGCCGAGGCGGTGGTCCATCTGATGCTGAAAGGGGATCAGTACGCAGTAGTCCGCAGTGGCTGAGTCATAGGCGCAGGCCAGTGCGGGCAGCGCGCCGCTGAGTTTGTCGGCAGCGTAAAAGCCCACTACTGCAGAGCCGTACACCAGAAACAGAAAGGCCAGCAGCTGTACCAGTTTGCGAATAATGGAGAGACTGATCATGCTTTTTTCCCCTTAGATGTACGAGGAATGAGCCGTACCAACCCCAGGCCACCGATAAAACCACCCGCAACCATTAGCAGCGCCAACTGGTTGGACTGCCAATGGCTAGGGTTAACGTGGTAAGCGGCGCTGAGGGTGGTTTGATAGTGACTTTCACCCTGCTGGTGGTTGGTGGTGAGCACAAACTCGGCGGGTTTATTATTACGGCGGCCGGGATTTATGCTGGCAAAGTCATCGGGCAGGGTAAAGGTTACCTTGCCTTGTGCATCGCTGTGGGCACTCAGCTGGCTGCCGTTGGCGGTGGTGAGTTGTACTTCATGGTTGGGCAGGGGGGCGTCGCGCCAGTGGATAACAAAGCGCGCCTCATTTTGGCTCTGGTAGCGCCAGTGTTCGCGGGGCAGTGGCTCGGGCACAATCTCCAAATCGAGTTTATGGGCGTGGGTCAATGTGCTCGGGCTTTCACCACTGGGTTTGCCATTCATGTAAACATAGCGCAGTGCCGCTTCGATGGTATTGCCCTGCTGCCGCACCGCCACCAGTGCGTGGTAGTTGCCTACGCCACGGCTGGAGATACGGGCCTTTCCCTCCTCAAGAGCGATGGCGGATTGTGCTAGGTTAGGTGCCCATAGCGCGGTTTGTGCCCCTTCACCCTCAAGTAGCTGGAACGGCTTACCACCACGGCGGGGGGCTTGGCCCTGGGGAGCTGGTTGGTTATTGCTGTGTCCTGCATGGCCACCCTGGGGGGCGGACTGCTTGGGCAGTGGTTGCCACACCATGCTGGCATGGCTGTGAGTGAACGCTGAAACCAGTAGCAAGGTGATCAGTAATTTGCTAAATGCCATGGGACGCTCCTTAGAATTTAGCGGAAACACCGGCGATATAACGGCGACCAGGGTTGACGGTGATGGAGAGATCCTCTTGGTTATAGACGCCATCGGCGTTGCGATCAGAGCTGCTACGTGCGGTGTTGTAGTAGTCACGGTCTAACAGGTTGTCAATGCGTAGATAGAACGACCACCCGATGCGGTTGTGGGCTACCTCATAGTTGGCCAGCAGGTTGTAAACACTATGGCCGCCGATCTCGAATTGGTTCAGCTCGTCGGCATAATAAGAGGAGATGGCATCCATCTCGCCCGTGAGGCTGAACGCGTCACTGATTCGGCCTGTCAGTTTCACATTAATATGGTGTTTAGGGGTGCGTGGAACCACATTGCCGGTATTGTCATAGCTTTCAACGGTATGGGCGGGGCTATAGCGGTTGCCTAAAATTAGGTTGAAGTTATCGTAATCGGTGAACTTGGCATCCAGATAGGTGTAGGCGATATCCATCGAAATCGGATTGTTGATATCGCTGCGCAGGCTGAGCTCCAGGCCACGATTTTTTACCCCACCGATATTTTCATAGCGTTCGGTTTCGCCCGCTTCGGGAATGGAATATTGGCCACTAGTAGACATGATGAAGTCATCACGACTGATCTGGAAGATGGCCAGATCGTAATCCCAACGGCTGATGCGGCTGTTAAACTCGCCGCGCAAACCCAGTTCGATATTCAGTGACTGTTCTGGCTTGAGGTCTGGATTGCTTTCGGTGGAACCCGTAGGTGAGGTATCCCCCGAAAATAGCTGGGTGATAGTGGGTGCGCGGAAACCCGTGGAGAGATTGCTGTAGAGATCCATCTTTTTGGAAACTCGATAGTTGGCGCCAAGGCGTGATGAGCCAACTTGGAAGCTTTTATCCAGATCGAGTGCTTGTAGATTATCGTGATAATCCAGTGCGATGTGATCGTAACGGTAGTTAGCGGTGAGGATTAACCGCGAGCTGACCGAGCCTTTTAGCTCACTATACAGCGCGTAAACCCGTTCATCGGTGACGTCGTCCTGAGTGACGTCACCAGCCGTGTAGACGGTAGGTGAGAAGGGTGAGGTTTTGAAATCTAGCAGGTTTTTGGCGTAATTGTCGTAGCGGTTATCACGTAGATCCAAGCCACCCATCCATGCCAGTTGATTGCCTTCGCTACGCAGCTCCGCCTTGATTCCCCGTTGCACCTGGTGATAGTCGTTTCCCCTGGTGTAGGCGTCCACGTCGGTGATCGGGGCACCCAGTGCATCGTACTTTTGAGGTGCCGAGACATATTGTGTGTGATCACGGAATTGATAGCTGTTGAGGCTAAGGCTGGTGCTGTCGCTGATATCCCGAGCATAGGTGACAAACAACTTGTCCAAATCTACATCATACATGCGGGTATAGTCGCGGCCCTCAACACTCTGTGGGTCGGATTCTGCCTGGCTGAACCCTTCAACGGTACCGTGGCTATCCTTCTCACGGTCTGACCATTCAAAGCCAACCGTCACATCACTGACCTCATCCAGGTAGTACTGCCACTTGCCGTTAACATAGGCCGCTTTGCTGTCGGCATCAAAGTAATAACCATCGGTTTGGCGTTGGGATACCTGCAAATGGCCGCTGGCATTTTCACTGGCAAAACCCGCCCGTGCCAGCGCTTTGCGATGACCAAAGCTACCAGCCTCGCCCTCGACCTTATAACCCGCCATCTTAGCGCCTCGCTTGGTGGTGATGATCACGGCACCAGCGAGTGCGTCCTCACCATAGAGATAAGAGGCACCCCCTTTCACCACCTTGATGGATTCAATGTTATCCAGATCGATATTGACGCGACCCGTACGTTCAAATACCGGCACCCCATCAATGACCACGGCCACGCCGGGTTTTTCACCCATGTAGCGCTGGTTTTCAACACCTCGGATATGAATTTTCAGCGAATCACCGCTCTGTAATTCGGTAGTCACGCCGGGGATGCTCTGCAGCAGCATCTGGATGTTTTGACTGTGTGAGTCATCGACTGTCTCACCAGAGATGGTCGCGATGTTGGATGGCTCCTGGCGTTTGTTCTCAAAACGATCACCGATGGTACTGGATTCAACGCGGATCACCGTAGCATCCTCACTGGCCTGTGCCGCTGTTGCCATTAACATTGAAATACCCGCCGTGACACAGACTGCACAACGCACTGCAACAAACACCTTCTTCATCAATACACCCTTCCCGTTATGGCCTCTTTGGGCCTCATTATTTTTTATTGTGCAAATGTTATATCCACTAGAGATGTATGGGAATGTGGCAAATTGTCGCAGCAGAGCCATTAGCAATCGGCTACTTGAGTACATTGATTTTGCATTAGACGTAAGCGCCACGATCAACTACATCACCTGTAAAAAGAGGCTGGAGATCATAGCTATCCCAGAAAACTGCTTCGCGTGTTGAGATGTAAAATATTGGTGCTTAGATAAATTGCTGGTTAGTATATTGTTTACGCTGGGCGAGATGTGAGGATAGGGGATAGGATGGGTTTTGGAGAGAATAAAGCGCTTATGTGTAAGGGATAAGCGCTTCTTTCACAGAGGATGGTCATATGGTTTCTAACGCTGGAGAAAAAATGGATATCATCGAAGGATTGGCGTGTTTTATAAAAAATGCGTTACCTGCAGCTAAACGAGATCGTTTTTTAGATTTTTTGGGAAAAGAAAAAAACCATAAAAAATTTTATAGTTCACTTGATCATGATTTTGAAAATCACATTAATAAAGAAAAAATTGTTACAAAACTCACTGATAGTGAACTGACACAGGCCGGTAGTCTTTACTGCTCAAATGGTGTGACAAATAATTCAGAGATAGCGATGATTGATTTATATAATAAAGCGCCATGGGAAGGTGGCTGGCTATTAATAAATAAGGCAGGTACATATGGTGTATATCGTGCTGAGGGCAGGGCTAACGATGAAATTCATATTAGGCTTTAACGCATACGAATCATCAATTTTACAATAAACCTCAGTAATCTTTTCCGCTAGTCCAACAGGCCAAAAACATGCCTATTAAAAAAATGGTAATTTTATCTACCATGGGTGCAGCTAATCAAATCGTTTACTAACCTAATGCTACACGGCTCGTGGCCGACGTAATGTCCATGTCTACCTTCTAAAATATGACTTAATTTTTAATATTATATGGAAAAACCGATGGTGCAAAAGCAAAAAACAACGGATAAGGTTGTTGATCAGCCCTCTATATTTGCACTGGCAGCTCATTATCAAACAATAGGCCTCGCCCTCGCGAACGCCTCCTTTGATGCGGTGCGTGTCCAGCAAGAGGCCAATATAGCCCATCAAACCGCGACAGCTTCAGCAGTGTCAATGCTTTTTGATAAAGTTGAAGAGTGCCATTTACCCATTGATGATGTGAGTCTGAGCACTGAAATGTTAGATAAACATATGAGCCTGTTATCCGATCAGCTACAACGCGCTAAGGATTTACAAGTGTTTGCAAAAAAAGGAGAAAAATAAGTGTCAGAAGATAATAAGGAAAACAACGATTCACGCCAAGATAGTGCCACTGCAACAGAGTTTAATCCACAAACTATCGCTGAGATGGCTTACTTATCAACCGTACCCATTATCCAGTCTGTGCTACAAGATACCAGCACATTTATTCGTAATAATCATATTGTCTATACTGCGGCAACAAGCTTAGCGGTAAAGAAGCTCTCTGAAGGTGACGAGTCCGCTGAAAAAATCTTACAGACGATGGAAAAATTAATGAATAACAACGAAACCTATCTGAGAACAATGAGCAGTACCTGTGCAGAGATCTTAGTAGAGTTTAAGAAAATAGCGGAATAGTTCGCAGCTACAACCAACGATCAATTAAAAAGGAATAGTATGATGAGTGATACAACGCAACCTACCACTGTAAATAGCCAGATCACTGACGCCGTGACTATCACCAATACAAAGGTATTGGCTGAGGCACCTGCGATGGCAATGGGCAGCCTTTACCAAACCATAGGCAACTCTGTTGCGATGGCAGCGGCAAATGCTGTGTATGCACAACAGCAAGCTAATGTTACTTACCAAGCAGCAACCACATTAGGTATCAGCAAGATGCTGGGTAATGTAGATGCTTCTTAGTTAAATGTGCCAGAGATGTCACGGTATACCATGACATCTCTGGCGATTTTTACTGCTTAATAAACATCATGGGCAGTGTTATAAACGTTGAATTTACCTGTGGGTGTGGTGAGGCCCGTTACCCGGCCAGTTTCAGTGAGTGTCTGGCTATCTAATATAACCACTGCACCGTCTGGTGCCCAGTCAGATACCCATACTTCACTTCCGTCTTTATTGAACTCAAAATGCACAGCTCTACCGTTGGTGGCTACATCGAAGCAGCGGTCAATAACGGCATCTTGCTTAGAGTAGGCGCAGACTTGTTTTTGCAGGTCTGTGCTTAGGGTCATATCAATTAACACCCAAGGTGAGTTGGGGTGGGTTTTGATAAATAACGAACCTGATGACGGTAGTTGAACTTCTCGAACGACCTTCCAGGCATGCTCTGGGTTGCCGAGTGGATCGGTGCCGTAGATGGAGATTTTTCCTTCACCGATGTGTGGAGTAGCATTTACCCAGCCATAGATGGGGTCAACCCAGTTAGCGCCACGCCCAGGGTGAGGTACTTTACCCGTAGGAATCGTTGCAACCAGTTTGCGTTCACTGACGTCTACAATCACCATTTTGTTACTGGCATTGGCCGCAACCATGAAGTAACGCTTGCTGTGATCCCAGCCTCCATCATGGAGGAAGCGCTCGGTCGCAATGGTAGAGACCATTGGGAACCCAGGCTGTGAATAGTCGACGAGGCCAACGTAGCCAGACTCTTTAAGACTCACAACCCATAGCGGCTCGAAAGGCGAGGCGACAATCGCAGCAGCGCGCACTTCAGGTAAGGTTTCACCTGTGATACTGGTCATAGGTAGGTCCACGCGTGCCAATGGCTCTAAGGTCAGGCCGTCAAAGGTGACGTATTGTGGTGGCCAGTAACAACCTTCTATTAGATAGGCATCTTCGTATCCTGGGAATTTACTGGCATCGATACTGCGAGCATCATGACAACCTTTCACGGTTGCGACGATATTAGGTACTGTTGCCCACAGGTCAATGAGGGTGACTAAGCCATCGCGACCAATCGCATAGAAGTAGCGGCCGGTAGAGGATGAACGCAATATATGTACGGCAAAGCCAACATCTATGCGGACCACTTCTTCTTTAGTTGTGCCATCAAGAAGTGCAATTTTCCCGGCATCACGTAGTATCACACCAATGAAGTTTTCCCAATCAAGCGAGTGTTGCGGTGCGGTAGGGCGGTTAGCTACAGGTACCAATAACTGCCAACTTGCTTCAATTTCTGGCATCGGCAATGGGGGGGCTTCTGGTGGTGGTAGTTGTAGATAAGCCGCCATTTGGGTGATTTGCAGCTCGGTTAGGGTATTGGAGGTACCGAAGTTTGGCATGCCACCGGGAGTGCCGTGACGCAATAATGCACCAAGTCCATCGGTGCCTATCCACTGGGCGCGAGTCTCTCCAATATTGGGGCCTGTTGCACCTGTGCGGTAAAGACCGTGACAGCCAGCGCAGCGATTGAAGTAGAGATCTTTGGTCTCTTCAAACTCAGTTGGCGTTAATGCAACGGGAGGGAGTGGTTCCACGGGTGTCGTTTGTGCATTCATAAATGCCACTACATCTTGAATTTGTGAGCGACTCAGGTCCATTTGAGGCATGACATAGCCATACTCATCTTTAAGTCGACTGTAGTAGTGGCTTTTTGTGGTAAACCACTCAGGGTCAGCAATAAAACTAACGGCTTTATCTTGCTTAAAGCTTGTAAGGTCTGGTGCTCTTAATATTCCCCGTCCTATTGTATGACAGCCGGTACAGTGTGTGCGAAATGTGGATTCGCCCTCACTCAGGTTAGCGGCGTGAGCGTTTGTCATAAAAATGGATATAAATAAAAACAAAGCGATTGAGTATGAGTAATTTATTTTTATAAACAATATCTTCTCCTTTTTCATTAAAATTGTTTCCTTGGTCTTTCAATAATTATGTAATGCCGCATTACTAATGCATTGATTGAATTAATATTTTATATACATGTTTTTGGTTTCATAAATATTAATCGATGCATAAGAATGCGCTGATATGCGCGAAATTACTCTGACATAATTGAATGACAATAAATATGACAAATAAACAGTGGGGAACTAAGAGTGACTCTAATTTCCCATTGGTTAACCAATGGGAATCGTCACAGCGATAGGAGCGAATGACTTGGAACGTATCACTAATAAGTGGATACTATTTTGTGTGGTTACACTGGTCAGCACCAAGAGATATAAAAAGTGAAACATCTACAACTAGATCATGATGATCATCAAGCGAGCCCGAAAAAATACCCACTCTGCTTTCTTGCACATAATATTGATGTGCCGATGAATGTTGGCAGCGTGTTCAGGATTGCTGATGCGTTTGGTATCGAAAAGGTCTATTTGACGGGCTCTTCCGCTGTTCCTCCCAATAGTAAAATTAAAAAAACCTCTCGTTCCACCGAGAAATACGTTCCCCATGTCTATTGTGAGAGTGCTCTTGAGGTGGTTCAGCAGCTTAAGTCCAAGGGCTATACGATAGTCAGCTTGGAGATAACCTCATCAAGTACTGATATTCGAGATTTTGTCGCTTCCGGCAGCGATAAGATCTGTTTGATTTTAGGTTCTGAAAATCATGGGGTTGCCAGTGAGCTGTTGGTGTTGTCTGATTATACGGTTCACATACCGATGCTGGGACACAACTCCTCTATGAATATTGCCACGGCGTGTGCTATCGCGGCTTTTGAGGTGATCAAGGCGTATTTGCCATCGAGTACACCCCCACAAGATTAAGATGGCTTTGTATATTGGGAGGTAAAGAAAAGCCCTTGCCCTTGAAGTTTGCTGTGGGCCTCCCCATATATCGTAGGTAATCAGCCTGAGCCTTGGTTTATGAAAGGCCTGATATATAAATAGTGTGAGGAGAGTCTGTTGGAACAGTTTCGTGGAACCACGATCGTCTCAGTGCGACGGGGTAATAAGGTGGTAATCGGTGGTGATGGCCAGGTTACTCTGGGTAATACTGTGATGAAGGGCAATGCCCGTAAGGTGCGTCGTCTCTACAACGGTAAAGTTATTGCCGGGTTTGCGGGCGGCACGGCAGATGCCTTTACCCTGTTTGAGCGTTTTGAGGCAAAGCTGGAAAAGCACCAAGGCAATTTGGTGCGTGCCGCGGTAGAGATGGCGAAAGATTGGCGCACAGATAGGATGTTACGCAAATTGGAGGCATTGCTGGCGGTGGCAGATGAAAATGCATCGCTGATTATCTCGGGTAATGGTGATGTAATTGAACCAGAAAAGGGATTAATTGCGATTGGCTCAGGTGGTCCATTTGCACAATCTGCAGCCAGTGCATTGTTAGATTGTACCGAGATGGATGCACGCCAGATTGTTGAAAAAGCGCTGACCATTGCGGGTGATATCTGTATCTACACTAACCACAACCAAACCATTGAAGAGCTGGAGATAAGCAATGGCGAATGATATTCAAGTTCCTTGTTTAACGCCCCGAGAGATTGTTCAGGCTCTGGATGAGCATATTATTGGTCAATCTGAGGCTAAGCGTGCTGTGGCAATTGCGTTGCGTAATCGTTGGCGTCGTAATCAGCTGAATGAAGATCTCCGCCATGAAATCACCCCTAAAAATATTTTGATGATTGGCCCTACCGGGGTGGGTAAAACCGAGATCGCTCGTCGTTTAGCCAAATTGTCAAATGCACCGTTTATTAAGGTTGAGGCGACTAAATTTACCGAAGTGGGCTATGTTGGTCGCGATGTTGAGTCGATCGTGCGTGATTTGATCGAGTCCGCTATCAAGATGACCCGCGAGCAGGAGATGGCCTCGGTGCGTACTCGCGCCAGTGATGCAGCGGAAGAGCGTATCCTTGATATTTTATTGCCACCCGCTCGAACCTCAGCGGGTTTTGCTGAATCTGATTCTGAGAATGGGCCAGCCTCTTCAACGCGTCAGAAGTTTCGTAAGAAGTTACGTGAAGGCGAATTGGATGAACGTGAGGTTGAGGTCGATGTTGCGGCCTCACCTGTTGGGGTGGAGATTATGGCCCCTCCTGGTATGGAGGAGATGACGAATCAACTACAAGGCATGTTTCAAAATATGGGCAGTGGTCGTACCACTAACCGTAAATTGCCGATTAAAGAAGCGTTGAAGCTGCTGACAGATGAGGAAGCTAGCAAGCTTCTGAATGAGGATGAGATTAAGCAGCGAGCCGTTAATCTGGTCGAGCAAAATGGCATCGTGTTTCTTGATGAGATGGATAAAATCGCCAAGCGCGGTGAGGCAAGTGGTACCGATGTCTCCCGCGAAGGGGTGCAGCGAGATTTGCTACCGTTAATCGAGGGTTGTACGGTCTCAACTAAATACGGCATGATCAAGACGGATCATATTCTGTTTATCGCGTCAGGTGCATTCCATTTGGCGAAACCGTCGGATTTGATTCCTGAGCTACAGGGGCGTCTGCCGATCCGGGTTGAGCTGTCAGCGTTGAGAGTAGAGGACTTTGTGCGCATTCTTACCGAACCAAATGCCTCACTGACTAAGCAATATGTAGCGCTGCTAGGCACTGAAGATGTGAATGTGACGTTTACTGAGGATGGCATTAAGCGCATTGCAGAGATGGCTTGGAAGGTGAATGAGAGCACCGAAAATATTGGTGCACGTCGCTTGCATACCATGATAGAGCGCCTGTTAGAGGAGGTCTCTTTCACTGCGGCAGATAAAGGTGGAGAGCAATTGGTGGACGCCGCTTATGTCGATAGCCAGCTGGGTGAGTTAGCGCAGGATGAGGATCTTTCTCGTTATATCTTGTAGCGAAAGCTGATTTAGTAAGTTTAAATATCGGTGAATGCCCGCAATTTTGTGGGCATTCGCTTTTTTAATGCTACAGCAAGAAGGCATTTTTATGGCACAGCCTATTCCAACAGAGATTAATTTACATCAAAAGAGCCGTTGTCTAGAGGTGGCTTTTGACGATGGTGCGCGCTATCAATATAGCTGTGAGTTCTTACGGGTTTATTCGCCTTCCGCAGAAGTGCGTGGTCACGGCGTGGGTAATGAAGTGCTGCAACTTGGCAAAGAGCGTGTCAATATTGTTGCTATCGAGCCAGTGGGCAATTACGCGGTGAAGCTGGTGTTTGATGATGGTCACGATAGTGGGCTTTATAGCTGGGATTATTTACATACCATTGGTGAGAACCAAGCACTGATGTGGCAAGACTATTTGAACAAGCTTGAAGAAGTGGGCCACACACGGCACACTGCGGATACATGAGCAAAACAGAGAAGAGGTCGGCGCTAAATAAAGCCGTGGCCACGCCTAATGTGTAAGATATCTGGGCTAAAGAGGTAGGTATGGATAATAAAGAGCACGACACCACCCATTTTGGTTTTCAGCAGGTTGCCGCTGAGGAGAAAGCGGGTAAGGTAGCGGAGGTTTTTCATTCGGTTGCCAGTAAATACGATGTAATGAACGATGTAATGTCGTTTGGTGTGCACCGGCTCTGGAAGCGCTATACCATCGATATGGCTCGAGTTCGCCCTGGTAACCGTGTCTTGGACTTGGCGGGCGGGACAGGCGACCTCACTAAAAAGTTTGCCAAAAAGGTGGGGCCGACAGGTGAAGTGGTGCTTTCTGATATCAACTCCTCGATGTTGGGGCAGGGGCGGATTCGCCTGACCGATGACGGCGTACTGGGCAATGTGCGTTTTGTTCAGGCGAATGCTGAAACGTTACCTTTTCCTGACAACCATTTTGATGTGATTACCATCGCTTTTGGGCTACGAAATGTGACGGATAAATCGAAGGCGTTGGCTTCAATGTTCCGCGTGCTTAAGCCTGGTGGACGTCTGCTAATATTGGAGTTCTCCAAGCCCGTAACGCCTGGGTTAGCGCCTATTTATGATACCTACTCATTTAAAATTCTCCCGAAAATGGGCAAGTTGATTGCGAATGATGAGGAGAGTTATCGTTATTTGGCAGAGTCTATCCGCATGCATCCAGATCAGCAGACCTTGAAGCAGATGATGCAAGAGGTGGGTTTCGAGCGTACTGAATATTATAACCTTACTGGGGGAATAGTGGCTTTGCATCGCGGGTATAAATTGTGATAAATGAGCTGCCATCCCCCTATGCAAGCTTTTCCCAAAGGGCGGCTGGGCTGCTGATTAATGTTTTTTTATTTGGCGTGGTAATCAGTTTATTGCCGTTAGTCATTCTCCGTTTGAGCGGCGGTATGGTGGATTTATTGGTTGCCGAATGGCTAAGTAGCTGGCTTTTCTTGTTGGTACTCGGGGTCTGCTGGGTTAAGTTTCGCGGCTCACCGGGGCAGTTAATGATGGGCTGCTATGTAGCGGATGAGCAGAGCGGCTCGCCGATTGGTTGGAAGAGTGCGACAGTGCGTGCATTAAGCTATTGGGTGTCGTTTTTGCCTTTGTGTTTAGGTTTTTTATGGGCCGCTTGGGATAAGCGCCATCAAGGCTGGCACGATAAGCTGGCAGGCACCTTGGTGCTGCAAGACTACCATCATGATATCTGCGATGAATCACAAAAGAGCCTACAACAGCTGTTGAAGGAGTTGAAATGAGCATTGCCAATATTGCTGCAAGTACATTACAGAGTGCCTTTAACCGCTGCTTGGCCTTTGACACATTAAGTCGCAGTCGTTTTGCCAAGTTGCAAGGCAAGGTGGTTGCCATTGAGCTGCAAGGTGTCGGGGTAACCGTTTTCGTTATGCCAGAGGCTGAGCAGGTGGTATTACGTGCCGCTCATGAAGGTGAGGTAGATGTCACTTTGAGTGGCACGCCTTTCGCTTTTGCACGTATGGGCATGGCTGACGACAGTGCTGATAGCCTGTTCAAAGGCGATGTGACGCTACAGGGTGATAGTGCGTTAGGACAGCGTTTTGGCGAGATTATCAAGGATTTGGACATAGACTGGGAAGAGATGGCATCCCGCGTTATGGGTGATGTGTTGGCTCATAAATTGGGTGATGCAGTACGTGGTGGGGTCACTTGGAGTCGAGATAACGTTGCCAGCAGTCAACAAAACCTTGCGGAATATTTACAAGAAGAGTTGCGTCAGTTACCCGTGCGAGATGAGGTCGATGACTTTTTGGCCGATGTTGACACCCTCCGCAACGATGTTGATCGTGCAGAAGCGCGAATTAAGAGATTAATGGGCAAGCTAGTGTAGTGCGTCAAATAGCGGGACTCCCTCCGGTCTGCTGATATCGTCAATCTATTTGACGCACTACACTGGTCGTGTGATAGAAGAAAAGCGCCCATAAAAAAGATAACTGAGAAAATTACGTGATTAAAGCGAGTCAAATTTTGCGTCTATTGCGCATTAACCAAGTCTTGATAAAACATGGCTTGGATGAAATCGTACTAGCAACGCACCTGTTTCGCTCGGTACGCTTTCTAAGCTATTTGTTGCCATGGAACTGGTTTATCAGTCGTCCTAAAGGGTGCCAAGGCGCGCGCATTCGTTGTGCGTTGGAGGAGCTGGGACCGAGCTTCGTGAAGTTTGGTCAGTTGCTCTCTACCCGTCGCGATCTGTTCTCGGGTGAGATTGCCAATGAGCTGGCGAAGCTGCAGGATCGAGTGCCACCTTTTCCCGGCGAACAGGCGCGGGGAATCGTCGAAAAGGCCTACGGCCAATCGGTCGATGAGGTATTTAAACACTTTGATGTGACGCCATTGGCATCTGCTTCGATTGCGCAAGTGCACGCCGCAACCTTGCATGATGGAACCGAGGTGATTGTTAAGGTGGTGCGCCCCAATATTCGTGATGTGATTGCCCGTGATATTGCGCTGCTCTATACCATTGCGGAGCTGGCAGAGCGTTACTGGGATGATGCTAAGCGCTTGCATCCGATTGAAATTGTGGCGGAGTACGAGAAAACCATTTTTGATGAGTTGGACCTCATGCGCGAAGCCGCATCGGCATCGCAGTTGCGTCGTAATTTTGCTGATTCGGAGCAGCTCTATGTACCGGGTATTCACTGGGAGTATTGCCATCGTGAAGTGATGGTGATGGAGCGTATTTCGGGAATTCCGGTTAGCGATGTCGATGCGCTTAAGGAGGCTGGCGTCGATCTGATTAAGTTGTCTGAAAATGGTGTTCAGATCTTTTTCACCCAAGTATTTTCACATAATTTTTTCCATGCTGATATGCACCCCGGCAACATTTTTGTGTCACCTGAAGGCCAGTACATCGCGGTGGATTTTGGCATTATGGGTACGTTGTCTCTGGATGACCAACGCTATTTGGCAGAAAACTTTTTTGCCTTTTTTCGCCGTGATTACCGCCGTGTTGCGGAGCTGCATGTCGAATCTGGCTGGGTGCCGGCTGATACGCGAGTGAACGAATTTGAAGCCGCGATGCGCACGGTTTGTGAGCCAATTTTTGAACGGCCGCTGAAAGAGATCTCTTTTGGTCGGTTACTGATAAACCTGTTCCAAACCGCGCGCCGTTTCGATATGGAAGTACAGCCGCAGTTGGTGTTGCTGCAGAAAACCCTACTTAACGTTGAGGGGTTGGGGCGAACACTGAATCCTGATCTTGATTTGTGGAGTACGGCTAAACCGTTCTTTGAACGCTGGATGGATCAACAGCTGGGTTGGGGCAAAGCAAAGCGTGAGTTGGAGGGGCAAGTTCCCCGCTGGGGTGAGGTTTTACCCCAGTTGCCTGGATTACTTCATGATGTGCTCGCTATGTCACGGGATGGACAACTTACCGACCGACAGCAAAATCAGCAGTTGGAGGCATTGCGTCGTGAGGTAGAGGAGGGTAACCAGCGTCGCTCGTTGTTATTGCCCGCAGTTGCCATGTTGCTTGCCGCGGCGATTATCTATGGCTTGGATGGCCGTGCGCCGACCATTGTGGCGGGTGCGCCGCTGACAACATGGCTGCTGGGAGGTTTTGGGACTTGGTTGTTAGTATTAGTTTGGTCGAGACGTTGAATTTATCTCTCGATAAGTTCCAATAATTTATTCTGGGTAATCTTAATCTGTTTTTAATTTTTTCCTTATGGACTTTTCAGACTTGATCGTTACTATTAACCCGTCAGCCCTAACACATTAATAATCAAAGGATAGGCCCTTGTGCGTTTCCACAGACTGCGTTTTAAAACTTGCTGTAGGCGTGCCACGGCGGCGTTTTGATGCCTTGCTGCAGAAACGCACACAAGGGTTGAATGCTGTGTATAGGGCTGACGGGTTAATCTATCGTAATGTTTAGAGTTAAACTTACCTGTGCCATCGCGGCACTTCTCGCCCTTGTTCTCATGCTCGCCGCTATTTTGTATTGGGGAACCCACCGCTCCGAATATTATTTTGAGCGTAGCCAGCGGGCTCAAGATGCGGCGCAAGCGTATGTTCAGCTTTCTCATGATGCTTATCGTCACTTTAAAGAACTCATAGATATTGTGGTCCTTGAGGGTGATACCAGTGTTGATCAGGCAAAACTCTCCTATCAAAAACTTCATCAGTCACTTAACGGTTTACGGAATGCCATTGAGGCTGAAATTGCTCAGGTTGACGCAGAAAATAAAGAGCATGAAATCGAGGAGCTTGAAAATATTGCAGAGATAGAAGAGCTGCTTACAGAGGGCGTTTGGGCGTTTGAACGAATTATGTTACTGCAACGCCGTGGTGCTGAAGAGCCAGCACAAGATGTGCTCACAACGGTGATGGAGGAGACCATAGATCAGCAGTTTAAGCCACTGATTGATTTGGCCATAAATGAAGAGCTTGGCGAGGTGACACTGGCTCGTGAACAGGCGCAAAAGCTGGTTAGCGATCTTAAGTGGGTTGCCACAATAACCGCATTATTGGCCTTTTTCTTAGCCACGGCGTTAGCATTCTGGTTGCTGGGTAACCTGCGCAATTCATTGGATAAATTGGTGAGTGGTGTGCGTACGGTCGCCAAGGGTGATTTGCAACACCGTATTGAGTTGCCGGGGCGTGATGAATTTACCTACCTGGCAAAAAGCTTCAATGATATGACGCATAAACTGGAACAAAAGCGCCAGAGTCTGTTACTTGCCCAGATGGAGCTGGAAGATAAAGTGGTGGCTCGCACCAGTGAATTACAGCACGCTAATGACAAGTTGCAACATATTGATGCAGGGCGACGCTGTTTTTTTGCAGATATTAGTCACGAGTTACGTACGCCACTTGCCGCGATTCGCGGTGAAGCTGAAGTGACTTTGCGGGGCAAAGATAAACATGCTGAGGAGTATCAGGAAGCCTTGCGGCGCATTGTCGAGCTTTCTAGCCAGTTAGGGAAATTGGTTGAAGATCTGTTATTCATGGCACGTTCGGAATCGACGCATCTTCATTTTGAATTACGCCCTCTGGAGTTGAGTGACTTAGTCAGTGAATTGTGTGATGAGGCGGGCGTATTAACCCGGCAGCGGCAGCTTACCTTACGTTTGGAGTTGCCGGATCCTGTTATCAAAGTTTGTGGTGATAAATTACGTTTGCGTCAATTGCTGCTGATTCTAATTGATAATGCTTGTCGTTATTCCGACCCCGGTGGGGAGGTGTTGATTACCTTGCAGGCGAAAGGCGACGTGGCTTGTTTGGAGGTTTGCGACCAAGGTGTCGGCATTCCTGAGGCCGAGTTGGAATTGGTATTCGAGCGTTTTTACCGGGGCGAGGTGGCACGTAAGCGTGTCCCTTCTGGCTCTGGTTTAGGTTTGCCATTAGCCCGATCGATTGTTGATGAGCATCAAGGCACACTTGAAATAGCCAGTGTGGTGGATGAAGGTACTTGCGTGACGATGACGCTGCCAATTCTCACCTAGCTCAAATACATTATTCTTAACTTTGTAGCTAGCTTTTGATGCTACAAAATGACCTATCCAAGCAGACCTTTCAATGGCTCATTATGGGGCCACTATCCTGCGTTATTTTTACTCAAATTTATCAAAGATATCGGTGAAACATTATTAGATGGAGATAAGATGACAATATTAATCATTGAAGATGACGATAGAATTCTCCAGTTTGTCAAACGAGGACTAGAGGCTGAGGGCTATTTGATTGAAACGGCGGGTAATGGTGAGCTTGGGTTACAATTGGCCGTTAACGCTGACTATGATCTGCTTCTTTTGGATTTAATGCTCCCGGATATGAGTGGTCAGGAGGTGTGTCGGCAATTGCGTCAGCAGGGCGTTGATATACCGATCTTAATGCTAACTGCCATGGACTCCTTGGAAGATAAAATAGAGGGTTTGCGGATGGGGGCAGATGATTATCTGACCAAGCCTTTTGCCTTTGATGAACTCATTGCTCGTATTCAGGCTTTGCTGCGTCGAAGTCATGGTTATAAGGA
>Ga0316204_10004274_pt1 | contig 26013 bp, 17 predicted proteins | sample 6monrhotite_MG_2_FD_205661 | JGI IMG/M metagenome (GOLD analysis project Ga0316204, IMG submission 205661) | Microbial mat bacterial communities from mineral coupon in-situ incubated in ocean water Damariscotta River, Maine, United States -... | ecosystem: Environmental > Aquatic > Marine >...
CTGCGGTTTGAATGGTCATGTGCAAGCTACCCATGATACGGGCACCTTTAAGTGGCTTGCTTGCGCCATATTTTTCACGCAACGCCATGAGACCAGGCATTTCGGTCTCAGCGATATTCATCTCTTTGCGGCCCCAATCGGCTAGTGAGAGATCGGCAACTTTATAATCGGTAAATTCAGACATGAGTGTCCTCTAAATTGTACCGAGCGCCGTTAACTATAGATGCCGTTCTCTTCGAGCCTGGCAGTCCCTTTTTGTTAGGGTGCTGTCGCAGCGCTCCTCGAAGAGCTCGGGTGCCCTGATAGGGCGAGAATTTTTTATCGGTTGTTTTAGTGAAAACTTTATAGCAGCTAAGGCGCTAATTGTACAAGAACGAAGTAGTGTCGTTGTGGCTTATTAGCATAGCATCCTGCTCTAAAGCTGTTCGTAAACCATTTAGATGCCTGCTGCGGCACGAAGTGTCTCGGCCTTGTCTGTTTTTTCCCAAGTAAAGGCTTCTTCTTCACGACCAAAGTGACCGTAAGCAGCCGTGGCTTGATAAATAGGGCGTTTAAGGTCAAGCATTGCGATCAAGCCTTTGGGGCGTAGATCAAAGTGTTCGCGAACTAGTTCGGTAATGACTGCATCGCTGATCTTTCCTGTGCCAAAGGTGTCAATGGTGATCGAGGTGGGCTCGGCAACACCTATTGCGTAAGATATTTGGATTTCACATCGGTCGGCCAGGCCGGCGGCAACGATGTTTTTGGCAACGTAGCGACCTGCGTAAGCGGCAGAACGGTCGACTTTGGAGGGGTCTTTGCCTGAAAATGCGCCCCCGCCGTGACGTGCCATGCCGCCATAGGTATCAACAATAATTTTACGACCAGTTAAACCACAGTCGCCAACAGGTCCCCCGATTACGAAGCGGCCTGTTGGATTGATGTGGAATAAGGTGTCTTTGTTGAGCCATTCTGCAGGAAGTACTGGTCTGATAATTTCATCCATAACCGCTTCGCGAAGGACTTTATTGTCGATGTCCGGGTTGTGTTGGGTGGACAGGACAACAGCTTCAATGCCAACAGGCTTATCATTTTCGTAGCGAAAAGTCACCTGGCTTTTTGCGTCTGGGCGTAACCAAGGCAGAGTACCATTTTTACGGACCTCGGCCTGACGCTTAACCAATTTGTGAGCGTAATGAATCGGTGCTGGCATTAATACATCGGTTTCATTTGATGCGTAACCAAACATTAGGCCTTGATCACCCGCGCCTTGTTCGTGGTCTGCGCTATCATCTACGCCTTGTGCGATATCCACAGATTGTTTGTCGATTGAGGCAATGATTGCGCAAGATTCATAGTCAAAACCCATTTCCGAGCTGTTGTAGCCGATTTCCTTAATTGTGTCGCGCACGACAGCTTGCATATCAACCCAGGCAGAGGTGGTAATTTCACCGGAAAGTACAACCATTCCAGTATTTACTAGGGTTTCACAGGCAACACGGGCATCTTTGTCCTGAGTAAGAATGGCATCTAAGATGCCATCTGATATCTGATCCGCTACTTTGTCAGGATGACCTTCGGAAACAGACTCTGATGTAAATAGATAGTCTTTTGACATTGTTTTTTTAATGCTCCTTCACTGTGTTGAAATGCGTATCGTCTTTGTACCCAATAATGCGGCAATTTTAGCCTTATTTTACGCCTGTGCTCAAATGTAATCTCTATGAAAGTTGCTGAAGAGGGAGAAGTGGTGGACAATGAGCACCACTAAAGTGCGGACCTATCCAATAAAACATAATAAATATGGGTTGGGAAGGCTGTTTCCTCTAAACATGTATTCATATAGAAAGAACTCGTGTCTATATAGTAGTACCTTTTCTAGTATTTGAAATGATTCTTGAAAGGGCTAATCATAGGCTAAGTGTTGAATATTTAGAGTTTGTGTTAATATGCCGGCCTTTCCCGCCATGCGTGTATGCGCATAAGCCTAGTAGGTTGCGGACAACTTTTTGAATTTCTTACAATAAACCCTTTGAGGAGAGTTCTATGCCCTCTCGTAAACAGTTAGCAAATGCTATTCGTGCGTTGAGTATGGACGCGGTTCAAAAAGCCAAATCTGGTCACCCAGGTGCCCCTATGGGTATGGCGGATATCGCAGAAGTTTTGTGGAATAGCCACATGAAATACAATCCGACCAACGCTAAATGGGCTGATCGTGACCGTTTTGTGCTTTCAAATGGCCATGGTTCAATGCTCATTTACTCGCTATTGCATTTGACGGGCTTTGATTTGAGCATGGAAGACATTAAGAACTTCCGTCAATTGCATGCTAAAACAGCAGGTCACCCTGAATATGGCTATGCCGATGGTATCGAGACGACTACAGGTCCTTTAGGCCAAGGTATTACTAACGCTGTTGGTATGGCTATCGCTGAGCGTACCCTGGCTGCACAGTTCAATAAGCCCGGTCACGACATTGTTGATCACCATACTTATGTTTTTATGGGTGATGGTTGTTTGATGGAAGGTTTGTCTCACGAATCATGTGCCATGGCGGGTACTTTGGGTTTAGGCAAGTTGATTGCCTTCTGGGATGATAATGACATCTCTATTGATGGTCACATTGGTGATTGGATGGAAAAAGGCGTTCCTGGACGCTTCAAGTCTTATGATTGGCATGTGATCCCGAATGTAGATGGTCATGATGCCGATGCATTAAACGCTGCTATCGAAGAAGCTAAATCGGTAACTGATAAGCCAACACTTATTTGTACTCGCACTACGATTGGTTTTGGTTCGCCAAATCTTGCCGGTACTCACGACTGTCACGGAGCACCACTTGGTGATGAAGAAATTGCGGCAACGCGTGAGCAATTGGGTTGGACCGCGCCTCCTTTCGATATTCCTGCTGACGTTGCAGCTGGTTGGGATCATAAAGAGCAAGGTGCTAAAGATGAGGCTGCGTGGAACGAGAAATTCGCAGCTTACCAAGCCGCCTTCCCTGCTGAAGCAGCTGAGTTCTTGCGTCGTATGGCTGGTGATTTACCTGGCAACTTTGAGCTTGAAATGGATAAGTTTATCGCTAAAACTCAAACTGATATGCCAAACATTGCGTCACGTAAAGCGTCTCAAAATGCTATCGAAGCTATGGGGCCCTTGTTACCTGAAATGTTCGGCGGTTCTGCTGATTTGACTGGATCTAACTTGACCAACTGGTCTGGTACAGTGAAAGTTAATGCTGAAAATGCTGACGGTAACTACCTATCTTGGGGTGTGCGTGAGTTCGGTATGGCACACATGATGAACGGTATGGTTCTTCACGGTGGTTTTAAAGTCTATGGCGCGACTTTCTTTATGTTTATGGAATTCATGCGCAATGCCTTGCGTATGTCAGCATTGATGAAGATTGGCACTATTTACGTTTATACCCATGACTCTATTGGTTTAGGCGAAGATGGGCCTACTCACCAGCCCGTTGAACAATTGGCGACAATGCGTGTAATTCCAAACTTCCAAACATGGCGCGGTTGTGATGCGATCGAATCTGCGGTGTCTTGGAAGGTCGCGATGCTGCGTGGAAATGCGCCAACAGCATTGGTTTTCTCTCGTCAAAACCTGACACCGATGGATCGTACTGCTGAGCAAGTTGCAAATATCGAAAAAGGCGGTTACGTACTGAAAGATTGTGCCGGTACGCCTGACGTGATCTTCTTGGCTTCTGGTTCTGAAGTTGGTTTGGCCGTTGATGCTGCTGAAGCGATGGATGCAAATGTTCGCGTTGTTTCTATGCCATCGACTTGTGCATTTGATACACAAGATCAAGCGTATAAAGACTCTGTTCTTATTCCCGGAGTTAAACGTGTTGCTATCGAGGCTGGTGTGGCCGAGTCTTGGTATAAATACGTTGGCCTTGAAGGTGGTATCGTCGCTATGAAGAGCTTTGGTGAGTCAGCACCGGCTGGCGAGTTATTTAAAGAATTCGGTTTTACAGTTGAAAATGTTGTTGCAACCGCGAACTCTGTTCTAGGTAAATAATTAAATAAGCTCGCGGTTACGGCCGCGAGCTGCCTGAATTTGTTTTACATTGAGGAGATTAGTTAATGGCACTTAAAATTGGTATTAATGGTTTTGGTCGTATTGGTCGTATGGCTTTCCGCGCTATCGCTAAGGACTTTCCAGATATGGAAGTTGTTGGCATCAACGATTTGTTGGATGCTGACTATTTGGCGTATATGTTGAAATACGATTCTGTACACGGCCGTTTTGACGGTGAAGTGTCTGTTGATAACGGTTCGCTGATCGTTAATGGTAAAAAGGTTCGTTTGACTGCTGAGCGTAACCCAGCCGATCTTAAATGGAATGAGATTGATGTTGATATCGTTCTTGAATGTACGGGTTTTTTCCTAACAGAAGAATCATGTCAGGCACATATTGATGCTGGTGCCAAGAAGGTTGTTCAGTCAGCCCCGTCTAAAGATGCAACGCCAATGTTTGTGTTCGGTGTGAATCATGAAGATTATGCCGGTCAAGCGATTAGCTCTGCTGCTTCCTGCACAACTAACTGTTTGGCACCTCTAGCTAAAGTTATTAATGATAACTTTGGTATTAAACGTGGTCTTATGACAACCGTTCATGCTGCAACAGCTACACAGAAAACCGTTGACGGTCCTTCTATGAAAGACTGGCGCGGTGGTCGTGGTATTTTAGAAAATATTATCCCTTCTTCCACAGGTGCTGCTAAAGCTGTAGGTGTTGTGTTGCCTGAGCTAAATGGTAAATTGACTGGTATGGCATTCCGCGTTCCTACTTCTGATGTTTCTGTGGTTGATTTAACTGTAGAGCTGGAAAAAGAGGCTACTTACGAGGATATCTGTACGGCGGTTAAAAAGGCGTCTGAAACTCCAGGTATTGGGGATACTTTGGCTTACACGGATGAAAAGGTAGTATCTACTGATTTTCGTGGTGTTGGTTATTCTTCTATATTCGATGCTGGGGCTGGTATTGCTCTTGATGGTACTTTTGTTAAGCTAGTTTCTTGGTACGATAATGAGTACGGTTATACCTGCAATATGATGCGTTTTGTTCGTCACGTAGGCGCTAACTAATACTTTGTTGCTGTAAAGGCATGGGGGCTTGCTCCCATGCCTTGCAATTTTGTGAGAATAATTCGGTAAGATTTTGTTTTACCAAATTTTTTTCTAATAAACTTCATGGAGAGTTAACCATGTCTGTCATTAAAATGGCTGATCTTGATCTGTCTGGTAAGCGTGTACTGATTCGTCAGGACCTTAATGTACCTATCAAAGATGGTAAGGTAACTTCTGATGCGCGTATTCGTGCGTCGTTGCCTACTATTCAACAAGCGCTAGAGGCTGGTGCAAAAGTGATGATTATGTCTCACTTAGGTCGCCCTACTGAAGGTGAGTATGCCGAGGAATTCTCGTTAGCACCTGTTGCAAGCCATATGGGTAATTTGTTGGGTAAAGAGGTTAAGTTGGTAAAAGACTACCTGGATGGTGTTGAGCTAGCTGATGGTGATGTCGCTATTTTGGAAAATGTTCGTTTCAATACGGGCGAGATGAAAAACGAAGACGAATTGGCTAAGAAGTATGCTGCGCTATGTGATGTTTTTGTGATGGATGCTTTTGGCACAGCTCATCGTGCTCAATGCTCTACTCATGGTGTTGCTAAGTTTGCCCCCACAGCGTGCGCTGGTCCTTTGTTGGCTGGTGAGCTGGAGGCGCTAGGTAAGGCTTTGGATAATCCTGCTCGCCCGATGGTTGCTATTGTCGGTGGCTCAAAAGTGTCCACTAAACTCACTGTACTGGAATCACTTTCTAAGGTGGTCGACCAATTGATTGTTGGTGGCGGTATTGCTAACACCTTCATTGCCGCCTCGGGCTACGGTGTAGGTAAATCCTTGTACGAACAAGATTTAATTCCAACCTGTAAAGCGCTGACGGCCGATGCCAAAGAGCGCGGTGGTGACATCCCAGTTCCAACTGATGTTGTTTGCGGTAAAGAATTTTCCGAAACGGCTGAGGCAACACTGAAAGCTGCGTCTGCTGTCGCTGAAGACGATATGGTATTTGATATTGGTCCTGATAGTGCAGCGGCGTTAGCTGAAGTGCTAAAATCTGCAGGTACTATCGTCTGGAATGGACCGGTAGGCGTGTTTGAATTTGATCAGTTTGGTGAGGGCACTAAGGCAATTGCGATGGCCATTGCTGAATCAGATGCTTTTTCTATCGCCGGCGGCGGAGATACGCTAGCTGCCGTAGACAAATATGATATAGCTGATAAAGTTTCATATATTTCTACAGGTGGTGGAGCTTTTCTTGAATTCTTGGAAGGTAAGAAACTGCCAGCTGTTGCGATTTTGGAAGAGCGGGCAGCACAATAGGTATTGGTGTAGTCCTCTGGCTATTAAGTCAGAGGGCTTACTTGCAGGTAAATCGAAAATAATTATCAAACATGGGTTTGAGCTCATCAAATATGTTTAGACGCACAAAGATCGTAGCGACTTTAGGTCCAGCCACAGATGATCCCGCAGCTTTGGATGAATTGATCCAGGCCGGTGTTGACGTTGTTCGGGCAAATTTTTCTCATGGTTCCGCAGAGGATCACATCAACAGGACTGAGGCTGTACGTAATCGCGCGCGCGCCCATGGTCGTCAAGTTGGTGTACTTGCTGACTTGCAAGGTCCGAAGATTCGTATTGACCGTTTTAAGGACGGAAAAATTGTCTTGGAAGAAGGTGATCGATTTGTCCTTGACGGTAGTTTAGGGGTTAATGAAGGTACTCAGGAAAGAGTGGGGTTGGCTTATAAGGAACTGCCCAGCGATGTGAATCGCGGTGATACTTTATTGCTCGACGATGGTCGTATAGTTTTTTGGGTAGAAGAGGTAAGCGGCTCAGAGATTATTTGTAAAGTTCAGGTTGGCGGGCCTCTATCGAATAATAAAGGTATTAATCGTCAAGGTGGCGGATTGTCGGCGGCGGCATTAACAGAAAAAGACAAAGCGGATATTAAAACTGCAGCGAAAATGCAGGCAGATTATATCGCGATTTCTTTTCCTCGATGCGCTGCAGATGTTCATTTGGCTCGTGAACTTTTAAGAGAAGCGGGCGGACATGGCGGTATTGTTGCTAAAATCGAACGAGCCGAAGCTGTAGACAATATTGAAGAAATTGTGGCTGCATCCGATGCAATAATGATCGCTCGAGGTGATCTCGGTGTGGAGATAGGTGATGCCGAACTGCCTGCAGTTCAAAAGCAATTTATTAAAATAGCGAGAGAGATGAATCGTGCCGTAATCACTGCAACGCAGATGATGGAAAGCATGATTGAAAACCCCATACCTACTCGCGCTGAAGTATTTGATGTTGCTAACGCTGTGTTGGATGGTACTGATGCGGTTATGTTGTCTGCCGAAACTGCTGCAGGAAAATATCCAGCAAAAGCTGTTGCCGCCATGGCCCGAATTTGTATAAGCGCGGAAAAGCAAGAGCAAGCGACTACGTCTGATCATCGTATAAATACACGTTTCACTCGAACAGATGAAGCCATTGCAATGTCTGCAATGTATGCTGCTAATCATTTGGGAGTTAAGGCAATAGCGTGTTTGACAGAGTCCGGCTCCACTCCGTTATGGATGTCTAGAATCAGCTCGGCTATACCGATTTATGCATTGACTCCTCATGTTGAGACGCGCCGTAAAGTCACGCTGTATCGAGGTGTTTGTCCGGTAAGTTTCTCTATATCAACCACAGATCATGCCGAAGTTAATCGTGATGCTATTGATGAGTTATTAAGACGCGGTGGTGTTCGTGATGGTGATCTGGTCATCATAACAAAAGGTGATTTAGTTGGTGTGATGGGTGGAACGAATGCAATGAAAATTGTGCGCGTTGGTGATATGAAAGGCACCCATTTGCCGGAATAATTTTTTTGTAAATGACTTCATTTTTTTGGTAGTCATTTGAATTTTTTTGGTTAGTTTGTGATAACCGCCTTTATTCTAAGGAGAGTAACATGGCTTTAATTTCTTTACGTCAATTGTTGGATTATGCTGCCGAGAATGACTTCGGTTTGCCTGCATTCAATGTAAACAACATGGAGCAGGTTCACGCGATCATGCAGGCTGCAGACGCGACTGATTCACCTGTTATCATGCAGGGTTCTGCTGGTGCACGTTCTTATGCGGGCGAACCTTTCCTGCGTCATCTGATCTCTGCGGCTGTTGAAATGTATCCACATATTCCAGTATGTATGCACCAGGATCACGGCTCTTCTCCTGATGTTTGTTTCCGTTCTATCCAGTCGGGTTTTACTTCTGTGATGATGGATGGATCTTTAATGTCTGATGGCAAAACACCAGGTTCCTTCGAGTACAACGTAGACGTTACTCGCAAAGTTTCTGAGTTGGCTCACGCTTGTGGCGTTTCTGTTGAAGGTGAGCTGGGTTGCTTGGGTTCTCTGGAAACAGGCATGATGGGTGAAGAAGATGGGCACGGCGCTGACGGTAAGTTAGACATGGATATGCTGCTGACTGACCCTCAGGAAGCTAAAGAGTTTGTTGAACTGACTAACTGTGATGCACTAGCGATCGCTATAGGTACTTCTCATGGTGCTTACAAGTTCACTAGCAAGCCTACTGGTGATGTTCTTCGTATTGATCGTATCAGAGAAATTCATGCGGTGATTCCTAATACTCACCTTGTTATGCATGGTTCTTCTTCTGTGCCACAGGATTGGTTGGAAATCATCAATAACTACGGCGGCGACATGGGGCAGACTTATGGCGTACCTGTTGAAGAAATCGTTGAAGGTATTAAATCAGGAGTTCGTAAGGTTAATATAGATACTGATTTGCGTATGGCGTCTACTGGTGCGATGCGTAAGCATATGTCTGAGAACCCATCTAACTTTGATCCTCGTAAGGCATTCAAGGCATCTACTGAAGCAATGTCTCAGATCTGTAAAGATCGTTATATTGCTTTTGGTGCGGCAGGTCATGCATCAAAAATCAACTCTAAGTCCTTAGAGACCATGATTGATTTCTATAAGTAATAACGTTCTGTGATAGGGATGGTTTCTACCATCTCTATTATGGTTGATTAAAAACCGGGCTCTGTGAGTTCGGTTTTTTTTCGTATATTTTTTAAAGTATAGAAGGTGGTATTTCTGCCACCCTACTTTAAGTGTGTGATCGAGTGTGATGTCAATCAGTAATGTAAGCTGTGTACTGGTTTCTATGGGTAATAATGAATGAGGGCTAGGCCGCAGTTAGGTAAGGTGTTAAGTCTAATGTAGAAAAAGCTAATCACAGAATGTGATTAGCTTTTTGTCGGATTTGAGTGTTGTAAGGCAATTTATGGCTTATAAAATTTTTTATACCATTGGATGAATTTTGCTATTCCTTCTTCTATTGTTGTAGAAGGTTTGAACCCTACATCTTTAGTTAGGCTGCTAACATCTGCAAAGGTTGCTTCCACGTCCCCTGCTTGCATAGGTAGAAAATTCTTTTTAGCCTCTATGCCAAGGTTTTCTTCAATCACTTCGATAAAGCGTAATAGTTCAACGGGTTGATTATTACCTATGTTATAGATTTTGTAGGGCGCGTAGCTGCTGCTGGGATCGGGTGCTAGCCCAGTCCAGTCTATATTTGGAGTAGCGGTATTATCCAATGTTCGGATAACGCCTTCGACGATATCGTCAATATAGGTAAAGTCGCGTTGACATTTTCCGTGGTTAAATACATCAATAGGTTCGCCAGCGAGGATCTTTTTGGTAAAGCTGAAATAAGCCATATCTGGTCGTCCCATCGGACCATATACAGTGAAAAATCTTAATCCTGTGGTTGGTATGTTGTATAGGCTGCTGTAGGAATGAGCCATTAGTTCATTAGCTTTTTTTGTCGCGGCGTATAGACTAACGGGGTGGTCGACATTGTTTTGAACGGAGAATGGCATCTTTTTATTTGCGCCATATACTGAGCTGCTAGAGGCATAAACTAGATGTTCGATTTTGTGTTGACGACAGCCTTCGAGAATATTCAAGGTGCCCGTTAAATTGCTGTCAGCATAGGCGTGCGGATTCTGTATAGAGTAACGAACTCCAGCTTGTGCACCTAAGTGAACTACGCGCTGGAATTGGTATTTATCGAAGAGTTGGGCAATTGTGTCCCTGTCTTCGAGATTGGCTCTGATGTCTATGAAGTTTTCATGGGCAAGCAGGGGCTCAAGCCGATGATGTTTTAGGGAAACATCATAATAATCGTTGAGGTTGTCTATGCCGACAACCTCATCGCCGCGCTCAAGTAGGTACTGTGAAACTCTAGAGCCGATAAATCCAGCGGCTCCAGTGACTAAAATGCGCATGGCACTACCTCGTTAAGGGAGTCAATATTTATAGACGACCGTCTGTCTCTTTAGCTGAAAAGAGATATTTTGCATCGAATACTATCGCGCCAGGTTTGCCAAACGCACGTATTTGATTGATCCCCATTTCCTTGAATTGGTCGTGCGCAACGGCAACGATAATGGCATCATATGCTCCGACTGCTGGCTTATCGACTAACTTAATATCATATTCATGGACGGCCTCTTCGGTACTGACCCAGGGGTCATGGACAAAAAGGTTAGCGTTGTAGATGTTGAGTTCATCCATGATATCGACAACACGTGTATTTCGAAGGTCTGGGCAGTTTTCTTTAAATGAAAACCCGAGAATAAGAACGTTCGCATCAACAATTGACCGACGATGTTCAGCCATAAGTCTAATCACTCGCTGAGCGACGTATTGCCCCATGTTGTCGTTAAGTGCACGAGTTGCTGGAATGATAGTGGGTGTATAGCCTACTTCTTGCGCTTTGTGGACAAGGTAATAGGGGTCTACGCCTATGCAATGTCCGCCGACTAGGCCTGGGCGGAACGGTAGAAAATTCCATTTTGTGCCAGCCGCTTCGAGAACCTCTTGTGTGTCTATGCCCAGGTTTCCAAATATCTGGGCGAGCTCGTTGATTAGGCCGATATTTACATCTCTTTGCGTGTTTTCTATGACTTTTGACGCTTCAGCTACTTTGATTGAGCTTGCCTTATGAGTTCCGGCAACAATGACAGTCTGATAAAGTTGATCGACAAAATCAGCTATTTCAGGTGTAGAACCTGATGTGACCTTGAGTATATTGGTTACGCGATGCTCTTTATCGCCTGGATTGATTCGTTCTGGACTGTATCCAGCATAAAAATCTTGATTGAACGCTAAACCCGATTCTTTTTCAAGAAGAGGGATACAGACCTCCTCCGTCGCGCCAGGATATACAGTTGATTCGTATATGACGATATCGCCCTTTGATAGGATTTTTCCAACCGCATTGCTTGCCCCTACGAGAGGTGAGAGGTCTGGTCGTTTCAGCTGATCGATAGGCGTTGGTACAGTGACGATGTATACGTTGCAATCTTTTAAGTCGTCGAGGTTGCTTGTATAAGTCAAGTGTGTGGCTGTTTTTAGTTCGTCAGGTTCGACTTCAAGCGAACTGTCTTTGCCTGCAAGTAACTCATCGATTCGAGCTTGGTTGATGTCTAATCCAACTACGGGCATTTTCTTGCCGAATTCTACAGCCAAAGGAAGCCCCACGTAGCCGAGGCCAATCATACCTATTTTTACGTTGTTAAGATCTTGCATGCTTTTGTATTCCCTGCATTTATTATAATTATTATTTTAAACGCGACCAATGGCGTAGTAAGTGAAACCATGTTCACGAACGGATGCTGGTTCATAGATATTGCGTCCGTCGAAGATAACGGCGTTGTTTAATTTTTGTTTGATATCGTTAAAATCTGGGCTTCGAAAGACTTTCCATTCAGTGGCAACGACGAGTGCGTCACAGTTTTCAAGCGCGCTAGTGGGGTCGTTGCAAAGGCTTAAGTCATCTCTTTCACCGTAGATTCTGGTGGTTTCTTCCATGGCTTCAGGGTCATAGGCTTGTACTGATGCACCTGCTTTCCATAGTGCTTCCATGAGTACCCGGCTAGGGGCGTCTCGCATGTCATCAGTGTTGGGTTTGAAGGATAGTCCCCATAGCGCTATTTTTTTGCCTTTAATGTCGCCGTTAAAGTGCTGGTTAATCTTGTTAAATAAAACTTCTTTCTGGCGATTATTGACGGACTCTACAGCGGCGAGAAGCTCGGCGTTATAACCTATTTCTCTTGCGGTACGCTCAAGTGCTTTAACATCTTTGGGGAAGCATGAGCCACCATAGCCGCAGCCTGGGTAGATGAAGTGGTAACCGATGCGTGGGTCGGAACCGATACCGAGGCGAACTTTTTCAATGTCTGCACCCAGATGTTCAGCCATGTTGGCTAACTCATTCATGAAACTTATTTTTGTGGCCAGCATAGCATTGGCGGCGTATTTAGTGAGTTCGGCGGAGCGAATATCCATGACCACGAGTCTGTCGTGATTACGATTAAATGGAGCATAGAGTTCGCGTAGTAGTTCTGTTGTGCGAGGGTTGTCTGTCCCTAGCACGACGCGATCAGGTTTCATAAAGTCATCAATTGCCGCGCCTTCTTTTAAAAACTCAGGGTTAGATACGACGTCAAACTCTACGGCTCTGTTTGATGCTTTAAGGGTCTCGTTTATCTTGTCGCGTACTTTGTCTGCAGTACCTACCGGTACCGTGGACTTATCAATAACGACTTTATAATCGGTCATGTGTTCACCGATGCTTTTAGATACCGCTAGCACGTATTGGAGATCTGCAGAGCCATCTTCGTCAGGCGGCGTGCCAACGGCTATAAACTGAAATAGGCCATGAGAAACACCTTCGCTTATGTCAGTGGTGAAGCGTAATCGGCCTGCATCAGCATTGCGACGGACAATATCTTCTAAGCCGGGCTCAAATATTGGGATGCCGCCTTCATTGAGTAATTTTATTTTATTTTCGTCTATATCGACGCAGATGACATCGTTGCCTACATCCGCAAGGCATGCACCAGTGACTAAACCTACATATCCTGATCCGAAAACAGTGACTTTCATGAACGCTATCTCTCTAATTATTATAAGGTTTATTTCGCGACGTCCATGTGTGAGAGTGTGACGTCAATTTTCAAAGTTTGAAGTGTAACGTATTTTTTGTATAGCTGAATAGTAGGCACTTATTTTGTGTATAGACTTCGGGTCGCTGATTCCTATTGTCTGCGGTAGTATGAGGTTGATGTTTTTGCTGGGGCGGGGCTTTTGCGTTGTACTTTAGGGTGGTTTTATTGTGAGTGCATTTTTATTTGTTAATTGTTCAATATGATTAGATTTTCTCGATATTATATCCCCGCGCCTATTGCCTTGCTCGTATTGTTTGAAACTGGACTGTTATTCTTATCAGTGAAGTTGGGGCTTTTGGTTCGATTGTCGCTCGATCAAAGCGCTGCAGCTCCTTTGAGCGTACTTCAGGCCTTTCTTTTTGTGTTTGTGATGCAAGGCATGCTGGTGGCGTTTGGCCTGTACCGAAGAGCATTTCGGGGTGGTGTTGAGGTTATGCTTTTGCGCCTTCTCTTTGCTCTTTGTCTTGGGCTTGTGGCACTGATGGCTCTATTTTATGCGTTTCCTGATTTGTTTCTTAAGCGTGGGGCAGTCGCCATCGCTTTTGTTTTTGCGCTTGTTTTTCTTGTATTAGTACGGATCGGCTTTTTTCGACTGAAGCAGCATCGAGTTTTTCAGCGTCGACTTCTCGTGTTAGGTGTGGAGCAAGGGGCTAGAGAGTTTGGACGGTTGCGCCGTAATAATGATTGGCTTGGTGTCGAAATTGTCGCGTTTGTGCCGGTTCATGAAGAGGTTGTTGGTGATTATGCTAAGGACAAGATAACGGTTCTAGATTGCCCTTTACTTGATATAGTTCGAAGTCAAAGTATTGATGAAATTGTGGTCGCGAGCGATGGCGCGGGACAAGATAATTTGGTGCAAGATTTACTAGATTGCAAGATGGCAGGCGTTGAAGTGGTCGATATATTGAGCTTTGTGGAGCGCCAAACGGGGAAAATTCGGTTAGACATGTTGCGGCCTCAATGGCTGGTGTATTCGGAGGGGTTTCGCAATAGCTTGGCCCAGCATGCTGCTAAGCGCGTATGCGATGTCATTTTGTCGATCATCGTTTTAATGGTCGCAGCGCCTGTTATGGTTTTGATTGCTGCCGCCATTTGGTTAGAAGGGTTGGGGAAAGAGCCCATTTTGTATCGACAGGTGAGGGTTGGTGAAAATTGGCGATTGTTTCAAATGATAAAGTTTCGCAGTATGCGTAATGAGTCGGATGAACCACGATGGGCTCAAGTAGAAGATAAGCGAGTGACGCTCGTTGGTCGTTTTATTCGGAGAATGCATTTAGATGAGTTACCTCAGTTAATTAATGTGCTGAGAGGGGAGATGAGTTTGGTTGGGCCGAGGCCAGAACAGGCACCTATCGTTGAGGCCTTATCATCACGTATACCCTACTACGCCGATCGACATCGAGTTAAGCCCGGAATTACGGGTTGGGCGCAGGTGCGTTACCCGTATGGGGCTTCGGAGAAGGATGCTTATGAGAAGCTCCAATATGATTTGTATTATGTTAAAAACAAAAGCTTTTTCTTGGATTGTGTCATTTTATTGCAGACGCTAGAGGTTGTGATCTTTAGGCGAGGATCCCGCTAGGCATTGTATCCAGTTTGTAATTATTTAGAGAGTCGGTATATGGATGGGTTGTTGTTTCAGGTGGGAGTGTGGAGTTATAGCTTAGCTGCGCTGGGGTATCTCGTGCTGACGCTCTTGCTGGTTGTGAGCTGGCGAGGTCAAATGCAGGGGGGGGTGTTGATCGCGGTATCTGTTTTAACCTCTGTTTGGGGGGCTGTTTTTGCATACCACGCTTTTGTGGGATACCCCTTTTTAGCTTGGTTATCCTATGTTGAAATCGCTAAACATTTTATCTGGATTCTTTTCTTCTTACGTTTGTTTTCACTATTAGATCAGCAAGGCTCTAAAGGTGTTTCATTCGCAAAAATTAGATTTATTGCGATGTTTGTTTATCTTGATACTGGGTTTTTGTTGATATATCACACGTTTTCAATCAGTGGTGTTTCTCTCATTAGTGGTATAGATGTTTATTCTGCCTCCTACGTCGTCTTGTCGGTGGCGGGTTTGTTGTTGGTTGAGCAATTTTATCGTAATACGCACCCCGAGCATCGTTGGAAAATTAAGTTTTTGGCGATTGGTGCCGGCAGTTTGTTTGCCTATGATTTAGTTTTATATGCTGATGCATTGCTGGTGAATCATATCGATCAAACATTTTGGGATGCGCGAGGTGTTGTCACCATGGCAGTGGTGCCATTGATTGCGATATCCGCGGCCAGAAACCGTGAGTGGTCGATCAACATATTTGTTTCTCGCCAGGTGGTTTTCCATACGGCTACGTTAGTGTGGGCAGGCGTTTATTTAATTGCAGTATCAGCAGGGGGGTATTACGTTCGAACGTTTGGTGGGGACTGGGGAGGTGTCGCACAAGCAGCACTACTCTTTGGCGCGGGTATTGTATTGGTTATTTTGCTGTTTTCAGGGCATATCCAGGCGCACTTAAAAGTGTTTCTCAATAAGCATTTTTACAAACTTAGATATGATTACAGGGGGGAGTGGTTGAATTTAATCACCGCTTTGTCAGATGACGCCTCTGAGCAAAGCTTGCAAAAACGAGTTATGCAAGTGCTTGCGAGTATTGTGGACAGTAAAGCCGCTATTATGTGGATGAGGGGTTCGAGTGGTGCCTATGACGAGAAAGGTAGTTGGAAGACAGATTTTGCTTATGCGCGAGTTGCCCCGGGGGATAGCCTTGTTCGATATTTGTCTGAGACAGGGTGGGTGATTGATATTGATGAATATCGTCAGGATCCAGAATTGTACGAGTCATTGGTGTTACCCGAATGGCTGGAAAATATTCCGACGGCTTGGCTGATTATTCCCTTTATCTATAATGGCGAATTAATCGGTTTTCTCATACTCACGCGGTCTTTAGCGCCGCGAGCCCTAAATTGGGAAGATAGGGATTTACTAAAGCTTGCTGGACAGCAATCTGCGAGTTATTTAGCGCTTGAGCAGGCCAGTGAAGCGTTGGCAGATGCCCGCCAGTTTGAAGCATTTAATCGTTTATCAGCTTATGTTGTTCATGATATGAAGAACGTTGTCGGCCAGTTATCTCTCTTGACGGACAATGCTAAAAAATTCAGGGATAACCCTGCATTTGTTGATGATGCGTTTATAACCGTTGAAAATGCGGTTGGAAAAATGCAACGAATGCTGGCACAGTTGCGCAAAGGCAGGGAATCGGTTCATGCCGCTAAAGCGATTAAATTGTTACCTATTGTTACTCAGGTGGTGGATAATAGGTCGGCCTATAAGCCCGTTCCTGAAGTTGTTGACAGTGATGGTACACTTTCTCTTGTTGCGGATACTGATCGCTTGGCATCGGTCATCGAGCATGTGGTGCATAATGCCCAAGATGCCACCGAAGATGAAGGATGGGTTCGTGTCTGTGTCAGGCGCGTTGATAACAATGCAGTGATAGAAATAAGTGATTCAGGCTCGGGTATGAGTGCACAGTTCATTCGCGAGCGATTGTTTAAGCCTTTTGAAACGACAAAAGGGAATGCAGGGATGGGTATTGGCGCCTATGAGTGCCAAGAATTCATTCGCTCCTTAGGTGGCGATGTGTTGGTTTCAAGTGAGCCTGGCAAGGGTTCAATGTTCCGCCTGCTGATGCCGCTAACCGAATTACACGATAATAAAAATGACAAGCTGTAAGAGGGAATTTTTTTGAGTAACGTTAAACAGAATCAAAAGAAATTATTACTGGTTGAGGATGATCCTGGTCTCCAAAGTCAGTTACGATGGTGTTTTGACGGTTACGAGGTGTTTGTTGCTGGTGATCGTGAGGAGGCGATTGTTCATTTACGCCGTCAAGAGCCACCCGTTGTATTGCTCGATTTAGGTTTACCACCTGACCCAGAGAATGCAAGTGAAGGGCTTGCTGCCCTGGAGCAAATTCTTGCATTGGCCCCCTACACCAAAGTGATTGTCGTTACCGGAAATGATGATAGAGAAAACGCGGTTAAGTCTATTGCGAAGGGAGCATATGACTTTTATCAAAAACCGGTTGATGCCCAGACTTTAGGTTTGATTGTTGACCGAGCCTATCATCTCTATGAGCTGGAGCAAGAGAACCGCCAACTGCAGGGGCGGAGTGCATCTCCTATTGAAGGGGTGCTCGCTGCTAGCCCTCAAATGTTGAAAGTTTGTCGAACACTTGAAAAAGTGGCTCCCACAGTAGCGACTACGTTATTGCTTGGGGAAAGTGGCACAGGAAAAGAAGTTTTGGCGAGGGCTGTGCATGAACTAAGTCCTAGGTCAGGCAAGCCATTTGTTGCTATTAATTGTGGTGCGATCCCTGAGGCATTGTTGGAAAGTGAATTATTTGGTCATGAAAAAGGTGCCTTTACGGGGGCCGCAAAGCAGACCAAAGGGAAAATCGAATACGCTAGTGAAGGAACATTGTTTTTAGATGAAGTGGGTGATTTACCGGGTCCTTTACAGGTTAAATTACTACGGTTTCTTCAAGAGCGGGTTATTGAGCGTGTTGGTGGGCGATCAGAAATTCCTGTGGATGTTAGGGTGGTGTGTGCCACGAATCAAAATTTAAGTAATCAGGTTAAAAACGGAGAATTCAGGGAGGATTTATTTTATCGCATATCAGAGATCACTATAAATATTCCTCCGCTTCGTGCTCGAGAAGGTGATGCGTTGTTGTTGGCGAGAGTATTCCTAGGGCGATTTAGTCAAGAATTTGGTAAAAACATTCGAGGCTTTAGTGATGATGGGGCTAAGGCGGTCCAATCTTATCAGTGGCCTGGTAATGTTCGTGAGTTAGAAAATAAGCTCAAGCGTGCTGTTATTATGGCTGAAGGTAGTTGTATTACTGCGGAAGACTTGGAGCTTGAAGAGATTTCTACTGATGATCAACGCACTGGGCCATTGAATTTAAGAGAGGTCAGGGAAGAGGCTGAGTGTACTGCTATTCTTCGAGTGATCAGTATGTTTAATGGGAATATTTCACAAGCGGCTGAAATATTAGGCGTCAGCCGACCAACCTTATATTCTTTAATGGATAAATACGGTTTACGGTAGTTGTATTCTGTTTTTTAGATAAAGCTTTGTGGGTTTGACGTGATTACTAATAATAATATGGAACGTTGGGGCCAGCACCTGCTTATGCTGCTGGTCATTTTTATTTGTTTCTCAATACTTTATTCGGACGCTTTTATATCTTTATGGGATGAGTGGTTTAGTGAGGGAAGTGCTTATTCTCACGGACCTCTTGTATTTGGTGTATCCCTGTACCTTGTGTGGATAAAGCGATACGAGATATCCCTTATTACGCCATCCTTATCAACGTGGATGGTCTTGCTCTTTTTATTGGCAAGCCTGCCTGTGTGGGTTGTTGCATCAGCCCTATCGATTGAAACATTAAAACATGTCTATGTTATCGTCATGCTTGCGCTGCTGGTATGGGGTGTAATGGGGTGGCGCGTTGTTTGGGCGGTGATGTTTCCTATTGGCTATCTCTTTTTTGCGGTGCCCATCTGGGCTGTTTTAGAGCCCAGCATGCAGCATATTACCGCCTGGTCTTCTGGCGTGATCTTGCACTTGATTGGTATTCCTGTCCTTAAAGAAGGCCTCTTCCTTTCTATCCCTGCTGGTGTGTTTGAAGTTGAAGGGGGGTGCTCTGGGGTTAATTATTTGATTTCAGGTCTGGCGTTGAGTGTGTTTTATTCGTTTATCAGTTTTCGTTCTTACTGGAAACGGTCTATTTTTATTCTTACTGCTATTGGTTTGACGATTGTTGGAAATATTATCCGAGTCGTCATTATTATTGTCGCTGGCCATTTAACCGAAATGCAACATTCATTTGTTACTGATCACTCTGCTATGGGTTGGTGGGTATTTCTACTTATCATGATACCCTTGTATATTGTTGGGTTTAGGTATCAGGAGCCAGAGCCAGCAGCGTGGAATAGTGCTGGCAAGTCATTGGGTTTTCCAGTGTTTTCGGTTAATAGAAAAATACTAATATCCATTATACCGTTTGTTATAGTGTTAGGCCTTGGGCCCTTAATGGCCAGTGCGGTGGATAAATCAATGGGGCACGAGCTCGTTGATCGTGGCGCTGTAATGCCTGACCTTGAGTTGATTAAGTGGCAGCGCACTGAGCCTGTTGCTTGGCGGCCTGCATTTGCTACGGCTGACTTAGAGCTGCTTCAAACGTATAAAGGAACAGATTCCTCCAAAGTCTTTTCTTACCTATCTTATTACGCACGTCAAGGAAAAGATAAAGAGTTAGCGGCTGGGACAAATAGCTTAGCTGATGGTGTTGAGTGGTTTTCTAAGCAAGGTTTTGCTGGCCGCGTTATTGATAGTAGTGGTACTCCTGGCCAAGTACGGGAAGAATATATTGTTAACAAGTCTGGGTTGAAGCGGTATTTGGTTTGGTATTGGTACTCTGTCGCTGGCCATGAAACTACGCAGCGTAAGCGCGCAAAACTATTAGAATTTTATAAGCTTATTGAGCCGAATAAAGGTTCAGCATTGATGTTGGTAGCAGCTGAAGTAGTTAATGGTGATGTAAAACATGCTCGCCATCAGTTAGGTGTCTTTCACCGAGATGTAAGTCCAGGGCTTGAACAATATATTGATCGACTCGGAAGCCAATAGTTTTGAGCAGCGTCGAAATGAACAAAGAGAATAATTAATGAATTATAAGAATATGGAGAGGCTACGGATGGGTAAATCGATTGTTCGGATGGTTGCAATTACATCGATTGTCGTTGGTTTATTATCTGCGTGTGGGCAAAAAACAGATGTTGAATATATTGCGAGAGCATTAGAATTTCAAAATCAAGGTGATTTAAGATCTGCCTCTATTGAGTATAAAAACGCGCTGAAAGTGAATTCAGAAAACGTTGATGCTCGCCTGGCTTTGGGAGACATTTATCTACGAGTCGGTGATTACGCGGGTGCGGAGAAAGAGTTTCTTCGCGCATTAGAAGGGGGGGCTTCTGTTGAGCTTTCTCAACCCAATCTAATGAAAGCCTTGCTTTATCAAGATAAATTCGATGAACTTGTTGCTATGGAAAATGACGCCGCATCATTTCCTCAGCGAATACAACCTCTGGCTTATGCCTTAATCGGTGAGGCATTTCTGAAAACAGGTGAGCACGAGAAAGCTAAAGGGTTTTTTGATAAATCATTGAAAATAAAGCCCGATTCCGCCCGAGGTTTGTTCGGGCAAGCAATGTGGGCGTTTAGCCGAGGTGATAATAAACTCGCCTTGGATAAGGTAAAAAAATCCATTGAATCCGATGCCTCAGATGACGATGTGCGCATAATGATGGGGACTCTTTTTTTACGCAGTAAAGACTACGCTAAAGCCATTGAACAATACGATATAGTCATCGCTAATGAATTACCGCAGTTAATTACAGGTCGCGGTCTGAAGGCATATATAGGAAAGCTTGAGTCTCTACTTGCTGAAGATAGTGAGTCAGCTGACGCGATTGCATTGGTCGATCGTTTATTGACGATACAGCCTGATAACCCGTTTATCAGATACTTTCGCGGCTTGATTTCGCATCGCAAGGGGCAATACGACGTAGCTGAAGAAAATTTGCTAGTCGTTAATCGATTTATGCCTTCTCATGCACCAACCTTACTTTTGCTTGGGGCGATTAATTTTTCTCAGGGAGATCTCGAACAGTCCGAAACTTATTTAAGTAAGTATTTGTCTTTGGATCCTAGTCATATTCCTGCGCGGAAATTACTTGCTGCTGTAAGAATGCGATTAAATCAGCCCGAGCTAGCAATGGATACTTTAGGACCATTGATCAAAGGTGCAGAGAAAGATATTCAAATCCTGGCGATGGCTGGAAGTGCTGCATTTCGAAGCGGTGACTCCTCTGTTGGGGCATCCTACTTAAGGAAGGCATTGACAGCAGACCCCAATAATAGTGCGGTACGAACTGAGTTGGCGCTTGCATTATTGGCTAACAACGACGTTAATCAAGCAATAAAGGAATTTGAAAAAGCAGCGGGTACCAATGATGGCATGAAGGCGAATGTGTTGCTTGTTATAACTCATTTGCGCGAGGGCCATAAAGATAAAGCATTGACGGAAGGGCAGCGACTAGCAGAAAAATACTCGGATAATCCTTTAAGCCATAATTTGCTCGGTGTGGTACAGGAGCAGCAAGGCGACGTGGCTAGTGCAAGAGCATCGTTTAATCAATCTGTCTTGCTGTCTCCGAAATATACGCCTGCGATTGTGAATTTAGCGCGCTTAGATGTAAAGGCCGGAGCCTATAAAGAGGCCCAGGCGTTATACGAGTCTATACTTGTCTTTGATTCAAAGAATATTTCTGCCTTGATGGCGTTGTCTGAGATTAGTGCAAAAACCGGTGATATTGCCCAGGCCGTGGCTTGGATGAAGGAGGCTGTTAACGTCGATGAAAGTGCAATAGAGCCTAGATTGCGCTTGGCTAACTATTATATTAGAAACAATGAAGTAGCATTAGCGACTGTCTTGATAGACGAAGCGAGAGCTATCGATTCTGAAAATGTCGCAGTGCTTGCAACAATGGCGTTAGCAGCATCATCAGAGAAAAATTATAGTCGTTCACTGGATGCCTATGATCGATTGATTAAAAATCGCCCTGATATGGTCGCGCCCTATTTTCAAAAGGCTATGGTTTATTTGAAAATGAAGGAATCGGCTAAGGCTAAGGCGGTTTTACGAAAAGCAATTGAAGTTGATGCCAAGTATATGCCTGCTCGAGCTTTATTAGTCCAGTTAGAGTTAAAGGATGGTCGAACTCTCGCAGCGAATAAACTGCTGGATGGGTATGGGGCCGGTCAGCAAAGTGATTCCGATAAGCTGGTAATTTTGGAGCTGAAGGGAGATATTTTGATGGCTAAAAGCAAATATATTGAAGCTATCACTGTTTATCAAAAACTTTTTGATGCTAAGCCTCATGCTATTAGTTTACTAAAGCTGTCCAATGCCTATTTTTTAAGCGATCAGGAGGCAAGGTCTAAAGAGATATTACATACTTGGCTGAAAACCAATCCAAATGATATGCCTGTACATCTTGCTATCGCCGGATTTTACGAGCGTAGTGGCGAATGGGAAAAGGTTATTGATCATTATGAGACACTTCTAGAACACAGTGAAGGGTCTGCCCGTATTTATAACAACCTTGCTTGGGCATACCACAGTGTCGGGGATAGCCGCGGGCTTGAGTTTGCGAAGAAAGCGGCTGATTTGATGCCCTACGATGGGAATGTACTTGATACTTTGGGTTGGATTTTGGTCAAGAAAGGCGATTCTAGCAAGGCTGTTGATATCTTGAGGGATGCGGTTAAATATTCTCCTGATAGTGCGGAGATACGCTATCACTTAGCTTATGCTTTAATTGATGTTGGTCAACGATCTGAAGCAAAATCTATTTTAGAAAGTCTAGTTGGCCGAGAAACCGAACTGAGTGATGGCGCTGAGGGGCTTAATCGCTTGCTGGATAAGCTTTAGTAATAAATTATTGGAGGACATGAGGACCTAATTTTCATGTCCTTTAGTTGTTATGTTATGGGTAATATGGTGAACAGTGAATATACTTAAATATGCATGTGTCTTTTTTGTGATTGCCAACGCTTCTGGCTGTGCAGTGTTTTCTACAGACCAGGTAGACGGTCAAGATGAAGGCTTCGCTTTTGCGCGAGAGTCTGTTGCTTCCGATTATTTAATTGGTCCAGGTGATAATTTAAGTGTGTTTGTATGGCGTCACCCAGAGGTGTCTTTGGAAATCCCGGTTCGTCCTGATGGGAAGATTTCCTCCCCTCTTGTCGAGGACCTTTTAGCTATAGGCAAAACCCCGACTCAATTAGCAAGAGATATTGAAAACGAGTTGGCCACTTACATTAAACAGCCCCAGGTTACTGTGATGGTAAAGGGGTTTGGTGAGGCATTTGGCCAACAAATTAAGGTGGTTGGCGGGGGGGTTGGCCGTCCTCAAGTTGTTCGTTTTCGTGAAGGTATGACCTTGCTTGATGTTGTGATAAAAATGGGTGGTCTAAATGAATTTTCGTCTGGAAATAATGCTAGCATTCTAAGAACCTATGATGGCAAGCAGCAGCGTGTTGCTGTGAGGTTGGGTGAACTATTGGAAGATGGGGATATGAGTCAGAATATAGACGTTTATCCGGGAGATATTGTGGTTATACCTGAATCTTGGTTTTAAACTGTATAGGGTTCAATAATTCTGAGATAGACGTGTTTATTATTTATGAATGATATTTTTGCAGAAATTTTAAAAGTAGTTAGACAGCTATGGAAACGACGGTGGCTGATATGGGTAGTTGCTACTTTAGTCTGCGCCATTGGATGGGCACTGGTTTACACTACGGCCAATAAATATGAGTCTATGGCGAGAGTGTTTATTAATACTCAGTCGATGCTCAAACCATTACTCCAAGGTATTGCTATCAATGAAGGCAAGGGGGAGAAGCGCGCATTGGCTGAATCAACCAAACGAACCTTGTTGAGTCGGCCAAACCTTGAAAAAGTTATACGAGCAACAGATATGGATCATGGTGCCAATAGTGATAGAGACACAGAAAACTTGATTGAGCGGTTATCCAAGGACATCACTGTGAAAGGAAGGGAAAAGGACAATATCTATGTGATTTCCTTTGAGGACTCTGACCCAAAAAGGGCGCAAAAAGTAGTAGAAACGTTACTATCAATATTTGTCGAAGATACATTAGGTATTGCTCGCAAAGACACTACTGTAGCCGAACGATTTATTGAGGAACAGATCCAGGAATATGAGGCAAAGTTAATCGCGGGAGAAGAGCGCCTTAAGGAATTTAAACAACAGAATATGGGGCTTATGCCGGGAGATGCGGGGGGCTATTTTGCAAAAATGACAGCCGAGGCAGCTAAGTTAGAGCAAGCAAAGTTGGAGCTAAAAGAGGCGCTGAATAAACAGGAAAAATTAGCGGCACAGATTGAGCAAGAAACGCTTGAAAGTCAGAAACAAGCGGCTGTTTCTTCAAATTCTGATGCGTTTGATGATCGAATTAATGGCTTAGAAGCAAGATTAGACGATTTATTGTTACAGTACACCGAGAAGCACCCGGATGTTATTGCAATTAAGAGTACGATTGATGAGTTGTATCGTCGTAAACAGCAGCAGCTAGGCGATATTGAGAATCAAAAGGATGCGACCGCCAGTGTGCCCGGTGGGCTTGTTGCTACAGAGCTGAAGGTTGCTCAAGGTGCGGTGATCGCCGAGGTGTCGGCGCTTCAGGTACGCGTAGCAGAATACGAGAAACGAACAACCCGTTTACAAAGTATGATGGAAACCATTCCTAAAGTCGAAGCTGAATATGCTCGTTTGAATAGAGATTATGAGATAAACAAAACAAATTATAATGCATTGGTTAATCGACGAGAATCTGCAAAAATATCCCGCGATGCTGATCAGAGCGTTGACGAGATTCAGTTTAAAATTATAGATCCTCCTCTTGCACCTGTTAGTCCGACTGGGCCTAATAGGCCGCTATTTTATACCTTGATTTTACTTGGTGGTGTTGGCTTAGGTGGTGCGTTAGCATGGCTGTTGGCGATGTTAAAACCTGTTTTTTATAACCCAAAAGAGCTGAGAGAGTTATATGGTCTACCTGTATACGGCTCGGTAGGTTTAATTTCAGATCGTTCAATGTTAATTAAACGCAGAGTTAATGCAGTTAGTTTTTTATTGGCTGGAGGGGTGCTGTTTGCGGCCTACGCTGGATTGGTTCTTCTCAGTGTTATGCGAGGCTAACTGAAGTGACGGATGAGATCTGATGAATACTATAGAGAAGGCCATCGAAAAGCTCGGTGTTGCCAAGGCTGTTGGCGTAGATGATAGAGCAAAGACGGGTGTCGTTGAGGATGATGTTGTTTACGAAGCACCTGATGTTAATCTTGCCAAAGCATCCTATGACGCAGGTGAAGTTGCTGAAATATCAACTATTTTGCGCGATAAGCAGATGCTTAATCCATCTGTGCCGCAGGTAAAGCTGGTTGAGGAATATAGGAAAATTAAAAGACCTGTTTTGCTTAATATTGCCAATTCAAAAGAGGGCGATTATTCCAATTTGGTGATGGTGACGAGCTCGTTACCGGGGGAAGGCAAGACCTTTAGTAGCATAAACCTGGCGGTGAGTGTCGCTATGGAATTAGATAAAACGGTGCTTCTCGTGGATTCTGATGTCCATAAGCCTGCGACTAGTCAATTGCTTGGCGTTGTAGATCGTTTTGGTTTGACTGATGTATTGGTGTCTTCTGATTTGGACTTGTCCCAGGTCTTAATAAAAACAGATATACCAAAGGTGAGTATTCTTTCGGTGGGGTGTAGCCGCGATAATTCAAATGAACTACTTGCCAGTCAAAGCATGAGTGATCTGATGAAGGAATTGTCCAGCAGGTATCAGGATAGGGTTATTATTATCGACACCCCTCCTTTGTTAGCGACGAATGAGGCGGGCTTGATCGCTAATATAGTTGGCCAAATTTTGGTAGTGGTAGAAGCTGAAAAGACCTCCCCTTCTATTTTGGAAGAGTCTCTTTCCTTGCTTGACCATGAGCGCTCACAGATTGGTTTAATACTCAATAAAGCAAGAATAAGCGGTAAGGACCATCAGTATTATGGACATTACGGTTATACCGCTAAGGGGACTTAGGGGCGTGATTTTGTGAAGCTCGTTAGACCTCTTTTTATTCGTTGTTTATGTGTTTTGACAGCATGTGTAGTTCCAAATAAATTACTTTTGGCACAAGACTGGGTTCTTTCGCCTGAAGTGGCGTTATCTGCGCTCTACACTGACAATGTTAATGCAGAAGCGAGTTCAGATAACGAGT
>Ga0316204_10004275_pt1 | contig 25999 bp, 22 predicted proteins | sample 6monrhotite_MG_2_FD_205661 | JGI IMG/M metagenome (GOLD analysis project Ga0316204, IMG submission 205661) | Microbial mat bacterial communities from mineral coupon in-situ incubated in ocean water Damariscotta River, Maine, United States -... | ecosystem: Environmental > Aquatic > Marine >...
TATTACACATATGATGGAAGACCCACGTTCAATAACGCGTTCGCTGGATGTGATGTGGGCATCACGAGCGCTTGAACGTATTGGAGATCATGCGGGTAATATTTGTGAATATGTCATTTATCTGGTTAAAGGAAAAGACGTGAGACACATTAGTCTGGAACAGATGGAAAAGGCGGCATTAGATAACGATAAGTAATATCTGTTGGGTGTGTTATTTAGTTGTGATTATAGGTATGGATTCAGGGCTTGATGGGAATGGGAGTGATGGGTTAAACGGTAATCCCTCCACTCCCATTTAAAATATTATCTCTTAGTGCCACAAAAACGCTTGCCACATGATTCGCTTAAGCATTTTACAGTCGCATACACTTTACACTTGTATTGACTATTTCTTTTTTTGCATGAGGTATTTCGATCGTGCCATGTGATTCTTGATTTATAACTAGTGCCGCAATATTCAGATGTTTTATTCATGATTTCAGTTTGAGCAAGATCAATAGCGGTACTTCTTTTGTAGAAATATTCATCCGAACTGCCATTTATTTGCTTGCTTGCTGGTGTGTTAGACGATTTGCGTTTTCGTTTATAGCAAACCCCATCTTTCCAGTGGTTTCCTTTTGAAAGACATTTCATTTTTTGGTGATTGTAAGCTTCTGCTGAGCTTACTGTAAATGTCCCCACGGGGATGAAAGTAAGTAGAGTGAAGAATGCCCCAAATATGATAGATGTTATTATTGTTTTCATGATATCAGCCCTGTTATTGTTATTCGTACATGTCAATATAGGCCGTATTGTAGAAAAAAGTCAATAATACATAACGCTAATATTCTAAACTGTCTGGTAATATAAATTTTGGGGGTGGTTAGCTTGGGCAAAAAAGAACCACCGTTCTGCTAATAACCCTAAATACTGAATAATAAAGGCACTGATTAATGCTTCAGTATTTTCTTGTTGAATTCCTGTTGTTAACAAGATGACAGGCACTAAAAAAACCAACGTCAAGAAAATCCATTTCATGGATTTAAAAACACTCATTTTTGCATTATGAAAATATTCACGAGTATTGTATGAACCACCCATGGCGCCCATAGATTTTTGTTCAATGGTAGCGTGACGTACACCAATCGCAGTCTGTAATGTTGATTTATACTTGATACGTGAGTTACGAATAAGTGAAGCAACACGACTGATAAGTGCGGTCAGTGTAATAATGGTCGCCCATGTTCCAAATAAAGTGACAAGATTTGGCGCCATAAAAGTTGAATAGGCCGTTGCTAATGTAAAACCAGAAGCGGTGCCAAGTAAGATATAATTGATGACAGTTAATGGGCTATGCCATTCCTGAAGAAATTTAATGCAAGCGTATATCATCGCAGTGCAAACAAATAACGCGAAACTTATTAATGTACCAATGATCCCAACGTAGAGTGATAATTGACCCTGTAATGGCTCTTGAGTTACTAGAATCATCGGATCCCAGTTAAAGTAATGCATCGCTGCATAAATAAATACGATAAACATAAAACCAGGTAACACAATGACTTCACGTGATAGCCATGATGTGCGCCATTGTGCAGCTGATCGCCATGCACGTTCGGGGTGTCCAAGATGAAAAAATGAAGCAAGTAGTCCACCTGCCAGTAAAACCAAAACAATAACGCTACCGTAAGCATAGAATTGATGCGGGTTTTCTATGGTTACAAATCCGACAGACGCATAACTTTGTGCAGTAAACAGCGCCAGAAATAAGCCCTGGCCTGCGCCGATTAGGGTGGTTAGAAAGATTACTGAAAAAGCTGGATGCATAATTCTTTTCGCTCTAGTTGCTAATTTCGAGTAGCTAGTGGTTAGTGAAACCAATAACTACATTTATAAAATATAAGTTATTGAGGGGTTCTGTTTTTTTGAATCTCCCAGTAACTAGTCCCTCTCCCCTAGTTACTCTTGGTAAAGTGCCATGTACTTTACCAGCTAGTGACATCATCAAGCGTTTGATCGTCGACAACTGTTTTCGGTTTCAATCCTTCTTTCTTCAGCGGATTGTCTGCGCGAATTAATTCATCTTCATGTATCTTGATCTTGGTCTTGCGGCGAGGTAAATAATGGTTCGCAGGTTTAGTTCCCCATTCAGGCATTAATTGATAGCCACCTTCTTCACGAATTGTAACTGAGACTTCAGACTCTGAATCATGTACGTCACCAAATAAACGTGCATTGGTAGGGCAAGCCAGAACGCAGGCTGGTTTACGCTCTTCTTCTGGTAATGCCTCATCATAAATACGATCAACGCATAGCGTGCATTTTTTCATAACCTTTTGATGTTCGTCTAGTTCACGTGCACCGTATGGGCAAGCCCATGAACAATATTTACAGCCGATACATTTATCATAATCGACCAGAACAATGCCATCTTCTTCACGTTTGTAACTAGCGCCAGTAGGGCAAACAGGTACGCAAGGGGGCTCTTCGCAGTGTAGGCAGCTTTTTGGAAAATGAACTAATTCGGTATTCGGATAGGTTCCAATTTCAAAAGATTGGACACGATTAAAAAATGTACCTGTAGGGTCTTTCCCATAAGGGTTGTCATCAGACATGGCCCCAGCTGGCCCAGAAGTGTTCCATTGTTTACAGCTGGTCACGCAAGCATGGCAGCCCACGCATACATTCAAGTCTATTATTAAAGCTAATTGTGTCATTTATTTATACTCTGTGTGGCAGATTTAAACCTGCCTGTAAAATACACTTAAAAGTAATTTTCAAGTTAGGTAAGAAGGAACCGAATACTGGTTTTTTCTTTCCTAATTATTATCACGCCCCGCAAAGAAACCTAACCATGATTTACGTTTCGGTTGTCCCGGTACTGGTTTCACCGTCTTAAATTGAGGTGACGTAATTTCCGGTTCACCTTCTTCAGCTTTGTAGATTCTTACGCGTACATCGAACCAACCTGCTTGTCCGGTAACTGGGTCAGAGTTGGAAACATGTTTACCCGCATCATGTTCCGGTAGTTCTTCGGAAATAATATGATTAAGCAAAAAACCCTGTTTGGATTCATTTGCATCGGGAGTTAGATTCCATGCACCACTGGCTTTGCCGATGGCATTCCAGGTCCAGACTGTTCCTGGCTCCAGTGCCTCAGAGAAGCGGCAAATGCAACGGACTTTGCCCCATTGCGATTCTACCCAAAGCCAGTCGCCATCACTAATACCCTGTACCTTTGCTGTTTTTGGATTAACATAAAGATGATTGTAGGTATGAATTTGGCGTAACCATGCATTCTGAGAGTCCCATGAGTGATACATAGCCATAGGGCGCTGCGTTACAGCGTTGAGTGGATACTTATGTTTGTCCGTTAGTTGTGTTTCTAATGGCTCATAATAAAACGGTAGTGGATCAAAATAAGTTTCAATACGCTTCCTTAAATGATCAGGCGGTTGTTTGCCATCAGATTTACCTTGCGCGGCTAATCGAAATTTTTGTAATACTTCAGAATACACATGAATATTGATAGGTTCTGCATAACGAGTCAGACGGTGTTCCTGTGCCCATTCCAGGTAACCTTTATTCCAGTTGCGCATATACTGAAATGAACGAGGTAATTCATAATGGTAAACACAATTATTTTTCTCGTACATTTCCCACTGGTTTGGGTTAGGCTCCCCTTTCATGAATTGTTCGCCGCCTTTGCCACGCCAACCAGATAGGAAGCCAATGCCAGAGCCTGGCTCGGTTTCAAAGTTAATAATAAAGTCAGGGTAATCACGGAACTTACGGCTACCATCTTTTTTAGTAAATGCCGGTAATTTCAGGCGTGAACCGATTTCAATTAATACTTCCTGAAATGGTTTACATTCGCCAGTCGGGGGTAAAACAGGGATTCGTACTGAATCAGCCGGGCCATCAAACTCTGAAATAGGACGGTCAAGCATAGACATGACATCATGACGTTCAAGGTACGTTGTATCTGGTAATACCAGGTCAGCATAAGCTACCATTTCAGATTGAAATGCATCACAGACGATAAGGTACGGTATTTTATATTCACCGCTTTCATCTTTATCGTTTAACATCTCGCGTACTTTTTCAGTATTCATGGTTGAATTCCATGCCATGTTAGACATGAATATCATCAAAGTATCTATTGGGTAAGGGTCACCGCGCCATGCATTGGTGATCGCGTTTTGCATCAGGCCATGAACGGATAATGGAAATTCCCATGAAAAGGCTTTATCTAAGCGAACGGGTTCACCTTTATCATCTACGAAAAGATCATCTGGGTCCGCAGGCCAACCTAGAGGCATGCCTGCTAATGGAGTTTCTGGCTGTACGGCTTCAGGCCCCGTTGGTGTTTTTGCACAGGGAGGAATAGGGCGAGGAAAAGGCGCTTTATGTCTGAATCCACCAGGGCGATCAATCGTGCCGAGGAGTGTCATTAATATTGAGAGTGCACGGATCGAATGAAAGCCATTTGAGTGTGCAGCCAGACCGCGCATTGCATGGAATGAAACAGGGTTGCCCGTAACAGTATTGTGTTCTCTTCCCCAGACATCAGTCCAGGCTATTGGTAGCTCAATCTTTTCATCGCGAGCAGTAATTCCCATCTCATGTGCCAGGCGACGAATGATACTAGCAGGTATCCCGGTAATATCTGCAGCCCATTCTGGTGTGTACTTCTCCAGGCGTTCATTTAATAACTGAAATGAACTTTTAACAGGGGTTCCATCTTTAAGAGTGTGTTCAGCAAACAGGAAAGGGTCGTGATCAATTTCACGTTGAGCAACAATCGCTTCGCCTGTATTGCGGTCCAGCCAAAGTTTGTTTTGCGGATCAAAGCAGCCTTCTTCCTTAGGCACTTCTGCGCGTACAAACATGCCGTATTCACTGCTGCTTTCATCCATATTAACGAGTTCAGCAGAATTACTGTAATCAACCAGAAACTCGCGGTCATAAAGACCGGTTTTAATAATCTCGTGATTTAATGCCATGAGTAAAGCGCCGTCAGTACCGGGCTTTATTGGAATCCATTCGTCAGCAATGGCTGAATAACCCGTTCTTACCGGATTAATTGAAATAAATTTACCACCTTGGCGTTTAAATTTAGATAAAGCCATCTTCATTGGGTTTGAATGATGGTCTTCAGCGGTGCCAATCATGATAAATAATTTTGAGCGTTCGAGGTCAGGGCCACCGAACTCCCAAAAAGAACCACCTATGGTGTAGATCATCCCGGCAGCCATATTGACTGAACAAAAACCGCCGTGAGCAGCATAATTAGGCGTGCCGAATTGTTTGGCAAAAAGCCCAGTCATTGCTTGCATCTGGTCGCGGCCGGTGAAAAGAGCAAACTGCTTAGGATCAGTTTTTCGAATATGGCTGAGTCGGTCTTCTAATAGTGTATAGGCCTCATCCCAGCTGATTTCTTCAAATTCATTATCACCTCGGTCAGAGCCTGGTTTACGGCGCAAAGGCTTGGTCAGACGGGCAGGCGAATATTGTTTCATAATGCCAGATGAGCCTTTAGCACAAATGACACCTTTATTTAATGGGTGATCCGGGTTGCCTTGAATATATCGTACTTCGCCATCACGTAATGTAACGCGTATTCCACACCGGCAGGCGCACATGTAACAAGTGGTGTTTTTAACCTCGATACGGTCGCTATCGGGTTGTTTGATTGGATCATGAACGGGTGTGGATGAGCTCATAGAATTTTAACCTAGTAAAATAGTCGATGTACTGTACTTGTTCAGCGCGGAGAGCACCAATCAATAAAATTAAGAATACCATAAAATTAGCATATTCTAATATATGATAAAGTAAAAACATTAACCACATATTTTTTAATATAAACAGTGTGTTAAAGCTACTATCCTCCCCGTTTTTTAATGCTACGGATTAATGCCCAACAGAGATTTAAGTGTATTACTTTCTCTGTATAGGGCTATATAGCTAGACTACAGAAGTACTGTATGACGGTAATTATAGTCAATACTTGAGGATTGTTCGGGTATGAGTGCACTAAATTCATAAAACTGTGCATAGTTTAAAATTAACTATTATTTTTAAGGCCTTACGTAAATAAAGGTATGTTTTATATGAAAATATCTTAAAAAAATAGCCTGTCGGCCGATATAACGCTTAATGTAATTTTTTAATAGAAAAAGATGAAAGACATAGAAAAAACACTTGCCGAACAAATGCAGATAAATGATCGTGAAATTACACGACGAAAAGATTTGTTGTATTTTACAGATCAGGAAATCAGTTTATTAAAAGAGTACCGGCCATTTTTTGAAAAGTATCTGGATGGAATTATTAAGCAGTTTTATGAAAAGCAGTTACAGGAATCTGATATTGCATTATTAATAGGTGATGCCGAAACGTTGCGGCGTTTGAAAGGAGCAATGCGGCGTTACATTTTGGCGCTGTTTGATGGGCATTATGATGCTGATTATGTCAACCAGCGTTTACGCATTGGTAAAGTACATATGCGTATTGGTGTGTCACCCAAATTATATATTGCTGCCATCCAGCTTCTTCAGTCTCTGCTTGGTCAAGCAATTGATATGCATGCACTGGCGGGCAGTGAAAAAGCAATTGAAGCTGGAAGAATAAAAAATGCGATTAATAAATTACTTATGTTTGATATTACATTTGTGTTCGATACTTATATTTCTAGCCTTGTTTCGGAAGTGACAACGGCTAAAAATGAATTGGAGCACTATGCTCTATCACTTGAAGTTAAGGTTGCAGAAAGAACACGGCAGTTGGAGGAGATGTCGCGTAAAGATGCGTTAACTAATTTGAATAATCAAAGAGCTTTTTATGAGTATTTACGAAGAGAGTTAGCAAGTGCTGAACGCTATAAAGAACCCTTAACACTTGCTTATTTTGATTTAAATGGATTTAAAGATCTAAATGATAATAGTGGCCACCTTGAAGGCGATAAAGTACTAGAAGAAGTAGGAAGGGTGTTACTCGAAAATCTCCGTGAGAATGATATTCCATGTCGTTATGGTGGTGATGAGTTTTGTATTATTTTTCCACGCTCAGGAACAGCTGAATGCAAACAAATTTGCCAAAGAATAATAGCTGTGTTTGAGGAAAATAGTGATAGCAAAATCAGTTTTTCCTTAGGTCTTAAAACAACAGGTCCAGAAGATTTTTTAGATTCACAGGAGCTGGTACGTCAGGCAGATGCATTAATGTACCAATCAAAGTACAAGAGCCGAATAAAGCCAGGCTTTTATATTGAAACCAGTGATCCCGTTGTTGACGATGATAATGTTGTATCGATAGAAAAGCATCATTAATGTTATCGAGTTAATATTCTAATTATTCATTAGTATCAATTACTTAAACCAAAGTATAAACATATATAAAGTATTGGTTGATTATGTCGATAATTAGGCTAGAAAACCAAAATTGAAGTGGGTGTTAATTGGAATCTCTTAGAGTTAAAGCTGATGATATTGCAGTCGGTCAAGGGTTACCTTGGTCTATGTATGATAGTAATGGCCGTTTGCTATTAGAAAAAGGCACTGTGATTGCAAACCTAGGTCAGATTGAATCACTGATTAGCCGTGGTCTGTATAGGCAGAAGGGAGAGGCTGTTAATCAAACTGCAGGTCAAAGTAAGGAAAGGATCGAAGATGATTCAAGCCCATTTGTCCAGCTGGACGGCATAATAACGCATTTACCCAATTTGTTTAAGATGATTATAGATGGCAAGAATGGTGTAGAAGAAAGTGTAATACGGTTATGTGATAAATTGCATAAGCTTTGTCAGGAAGAGCCAGACGCAATGCTGGGTGCTGTTCATGTTGTCAATCAATATAAATACACTGAGTATCACCCTGTCCATATCGGAATTCTAGTGTCGATTGTTGGTGCCAGTTTGGGTTATAAACATGATGAAATTCTACCTGTAATGGCTGCTGGTTTGACTGCGAATGTATCAATGATCGAGCTGCAAGAAGAGTTGTTTAAACAAGCAGTGCCGTTAACGTCTGAACAAAAAAAAGCTATAGATGAACACCCTGCAAATACGGTTAGCCTGTTGGTCAAGGCAGGTATATACAATGCTAAATGGCTGGAAGTCGTGATGATGCATCATGAAAAGCCAGATGGAAGCGGTTACCCAAATAATTTAAAAGCGTCAGCCATATCTAGAGAAGCTCAGTTGTTGAGTATTGCTGATCGTTATTCAGCCATGGTATCGACTCGTGCATACCGTGCTGCTAAATGTTCGAACGAGGCATTAAAAGAATTTTTCATGAAGAAATCTGATCATTGTGATGAAGAGATGACTCTATTCTTTATCAAGGAGCTGGGTATATGGCCTCCGGGAACAGTGGTGGAGTTGGTTAATGGAGAAATTGCAATGGTCACAAAGCGAGGTAATGGTTCGATGTGGCCAGTTGTAAGTAGCGTGTGCGGAACAAATAACTCAGTTTATGCACACCCTTTAAGTCGTGACTGTAATTATGAAAAATATAGGATTAAAGAAATCACGAAATTAAATGAAAACATGATGCTTAATTATTCCATGGTATGGGGATTTTGTTGAGCATTATAAATATAACAATTCTGATATTGATAGTATTAATAAAATAGGAACTATTCCATGACACTTAAGAAGAGATTTATCATTTTATCCGGCTTGTTGGCGGGCATTGTAATGTTAGCAGGTGGGTTTATATTATCAGGTAACTTCGCGATGATTAACCATAGTACCCATATTATGAAGTCTGAAGTGCCTATACTGGAAAAGTCACATAATTTAAAACTATCAGTTGTGCAAGTCCAGCAATGGCTGACAGATATAAGCGCAACACGCGGGCTTGATGGTCTCAATGATGGATTTGAAGAAGCAGAAAAAAATGCGGAATTATTTAAATCATTAATTAAAGACTTGGTTGAGCTGGATACGGAAAATACACAGCGTTATCAGGCAATGCTACCGATGTTTGATGCGTACTATGAAACAGGTAAGTCGATGGCAAAAGAATATATTGCCAAAGGGCCTGCTGGTGGCAATAAAATGATGGCAGGTTTTGATGCAGTTGCTGAGAAAATCTCGAAGGAAGTTGATAGTTTGTTAGTTGATAGCGAAGTTCGAATGCAAGAGACATTGATGGAACAAAATAATATTGTATATACAAATAAAGTATCACTTATTGTTGGGTCAATAGTCGTACTATTAGGTATAGGCATTCTTTATGTTATTATGATACGAGCCTTGTCTCATTTGCCGCGTATAGCCGAAAAAATGGCTAGTGGTGATCTGAGTGATTCATTTGATATGGATAGAAAGGATGAAATTGGTCAAATTATGAGATCACTGAAATCTGTGAGAGATCGACTTGTCGATATGACAACGCAAATATCCAGTGCGACCGGTCAACTCACGGCGACTACAAATGAGATGACAGAAATGTCTTCACAAACAAGGGATAGTGTCAATCAGTTGCATTCAGAAGCGGAGCAATCTGCCGCAGCAATGAATGAAATGACCGCTACGGCTCAAGAAGTTGCAAGTAATATTACGGAAGCTGCTAAAGCAGCGCAAGAAGCCAATGATGAAACCTCGAAAGGCAAAAATGTTGTAGATGAAACAATAGGGCAGATCAGAAACTTGGCGACCCAGATAGAAGGGGCAGCAGGTACGATTCATGAGCTTGAAAAAGATAGCCAGAATATTTCAACGGTTCTGGATGTTATTAAAGGTATCGCTGAGCAAACAAATTTATTAGCATTGAATGCAGCAATAGAAGCTGCGCGAGCAGGGGAGCAAGGTCGAGGTTTTGCGGTTGTTGCTGACGAGGTACGTTCGCTGGCGAGTCGTACACAAGAGTCAACCAATGAAATTAATCAAATGATTGAGAAATTACAATCAGGTGCGCAACAGGCAGTGCAAACGATGGATAGTAGTCGCGAGCAAGCACGTTCCGCTGTTGATCAGGCTGCATTGGCAAGTACATCTTTGGAAACTATTTCTATTGCAGTGGGTCGTATAGATGATATGAGTACACAAATTGCGAGTGCTGCAGAAGAGCAGGGTGCAGTGTCTGAAGAGGTTAATCGTAACATTGTACGAATAAGTGATTTAGCAGGTAGCTCATATGAAGGGGCAGAACACACTGCAAATGCGAGTAATGATTTAGCTGGACTGGCTAAAAACCTAGAAAATCTTATTAAACATTTTAAGGTATAAAAATATGATTGTTGTTAGAAAGCGCGTACATTTATTTGTACGGGCTGTATTTATATCATCTGTGATAGGTGGTATTTTTTTATCTGGATCAAGTTATGCAAAAGAATTCAATGAGTCTAAAAAAATAAGCGTCGAAGGTGGTGTAACAGCTGTTGCTCAGAGCACTAACGATAGTAGCGTGGACGCTGAATTATTTGCCTCAGTTGATTTGGCTGTGACGATACCTGCGGGTAATGGTGAGTGGCTGGTGTATATAGAAGGAAACAGTACGCCAAAGACGAATGGCGTATCATCAGTTATCGGTGAAGCAAATGGAGATGCAGGGTCGGCTTTGAATCGTGACGGTAAAGGTCGGTTACAGGTTTCAGAACTACATTATACTCTGCCGGTCAAATCAGGTGTTTTAACTGCAGGGCTTCTTGATGTAACTGCAATTCTGGATACAAGTGACGTTGCCAATGATGAAACCAGCCAGTTTTTAAATGCATCATTAGTAGGTAATCCAACTATAGAGTTCCCGGACTATACACTGGGGTTTTTATATAACACTGAATTTGATGAAGGGAAGAGTCTTTCATTGGCGTTAACAAGCTCGAATGGATTGGGTGATAATACCAATGTCTCATATTCTGAGTTGGTTGATATCAGCGAAAATGGAAAAGGCGTTTTTGCTGCAGCAGAAATCTTATGGCCAGTATCGGATTTGCAATTACGTGTAGGTGTTTGGGTGAATACAGCAGACCATGCCAAGTTGAGTGGAACTTCAGGTACTACTAATAACTATGGTGTGTACGCGTTAGTTGATGGAAAAGTAGGTGCGGGTCAATGGAGTATTCGTGGTGGTATTGCAAATGATAAAGTTTCAAGAGCTGCCAATTTTATTTCGGCTGCTGTTCAATACCCGACTCCTCAGTTACCAAGTAATGCAACGTTTGGTGCAGGCGTTACGCATACATCTATTTCTGATAATGGAAAAGGTGCGCAAGAAGACGATAGCGTACAGGCAGAAGTGTATGTACGTTTTGATATGTCAGATAGCTTAAGTGTAACGCCATCACTTCAGTTAATTAAGAATAGTGATTTTGATGCATCAGGTACAAATTTTGATGAAAATCAAACTTTGTTTAGCGTGCGATTAAATTATGCATTCTAGATATATTAAGGCAACGAGTTAAATCGGTGCCTTATTTTTTTTGTCAGGGTGTAATGTGATCAATTTTCAATGAAACAGGTTTGCTGTTTCTGGATGTTGTATTAATTTCTTCCGCAATTAAGTCACCCGGCTGAGTCATTGCATTACCGGATTTTGAAATCCTTGCTGTTACCACAACCGATTCGAAGTTTGATAATTTCATTTGCGGCATCATTGCCATGCTGTCGTCCAGAGTGAACTCAAAAGGCAAATCTTTAACCTGCTTTTTCACTATAGCAAGTGGCATACGTGGTCCTTGTGCTGCGCGCGCATAAACAAATACCGTATCAGTTGGACTGGTTTTTTCCGATAAGCGCTTAGATAACGTTACTGTCCCAGTTATACCTAGCTCAGCACCAGTCTTGGTTTTTTCTGTGGATGCAATATCAGCTTTGGATTCAAGTGGTAGACCAAGACGTTTCTTTGCGTCATTAATACTTGCATTGATCATGTCTGCGTCTTTCGATGCGGGAGGTATTTGAGCTTTAAGACTATCCCAGAACCTAATGGCCTTTTTGTAGTTGTTTTTTTGAAAATGGTAGGTGCCAGCTAACCATAGAGCCTTAGGGTGTTTTGGTTGTAATGCTAATGCACGTTTAATGTATTCAAAAGGTTTTCCATCAAGGCTCCCTTTTTGGTTGACGGCAACGATATCGGCATAATCAGCCCAGATATTTGGGTCATCTGATTTTAACGTGGTTAACGTGTTATACGCTTTTTCAGCTTTATCAAATTGGCGAGTATGCATATAGGCGCGGGATAGTAATCGCCAGCCTTGCACATTGTTTGGTTCTTCTTGAATTTTTTGTTCAAGCTTAACGATCATTTCACTAACGCTGGGTAATGCTTTTTCTGGTTGCTTTGCATTAGCGTGTGCATCTGCGGCACTAACGTGTTTCACCTGAGGTGCATTAAGCGCATCAGGTTCGCCTAGATAGAGGTAGAGACCAATTGCTAATATGGGTAAAGTGATAATAATCGTGACTTGACTGAGTGGACTACGGTTTAAATCTGATTCAGTTTTCTGTTCTGAGTCAGGAATGTCCATAATAAGCTGTTTTTCAAGATCCTGTTGCGCGATAGTATATTCCGCCTGATTTATTTGGCCGTTTTCAAGGTCGCTATCAAGTTCCTGTAAATGTTGTTTATAAATATCCAGGTTAAGTGATTGCTGATCAACTGTGCTTGATTTGGGTGTGCGTAAAAGTGGTCGAATGAGTAGAGCGATCGCCAACAAGAGCATTAAGGCTGCGAGAATTGTAAAGCTAGTCATTGTTCTTATCCTTTTCCTGATTTAGGAGCGCTTGTACACGTTCGTGCTCTTGTTCGTTAATATTATCTGTAGTTGCTGTTGTACGATTGCGTATATTGATGATTAAAAAAACAAAAGCGATCATCATTAAAATAGCAGGCCCAATCCAGAGTAATAATGTGTTGTTATTGACAGGGGGTTTATATAAAACAAAGTCAGTGAAGCGTTCAACCATAAATTGTTTTATTTCATCATCTGTTTTGCCGGCTTGTATCATTTTGTAAGTTTTATTACGTAAGTCTTTTGCAAGTCCGGCATTAGAGGCGGCAATGGTCTGGTTCTGGCAAACGGTGCAGCGAAGTTCATCAATTAGGTTATAGAACCGTTCTTTTTTTCCAGGGTCATCGAACTGGTAAATATTAATCGCAGCAATAGCATTGAAACAGATGAATGACAGTAAAGTAGCAAAAATGATTTTATGAAGTGATTTCATTATTCATTTTCCAGTTTTTGAATCAATGGAAGGATTTTACTTGTAACAATTTGTTCGGTAACAGGGCCAATTTGTTTAAAGCGAATAATACCTTTTTTATCAGTAATAAATGTTTCTGGCACACCGTAAACACCCCAGTCGATTCCAGTGTTACCACTAACATCATAAGCACTTGCAATATAAGGGTTGCCAAAGACTTGTAACCAGCGAATTGCTTCAGAACGTGTATCCTTATAGTTTAAGCCATAAATAGGTGTTTTATGTTGTTTAGCAAACTCCACTAAAATTGGATGTTCATCACGACAAGCGCTACACCAGGATGCCCAGACATTAAAGATTGTTACTTTACCAAGGAAATTATTACTGCTGACCTTTTGTTCTGAGTTTAAAACAGCAGGAAGATCAAATTGAGGAGCAGCCTTACCGATTAATGGCGAAGGTATTTCTTTAGGGTCACGTGTTAAGCCATAACCCAGTAAAGCCACGAGCGCCAGAAAAGCAAAAAGAGGAACTAAAGCACGTACTTTCATGATGATACTGCCCGAGAAACGATATTACGTTTAGTGCGGTACCGTTTGTCACTCAATGCAAGTAAACCACCTAGTGCCATTATGATTGTGCCTAACCATATCCAGCGTATTAATGGTTTATATTGTATGCGTATACTCCATTCGCCATTACCTAATGGTTCACCCATCGCAATAAATAAATCACGGTTCAGGCTGGCATCGATAGCGGCTTCTGTCATAGGGCTGCGTTGCACCAGGTATAACCTTTTTTGTGGTTTAAGTGTAGTTAGTTCTTCATCGTTTTGTCGTACAACTATCGTACCTTCCTGTGCGCGATAATTAGGGCCGGTAACTTCGGTTGCGCCTTTAAATTGGAAGTTGTAACCCGCCATATCAAGCGTATCACCAGGCTTCATGCGGATGTCTTTTTCTTCACTGTAATGACTGGTGAATGTTGCCCCCATCATAAAAACAGCGACACCAATATGCGCTAGAAACATGCCGTAAAAGTTTAATGGCACAGTAGTTAATGCAGTCAATTTGTTTGATTTGTTTTCTACGCGCTTATACAGGTTGAGTAATGAGCTACCCACTATCCATGTAAATAATGAGATGACACCTGCAACTGACCAGCTAATTGTTCCTAAAAGAAAGTAACAACTAATACCTGACAGTATTGAAATAATAAATAGTATGCTTATGCTGCTTATGAGGTCTTTAACAGAATGTTTTTTCCATCGAGTCAATGGCCCAATAGCCAGTAAAAAAACCAATGGCAACATGAACAATGTAAACATGTAATTAAAGTAAGGTGTTCCCACGGAAATTTTTCCTGCGCCTATAGCATCCAGATAAATAGGGTAAAGGGTGCCAAGTAATACGGTTGCGCATACCACGACAAGGATGATGTTATTAGTCAACATCATTGTTTCACGCGATAATAGGCTGAAGCGGCCTGCACTTTTTATATTGCCAGCCTTGAAGGCGTAAAGTAATAGTGAACCACCGATGACGACACCAAGAAATGCAAGAATGAATACACCGCGTGTTGGGTCCGTGGCAAAGGCATGCACTGAAGTAACGACACCGGAACGCACCAGGAATGTTCCCAGCAAACTAAGTGAAAAAGCGAGAATGGCCAACATGACTGTCCAGCTTTTAAAGCTGCCACGTTTTTCTGTTACGGCAAGTGAATGTATGAGTGCTGTGCCGACCAGCCATGGCATAAATGAGGCGTTTTCGACTGGGTCCCAAAACCACCAGCCACCCCAGCCCAGTTCGTAGTATGCCCACCAGCTTCCCAGTGCTATACCAATGGTAAGGAAAGCCCATGCCAATGTTGTCCAAGGTCGTGACCAACGTGCCCAGGCACTATCGAGTTGTCCACCTAGCAAGGCTGCGATTGCAAACGCAAAGGCGACAGAGAAGCCTACATAACCCATGTATAACATAGGCGGGTGTATAATAAGGCCAAAGTCCTGTAGTAAAGGGTTAAGGTCACGGCCATCTGCTGGCACGGGGAATAGTCGATCGAAAGGGTTTGAGGTTAATATTGTAAACAATAGAAAACCAATGCTGATGAGCCCCATTACACCCAGTACACGGGAGACCATGATTTGTGGTAAATGACGGCTGAATAGTGAAACGGTTATCGTCCATAAACTTAGAATGAGTACCCAGAGTAACAGCGAGCCTTCATGTGAACCCCAGACTGCAGAGATTTGATATTGCACAGGTAATAATGAGTTGGAGTTTTTGGCAACATAAAGGACAGAAAAATCATTCTGGATAAATGAAGTCGTCAGACAGATAAAGGAGATCAGTAAAAAAACAAACTGGCCGCGTGCAGCTGGTTTGGCCATGGCCATCCAGCGAGTTTTATTTAGGTGAGCGCCTGCCAGTGGAAAAAATGCCTGTGCGATAGCGAGGCATAGTGCAAGGATTAGTGCAAAGTGTCCGAGTTCGGGAATCATTTATTGTGGGCCTTTCATTGGTTTATCAATGCCTTTGGGTTTCATAGCGGCGGCAACTTCTGGTGGCATATAGTTTTCATCATGTTTAGCTAAAACTTCACTGGCAATAAAAACACCATTACTATCGAGCTTGCCCTGCGCGACAATACCTTGTCCTTCGCGAAACAGGTCAGGCAAAATGCCGGTATAGGCAATGGTCACTTCTTCGGCATTGTCATGCACAATAAAGCGTGTGGTAATACCATCTTTTTCTCGTTTCACACTGTTGTCCTTAACCATGCCACCAATACGGAATGAGCGGTTTTCAGGTGCTTCACCTGCGACAACTTGACTGGGGGGATAAAAAAACATCATGTTCTGATTGAAAGCGGTTAGTGCAAGCGCGACGGCAGTGCCGACTCCCAGCAGGATGAGTAAGATCATCATCAAGCGACGTTTACGTTTCGGGTTCATGATTGATTTCCTCTGCGTATTGTTTTGCGAATACGACGAACTAATTGTTTTTTACGTTGCATGGGCAGGATGACCAGCATGAGCATGAGTACGAAACTCAAGCCATATGATGTCCATACATAAAAGGCATAGCCACCCATGTCTAAAAATTCACTCAGGCTCATAATGACTTCTCCTGTTCCTTAATCCAGTTAGCGTTCTGGTCACGTTCAAGGATTTCGTTACGTGTGCGCATGAGCAATACGGTGGCAAAATAAAATTTAAATGCCGTTGCCATAACGACTAATGGCCAGTACATACTTGGGTGCATGGAAGAGCCTTTAGTGACACTAATTGATGCGCTTTGATGTAATGTGAACCACCAGTCTACTGAATAATGAATGATAGGAATATTAACAACCCCTACAATAGCTAGAATAGCGGCCGCGCGTGCTGCGCTGGCTCGATCCTCTATGGCTGAATATAACGCCATGTAGCCAATATAAAGAAATAATAAAATGAGCTCAGAGGTCAGTCTCGCATCCCATACCCACCATGTTCCCCAGGTAGGGTGCCCCCAAATGGCACCGGTTACTAATGCAAGGAAAGTGAATACAGCACCAATGGGCGCGCAACTGTAGGCAATAACTTCTGACAATTTGGTTTTCCAGATAAGATGGATCGCGCCAGAGGTGGCCATGACAATATAAACAAATAATGACATCCATGCGGCAGGCACATGGATATACAGAATGCGATAACTATCCTTTTGTTGGTAGTCTATTGGTGCAATCACCAGACTCCAGTACAAGCCAACCGCAAACAGGATGAATGTAATGGCTCCCAGCCAGGGGAGTATCTTGCCAGAAAACTGATAGAAGTGTTTGAAGGATGTCAGTTTTAGAATAAATTTCCACATAGTATTAAATACTCACACGTATTGCAGCAGCAGTAGCCAGAGGCGCCAGAGTAAAGGCTAATATCAGAATGGCACCCATGAGAAGAAAATGTCCGCTGGGGTCTAGCCCACCCAGGCCGACATCAACTGCACCCGCGCCGAAAATAAGCACAGGAATGTACAGAGGTAAAATCAGTAAAGATAATAACATGCCACCACGTTTTAGCCCTACGGTTAACGCAACGCCAATCGAACCAATGAGGCTGAGCACGGGTGTTCCCAGTAGCAAGGTTAGCATCAATAAAATCATACCATCGGCGGGCATGTGAAGAATAAGACCAAGTAGGGGTGATAGCAGTATTAATGGAATGCCGGTAACTAGCCAGTGAACGAGAATCTTTGCATAAACTAAAACCGTAAAAGGGTAAGGGCTTAATACCAGTTGTTCGAGGCTACCGTCTTCAAAATCTGAGCGAAACACGCTTTCCAGAGATAACATAGCAGCAAGTAAGGCCGTGACCCAGATAATGCCTGGGGCAATGCGTTCCAATATATTATGTTCAGGCCCTATTCCTAATGGAAACAAGCTACAGGCAAGGAAAAAAAAGAATAATGGATTGGTCCATTCACTACGGTTACGCATAGCTAACGTAAAATCCCTGCGTACCAGGGTTTTAAATGCGTGAAAGTTAGTGTTTGTCATGACCTATCCGTAAAAATTGTATTTGGCTATGTTCCAATTTAACGACATGATGTGTCGTGAAGATGATCATGCCACCCTGACTACAATGTTGGTCAAAATATCCTTCAATAAGTTCCCGGCCCTTTGGGTCGAGGGCGGTAAAAGGTTCATCCAGGATCCATAAAGGTGCTCTGGTCATTAGCAGGCGCGCTAGTGCCAATCGTCTGCGTTGTCCGGCAGAGAGCTTGCCTGCAAGGCTTTCATCTTTTTCCAATAAGCCAATTTGATCAAGAATATCATCAGTATTAATATTGTCTTTAGTATTTCCAATAGCCTTAAAAAATTGTAGGTTTTCTTCACAACTCAGGTCACTTTTGATTCCGTTGTGGTGGCCAATATAAGTCAGATTGTTATTGTATTGAATTCGTTCCTTGTGGATATCAACCCCATTCCAGGTAACATGGCCATCTGCAGGCAGCATCAGGCCACATAGGATACGTAACAGACTGGTTTTACCACAACCATTCGAGCCTTCTATCTGTAATACTTGGCCAGATTGGAGTGTAAAATTTAAGTCACTGAACAATTCGATATCGTTGCGAATGCAACTGAGGTTATCTACTTGTAGTGCTGGTGTCGCCTTGTCTGCAAAATCCATAGGTGAGTAATGTAATAAGGTATGTCGATAACTAAGGATAGCATGATACGGATATTGGATAAATGAGAATAAGTCCTTTATTTACAGAAGGTTAATATTTAATTGAATACCGTTTTCGGGAGTTGTGATGCAGTGCCAGAAATTATGTTGATCATACTGTGATGCTGTTGTAATTAACGTATTAGTTTAACCTGCATAATCTTAGAAACTTGCCATAACCTATGGTGGTAGTATGGAGAGTCAGTTATTTGGAGTAATTGTTTATGATTATGAATAATCTAACGTCAATTTAAGATTAGCAGATGGATGTGCAATCGATTGAGTGGGCCTATTATTCGATACCGATTTTTATAATTGGTATTTATGCTTATTTACAAATCAGAAAACAAAATAAAGTCATTGCCGATCGAGATAAAGCTATCGCGGACGGCTTGTCGGAACCCGCATCATTACACCCGGTTATTGAGAGCCATCTTTGCATTGGTTGCGGTTCTTGTGTTACTGCATGCCCTGAGCAAAATGTATTAGGACTTATACACGGCAAGTCACACTTAATTAATCCAACGCATTGTATTGGCCACGGAGCATGTAAAGCAGCTTGTCCTGTTGATGCGATAACACTCGTGTTTGGTACCGAAAAACGTGGGGTTGATATTCCACTAATTAATGAAGACTTTCAAACCAATGTACCTGGTATTTATATTGCCGGCGAGCTGGGCGGAATGGGTTTAATTCGTAATGCAGTTGAGCAAGGCCGACAAGCAATGGAGCATATAGCAAAGCGTAAAAAAGGAAGTGGGCAATATGACGTTGTCATAATTGGCGCAGGCCCTGCTGGTTTTTCTGCCACGTTGCAGGCGAAAAAAATGGGGCTTAAGTATCTAACATTGGAACAAGATAGTCTTGGTGGAACAGTTTTTAATTTTCCACGGGGTAAAATAGTCATGACACAACCGATGAAACTACCTATCGTTGGTAAAATTAAAACTAGAGAAACCACTAAAGAAGCATTGCTTGAGCTTTGGCAAGGCGTAGAAAAAAAGACGGATATAAAAATCAACTACCAGGAAAATATGACGTCCATAAATCCATCTGAGAATGCGCTTGAAGTTGAAACAGATAAAGGAAGTTATCAAACGAGTGCTGTATTAATGACTATTGGTCGTCGAGGCACTCCGCGAAAATTAGGTGTGCCAGGTGAAGAATTAGCTAAAGTCGTGTATCGATTAATTGACCCGGCTCAATATAGCGGTCAAAAAGTCTTGGTGGTGGGAGGAGGGGATAGTGCGCTGGAGGCAGCTATTAGCATTGCAGAACAAAAGGGTTCAAATGTTACGATATCATACCGAAGTGAAGCTTTTTCGCGCGCTAAAGAAAAAAATAGAAAACTGATAGATCAAGCTGAAAAAAATGGAATAATTAAAGTATTGTTAAAATCAAATGTTAAAACAATATTTTCAGGTCACGTATTACTTGATTGTGAAGGTAAGCAGGTAGAGATTGAAAACGACGCAGTTATTATTAGTGCCGGCGGAATTCTCCCTACACCGATGTTGAAAGAAATGGGTATTGAAGTAGAAACAAAACATGGTACAGAGTAAACAGTTAAATTTAGTCTTTATAATATGTGTAATATTTTTTGCAGCAGATGTATCTGCGCAATCTGTAGAAGATATTAATCAAGCCATTCGCGTAAAAAACTTCCCGGAAGCCGTGCGTATTAGTCGAGCCATGTCAGAACAAGGTGATGCAGATGCACAGTATAAACTGGCTACTTTTTACCGTAATGGAACGGGTGTAAGGCAGGATTATAAAAAAGCCGTTTATTGGTTAAAAAAAGCAGCAGAAAAAAACCATGTTAAAGCCTTATATCAAATGGGGGTCATGTGTCAGAACGGATTCGGCGTTGATTCCGATCTCGTGAAAGCAAAACGATGGTATAAAAAAGCAGCTGATAAGCATGATAGGCGTGCCCAAATAGCATTAAAAAATATTGATAAGAAAATATTCTCAGAGTCAAAAAAAATATCAAAGGCAGGGGAAAGTCAGTTATTAAGCGCGATTCGGGGTCAGCAGGCAGGTAAGGTAGAACTGCTTATCCGTCAGGGGGTAAATGTAAATAGTCGTGATACTCGAGGCAAAACGGCATTGATGGCCGCAGTGGAAGTCGGTGATATGTCTATCGTTAAGCAGTTGCTGTCAGCACGTGCGAGTTTGAATGCAATAGACAAGGAAGGTAATACTGTTTTACATGTGGCCGCGCTATCAAATAGATATGCGGTCGCAAAGTTATTGATAAGAAAAAATATACGCGTAAATAAACGTAATAAAAATAAGAATACAGCCTTGATGTTGGCGGTAAAATTCGGGCACCAAGGGATAGTAAAGTTATTATTGCAAAATAAAGCTAATTTTAAGTACCGCAATCATGCAGGGCATACAGCGCTAGATGTGGCGGTGGATAGAGGTGATAAAGGATTAGTAATTTTACTGGAAAGGCAGGGTGCAAAAAGAACTAAAGCTGTTGTAAAGCAAAAGCAGCAGGATAAACAGCATTATTTTCAACAGCGTAAAACATTAATAGAAAAAGGCCCGTATCAAGGGTGGACGCCATTGATGGTGGCGGCATGGACAGCAGATAAAAAATTATTTACGTCGTTAATAAAAAATAAAGTCGATATTCATGCAAAAGATAAGCAAGGTTATACTGCTTTAATGCGTGCTGCCTGGAAAGGGCAGGTAGCGATGGTGAAAACGTTGGTAAATATGGGGGGAAAGGTAAACCAGGTTTCATACGATAAGATGACAGCACTCATGTTATCGGCACGTGAAGGACATAAGTCAGTTGTGGATTTTTTATTATCAAAAAATGCGAATACAAACAATACTGATGTGTTGGGTCAAACAGCATTTCTATTGGCAGTTGTAAATGGGTATCATAGTATTGTTCGGTCTATCGGAAATTCGTCACCACAAAAAATAAATGTAAAGCGAATAGATGGTATGAATGCATTGTTATTAGCATCCAATCTTGGTCAGAAAAAAGTGGTACAAGCGTTAATGGGGCTGGGTGTGGATGTGCATGTGCATGATAGGCGAAAACAAAATTCACTTTGGTATGCTTTATTAGGAAGGCATTTGAAAGTTGCGTCTATCTTACTGAGAAAGAAAATTGAATTAAATTCAATTAACCTGGATGGAGCTACTTTACTAACTGAATTATGCGCAAGAGGAGAAGTGGGGTCTGTCAAGTTTTTAATAGCTAATAACGTAAATATACACAAACTAAGTTTGTCGGGTAATAGCGCGTTGATGATGGCGGCAAAGGCAGGTAAACCTGAGCTGGTGACGATTTTACTTAAGAAAGGGCTGAATGTTAATTTACGTAATAAATTTGGCTATACCGCACTGATGCATGCAGCAGAAAAAGGTAACTTGAGTACAGTTAAATTATTAGTTGAACATGGTGCTAATCGCGATATTAGAAATGTTGATAAATTTAATGCAGAAGATCTGGCCAGACAAGCGAGGAATAAGGGTGTGCTTGATTACTTGCAAGGTGCTAACAAAAAGAAATGGATGGGAATTTTTTAAAGGACTTATTGGATAAACTTTAGTGTTTATTGGAGCGTAGTTTTAATTGATAGTAGTAAGTAGTTTAGAAATCAGCAATATAACCCATGTTAATAAAAAAGCTCGATTCTTCCCTATCACCTATTGCATCAGTGATATCTGAATATTCATAACCGGCTTCCATTTCAAATTTAATACTACGTTTAGCTCGCCAATCTACTCTGAGAGAAGGTCGGTATTTAATGATTTCAGAATTTGTTTCTCTTGACTGTAGATCAATACGTAAGCGAGGGTTTAAGCGCCATTTTTTATTATAAGGGTAACGGCTATTAAGCGATAATGTTGTGGTTTGAGAAGAATTAGTGTCAGCATAACGTATTCCAAATAATGTGGTGTCGCCTTTTTTGAAAATATTGTTAGCGATAACTTGCGTGCCATAGAAATATTCAATTCCAGTACTAGGTGTAGCCGCCACATTGCCTGAAGCCGGTGTACTGCTCAAATGAGACGCTGAGAACTCAAGGCTCATTAAAAGGTTCTTTTTTAGTGGTTTTGATAATGTTGCGCTGACAGAACGAAAAATAGCCGTTCTATCTTCCGCAAGTTGTCTGATTTCATCTTCGGTATAAGTTTGTAGTAAAGCTGTAAGTGTGGGAGAGGTTTGACCTTGTAGAGCATTGCTGGTTGTTAATATAGGACTATTTCTATAATCGGCGACAAGGTTCAGCGTAGTGGCATTGGGTAACCTGATGTTGCTAATGAGTTGCGCAATGTTAATAGCGCCGTAATCGATATCATAATCCAGCAATCCAAAGACAGTCAGTTTAGGATTTAGATAACGCAGTTCCGCGCCAACGGCAGACCGGTCGTTCAAATCGTAAGCAGTTTGATTAACAAAGAAAATAGAACCATTCCAATATTTATTAAATGTCCCGACATCCAGGCTGGCACCATAAAATACTTTATCGGTATTGAGTTGATTTGATGATGAGATAGCAACAGGGAAACCGGTAACAGCATTAATTTTCCACTTTGGACTAAAGCGGTAGCCTGCTTTAATGCCATCAAATCGACCTAACACACCGCCGGTACTTTGTGACTGCCTTCCGATACGTGCATTCCATATTCGTTTTCTGTCAGATGCATCATAATAAGCGGAGCTGATTCGGAATTGGCTTTGATCAGAGTTTTCAAGGTCATATTGATAACTTCCGACGAATTGGCTGCGTAGATCGTATTTTTTTGTACGTTTTCGAGTGCTAACTGAAACATCGGTTGAGAGAGATGAGTTTCTGGTGATGTTAGTGGATGGATCTGTAGTATCGATATCACGTCGATAAAACTGGAAAACACTACCATAGACTTGTAGAGGCGTTTCACGATATTTAGATTTTACACGACGTAGTCGCCTGCTTGATTTTTTTCGTGCGCTGGTTAAGCCATCTAAACGTTGTTTTACACGATAAGCAAATTCACCTTTAGGGTATTTTTTTAAGTAAGTTCTGTATTCTGCTATTGCATGGGCAATTTGTCTGTTCTTTTCGCGTGCTACCCCTAATAACTCTTGAGCGGCTTCAGTTGATTCGTTATGTGGCTTTCTTAATAACCTTGTTAGTAATCGGATGGCAGTCCGATATTGTTTATTTATAATGGCTTTCTTGGCATTAGCAAATAGTTTTTGCGTGTTTGTGGTGAATAGTGTGCTGTCTGGTTTTGTTGTTTCAGTAAGGATGGTGTCTTGATTAAATGCCAGGCTGTTTCCCCTGTTAGCTAACCCAGCTAACCATGGACCTATGTGTTTTCGTTCATTGCCTTTTGCTCGGTCTATCCATGCATTGGGATACTTTCCCTTTAATTGTTGCAGTATTTTTTTTGCATCATTAAGTGATTTATAAAATCCAAGGCGCAGACGATGCCATGTGGTTTTTTCAGTTACTAATTTTGTTGTATAGAGAAAGTAGGGGGTTAATTCAGGGCGCTTTTTGACGTCTAGCATGCTTAATGCGGTTTTAGACGATATTAAGTTAATGCTATAAATAAATGACTGGTTATTTTCTATAGTTTTCCTTGAGGGTGGTTTATTAACAATCGGGCGAGGTTTAATTTTCTTTTTGATTTTAATGGTGATTTTAACAGGAGTAGTTTGATTTAGAATCTCATATGAACTGGTTTTGAAAAAACGGATGGAGATATTGCCTATCTTGCCTGCTGGTTCAAACTGTACTGATTGTACCAGGCTATTATTGTTTGATTTGAATCTGAGTTGTTGCGGCTCGGTTATGGATAATTGATGATCGGGCGTGTTTGCGATTGGTAATATGCTTATATCAAGCTGCTTTCCATTTTGATCAGGGAAGTGACTTGTAACACTGACTGGCATAATGAAATTAATATTAATGAGTGTAGAGTTTTTGAGTTCATCAAAGTCAATGCTGTCAATTAGAGGGCTGTCTGCGGCATTCACGATACCGCTGAAAAAAAATATACAGCATGCATAAATAAGATATGTAAGGTGTTTTATGGTGTTGATATTTATTATTGACTTCATGATAATTAAAGTTACTTATGTTCTTTTATGGTAAGAATAAGGCTACGTAAGTTTTTTCCTGGTTGTATTGTTAGGTCAACAGTAGAATTAAAATGAACATAGATGTGTGGGTTAAATCCTGGCTCATTAAAGAATTCCATGTCACTAATAAATTTAGACTGTCCAACCGAAATAGATGAGTTAATTGTATTAGAGCGATTATTTTGCTTATTGATAGTTATGCCAATTAAAGAGTTGTCGGTATTATCACGAGGCGTGTGATATAGGTAAAAAACTGGTGTATTGAAGAAAAGCTCAGTAATTTCGATGTTGTCTTTCTGTATCGTGAAAACATGATCTATTGGCTGTTGTGCCTGCACCTGTGCAATGAAAAAAACCCCTGTTAAGTAAAGTATCAAGCTGATGCCGCAAGACGTTTTCTTGTGATTTAGGTAATTCATTTTTTTACCATTCAACATTGTTGACAGTATGCCGGCTATTTCTTCGTTTCTTGATTACAATGAGAGCGCTGGTTTCATAAACGTGGCAGCTTGTTGTGCAGTCACCTTGGAAATCAGTAATATCATAAAAAGTATCAGGATTTTCATATTTTTTGTGGGCAGAACGTTTGTAGTCATTTTGATGGCAGCCACCGCAATTTGGTTTTAAATTAGGGTATGTCCAGTTAACGGTGTCACTATTACCTGTGTGACAACTAATGCAGGTGAGGAAAACGCCATGGTCGCCTGGATAATTCATATTTGAATGTGAAAAAGTCTGAGGTATCCATGCAGTAGTGCGGTGACAGTCATCACATTGACGTGTTGTTACAAAATGATTTTGTGATTTTCCTGTTGCCGTTGTTCCGTTATGACAACTAGAGCAGGGTTGTGTTACGCCAACGTGATCAAAGCGCGCAGGTATCCAAGCTGTTGTTGAGTGGCAGTCATCACAAGTATTATTGCTTATGATATGAGTCTGGTTTTTGCCCGTCGCCGTTGTTCCGTTATGACAAGTTGAACACGGTGAAGTGACACCGGCGTGATCAAAGCGTGCAGGTATCCAGGCGCTCGTTGTATGGCAATCATCACAGGTATTACCACTGAGTATATGAGTTTGATTTTTACCGGTAGCAGTTGCGCCATTATGACATGTGACGCAAGTTCCTGTTATTGAAGCATGATCAAAACGCGCAGGTAACCAACCGTTAGTTGTATGACAATCATCACAGGTGTTTACGCTTTGGATGTGAGTTTGATTCTTTCCTGAAGCAGTTGTGCCATTGTGACATGTGAAGCAAGCCGCGGTTATCGAGCCGTGGTCAAAACGTGCAGGTAACCAGGCGGTTGTTGTATGGCAGTCATCGCAGGTATTACTACTCTGGATATGAGTTTGTGTTTTGCCGGTTGCCATCGTGCCATTGTGACAAGTAGAACAAGAACCGGTTATGCTGGCATGATCAAAACGCGCAGGTAACCAACCACTGGTGCTATGGCAATCATCGCAGGTATTGCTGCTTTGAATATGGGTTTGTGTTTTACCGGTCGCGGTTGTGCCGTTATGACACGTAGAACAGGAGCCTGTGACATTAGCA
>Ga0316204_10004276_pt1 | contig 25997 bp, 25 predicted proteins | sample 6monrhotite_MG_2_FD_205661 | JGI IMG/M metagenome (GOLD analysis project Ga0316204, IMG submission 205661) | Microbial mat bacterial communities from mineral coupon in-situ incubated in ocean water Damariscotta River, Maine, United States -... | ecosystem: Environmental > Aquatic > Marine >...
TACCCAAGTCCCACTTGAAATGTAAACGCAACCAATTAAAAAAGGATAGTTAACCCCTTTAACACGTAATGCCAGTTCTCTTGCTAACACACAGGTAATAACGACCCATCCAAAACTCACAAGCGTTAATAATAAACCGATGAGGACAACTAAAAAATACACCTGTTTAGGAGATTTAATATGTCGAGCAAAGGCATCTATTCCACGTTTAATTATAGGCGATAAGGCAATACTGAATCCGGTAATAATAATTAAAACAATTTGCATGGCAAACCCTAATAAATCGAAAAAACCATCATACCATGAAGTAATGATTTTTATTGGTGTGGCATCTAACCCAAGAAAAGCTCCAAGAGCGGTTATAACAGTTAAGAGTATTGCAAAAACAAACGAATTCGGCATGTATTTTAAAAATAGATGCGTTAGTTTTTCTCCAAGTTTTTCAATCATCTTTAACTAACTTCTTTTTTCAAAGGAGAATGATGTTCACTAACGATTTTCCATCCATTAGCTGTCTTTACAAACAACAATGAAATTTGGTCATTTACAACGACAAGGTCTTCGCCAAATTTCAGATGAAAATCAGAATGGAATGTGACATTCGCTACATCGCCATATACGGAGATCATCATATCATTAGCATCGAATTTCACGACCTCGGTTACAGCACTAAAAGTATTTCGTTCAAATTCTTCATTGTCTTTACTTCCATTTCGCGGCGCTCCATTTTTGAATTCAGTAAACTTTGGGCTATAAGCATGAAAAGCAATAAGTTGATCCATATCTCCATCCTTGAGGCTTTGTGCGATGCCATTCCAGGTTTCCATCAATTCTTGTTTAGCTTCAGGAAATTCATCATTAATTAAATCTACTTTTACTTCTTCTACTACTGCTTTTTGTTCTTTTTGTCCACACCCTGTAAATAAAATTCCAAAAAGCATTAGCACTGCCAAGGTTAATTTTGTATTCATAATTTTACATTTTCTGTTTGGTTAATAATCAGAAAGTTACGCTTTTTTTGATAGAGTAAAGTTTCTATTGTTTTAAATTCATATTAGAATATGTTAAGATGACATGAACGAAGTAGACTGGTGTGGAGAATTAAAGGCGGTGTTCTTTTGTTGTTTTTCGTCTAAGAATTAATAAAGTCAATATATATATTGTAACAATCGCAAATGGAATTGCTATAAATCTATATTCGGGTAAAAGATACCAAAGAGCCACAACTGTTATGGTTCTTGCCATTGTGTGAAAAATTCCTACCCAATGTTTTACAATCCAAGAAAATGGTAGCCACATCAATCCTGTTAAAATTCCTACGGTCATAGGGAGTGAAGAATAATCAACGAGAAAAAAAGGAATCGCTATTGAGTAGACTAGAATAGCTTGTCCGGCGGTATATAAGAAAAGGGTATCAAATTCATTTTTAGGTTTACTTTTATCGAGAAAATTTTCTCCTGTGAATTTTGATAGAAATAACCCTAAGTATACAATACTTCCTGTTCCGATAAAAATAGCCCAAACGGCAACGAAATCTGAGAAAAAAATTCCACTAATTCCAATAATGGTCCAAACAATTAATCCTGCCAACGGTGTAGCGAGAAATTTTTGATTAGAAAAATCAATTCGTTGTTCTTCAAGTGTTCTTTTCATTTGTTCGGTTTTTTAATTGCACCTAAGTTTTTATTATGATCTCATTGACTGGATACTAAAATAGTAAAACAAAACGAACCTTATAGAACCCCGCCACCTAAAGATGTCGAGGTTCTTAATACTTTTTTACAAAAGCTAAGCATTATGCGCCTTACTTTTGTTGGTTCTTGTTTTCTCAAGGTCGTACGAGGATTTTCTACTTTCGATTTCAGAATTAATAGTCAAGTTTCCATTTTTTAAACTATGTTGTGTCTTTTTTGCTGTAGAAATATCTCTAAATAACAACATGTCTATAATTCGATTGGAAGCACCATCATAGAAGCCCGTTTCTTCTTGATAATTTTTAGGATTTTGAAAGGTTCCAAAAACCATATCTATTAATGGTAAATCGGCATAATTGTCTTTGTGAATTCCTCTGCCATGATGAATAGAATGACTTTCTGGTCGTTGCACTATATAACCAATCCAACGAGGTGTTTTTATATTGGCATGTTGAAAAAATGCGAGAAAATTAATAACAAAAAGCAATATTGTGATAGTTTGAGGAGGTAATCCTATAAGTAAGGTGAAACTTACACTACCTACAAGCGTAAACCCAATCATATCTAATGGACTATGAAATAGTGAGCCATAAGCATCTAAGCGTTCAGCACTATGATGTACCTGATGAAATGTGCGCCATAAAAAATCATATTTGTGCATGGTAAAGTGATAGGCATAGATCACAAGTTCATATACAATAAGTCCAATTAATGAGCTCGCTACAATGCCTAAATGAGTCAAATCGAATATTTGAAATTTAGCAAGTAATGGATCGATAAAAATGGGCAAATAAGACGCTACGAAAAAAAATGTAAAAAAGAAAAGTAGACCTTTTAGTCTCCAAAACTTAACTTTTGGTAGTTTTCTGGCTGGGAAAATTTCTTCCCATAATATTAAAACCGCATAAGCTCCTAATACGTATAAAGATAATGGGTCTAACAACAAGTCTAAAGGTGTTGGTAATTCTGATAAAAATGATTGCATAACTAATATTTTAATAATGAAATGCAAAACTAGGTGCGATTCATGTAAAAAAATAAAAATTTGCCTTGACCTATGTTAGGAATTTAGTTTCTTTCTAATTCTACTTAGACTTTCTGGATGAATGCCTAAATATTTCGCGATTTTGTTTACCGGAATATTAGAAATATAGCTGGCATTTTTTTTAAACATTTCAGCATAAAGCTCTTCGGCCGTTTTGGTTAAAAAATTTTTTTCGCGATTTGATTTCCGTATATAACCTTGTTCAGTTAAAATTCTTCCAAATGTATTTGCTTCTAAAGAAGTTTCATATGCCTGCATTAAATCTTCTCGCCTAATCATTTCAAATTCGCAATCCATGAGTGCTATTATTTGCACGTCTGTGGGAAGTTGAGTTAAAAATGATGTAAATCCACAAACCATGTCGTTCTCAAAAAAGAAATCGATAATTTTTTCACTCATATAACTTTTTATAGTCATTTCGACCATTCCTTTATTAATAAAGTATATACAGTCTTCAACTTGTTGATACTGGGTAATAATATCGCCTTTTTTAAAATAGAGTTTTTTTAAAACGAAGGGAAGATCTTTATCAGAAGCAAAGGAGGTTTTTAAAACGATATTGTAAAATTCTCTAAATAACATTTCATGTATTTTTTCTGTAGACAAATGACTTACAATTGATGAGCAAAAATTTCAATGGGTTGGCTAAAACTAACATCGTGATCATTTCCAAAAAACGCATTGCACATGATGTTTTAATTACTGTTTTTCCGTCCAAATTGTTTCAAATTGTTCGCAAACTATGAGCATGTCTTCAGTTGGCTTCGCTTCACTTTCTTTCATTGCGCTTGCAAAAAAGTCCCAATGTGCTTTTTTCCATTTTTTGAGTGCTTCAATTTCCGTTCCCATATCCATTTCAGCATAGTCTTTTGATATTTGATTAAACGGAATTGTATCTACGTTTCTAATCTCAATGATGGCACGTGCTTTTCCGGCAAAATCTGTTATAATATGTTTTGTACCAGTTATAGGTAGATCGGCATCAGCTTCTTCATACCATAAATATAGACCAGAACCTGCTTTCTTTTTTCCTGTTACAATTAATTCCGCTAAGCGATTTGCGTCTTTTTCATTATTGTGAAAAAACCAAGACTCTGGCATTTCGTTATCTTTAAATTCAGGATTTGATTCGGTAAAACTATGCCACATTTCGTAAACGCTTCTATCGATGCCGTCGTCAGATTTCAATTCTGTTTTAGTTTCGTTTTTACAACTACATAAAATCAAAAAACAAAGTATTGTTAAGTTTCTCATGGTTTCTCAAGTATTAACATCAACGAATCTGCGAAACGCAGTGCTGCTTTGGAAAGGAAAAGATACTAAATTTCAGAAACAATGAGGTGAATCTTATTGATTAGATGAAGTCAGAGTTGTTATAAATTGGTAGGTAATTTGTTAACGCTGAACCATGCGATGGTTTGGTGTATGAAAAGAAAATCCCAAAATACGAAACAACATATTTTGGGCTTTTCAGATTTATATAAACAGAAATATAAATTTTAATTTAATCAGTTTGTGGCGGATATTTCGTCATAATCTCTTCTACAAACTCATTGATACGGGCTTCTTTTTTTTGTACGTCTTTCGATGTTAATAACCTGCCAGTACCCATACCTTGCCAAGCCAATTCTTTTTTGTTAGCGTCTATTAAGTCTATAAATAGTGTCCCTTCAGTAGATGTGCTAATATTATTATTGTCAAAACCTACACCTAGACCCCAGGGTCCAAATCCGCCCCAACCGAAGCCTCCGCCCCAGCCAAAACCGCCCCAGCCGAAACCACCCCAGCCAAACCTATTGTTATTATAAACGTTTATCTTTTGTCGTGCTTTAGTGAAAATATTTACAAGAATATCGGGATTGTCGGATTTTGTAAAGCCTCTAGACATCAATTGAGACTCTATAGCCTTTAAAATTCGACGTTTGTCTAAATCAGAAATTTCGACTTTATCGATACCCTTTTTATAAAAGGCAAAGGTTTTATACTCTTTGAAATCTGTTTGCTGATCATAATCAGCAGTTACTTTTACCGAAACACAAGAACTTGCGATCAGTAGCACTAATACGAATGGGAGTAGTTTTAAAATTTTCATCTTATTGTAAAGTTAATTAAATAAATCTTCTAATATAGAATCTTCAACAATATTAGGTAAAGTAACCTTTAATTCAGGTTCACTTTTCATAGCACGTTTGATAGCAAAAATGGCTTCATCATTGCGCGCCCAACTTCGTCTTGATATTCCGTTGTTTACGTCCCAAAATAACATGGCTTTGAGTCGTTTACCAGCTGCTTTAGAACCATCAAGAACCATGCCGAAACCACCGTTAATTACTTCACCCCAACCAACACCACCACCGTTGTGTATAGACACCCATGTGGCTCCTCTAAAACTATCTCCAATTACATTATGTATCGCCATATCAGCGGTAAATTGCGAGCCATCGTAAATATTAGACGTTTCTCGAAAAGGAGAATCAGTACCCGAAACATCATGATGATCTCTACCCAAGACGACCGGACCAATTTCGTTAGCTGCAATGGCATTATTAAAAGCTTCAGCTATTTTCATTCGTCCTTCGGCATCGGCATATAAAATTCGGGCTTGCGAACCTACGACGAGGTTGTTTTCTTGAGCTCCGCGAATCCATTGTATATTATCAGCCAATTGTTGCTGAATTTCGGACGGAGCCGTTCTTTTTAAGTCTTCTAATATCGAACATGCAATTGCATCTGTTTTTGCTAAATCTTCTGGTTTCGCAGAGACACATACCCAGCGAAACGGTCCAAAACCATAATCGAAGCACATAGGCCCCATGATATCTTGTACATAACTAGGGTAGGCGAAATCTTCGCCATCTAGGTTAGAATCGCTCTTGTTGCAATAGTTGCCCTCATTATCTTTATGAACCATGGCTCCAGCGCGAGAAGCTTCGAGTAAAAAGGCATTACCATAATCGAAAAAATAAGTCCCTTTAGCGGTATGTTTATTAATCGCATCGGCCTGTCGACATAAACTGGTTTGTACCTTCTCCTTAAATAATATCGGTTTTTCGGACATCAACGAATTGGCATCTTCGTAAGAAAGATCGACGGGATAATATCCACCGGCCCACGGGTTATGTAAAGAGGTTTGGTCAGATCCAAGATCTACAAATACATTGGCCGTGTCAAAGGTTTCCCATACGTCGACAATATTACCAACATAGGCAATTGAGACCACTTCCTTTGCCGCTTTCGCTCGAGAAACACGCGCTACCAGAGCCTCCAAATCATCAATAACTTCATCTATCCACCCTTGCGAGTGTCTTGTATGGACTGCTTTAGGGTTTATTTCGGCACAAACGGTAATACAACCTGCAATATTCCCTGCTTTTGGCTGTGCACCACTCATACCACCGAGACCAGAAGTTACAAACAACTTTCCGGCAAGGCCTTCTCCATTTTTCGAAATTTTACGTCCTCCGTTCAACACTGTAATCGTAGTACCATGTACGATACCCTGTGGGCCAATATACATATAACTACCAGCCGTCATTTGCCCATATTGTGTCACGCCTAAGGCATTAAACTTTTCCCAGTCATCGGGTTTCGAATAGTTTGGAATCATCATCCCGTTGGTTACCACCACTCTTGGAGCTTCGCTGTGTGAGGGAAATAGACCCATCGGGTGTCCAGAATACATCACCAATGTTTGTGTATCATTCATTTGTGATAGCAACTGCATCGTTAATAGATATTGTGCCCAGTTTTGAAAAACGCCGCCATTACCACCATAGGTAATTAGCTCATGCGGATGTTGTGCTACGGCATGATCCAAATTATTTTGAATCATATGCATAATAGCCTTCGCCTGCAAAGAGTTGCCCGGATACTCATGTATAGGCCGCGCATACAGTTCATAATCAGGACGAAAACGGTACATGTATATTCTACCATAGGTGTTTAATTCATGAGCAAATTCTTTACTCAACACAGCATGGTGTTTGCTTTCAAAATAACGTAATGCGTTTCGTATAGCTAGTTCTTTTTCTACTTTGGATAATATGTTTTTGCGTTTTGGAGCATGATTGATATGCTCATCAAAAGGTTTTAAATCAGGTAGCTCTGTTGGGATTCCTTGTAAAATATGTTCTTGAAATGTCATAAATAGTTCTAATAGTACTTTAATTGGAGAGAAATATTATAAAGTAACAATCGACTACGGATAGCGCGTTGGAACTCTGTGATAAGAATTCGCAATCGCATTTTTATAAGTCATTTTAAACGTATCCAAAATTGCTTTTATTATTGAGAGTTTGTTTTTTTATCGTAGCCGTATGGGCAATGTCTACAACCACTTTCGCAGCAATATCCACGTTTTAAATGATAAGCTTCTGTAAATACTTTATACCCTTCTTTCGTCAAGTAAAAATCTTCTGGTTCTAATTTAGGTAACTTATTATACATAATCACAAAATACAGCCGTAAATTTAACGAATTAAAATACAATAAAAAGGTTAAATGCAATGAGATCAATATACAGCATATTTGTAGTACTCATAGGCTTAGTTTAAAAATGCTTTACTAAATTTACCATATGAAAACGGCACAAGATATACCTACCAGATCACTTTCTATAGTCATGATGGGAGCAACAGGAGCAGTTGGCCAAGAGGTAGTAAAAAGTTTAGTAAATAGTACTGATATTGAAAAAATCACATTGTTGGGTCGTAAGATAATCCCGTCGCTTCCATCATCTTTGGTAGCACAACATATCATAGATGTTAGTATACCAACTACCTATCAAGAATACGTGGCAAATCATCGTGTGGCGATTTGTACCTTAGGAGTGGGAGAACCCTCCAAAACAGGCAAAGAAAATTTTATAAAAATTGATAAAGTTGCGGTCATCGATTTCGCCAAGGCATGTAAACAGGCAGGAATTGAACATTTTGAGTTGCTCGCATCGGTTGGTATTAGTGCAACATCAGCTAGTTTTTATTTACGAACCAAAGGCGAACTTGTCAATGAGTTGAAGACCTTGAATTTTGAGAGGTTGAGTATTTTTAAACCTTCTATGATCTTAACACCATCAAATCGATATGGACTTTCACAGGCTATTACCTTACGTGTTTGGCCATGGTTGAAACCGATATTGTTGGGTAGTTTTCGCAAATATAGAGGTATAAAAGTCGCAGATTTAGGTAGCGCGATAGCCTTAAATATAAGTGAAGATAATAGAGGATATGAAGAGCTAGTATGGGATGATTTCGAAAGACTTTCTTCATGAAAAATAGTATAAATCAGTCGATAGTATTTGAAGGCATTTCTTTTACCATAAAACGAGAAGATATGTTGCATCCTGAAATTTCTGGAAACAAATATCGAAAACTGAAATACAATTTAGTAGAAGCTAAAAAACAACAACACAAAACGGTGCTTACATTTGGCGGTGCCTTTTCGAATCATATTGCGGCTACTGCTGCCGCGGGAAGAGACCATGGATTAAAGACAGTAGGGGTAATACGAGGGGAAGAATTAGCCACTAAAATTGCAAGCAATCATACATTAAGTTATGCCCAACAATGTGGTATGGAGCTGGTTTTTGTTTCTAGAGAAGCCTATCGACAAAAGAATAATGCTGAATTTGTAGCACAACTTCAGCAACAGTATGGTCCCTTTTATTGCATTCCAGAAGGTGGTACGAATGCATTGGCAATTAAAGGATGCGAAGAAATTTTAACAGCAAGTGATGGCGCATTCAATACTATATGCACGAGTGTTGGTACTGGAGGCACCATATCAGGTTTGATAAATTCCGCGAAAGCGCACCAAAAAATTCTAGGATTCTCGGCGTTAAAAGGAGATTTCTTAAACGAAGAAATTAAAAAATATGCTATCCGAAAGAATTGGCAATTAGTTACAGATTATCATTTTGGGGGGTATGGTAAAATAAAACCCGAATTAATTACGTTTATCAATCAGTTTAAAGAACAAACAGGTATTCCGTTAGATCCAATATATACCGGTAAAATGTGTTATGGTGTTGTAGAGATGTTCAAGCTTAATATGTTAGAACCAGGGCACAATGTATTACTAATTCATACTGGAGGATTGCAAGGAATTACAGGAATTAATGAAAAACTGAAGCGGCGAAACTCGCCACTAATAGCATAGATGATGAAGCAACTAGTATTGATTTTAAGTATACTTTCACTGGTAATTTTAACGAGTTGCGGTGCCAATAAACGAGCGTCCGCTGCAAAAAAATCTCGATATATAAAAGCACCTGAAACGGTTGAAGAGGATGAAGATCCAAGGGTTGAAAATACAACAATAAAAGTTGAGCGTATTGCTCGTGCCGACGATCTTATCAATGAGTTAAGAAATAGAAAACCTCATTTGAGTAGAAGTACAGGTGATTATATCGAAGAATATAATGATATCGCTATTGCGGAAATGTTGCGATTTAAAATTCCCGCCAGTATTACCCTTGCGCAAGGAATTTTAGAATCTAACAGCGGTAGAAGTAGATTGACAGTAAATGCCAATAATCATTTCGGTGTAAAATGTCACAGTAGCTGGAAAGGAAAGCGTATCTACCATGATGATGATGCGAAGCAAGAGTGTTTTAGAAAATATGCACATCCTTTAACCTCATTTAGGGACCATTCATTATTCTTATTTGAAAGAAAGCGCTATGCAGCGCTGTTCGATTTAAAATTGACTAATTATAAAGGGTGGGCAAGAGGTCTAAAGAAAGCAGGGTATGCCACAGACCCTAAATATCCGGTAAAATTGATTCGATTGATAGAAGACTATGAACTCTATAAATACGATGATTTTAATAAAAAATATTCAGGAGGTGTTACCAAGGTTAAAAAACAAAAACCTAAGAAACCAGGTTCTTTTATTGTTGTGAAAAAAGGAGATACATTATTTTCTTTGGCACAACGACATAAAATAACTGTAGGTCGTTTAAAATGGCTGAATGGGTTAAAAAGCAATAACTTAGATATAGGACAAGAGCTGTTTATAGAAAAACAATAAAAAAAAGCACGACGATAGTCATGCTTTCTTACTAATCCAAATTCAACCTAACTTACTATTTTCTACCTCTTCGTCGCTGTCCTTTTCTTTGAGCACCTCGCTTTTTTAAGTGTTTTCCTTTTTTCTTTCTAGCTTGTTGCCAAGTTTCGAACTGTTCGGTAGTTAATACTTTTTTCATATCCGCCTTATGTGCAATCATATCATCTAAGCGATCATTTTTCATATTGAAAATCTCGTCGCTAGTGGGTTTTGAATCACTTTCTTTAAGTGCTTTTCTTGCCGCCTTTTTTGCTTTATGTTCGGTTACCTTTTGCTTATTGATTTCAAGAATTTGCTCTTGTTGTTGCGAACTCAAATCTAATAACAAAGTCATTTTTTTCGTTTTGAGTGTTGCTATTTGATCAACTGTAAATTCCTGTTTCCGCTGTTTTTTGCGTCCGTCTTGTGCAAAAGCACCAATGGTAAAGAGTGCCATCAATGCAATACTTACTAATTTTTTCATATCTAATTTATTTTACTGTTTATATTTATTGTTTGTCTTTTTGACTGAACAACATTAAAAAGGTTTAAAAGAAAATGAGGCTTTAACAGGGTTTTAACTTTTGTAGGTTGAAGACATATCATTATACCGAAAGAACTTAGGAAATTATTTATTAAGCATAAAATATTTAAATTTGACACTGGGGATTTAATTCCAGTTAAAGCTTAACAAATGAAGCAAATTAGTTTAGTTATCATTTTATTTTTTAATAGTTCTTTACTTTTTAGTCAAGAAATTAAATCTGAAAAAATATACCAAGATTGTCTATATGACTCTCTAAAGGATAAAGCAGTTATATTAAAGAAATACACGAAAGAGTTTGAAAATCATTTGATAGCTTCTAAGATTTTAAAGGATAGTACGCCAAAAGCGTACTTCAATTTATTCAAACTATTGGGTGATCGTAAATGGAGACAATTTCGTTATAACTATTCATATATCGACTCAATTAATAAAATCACAAATTATAAAACTTTAAATGGAGATAGTACTTGTATTATTGCCATGAGAGAACATAAAAATTTTAAACAATCTAAAATTTCAAAAATTTCAATTACTCTTTTAGAAAGAGAGTATAAAACGGTAGAAGCTGCATTGAAAAGAATGGCTGAATATCTAGATGAAGAAGATTTTGAATTAGAATTTTATAAATATCTTACGCTTCTACGTTTAGAAGACTTGACAGGTTTTGGGAAAATTGAAGACCCTAAGTTTTAATTACCTATTATTAATTACCGCAATCACATCCATATCTTTAAAGGTGGTGGAGGCTTTAAAATAATCAATGTCCAAACGCGCTTTTTGTGCTTCTAAACGACCATCGGCAAAAGAGCGTTGTAAGATGTCTTCGACTAAATAGTCTAGAGCTTCGGTTTCAGGCTTATACTCACTTTTTAAGTTTAGCTTAAAAATCTTGGCAGTGGTGTTATACCAAAAGGCTTTCCATCCACTACGGTATTCTTTTACCAAATCAAAAGCGGTAAGACCAGTTTGGCGATGGAGTAATTTAATAAGAATTTTTCCTTCGGTACGAGTCATTTTTTTAAGCTTGTCAGTAAACTCACCTTCCATATATTTTTGCATCTTCTTCGTATGCTTTTTGCGCTTACGTTTTGAACGAATCTTAGTCAGTTGTGCATTGAGTTGCGTGAGACGCTCAGCAGCCAATTTCGCATATGGGTAGGCTTTATAGACCTTTTTGTAATACCAATAATAATAGCGCTTTGCTTTGGTGGTTTTAAACTGTAGTTTTTTAAAAACCAAAACCTCGTTTAACGGAATGGTGATAGAGTCAGCTTCCACAAAAATAGAATCATCAAACAACGTATCTGTTGGTTTGTCTTGTGCCGCTAAGCTTATGGCACTAAAAAACAGAATATATAGTAGTATCTTCTTCAAACGTTTTGTATCTAAAATCCAAAATTAATACAATTAAATGATGCGCTAAAAACATTAACGTTTATTTGGCAGTAAATTATTACATTCGTATAAAATAATTTTGAACAATGGCAAAAAAGACAATTCTGAATAAGAAATCACTTACTTTTCTCGAAAAATACTTAAATAATGCGTCTCCAACAGGATACGAATGGGATGGTCAAAAAATATGGATGGACTACCTAAAACCCTACGTCGATGAGTTCGTAACAGATACTTATGGCACCGCGGTTGGTATTATCAATCCCAAAGCAAAATATAAAGTAGTCATCGAAGGTCATGCCGATGAGATTTCTTGGTATGTGAATTATATTTCTGATAACGGCTTAATATATGTCATTAGAAATGGTGGTTCTGATCATCAGATAGCACCGAGTAAAATTGTAAATATCCATACCAAAAAGGGAATTGTAAAAGGAGTATTTGGATGGCCAGCGATTCACACTAGAAGCAGAGCTAAAGAAGAACCACCGAAACCAGATAATATTTTTATAGATGTTGGTTGTAAAAAGAAAGAAGAAGTAGAAAAACTAGGAGTTCATGTGGGTTGTGTAATTACATATCCTGATGAATTCCATATTTTGAATAAGAACAACTTTGTGTGTAGAGCTTTAGACAATCGTATGGGAGGTTTTATGATCGCTGAGGTTGCTCGATTATTAAAAGAGAATAAAAAGAGTTTGCCTTTTGGATTATACATTGTGAATGCAGTACAAGAAGAAATAGGGTTGCGTGGAGCACAAATGATTGCCGAAAGAATTCAGCCGAACGCCGCAATTGTGACCGATGTAACGCATGATACAACAACACCAATGATTAATAAAAAAATACAAGGTCATTGCGAGATTGGTAAAGGTCCGGTAATAGCATACGCACCAGCCGTACAGCAAAAACTACGTGATTTAATTACCGAAACCGCCGAAGAAAAAAAGATTCCGTTTCAAAGAGCTGCACTCTCTAGAGCGACAGGTACAGATACTGATGCTTTCGCTTATAGTAACAGCGGTGTTGCTAGTGCCTTAATTTCATTGCCTTTGCGTTATATGCATACTACCGTAGAAACGGTACATAAAGACGATGTAGAGAATGTGATTAAACTTATCTATGAGTCGCTCTTAAAGATAAAGGATGGTGAAACATTTAGCTATTTTAAATAAAAATTGCTTTTGTAATTCTGCCATAAAAATCTAATATAAATTCAATATTCATTTTCAAATACACCCCTGATGAAAAAATTACTAATTTGCTTTATGCTAATCCCGTTAGGGTTAATAGCTCAAAATGACCCTTTATGGATGCGCTACTCAAGTATATCACCCGATGGGAACGAAATAGCTTTCTCTTATAAAGGCGATTTATATAAAGTTGCTACAAATGGAGGCGTAGCCTTACAATTAACCAATCATCAAGCACACGATTCAGAGCCTGTATGGAGTAATGACGGTAAGAGTATTGCTTTTGCCTCAGATAGACACGGAAATTTTGATGTCTTCATCATTTCTTCTAATGGTGGAGCTGCAAAAAGATTGACATATCACTCATCGGGTGATCATCCTACAGACTTTACTCCTGATAATAACAATGTGATTTTCTCTTCTTCGAGAAAGGATCATCATAAAGCCGTCTTCTTTCCTTCAGGAGCCTTACCAGAGGTATATGAAGTAAGTGTAAATGGTGGTCGTGAAAAACAATTATTAAGTATCCCTGGTGAAATGGCGCAATACAGTCCAAATGGAAAGCAATTATTATTTCATAATCGAAAAGGCTATGAAAATGCGTGGCGTAAACACCATACCTCTTCGGTAACTAGAGATATTCATACTTATAACATAGACTCAAAAGAATTTAAAAAAGTAGTCGGTTGGCAAGGTGAAGATCGCAATCCAATTTGGAAAAATGATACAGAGTTCTATTATCTTACTGAAAAGAGTGGTGATTTTAATGTTTGGAAGGCTTCCATAAACGGAGGTACTGCAACACAATTAACAGAGTTTAAAGATCATCCAGTACGATTTTTAAGTAGGTCAAATAATGGGGTGCTATGTTTTGGATGGGATGGTGAGATTTATACCTTAAAAGAAGGTGAAAAGCCGAGTAAAGTTGCTGTAAAAATCAATTCTGATGCTCAGTATAATGAGATAACAATTAAGAGAATTACCGGAGGCGCTACAGATTTTGCGGTATCACCTAACGGAAAAGAAGTTGCTTTTATAGCTCATGGAGAAGTATTTGTTACTTCTATCGAGCATTCGGTTACTAAAAAAATCACTGATACACCACAGCAGGAGCGCAACTTAACATTTGGTAAGGATGGAAAATCTTTGGTATATGCAACAGAGAGGGGCAATAGCTGGGATATTTATAGAGCTACATTGGGGCGATTAGAAGATAAATACTTCTATAATGCGACCATTATAAACGAAGCAGCATTGATAAGCACAGATGCTGATGAATTTCAACCGATATTTTCACCCGATGGGAAAGAAATAGCATATCTCGAAAATAGATCAACGATAAAAGTATATAATCTTGCTTCGAAAAAAACGAGAATAGTTATGGATGGTTCTTTGAATTATTCATATTCAGATGGGGATCAGTATTTTACATGGTCGCCAGATAGTAAATGGTTGTTAGTTCATTTTTTCGATGCCGATCGATGGAATACTGATATCGGTTTGTTAAATACAGCTACAAAAGAAATGATCAATCTTACCAAGAGTGGGTATAGTAATTACGGGGCAAAGTTTGCCATGGAAGGCGAAATGGTATATTGGGCAACCGATAAACAAGGATACCGATCGCATGGTAGTTGGGGCTCTCAAAGCGATGTGTATGCCATCTTTTTAACGCAAGACGCTCATAGAAAATTTACACTGTCTAAAAGTGATTACGAATTGTGGAAAGAAGAGCAAGAGGACAGTAAAAAAGATAAGACAAGTAAAGAGGGTGATAAAAAGAAAGGAAAGAAGAAAAAAGGAAACGATGTAGCCAAAAAATCAACTGTAAAATTACTCAAAATAGAAAAAGAAGGCTTAGAAGATCGAAAAGTACGGTTAACTACCAATTCATCATTTCTTGCTGATTTTTTGATTGATAAAAAAGGAGAAGAATTGTTCTATATCACACGATTTGAAAAAGGCTTCGATCTATGGTCCAATAAATTTAAAGATAAAAAAACGAAGTTATTGGCTAAGCTAGGAAGCACAGGGTCTTCACTAGAATTTGATAAAGATCAAAAAGAGATTTACTATTTGAATCGGGGAAGGATAAATAAAGTATCGGCGAAAGATGGGAGTAACAAAGGTGTTGCATTTTCGAGTGAAATGAATTTAAACAAGCAAGCAGAAAGGGCCTATATGTTCAATCACGCCTGGAGACAATTTAAAATGAAGTTTTATGTTGCTGATCTGCATAATGTGGATTGGGAGATGTATAAAAAAGAATATTCTAAGTTTTTGCCACATATTAATAATGGGTATGATTTTGCCGAAATGCTAAGTGAAATGCTAGGTGAAGTGAATGCTTCTCATACAGGTTCTGGATATTTTGGAGGTCCTAGTATAAAAGATGGAACGGCTACATTTGCCGCTTTCTATGATGAAAATTATTTGGGAGATGGTTTGAAGATTGTAGAAATTATCGATAAAAGTCCATTACATACCAAGACTGGTAAGATAAAGCCAGGTGTAATCATAGAGAAAATCAACGGAACTACCATTGCATCTACAATGAATCAATACCATGTAATGAATCGTACTGCCAATACAAAGTTATTGGTTGGTTTTTATAATCCAAGTACCAAGGTAAGGTGGAACGAAGTTATAAAGCCTATTTCTCTCGGAGCAGAGAACAATTTATTATATGAGCGCTGGATTGAAAGCAGAGAAGCCAAAGTAGATAGTTTATCAAAAGGACAAATTGGTTATGTACATGTTCGTGGAATGAATAGTGCGAGTTTCCGTGAAGTTTTTGAAAAGGTATTAGGAAAGCATAATAAAAAGAAAGCCCTTATTGTGGATACAAGGTTTAACGGTGGTGGTTGGTTACATGACGATTTGGTTACTTTTCTTGACGGAAAAAATTATTTGAGGTTCGAGCCAAGAGGGCAAAAAAATATGGGAGGAGAACCAGCTAATAAATGGCAAAAACCTTCGTGTGTTTTAATGAGTGAAAGTAACTATTCTGATGCACATATGTTTCCATATGCTTATAAAGCACTAGGTATTGGTAAACTTGTTGGAATGCCAGTTCCCGGAACAGGAACTGCCGTTTGGTGGGAAACATTGATAGATGGAGAAACGTATTTTGGTATTCCTCAAGTGGGTATGAGAACGGGCGACGGTAAATTGATGGAAAATACACAATTAGAGCCTGATGTGAAGGTTAATAATGAATATACCAACGTTCTCAAAGGAGAAGATCAGCAATTGCAAGCAGCAGTAAAGTTATTATTAGAAACGGCCAATTAAGTTTAAAATATAACAATAAGAACCTCTCCCCAAACCTAAGGAGAGGTTTTTTGAGTTTTATTGATGAACTGTTAAGAAAAAAACCTCAAAGAGCTTTTATTTTACTATGCAATTATTACTTTTTGCCATCGCGCCAGCCCTAGTTATCATCATCTATATCTATCTAAAAGATAAACATGAAAAGGAGCCTAGACATTTACTAATATATAATTTTTTGTTTGGTGCAATTATTAGCATCATTGTGACAACCATCTTATATTTTCTATTTGCCGAATTCTTTCCACCTTTTCTAGAGAAAAGTGTTTTTGATCAATTTATCAAAGCTTTTTTAATGGTTGGCCTTATTGAAGAATTTAGTAAATACATCATTGTACGGTATTATGCACAGCCAAAAGATGCTTTTAACGAACCTTTTGATGGCATCGTATACGCGGTCATGGTATCTATGGGTTTTGCTGTGACCGAGAATATATTTTATGTTTTTCAATATGGTATGCCTACAGCGATTACACGAGCGTTTACTGCAGTACCAGCACATGCGTCTTTTGCAATTTTAATGGGATATTTTATGGGGAAGGCTAAATTTTCTAAGAACAAAAAAATGTTGAATCTTTTAGGACTTTTACTTGCGGTGTTATTTCATGGAGCCTATGATTTCTTTTTATTCATTCCGTTTGTACCAGGTATTTGGATAGGCGCTTTTATTTCTCTAGTTATCGGCCTATTCCTTTCCAGAAAAGCAATTAAAATTCATCAAGAGAATTCGCATTTCAAAGCATAAATTTTAGTTTATATTTACAATTAAATAATCATATCAAATGGAAACTACTTATAGCATAAAAGTGAATAATGCGTTTGATTTTGAAATCGATGCATTAGAAGTGGCTGGTTTAGATATCCTTCAAGAATCTAAGACCAAGTTTCATGTGTTAAAAGAAAGCAAATCATATAAGGCTACCATCTTAGATGCTGATTTTAATCAGAAAAAATACACGATTAGCATAAATGGCACAAAATATACCGTGGATATTGCGAATAGTCTTGATCTCTTAATCAAAGAAATGGGTTTCTCAATAGGTAACGCAAAGGCGGTAAGTAGTATTAAAGCACCGATGCCCGGTCTTATATTGGATATAAACGTTGACATAGGTGATGCCGTTAAAGAAGGCGATACTTTATTGGTGTTAGAAGCGATGAAAATGGAAAACAGTATTGCGACGCCTCGTGATGGTATTATCAAATCAATCGCCGTTCAAAGAACAGATGCAGTAGAAAAAAATCAGTTGTTAGTAGAATTTGAGTAGTATGAAAAAAATATTAGTTGCAAATAGAGGAGAAATTGCCATTCGCGTCATGCGCACGGCGAAAAAAATGGGTATCAAAACGGTGGCTGTATATTCCACTGCTGATAGAAATGCTCCTCATGTAAAATATGCCGATGAAGCAGTGTTAATTGGCGAAGCCCCATCAAGCGAATCGTACTTGCGCGGAGATAAAATTATAGAGGTTGCTCAGCGTTTGGGTGTTGATGCAATACATCCTGGATATGGCTTTCTGAGTGAAAATGCTGATTTTGCAGAAAAAGTAGAAGAAAACAACATCATATTTATTGGCCCAAGATCAAAAGCAATCAGAGTTATGGGAAGTAAACTAGCAGCAAAAGAAGCTGTGAAGGCCTATAATATACCAATGGTTCCCGGTATTGATCAGGCGATTACCGATGTGAGCAAGGCGAAGGAAATTGCAAAAAAAATAGGCTTTCCTATTTTAATAAAAGCATCTGCTGGTGGTGGTGGAAAAGGAATGCGCGTAGTAAATGTTGAAGCCGATTTAGAATCGCAAATGAACAGAGCAATTAGTGAAGCAACTTCAGCTTTTGGCGATGGCTCCGTTTTTATTGAAAAATATGTGGCTTCTCCAAGGCATATAGAAATTCAAGTAATGGCAGATACTTACGGAAACGTTGTGCATCTATTCGAAAGAGAGTGCAGTGTGCAACGCCGTCATCAAAAAGTAGTAGAAGAGGCACCATCGGCAGTATTAACGCCAGAATTGAGAGCTCAAATGGGTGAAGCTGCAGTAAAAGTGGCGAAGGCTTGCGATTATGTAGGAGCAGGAACAGTAGAGTTTTTATTAGACGATGCCCTTAATTTCTATTTTCTAGAAATGAATACCAGATTGCAAGTTGAACATCCAGTGACCGAATTAATTAGTCAAACAGACTTAGTAGAATTGCAGATTCGTGTGGCTCGTGGTGAGAAACTACCAATGCGACAAGAAGAATTAAAAATAACAGGTCATGCATTAGAATTAAGAGTGTATGCTGAAGATTCACTAAATGATTTCTTGCCGAGTGTTGGTACTTTAGAAGTTTATAAATTACCCGTTGGAAAAAATATTCGTGTCGATAATGGTTTTGAAGAAGGAATGGAAATTCCTATTTATTATGATCCTATGTTATCCAAGTTGATTACCTACGGACAAACGAGGGCTGAAGCAATCGAATTAATGTTGAAAGCAATTAGCGAATATAAAATTGAAGGGATACAAACAACACTGCCTTTTGGAAAATTTGTTTGTGAACACGAAGCGTTTCGATCTGGCAGCTTCGATACACATTTTGTGCAACAATATTACTCGCCAGAAGCGTTGCTAGAGCAACAACAAGAAGAGGCAAAAATAGCTGCATTAGTTGCCTTGAAGCAATATATTGAAGATCAACAATTGTTACGATTACCAAAATAGACTGTAATGGATTCCAAAATAGAAGACTTAAACGAAAAATTAGCAAAAGCGTATCTCGGTGGTGGTCAGACCAGGATTGATAGGCAACACGAAAAGAAGAAATTAACAGCGCGTGAGCGCGTACACTATTTGTTGGATGAAGGGTCTTTTGAAGAAATTGGTGCTTTGGTGACCCATAGAACCAAAGATTTTGGGATGGAAAAACAACAATTTTATGGCGACGGAGTAGTGACTGGATATGGCACTGTAAATGATCGATTGATTTATGTTTTTGCACAAGATTTTACAGTTTTTGGAGGTTCCTTATCGGAAACACATGCTGAGAAAATATGTAAGATAATGGATCTAGCTGTCAGTGTTGGCGCCCCTATTATTGGTCTTAATGATTCCGGTGGAGCTCGTATTCAAGAAGGAGTTCGTTCATTAGGTGGCTATGCCGATATTTTTTATCGAAACGTACAGGCTTCAGGAGTGATTCCGCAGATATCTGCCATTATGGGGCCTTGTGCCGGAGGAGCAGTCTATTCTCCAGCAATGACAGATTTTACCCTGATGGTAGAAGATACGAGTTATATGTTTGTTACTGGACCTAATGTGGTAAAAACGGTAACGAATGAAACGGTGACATCTGAAGAATTAGGTGGGGCGAGTACACATTCTACAAAATCAGGAGTGGCACATAAAACTTCGGCAAATGATATTGAATGCTTAGAAGATGTGAAGAGATTATTGAGTTATTTGCCTCAAAACAATAAAGAAGTGGCAGCACTCTTGTCCATAGAAATAAAAGACGAGGTTAGAGACGGTTTATCTACGATTATTCCAGAAAATGCCAACAAACCTTATGATATGCATGATGTCATCAAAGGAATTATCGATGAAGACTCTTTTTATGAAATTCATAAAGACTATGCTGAGAATATTTTGGTAGGTTTTGCGCGTTTGGGTGGTAGAAGTATAGGTGTTGTAGCCAATCAACCCTTATTTCTGGCAGGTGTACTAGATGTAAATAGTTCCAAAAAAGCAGCGCGTTTTGTTCGTTTTTGTGATGCTTTTAATATTCCATTATTGGTGTTGGAAGATGTGCCCGGGTTTTTGCCAGGTACCGATCAAGAATGGGATGGTATCATCGTACATGGCGCGAAATTGCTGTACGCTTTCAGTGAAGCTACAGTTCCCAGAGTTACAGTAATTACACGAAAAGCTTATGGCGGCGCCTATGATGTCATGAATTCTAAGCATATTGGTGCCGATATGAATTTTGCTTGGCCGAGTGCTGAAATTGCCGTAATGGGAGCAAAGGGAGCGGCCGAAATTATCTTTAAGAGAGAAATACAAGGAGCAGATGACCCAGAAGCAAAATGGAAAGAGAAAGAAGCCGAGTATGCCGAGTTATTTGCCAACCCTTATAGTGCAGCAGAACGTGGATTTATTGATGAGGTTATTCTTCCAAAAAATACGCGACGTAAACTGATAAAAGCTTTCTCCATGTTGGAGAATAAAAAAGTAGAACGCCCAAAGCGCAAACACGGTAATATCCCTTTATAATCTTTTATTTTTTAAAATGTAATTTCATGCCTTCGTGCGAACCGACGAAGCCCAATTTTTCATAGAATTTCAGTGCTTCGGGACGTTTCTTGTCGGTTGTCAGTTGTATCAAATGAGCATTCCTATCTTTTGCTCTTTCTATGGCCCATTTAAATAGAGTTTCACCCAAGCCTTCACCTCTTTTATCTTTGCGGATTCTTACGGCTTCAATTTGCGCGCGAATACCTCCTTGATAGGTTAAATATTGTATGAAGCTTAATTGTAAAGTGCCTATAATCGAGCCGTCAGAATCTTGTATAACAATGAGCTCCTGATTAGGATCCGTGTCAATTTTATGAAAGGCATCATAGTAAACAGAAGGCAAAGGATCTTGAAAGTTTTCACGTGTTTGACCCAAAGCGTCGTCGGCAATCATTTCGACTAGCTTCGGAATGTCTTCTTTTATTGCTTTTCTAAATTTCATTTTTAAATAGAAATTTAATCAATTTTTTTAAAATTGAATTCATAAACTACTAAGCTATCATTTTCATATCCTTTGATAGTTCTTTTGTAGTGCGTAGTATCTATAAATTCATAAGTAACATGATAAGGATTCTTGTAATCCGTATTTTGGAAAATAATTTTCTTGTCACTAACATTTATTGCCTTAAATATTTTCGGATTAGCGTTTTTAATAACACTAAATAGAATAATGTCACTATCAACTTTTTCTATTCGGGTACTTGCGCTATAACTTGTGTCATTTTTTTCAATGTAATACCCTCTTTGCTGCATCCAACCATTGGCACCCAGATGCCATGCTTCATGTAACTCTCCATCGAATGCGGTTGCCTTCCACGAACCATTTAATTTGACCTTTAGGTTTAATTGATCTTCAACTTTATTTCTATCGTTACACGACAGAAATGAGAAAACGATGACAAGTATTAGAATTGATTTCATTTTATTTAGGAAACAAACTTTTATCTAAGCCAGGCACCAAGCGCAAGGCATTTTTATAATATACTTTTTTTAAAACATCATCATCTAAATCTAAACCATACATGGGCCAATACGCATGGTATTTTTTGTGATATGGAAAATACTCATCATTACTTTCTAAGACTCTAAAATAGGTAGGAAACTCTTCAGGCTTCCAACTATCTTTACCAAATAAGATACGATCTTGATATTTTGTGAAAAATGCTTTTGCAAATCGTGGTTGACGTCCTAATTCGGCAATAATAGCACCGATCTCAACCGACATGTTTGGCATTTCATCCATGAGTTCACCTAGCTTGCCTAAATTATTAGCAAACCAACCCATATGTGCGTTGATGAATTGTGTTTTAGGATGCTTTTTAAACATATTATGTTCTTCTTTTATAATCTGCTCCCAAGGAACAGGATTCGTAGCATCACGTTTTCTACGTGGATGTGTTTTTAATTCTAACCAGCGCTCATTATCTCCATCAAAAGGATCCCAAAAAGATTTAGGGTCAGCGGCATGAATCAAAACGGGTATACCTAGTTCTCCACATTTCGCCCAAACAGGGTCCAATCGAGGATCATCTATGGCTATCCGTTTACCGTCAGTATCTGTATTTCTCAACCCTAAGCTTTTGTACACTTTAAGGCCGCGAGCACCGTTTTTTACATCTTGTTCTAGTTGTGTAGCAGCTTTTTTTGCCCAATCTTTTTCTCCGACACCTTGAAAATTTACATTTGCAAATACCACAAAGCGGTTAGGGTAATGATCTGCTATATTCTTTACAGATTGTTGTAATTTTTCACTAGATCGTCCGCTAAGATTCACCATGATACCCATATTAAGGGTATCCATTGCCGCTATAACTGGAGTGAGGTCTTGTGTTGGCATTCTATATTGATGCCCATGTATATCTATAAAGGGAAATTTTGCTTTTTTAATAATTTTTCCGGGTACAACTAAGGTCGATTTAGGGTTGTATTCTTCGAAGGTTAAATCCTGTGCTGAGGTGGATAAGACGAAAAATAATGTGAGTAATGTGAGTGAAGTATTCTTGAAATTCATATAGTGTTTTTAGGAGGTTTAAAGATAACATTATGATTGAAGCTGCACTATTTTTTAGGAAATGTTTAACATGCTAAAAATAGATTTAGTTTTGATGGTATTATGATTTGACTTTGGTTATCAATCAATAGAATTGAAGTACATTTGCCGAATGCAAGAAAAACATACGAAACCAGAGTTTGAATTTATAGCCTTAATGGCAGCGTTGATGTCGTGTGTTGCTCTCTCAATAGATGCTTTATTGCCGGCATTACCAGAAATAGGTTCTTATCTACAAGTTGTAAATACAAATGATAATCAGCTGTTGATTACAATGATCTTTTTAGGTCTCGGTTTTGGGCAATTGATTTTCGGTCCTTTGTCGGATAGTTTCGGAAGGAAACCGGTCGTGTATGCTGGTTTTATATTGTTTATTGTTGCAAGCATAATTTGTGTTACTACTAAGAATTTTGAAATGATGATTTTTGGTCGCGTCTTGCAAGGTATTGGTTTGTCTTCTCCGAGAACAATGGCTATTACTATTATAAGAGATCGATATAGTGGTGATTATATGGCGAAAATAATCTCAATAGTAGTGATGGTATTTATTTTGGTGCCTGTTATTGCGCCAGCCTTGGGTCAATTTCTATTGAATTTTTATCATTGGAAAGCTATTTTTTACTTGAACCTCATTTTGGGAGTAGTGGTTATGATGTGGTTCTGGAAACGACAACCAGAAACCCTGAAGAATGAAAACAGAATACCATTTACTTGGAGTTTATTCGCAAATGGTACCAAAGAGTTTTTAAAATATAAACATGCCGTAGCATACACTATAGTTTCTGGTTTTATCACGGGCTCTTTTATGGTTTATTTAAGTACCTCACAACAAATATTCGAACAACAATATGATATGGCCGAACTCTTTCCATATATCTTCGCGAGTTTAGCGATTTCGGTAGGCTTGGCTACTTTTATGAATAGCCAATTGGTCGTAAAGTATGGGATGTTTAAAATCGCTTATACCGCAATGATTGCATTTGTTGTTATTTCAATTTTATATGTTGTGTTGTTCTGGTCTGGTAGAAATCCGAGTGTCTATGTGTTGATTGGATTCTGTTCGATACAGTTTTTTTCGATCGGTTTTCTGTTCGGAAATCTTCGTGCCTTGGCGATGCAGCCTTTAGGACATATCGCAGGTATTGGTGCAGCGATTAATGGATTTGTTTCAACAGTCATGGCAGTACCCATAGCCAATTATATAGGTAGTTTTGTGTATGAATCTGTGCTTCCTTTGTTTATTGGATTTTCTGTTTTTGGTGGGTTTTCATTGCTCATTTTTCTTGTACTAAAAAAGAAAATGAAGGTGGTAAAAGCATAACAGATTATTTATTTTTAAGTTGATTGACGGTCGGATTTATGAAATGAGTACTGATTTTTGAAAAAGTAATTTCGTTGAAGGTATTAATTGTTAGATCGGCAAAATTGTAATTTTGATTTACGGAATGTTCACTTTTATAACCCACACAAAAAATACCGGCACTTTTTGCCGCTTTCATGCCATTGGTAGAATCTTCAATTACGAGGCATTCTGATTTCTCAAAACCAGATGCTTCTGCGGCTTTTATAAATATTTCAGGATGCGGTTTTGAGGCTTTTAGATCAGCACCACTTAGCTTAGCTACAAAATATTGGTTCAAATCAAACCGTTCAAAAATCCGGTTGATGTTTGGCATCGATGCCGAAGAAGCAAGTACTAGGGTAAGTCCGTTTTCGAAATAGTTCTGTATTAAATCTAATACACCATCAATAAGTTGTAAACTTTGATCATTTTCAAAAAGGTATTTGAAATGCGCGCGTTTAGATCGAACAAGTTCTTTAGGAGCTTCCGAAAGTTTGAATGTAGCACATAATTGTTCACATATGTTTAACGTAGCTTGCCCAGTAAATGAAGTAAATAGCTCTTCCGAGACATCGATATTCATGTCCTCGAACATCTGATAATAGGCCTTGCGGTGTAACGGTTCGGTGTCTACGATAACACCATCCATATCGAATAAAATAGCTTTTAGCATGTAGATTGAAATAAAAACAAAACTAAGTTAATTCGCAATAAATAACAGCTATTATTTGTTCATATTTCCTGTTAAAAATTGCCATGATCAACATCTTTTATAAAATCGATGAGCCCTTCAAAAAACACTTTTTGATCATCAAATTGAGATAGATGACTACCATTAGGGCAAAATAAGTAACGACCATTTTTGACTTCGGTTGAGACCCATTTCATGTGTTCGGGGTCCATGGTATCATATTTTGCTCCAATAGTAAGGGTAGGTATGGTAATTTTGTGCAATTCCTTTTTCACATCCCAGTTTTTGAGAGTTGCATCACCTTTAATTCCAAATTCACTGGGACCTTGCATTGTTACATAAACATCTGGATTTAAGTGCTTAAATGACCTATTGATAGGTTCTGGCCATTCATCAACGGGCATTCTAATAACATGTTCAACATAATAATTATTGACAATAAGATCTAAATATCTAGGATTGCTATAGTCTTCTTTGTTTTCATAACTCATGATTTCTTCTAACACTTTTGGATCCATTTTGGGAGCCAACACTTCGTCAGAATACTTTTGATATTCAGGGATAGAAGCAACCATATTAGAAATAATCAAACCTTTTAAGTTTTCTTGATATTTTAAGGCGTACTGCATTCCGAGTATACCTCCCCAAGATTGTCCGTACAAGTAAAAATTATCCTTGTTTAAGCCCAAAGCTATTCGTACCTGTTCTACTTCTTCGACAAAACGATCAAGATCCCATAATGATAAATCTTTTGGTTGATCACTATAATAAGATCCTAGTTGGTCGTAATAGTAATATTCAATACCTTCTTGTGGGAAATAACCATCAAAACATTCATAAATTTCATGTGTCATTCCTGGTCCACCATGTAATAACAACACTTTCATTGTTGGGTTATTTCCAACACGTTTTGTCCAGACTTTAAATTCGCCTTTAGGAGTGGTGATCGGAATCATTTTTATACCGCCCATAAATTGATCATCCTTACCAGTATTATCTAAATAATCTATTGCAGGATTTTCTGAAATTTCAGGAGGAGTTGTTTTTGAGGAACAGCTATAAAATAGTGTACCAACGATAGTAAGTAGTAAAAGTGTTTTTTTCATAATCTATAGTACATTATCCATGATTTCCTGAACAACATCAGGGTTTAGTAGGGTAGAAGTATCTCCTAAATTTTCAGTCTCGTTCGAAGCTATTTTACGTAAAATACGGCGCATAATTTTTCCGCTACGAGTTTTGGGTAAGCCGCTGGTAAACTGAATCTTATCTAATTTAGCGATGGGGCCAATATGCTCCGTAATAATTTGATTTATTTCCTTACGAACGTTGATTGGGTCACGTGATTCGCCCGTTTCTTTTAATATAACATAACCGTATAACGC
>Ga0316204_10004277_pt1 | contig 25986 bp, 18 predicted proteins | sample 6monrhotite_MG_2_FD_205661 | JGI IMG/M metagenome (GOLD analysis project Ga0316204, IMG submission 205661) | Microbial mat bacterial communities from mineral coupon in-situ incubated in ocean water Damariscotta River, Maine, United States -... | ecosystem: Environmental > Aquatic > Marine >...
CTTTGAATGACTGTTGCGCTTAAAACCTTCGATCAACAGCAGGTCCACCGGGGTCATGCGTTCGACCAGTTCTTCCATGGAAGGTTCAGGCTCTTCGCGCAGCTCATGCAGCAATGCCCAGCGGGTCCCGGACGCGACCATGACTTCTTCCGCGCCCGCTTCGCGGTGACGGTGAGAATCTTTGCCTGGCTTGTCAGTTTCAAAGTTGTGGTGCGTATGCTTCATGGTCGAGACCCTGAAACCACGACTTTTGAGTTCCGGCAACAGCTTGATGAGCAACTCAGTCTTGCCGCTACCACTCCACCCAACAATACCGAAAATTTTCATGACCAACGGCCCTTACCCTTAAAGAACAATCTTAATCGTCAAGATATTCAGCCAACAGCTCGGTGATGCTCAGCACCGGCATGACCATGTCATACTCGTCGATGGCTTCTTCCAACACATTGCGGCAGTTGCCGCATGCTGTGACCATAGCGTCGGGTTTGACGGCATCGAGCTGACGTTTCTTGCTGCCGAATGCCGTGATGCGCAGTTCTTCCGCGCGGGCGTTTGAACTCACCCCGCCACCACCGCCACAGCAGATGTTGGCTTCCTTGTTCGGGGTCATTTCGACGAAGTTATCGGCGATCTGGCCCAGGATGTTGCGCGGCTCATCAACGATACCGCCACGCCGTACGATCTGACAGGGGTCGTGGAAGGTCAGACGCCGTGTATCCTTGCCCTTGGTGGTGATTTTACCGCTGGCGCGCAATTGCTCCAGCAATTCCAGAATATGGATGACTTCGAATTTGTAGGTGCGCCCCACAAGGTTCGGGCCTTCCCAGTTCAATGCCGAATATGCATGACCACATTCCGGGCTGACGACGTATTTCACGCCCAATTCTTCGGCAGCATCAACGACGCGCGACACCAAGGTTTTAGCGATCGCCTTATCGCCCATCTGGATACCGACGTTGGTGGCTTCATAGGCTTTCGTGGACATGGTCCAGGTAATGCCTGCTTTTTTGAAGATCTTTGCCAAGGCGCCGATGACTTCATAAAAGTTGAGGACTTCCATGGCCGACAAAATGACCATGTAATCGACACCGGGCTTGTCCAGTTCGATCGGAATGCCCGTTTCTGCGGCCTGCTCGGCGACGATTTTTTGGAAGGTTGCAGGCTTGATACCAAGCGGGCTACCCGTTTCCAACGCACGACCGGCAGCCCCAACCAAGCCTTCGGGGACATGCTCTGCGGCAACCATGCCTTCGCGTGTTTTACGCACCAGACCGGCGATGTCGATGCCCATCGGGCAGACGATGGTGCAGCGGCCACACAGCGTGCAGCTGTCATAAATCAGTTCCGACCACTCATTAAGGTCGTCTTCCGTCAATTCTTTCGGCACCAAACCGATCAGCTTTTTAAGCCCAGCCAACGGATCTTTGTGACGCTTATAAACGCGCCGCATCAGATCCAGCTTATAGACCGGGGCATAGCGTACGTCGCCCGTATTTTCATAAAAATGACAGGCTTCGGCACACTGACCGCAATGCACGCACGCATCAAGATAACTGGCGGCAGAGGCATCGATGTTCGAGACCATGGTCTCGATAGCGGCTGATACACTCATGGCACAATCCCCCTACGTCCAAAGAAGGCCCCGGTGTAACCGCGACTGAAAGCAAAAGTGAAGGCGTGCATCAAGCGACTGAATGGGAAATAGATCAGCCACAGATCGACCAAGAGCATGTGCGTCGCGCGCAACGCATCGACACTTTCCTGCAAAGCCATGCAGCCGGTCAGCATCACCAAAAACGTTAGCCATGAGCCGATGTGATCGTCACGGTCTGAAATCTTGATCATCACCGGATCCGAGATGCGGCGCACCCACAACAAGATCAAACCCGCAAATGCAAATTGCGCCGCCAGGATAAAGCCCCAATACGGTAACTTCAGCCAGTCGATGGTGATGATATTGGTCTGAATGAACGCCACATGCGGCGCGGCGAACAGAACCAAGATGAAAAGCCCGATATGGAAGATGTACCCCGCCACAAGATGGTAAATGGTGCGAAAGGTAAATCCGCCGTGTGGGATGAAATGAAGGAACTGAGCCTTCAGCGCCCCACCCGTAGCCGAAGCCCGCGGGATCGACAGATCTTTTTTACGTCCCAGGCGCAAGATGCCCACGACTTTCCACAACGCGCCGATCACAAATACGGCTGCGGAGAAGTACCAAAGCGGTCCCTCTACAAACTCCAGAAAGCTCACGGTTCAATCTCCTTCATGCAATCGCCCCAACCGGGCGCCCCATCCGGGGCTACATCCCCAATGGGGAAGGCATTATTTGGACTCGTTGTTCTTTGCGGCGAGGACGGCACTGGGCGCATCCGCAACAGCATGATCTTTTTTAATTTCTTCTTCGGCCCACCAGCGGTGATGTTCCAGGCCCCAGGTTTCATCGACGTAACCAAGGGTCATGCTGTCCAGTGCATCCTCAACGCCCCAAATACCCAGATAGATGTGGCCTAACGACGCAGCAATCAAAGCAATGGCACAGATGGCATGAATGATCTGGGACAACTGCATCCCCTTCACATCATCCAACAGCGTGGGGAAGATCATAAACACGCCCGATACGCAAACCGCAGTACCGGCAAAAGCAAGCAACCAATACCAGGATTTTTCGCCCAGGTTGTACTTCCACGACGGCGGATGATGGCTGGAGAAAAACCCACCCTTCAAAGCCCAGGTGAAGTCACCCTTTTGATAGAAGTTGTCCTTGAAATACATCACCAACATGATTGCCAAGGCGACGATGAAAATTGGTCCAAAGAGGTTGTGCGCCTGCAAACTTGCGTTTGCGAGCGCCCCCAGCACGTCTGCACCAAACACCGGCTTGATCAAGTACCGACCAAATAAGAGCACCAGGCCAGTCAGTCCCAGAATGATAAACAGGCTCGCGACGAACCAATGAACCCAACGTTCCGGTTGACTGAAACGGGGAATAACCCGGCCTGTGCGTTCGCCATGCAGCTTGAATTTACCGTAAACCACGGCAAAGCCCAGAACCCCAAGCAACGAGATACCAACTAATACACCACCAACCAGCGGCAATGGCCCCATGCGCACGGCGCGCCAGGTTTCACCGGTGCGATTGATCATGATGGCGGATTTCTGGTCGGGGATGGTGACCTTGCCAGCCTCACCGTGAGAAATACCGCGCCAGAACTCGCTGATACTTGACGAGCCCTTGGAGGCACCGGGCACGGAACCGGCAGTCTGCTCTTGCGATGCTGCAACAGCTGCACCGATGCTTGCGTCAATGGCGCCCGTCAGGCCAAAGGCCAAGCCCCAGACCATCAAGGTCGTGAATGCAATTGAATGAATAAGACGTGTCAGCCCACTTGACGTCATGAATCAAATTCCCGTTAGCGACTGTATGTTGCGAAAAACGTCGTCCGAAGGTGTGCGCCTGCTTTCACGGTGAAAACAGGCGCACACATCGGATTTATTCGCCCTTCTGACTATAGGCTGTACCCCAGCCCCATGCGCCAGAACCAAAGCCGCGTGCGACCACGCGCTGGCGGTAGATGTCGGAAACCTTGTCTCCGTCACCGGCCAACAATGCCTTGGTGGAACACATCTCTGCGCACAGCGGCAGTTTGCCTTCGGAAAGGCGGTTGCCACCGTACTTCTGGAATTCGGCAGCTGAACCATCGTCTTCCGGACCACCGTTACAGAAGGTGCACTTGTCCATTTTCCCGCGCGAACCGAAAGCCCCGTCTTTGGGGAACTGCGGGGCGCCGAACGGGCAAGCGAAGAAGCAGTAGCCACAGCCAATGCACAAATCCTTGGAGTGCAGAACCACACCGTCTTCGGTGGAGTAGATGCAATCCACCGGACAAACCGCGATACACGGTGCGTCCGAGCAATGCATGCAAGCCACGGATACCGAACGCTCGCCCGGCAGGCCGTCATTGATGGTGACCACCCGGCGACGATTCACGCCCCAGGGAACTTCGTTTTCGTTCTTACAAGCCGTAACGCAACCATTGCATTCAATGCAGCGTTCGGAATCGAGAAGAAATTTCATACGTGCCATTTTATTTCTCCCTTACCTTACGCTGCTTCAATGCGACAGAGCGTCGCTTTGGTTTCTTGCATGTGCGTCACGGCGTCATAACCGTAGGTTCCGCACATATTGGCCGCTTCGCCCAGCACCACGGGGGAAGCCCCTTTCGGGTACTTGCCACGAAGATCCTGACCCTGCCACCAACCACCGAAGTGGAACGGCATGAAGACAACACCCGACGCAACACGCTCGGTCACCATGGCTTTCACCAAGACCTTGCCGCCTTCGGGGCTGTGGACCCACATCTCGGCGCCATCGCGGATGCCCGCATCGTTGGCGTCTTTGACGTTGACCTCACAGAACATGTCTTGCTGAAGTTCCGCAAGCCACTTGTTGGAGCGACTTTCGTCACCGCCACCTTCGTATTCCACCAAACGACCGGTGGTGAGAATGGTCGGGAACTCCTTGGAGTGGTCGACTTTTTGGATCGATTCATACAACGTCGGCAGACGATATTTCTTCGTATCCTTATAGGTCTCATACTTGGGCAGAAGATCGCGACGCGCGGTGTACAACGGTTCACGGTGAAGCGGGATCGGATCGGGGAAGGTCCACACCACGGTGCGGGCCTTGGCGTTACCGAACGGCGCACAACCGTGTTTGATCGCAACACGCTGGATACCGCCAGAAAGGTCAGTCTTCCAGTTGGTCTTATCGCCTGCGACTTTTTTGATACTGGCGCGTTCTTCGGCCGTGAGATCCTTGTCCCAGCCGAGCTTTTTAAGCATCGCCATGGTGAACTCAGGATAACCGTCCTTCAGTTCGGACCCCTTGGAGAAGGAGCCTTCGGCCAGCAGGTTTTCACCATCGTGTTCAACGCCGTACCGGGCGCGGAACGTCAGGCCACCATCAGCCACCGACATGGACGGATCGTACAGGATCGGCGTACCGGGGTGCGCCATCTTGTCGTCGCCCCAACACGGCCACGGCAGACCGTAGTACTCACCATCGCATTCGCCGCCTTTGGCTTTCAACGAGGTCTTGTCAAAGGTGTGCTTGTTCGCCAGTTGCTTCTTCATACGTTCCGGCGATTGACCCGTGTAACCGATGGTCCACATGCCTTTGTTGAATTCGCGGGTTACATCTTCGACGATAGGCTCTTCACCCTTAAAGCCGATGTTCTTAAAGAACTGATCCGCAAAACCTAGCTTCTTGGCAAACTTGGCCATGATGGTGTGATCCGGCAGGGACTCATACATCGGGTCCACAACTTTTTCACGCCACTGCAGCGAACGGTTCGATGCGGTGACCGAGCCATAGGTTTCAAACTGCGTACAAGCCGGCAACACGTAGACGCCATCGGTACGATCAGGAATGACGGATGCAAACGTCGGCACTGGATCGATCACGACCATGGTATCGAGTTTCTCCATCGCCTTTTTCATTTCCGGCAAACGGGTCTGTGAGTTCACTGCGTGACCCCACAGAACCATAACGCGCAAATTGTCGGGCTGATCGATGTTGTCTTTGTTTTCCAACACACCGTCGATCCAGCGTGATACGGGAATACCCGCGGACTGCATCAGCTTTTCAGATGCGAAGCGGCTGGACATCCACTTGTAATCAACGTCCCAAACACGCGACCAATGCTTCCACGCGCCAGCCGAAAGGCCGTAGTAGCCCGGCAGCGAGTGCGACAGGATGCACATGTCGGTTGCGCCCTGCACGTTGTCGTGGCCGCGGAAAATGTTGGTGCCGCCACCGGCTTTGCCCATGTTGCCAAGGGCAAGCTGCAAAATGCAGTAAGCGCGGGTGTTGTTATTACCGTTGTGATGCTGGGTACCGCCCATGCACCAAATCACGGTGCCGGGACGATTTTTAGCCATCAAGCGCGCGACACGTTTGACCTGCTCTGCCGGAACACCCGTGACCAGTTCGGTCTCTTCCGGGGTCCACTTGGCGATTTCCTCGCGCACACGATCCAGGCCCCAGACACGTTGTTCAATGAACTGCTTGTCTTCCCAGCCGTTGTCGAAGATGTGCCACAAGATGCCCCAGGTCAGCGCCACGTCGGTGCCGGGGCGCAAACGAACGTATTCGTCAGCATGCGCCGCCGTGCGGGTGAAACGTGGGTCGCACACGATCACGGAAGCATTGTTTTCTTCCTTGGCCTTAAGGATGTGCTGCATCGCCACCGGGTGTGCTTCTGCCGGGTTGGACCCGATCATGAAGATCGATTTGGCATTGTGGATGTCGTTGAACGAGTTCGTCATCGCGCCGTAGCCCCAGGTGTTTGCAACACCGGCAACCGTGGTCGAGTGACAGATACGCGCCTGGTGATCACCGTTATTGGACCCCCAGAAGGCGTAGAATTTACGGAACATATAGGCTTGTTCGTTGGAGAACTTCGCCGAGCCCAACCAATAAACCGAATCAGGTCCGGACTGCTCACGCACGTCCAGCATCTTGTCGCCGATTTCGTCGATCGCGGTTTCCCAGGAAATACGCTTCCACTTTCCGCCTTCAAGCTTCATCGGGTAGCGCAGGCGGCGTTCGTTGTGCGCATGTTCGCGCACAGACGCGCCCTTGGCGCAATGTCCGCCGAGATTGAAGGGGCTGTCGAAGTCAGGTTCCTGACGGGTCCAGACGCCGTTCTTGACCTCGGCCTTGATGCCGCAGCCAACTGAACAGTGCGTACAAACCGAAGACTTGATTTCGCCTTTACCTGCCACCGGTTCTGCGGCCTGGGCTTTTTTAACCCCACCCAGTGGCAAAGCACCGGCCAGCGCGACACCGCCTGCGGCAAGCCCGGATGTTTTCAAGAAAGCACGGCGATCAACAGCGCCGCCCATGCTTTTGGATAATGTCTGTTTCAACCGCGGGGCCGCGGCGGAACGGGTATTTTTCTTGGTCAGCATGACTGCCTCTCCCCTTAAAACTTGGCCGCTTCGTAATAGGACTTAACGTGATCGGTTTCTTTGTAACCGGACGTCGCCTTTTCCACCGGGGCCGTACTGGCCTCCGCTTCGCTGTCGGACAGGACGCTCAGCGCCGTAGCGACACCTGCAACACCAGCCCCCTTCAAAAAACCACGCCGTGATTGAACGGCCTTATCTTTGAGTTGCTCGCTCATTGTTATCTTCCTTTCGAAACGACTTCGATGTTCCCATCGCTCCACGTCAGCCTTACGCAGCCAGCGTGAAAGCCTTGTCCTCAATTTCCATCAGCAACTGGCCGATGGCTCCGACGGGGCGATAGAACATTGCGTTTTCGGCCCCTTCTAAATCTGCAAAAAAGCGCCCGGCCCATGAGCCGATGTGCTTGTCGAAAAATTCCTTTTGCCCCGCAACGTCCATGGCCTGACCGTGCGCATCGGTGATCAGGTCATGCATGGTGTTGAACAAAAAAGCGATACTGTCTTCTGGTTCGCTAACCCCCTCAGCGCGGGTAAGCCCCAAACGCCCGAGGTCATCGCGCAGTGCCAGCAGCGGCTTGTCATAAACAAAGCCAGTCAAATAGAAACTTGCATACGGGTGGAGTTCGCCCCCGGCGCCATGGCCGTAGAACAAGCGCGTAAATTCGTCGCTAACGTCGTCATGAGGCACTTCGCGCGCCGAACGCGCAAGGCTCGACACGGCCTGACCAAAAGGGGTTTCATCCCCTTCCATAGCCTTGACGGCATCAAGTAACTCCGCCGACGGCGGCGCCACCAACAAAGCCGACACCAAGCCGTAGACTTGTGCACGCAACGCGTCTTCTTCTGCTATAGCGGAGAGGCCTGTCACACCCATAAATCCTGTAAAACGCTCAAGGAAGAATTGCCGTCTTCCATTTCCGACTTCACCTGAGTGCGCCCCACAACGCCGCTGACGACGTTCATGATGCACACGCAAAGCACCCCTGACCTTCGGCCAAAAGCCCTTCCCGACATCGCAGCAAGTAACTTTTGAAAAGATTATCCCAAGCCGAAAGCCAATGCCAAATCCCGACAATCGACGCCAACTTACCTTTTATTAGAACGCCTTCAGGGTGGTTTTGTCAACGTTAGCCAGCGCGCAACATTTGGTGTTTAAGCATTTGAAATGAAAACACTACATTAGATAATTACAATATTACACGCGTCCTGCGGGTTCCCGGCCACATCAGCCGTTCAGACCGGCTTGGGCAATTCCGCATCGTGGAATTCGACAGCTTCGTTTTCCACCTCGTCGGGATTATCTGCTGCAATCGCCGACACGTCTTCCGACGCATCATCCGATGCTTCCGCAGCCATGGGTTCGGATTTCACCTCAACACCCTCACCGTCACCGTCACCGTCGTCAGCAGCCCGTGCTTCCTCGATTTCTTCGTCGGTCAGGTAGCCCTTACCGATTCGGTACGCGGTCTTCACCACCTCGGAAACCGTGCCGACCATGGAGAAGTCCTCATCGTAATCGTTTAAGCCATCGACATTGGCCAACACCGGGTCCGAGCGCCACAATTTGCGCAAAGCCAATTTGGTCACGTCCGCAGGTACGTTATCACCGAGAAACGCCGTGTAATCGGAATCTGCATCCAAGGTTTCCACATTGGGCAGATCGGGTGGCGGCTGGTCTGAAACGCCTGATGCCTCGGCGCTGGGATTTACACTGGGGTCGCCACTGGGGTCGCCATCGGGGTCGCCATCGGGGTCAGAAGACACCAGCTGTTCTGTGACAGGGCCGTCTGACGTCTTCGCACCATCTCCATCGCCCCCATCACGGGCCTCAAGTTTGCGTGCCGACCAGCGTTGCAAAAAGTTTTCATCGTCGAGCTTGTCTGCCACGTTTTTTTACCCCATTCGTCCACGAGGACCATGACTGGAACTATGACTGGGACCGCGCCCCGTGGCACTGTCTGCGGCGCGCTTTTGCTTGCGTTTTTTAAAGGGCTGATCGACGTGAAAGGCCTCAACGAACGTTGCCGCCCAAGCGACCAGAAAACCAGGGGCCACCACCCCGTCCACAATCATTTCGCCGCTTTCGGTGTAATCTTCAGCCTCATAGGGACTGAAGGTGGCGAGAAACGGCACCACCTCGGGTTCGTCATCATTTTCACCGGGGCGCAACACGACATAGATCGTTGGCGCAGGTTGAGACAGGTTCACCTTATAAGCTTCGGTTTCACGTTTAAAAAGTTCGACCTCCAAGCTGCCCGCATAGTGGCGGCTCCACCCGGGGCCGCTGTCGAGTTCCTTTCTCGCATCATCGCCAGGGGCATCGGGCAACACGTCGACCGCATGCCATGTGGCGTCGATCCACGGATTGTCACTGTCGCGCCGTTCGACGACAATGCCAACACGGTGACTGTGAGGGATGTCTGGTTTTGGCTCAGAAATGTCGCTCATGCGTCGCCCCCCTTACGCCCTTTATCCTTGGTGGCTGAAGCTGCTTTTTCCGCCTCTGTGGCGTTGAAAACGATGCGGTCTTCACCGGATAGGGCTACGAAACGCTCTCCACGGGCGCGGCCAATCAGGATCAGCCCCGCCTTGCGCGCCAAGTCGACGCCCCAAGCCGTGAAGCCCGAACGCGAGACCAAAACGGGAATGCCCATCTGCACCGTTTTGATAACCATTTCAGAGGTTAGTCGCCCAGTGGTGTAAAAGATTTTATCCAGCCCCGTAACCTTCTCCAAAAACATCCACCCGGCAATTTTATCGACCGCGTTGTGCCGCCCGACATCTTCCATATAGACCAAGGGACGACCACGATTGCATAGAACACAGCCGTGGATGGCACCCGCTTTCAGGTACAGGCTGGGCGCGGTGTTGATGGCTTTCAGCAATGGATAGAGCGCACCGGTGCTGATCGTTGCATCCCGTGGCAAACTGGCGGTGTCAAACGATTCCATCACGTCGCCGAACACGGTGCCTTGGGCACACCCCGACGTCAGGGTTTTCTTTTTCAGTTTGGCTTCGAAGTTCGTATTTCTGGCTGTGCGCACGACGATGGTGTTGATGTCGTCATCATAATCGATAGACGTAATCTCATCGTCATCGCTGAGCATGTTTTGATTGCGCAGGTATCCGACCGCCAGATAATTCGGATAATCACCAATGGTCATCATGGTGACGATTTCCTGACCGTTGAGAAACAGCGTCAGCGGGCGCTCGACGGAAACCGAGGTCGTCACCGCCTCGCCGTTGTGGTCGATGCCGCTAACTTCCGCGGTCAAACGGTGATCGTCCGGGTCCGGGCCAATCAAAAAATCGTGTTGGTCTTGTGGGGAGGAGGTGTTCACGGCGTGTCCAGTGTGGCTAGCGCAAGTTGCTCTCAGACAGTTCATAGAGGTATGAACCGTCTATGGGCACCCTAATTCGCGAGGGCGCTCCATGGCAAGCGTTTGTCGCGAACCGAACGTATTGGCGACGAACAAGCCTATATCAAATAATGACAGGCCTACCCTTGCTCAATACAATGAGAGCGCACCCGTCCCACGCAGCAGCAAACAGATGAAATGACCCTTCATGAAATCACTGCTTATCATTATCGGCATTGCCTTGAGCCAAATGCTGTGGGCACCCGTGGCGTGGTCGAATGAGGCCGTCAATCTCCTCGATGACGTTGGCGCGCCCATCGGCAAGAATTTCAGTTACCTTCCAGAAGGCCCCGTCCCGATAAGCGTCGATGCCGCACGGACGGCATGGGCGTCCGGCCGTTACCAGTCCACCGACAGGGAAATGTTGAGCTTTGGAATTGGTGCTCAACCGGTATGGCTGGCCTTTGTTGCCAACAACCCAACGGCTCACCCCCTGGACCGAGAAGTGCTGGTCGAGGTTTCGTGGATCGACCGTATCGATTTGTATTTCATTCATCAGGGTGAAATTACAAATCAGGCCCGCGTTGGTGACCGCTTGCCTTACGCGGAGCGCCCGGTCGATGGACGCTACTTCATCATTCCGCATGAATTCAAATCCGGCCAGACGCTGGTGTTGATGCGCATCGAAACCCCTGACCCCATGGTTTTGCCGATCTACGTCACCTCGCCAGAGACCATTCAGCAGCGATCCGTTTTCGAAGCCTATTCTTATGGCTTGCTCTACGGGTCCGTCCTCGCGCTGTTGGCCTATAATTTGATTTTGTTCGCAAGTCTCAGGCAAGCGCGTTACTTCTTTTATTCTCTTTACCTGTTTTGCTTCATCGCCATGAACCTATCGTATACAGGGCATGGATATCGGTGGATTTGGCCCGAAAGTCCAGTGTGGCAACTGTGGTCCAACCCAATCTTGATGATTGTCTACGCGTTCAGCGGCCAAGTATTCGCGACCGTATTTCTTGATAGCCGTCGACATTTCCCCCGCGCCCACCGTTTGATTTACATCATTATGGCGCTGTTTTTTGGCCTGGAAACAACAGCCATCCTTTACGGCAGCCATGAGGCTGCCTTGTTGATCGCTTTTGTTCTCAGTCTGGTTTTCCCCGTGATCATGCTTGCATTGGGCACGGCATCGGTCATACGTGGAATTTCGTTTGCCAAGTATTTTCTCATCGCCACATTGGCGGCAACCATCGGGGCCAGCATAACGGCGGTGACCGTGTGGGGGATCGTGCCTTACTCGGTTTTGGGGTATCGCGCCGTTGAGATCGGCATGGTTATTGACGCCACCCTGCTCGCTTTGGCTCTTGCCGATCAATTTCGCGCCAACCTGGAACAAAAAAACCATGCCGAAGCGATCGCCCGGATCGACCCGTTGACCGAACTCAACAACCGCCGGGGCTTTTCTGAATTGATGGCACCGGCCTGGATCACCGGACTGCGCCACAGCCGCACGATGGCGGTGGTTTTATTTGACCTCGACCATTTCAAAAGCTTCAACGACACGCATGGTCATGCTGAGGGGGACAAAGCCCTGCGCATGGTCGCAACAAACCTCAAAAATGCCGCCCGCAAGGGTGACATCGCCGCACGATGGGGCGGAGAGGAGTTCATGTTGTTTCTTCCCGAGACCACATTCAGCGAGGGCATTTCCGTCGCAGAACGCCTTCGCCTTTCCATTCGCTCGCAACGCTTGAACATTCAGGGCGAAGACGTATTCGTCACAGCTAGCTTCGGTGTGGCGGAACACCATGGTCAGAGCGGTCACATCGATGATCTCATTGCCCTCGCCGATAAAAGACTCTACCTCGCCAAAAAACGCGGCCGCGATCAGGTGTGTGCGGATTGAGGTGTGTGCTTCGGATCATCCGAACAATCAGAGCAGACCAAATAAAACATGGCTGGCGCGTTATAATGAACTCCAAAAACAGAAAAGGCCTAGGTTTCCCTAGGCCTTTTCATGGTGGGCACGACTGGGATTGAACCAGTGACCCCCTCGATATCAATGACAAGCCCCCACCTTATCCACTTGATTTCATTGAGTTATGTGCTCAGGAATTGGCATAAAACGTCACGAAACGGCGGGTGTTTCATGAAAGCCCAGTCGTAATTGGAAGCACTGTTTCTAGACGAGATATCGGCAAAGTTACGATGGCTGCGGGGGTAGGATTTGTTCAAGACCCTACAAGCATATATTCACCTTGCTGAACAAGTTGAGCACCATCTATATCAATGAGCAAATCACCCATGCCGCTGAAGTGCAGAGATAACCCGGTGCATCTAATGATCAGTGCCTTGCCTTAATCCACCTGCGGCGCATTGATCAGTTCCGCGTATTTGAGGATGTCCATAGGCGGATACAAGGCCAGCTTGCGCGCGGTATCCATATTGACGATTAAAGAAGACCTTTTAAGACGCTCGATCTCCAATTGGTCAGGTGCGACATGGTCCACCAAAACGCGCTTGGCTTGAAGAGCGGCAAGCTGCCCGACGTTGTAATACCGATTGGCAATCGCCAGAAGGCCATGTGCCTCGGTCACGAAAACTTCTGTTCCGGAAACCACGGGTAGGTTGTATTGGATGGCCAACTTGGTAAATTCTTCGCGCTTCGAAGACAAAAACGAACTTGACCCGACATACAGAAAATCCACGTCGCGAGATGCGATTTCGGCCACGACCTCAGGCAAAGACGCTGCGAGTGGCTTGCCGTCATCACCAAGAGGTATCTCACCCTCGACCAACTCGAACTCCATCTCCTGCGCCACTTTGCGCATATCCTTGATGCTCAACCTGGCATTCAGTTCGTTGGCGTTATAGATCATGCCGATGCGGCGAAATGGCCGATAAGAGCGGATCGCTTTCATATGAACCGCCACGGGGGCTCGATTGCGCGTTCCGGTGATGTTTTTTCGGCCAGATGATTGGTAACTGCGCACAATTTTTGCGCCGACCGGGTCCGCTACGATCATGAAGACGACTGGAATTTCAGTCAGGTAACGTTCCATGCCGGTGCTGTCGTATGCCCCCAACATGGCACGCGAAACGCTCGTGCCCCAAGTCACGACCAAATCCGGTTTCGTTTCTTTGGCTTCTCGCACAAAGCCTTCAAGCCGGGTTTTGTCGCGTTCGGCATCACGCACCGTGAATTCCACCGGAATTTGATTGTCGCGAAAATAGGCCTGAAAGCCTTTACAAGCGTCTTCACACCCGCGCCACAGCGCCATGTAAACCCGAAACGGCTGAGCGCCTTCCGCCGACGATGCCTGTACCGGCATCAGGGCGGACATCATCATCGCCCCAATCAAAACTACGGTCCGCATCATCATGACACGCTCTCCTTGGGTACGGGGTTTTGTGACCGAAAAAAAACGATCCCAAAAATCAATGCGGAAACGGACACCATAATGCCCAAAATGGTGACGGCCTGTTGGAAACCGTATAAGCTGACGAGCAAGCCCGCAAGGAACGGCCCCACGAAACTACCGACACGTTCCATCGTCCGCAACACGCCCAGAACAGCCGTGCGTCCAAGCCGGGCCATATCCTGCTCGCAGATTTCCATGACAAACGCAATTTGGGGCGCCTTGGTAATAGAGTGCGCAAGCCCCATAACACCGACCATAAGCAACACGGCCCAGACGCTTTGCCAATCATTGAACAGCCACATCCCCACGCCGGACAGAAAACTCCCGATCGCAAGGCTCCACTTAGTACTGCCCACGAAATCGACGAGCCGCGACATAACGGGACCCGCAAAAATAATAATTACCGAGTAAAGCATCATGACCCGGCCGATTTCCGCCGAAGAAGACCCGAGTTTGAACAAGTAGAGGGGCACAATGTAATAGAGAAACCCGGTCAGGATAATTTTTGACGGGATGGCCGACAGCAGCAGCACTGCGACAAAACGGCTGTTCCGGAAAACTGCAAAACCGTTGCCTTCCGGTTTCGCAGCCTTTTCCACCTCTTCGTCATCGTCGGTGTCCACCGCCAGCATCCGCCAAGCGGCCATACCGGCCACGGCAGCAAACATCGCCGCGAGAAAAAACACCGTTTGGAAACCGACTCGGTCGGCCAAAATTCCACCGATTGCGGTACCGCACATAGTCGCGCTCATCAAAACGCCGACGAAGACCGCCATGCCCTGGGCACGATTTTCCCGTGTAACGATGGCGGCGATATAGCCCTGACACGCAATTGTGATCATCGCATAGCCGAACGCCGTGCTACTGCGCCACAGGATAATTTCATAAATGTTTCCCGCAAAGCCGCAACCGATAAACCCTGCAATTGCAGGGATCAGGCCGATGAGGAATATCTTGCGGCTGCCGAACCTGTCGGACCAAGCCCCCGCGAATGGCGTCACGATGGCAATCACCAGCATGTACAAGGCGATCGGCAGACCAATCACCATGTCTTGCGATAGATAAGGGATCGGCTCATAGACCTGCTTAACAAACAAGGGCAGAAACGATTTTTGCAGTTCTTCAGCAAACGAAAAGATGAACAACGGGATGCGAGCATCGACAATATCGCGATCGAAGTATCGGTTCATGTTGCCCAAACGATAGCGCACGCCAATCGTTTGTATAGCATTGACTGTCCCGGACGTGGCGCCGGAAACGTTTGCAATCAGAGCTTGATAATTGGCATTCAATTGTCGAATTTTCGCCGATAGAAATTCGGCAATCTGGCCAACGACGTCACCACCTTGCCCCGCTATATACTGGCTAAAGTCCCCCTTACCGTAACACCCCATCAGACCCATCAAGCGGCTAATGGGGCCAGTCACATAAAAGGCGACCAACGCCAGAGAGATTTCGATCGCGACAAGCACCGCGACAATCAAAATGATCATCATATCGGCATAAACGTCGTTCAATTGGCTTTGAATAAAATACTTATCAACCCCAATGTGGATGCTCCCCATAAGCGACTTCGCATCTTTCATCACCAAGGCAAGGTCATGCACGTCTTTCAGTTCCGTCGTCACATTGGCGCCGGCATCTGCGCCCGCGCGACCGCCCGAACTAAAAAAAGACACCTTTTCCGGCGTGACGAGCCCCGCGCTATACAGCATTTTCCCGGATGCCTGCGTAACGGCGATGTATTTCAGTTCTGGGTAACGCGACAGAATGTTTTCCAGATAAGGCTCGACACCGACCAACTCATCGAACGGAATGCCATGCTTGACCGCACGTTCGATGTCGTCGGTGATGGTCAGGCCGACCATGCCGGCCTTCTCTCCCAACTCGGGGGTCAGAGATTTCTCAAACTGATTCAGGGCGTAAAACGACAACATCGCCGCAGAAAGAACAAGCGCAACACTCACGATCGCGAACAACCGCCGGCTGAGCCGTTTTGAGAATGAATTTGATGCGGTCGTGCTCATGCCTGCCCCCCTACGCTGCCGGTCGGACCACTTTGGGTCTTTTGTATATTTTCAGAAACGCCATCAATTTTCCCAACAATGGTATTGAGCTGCGCGGCGAATTCATCGGAACGCGCAAGTTGAGAGATTTGAGTGGGGTCGCTGCTGAGTACGCCTTTCAACGAAGTTTCCATCGACGCATAGGAGTGACTCAATTCTTTAAACCCAAAGAGTATGCCCAATGTCAAAAACGACGCGACAGCCCCAAAGACCACGACAGTCGAGATCAGTAAAGAACGTAAAACAGAGGCCACTTTTGTATGATAGCCCGACTTATCGTATTGCATGACCATACCGCCAACGGCCCGATCGGCACCGTTGTATACCGTCATCCCCGTCACAAACGCACTGTCGCTGTCCGCGTTCCAGATATCCGCCCTGGCGTCTCTGATTTCAGTGATGTTATTCAAAATATTCTCATCGACCTCACGCTTTACGTAAACTGGGTCCGTTGAAAACAAAATTCCGCCGACTTTGTCGAAAACGTCAATGCGCGTAATAGCCGGATCAAGCCCCTTGGCGCGGGCAATAATTTGCGGTGCCAGCCGAATTTCATCAAGCGGAAGCCCCAGCTTGAGCGCGCCTTCAATTGAATCACCAATGCTTTGGGTGATCACACTGAGACGCGAGTTTGTCGTGTCCGCAAGAATTTTTGAGAACTTGAAATAATTCAGCATCAGGAGCAACCCCAGAACCAGCGCAAGGACGCAGATTGCACTGGCGATGATCTTGGTTGTGATCTTCATGCTTTATACCTTCTACTCTAAAACGGGGAGAAAGCAGGAGCTGCAGGAGCTATCGTTAACGGCTCTACATTCATACCCAACAACTGATCGTCTTAACCTCTACGAAGCTATCACATTAAGCCCCACGACAGAGCACCGCTAACCGATACTTAGTTCGTGATGATGAAGATTTGGTGACTGCCCGTTTCTTGCTTGTTCGTTCGTGTCGTTAAAACCAAATACCTCTAGAGCCGCGCTAAGCCTAGTAGCGCCCTTCACGCTTGGCGTTACTTGCGCCTACATGGCTTTTCTTGGCGCACCGTTCGAAAAAGTCCTATTCACTAGAAACTATGCCCAATCCACAGAGGTGTGTCCAATGTATTTGATACTTACGAGCCCCCACTCTCACACATACATTTGGCTTATTTACTCCTTTTGTTGCAAATCGTTATCTTGCTTAGCATGAAAGACTTAACTGCACGGGAAGCATGAGGGAAGCATTTTCTTTTCTACTTGTAAGTTTGAGTGCTAAGTTGCATCAGACATGGGGCAAAAACCCAATATGCGGGGGACAGATAGGTTATGAATACAAGATATTCTGGGCAGCATGCCGGGAGGGCGGCTCTTTGAATTCCGCCCTTCTGTGCTATTCTCTTGTCGCAAGACAACACGGTAAAACCGTCAGTATTGAGCAACTCAAAAAGCAGTTCAACATTGACGAACGATCCGTTTCCAACAACATAGTCATCGAGCTGGCACGTGCCGCTGGTTTAAAGGCCCGCGCCAAGCGGTTCAGTTGGAGGAAGCTGTCCGCCGGTCGCGGTATTTTCCCCGTTATCTTACGCTTGACCAGTGGAGAATGTGTCATTCTGGTTGGTTTCAAGCCAAACGTGAAAACCGAAGACTTGAACGCAATTATTCTCGACCCGGTCAACAGCCAATCGGAGCTTAGATACCGGACCAGAGAAGAGTTAGAGCAGGCTTGGGACGGTGATGCTATTCTGATCCAAAAGCCCAGCAAGGCGGACGGTGATACTGGCCCCGTCAATTTTGGCACAGCGTGGTTTCTTTCCAACATCATGGAGCAAAAAGGATTTTTCCTGCATGTTGCGGTCATTTCCATCATTCTGCATGGCCTGAGCTTCCTGACGCCGCTGTTTTTCTCCATCGTGCTCGATAAGGTTATTTCCACCCAAGCCTACGAAACGCTGCACGTCTTGTTCGCGGGCATGGTCATTGCGCTGTTGTTCAATGCTGTTCTTAGCTACATCCGATCAACGCTGCTGCTGTACGCGACGGGCAAGATCGATATCCGACTTGCGCAACATTCCTTTAAAAAACTTTTGTCTCTGCCGCTGTCATATTTCCAAACGACGTCCGTGGGTGCACTGAATAAGCATTTATCGCAAACGGCCTCGATCCGTGAATTTTTCACCGGCGACCTGTTGTTAACCTTGTTAGAATGCACGGCTCTTTTTGTTTTTGTCCCAATCTTGTTTATGTATTCGCCGCAGCTCACCCTCGTCGTACTCGGCTTCACCGCCCTGATCTGCATGAACGTGGTGATCAGCGCAAAAGCCTACAAAAAGCGTCTTGGTGGCCTTTACCAGGCCGAAGCCGGTAAGCAATCCATGCTGTACGAAACGATTTCCGGCATCGAAACGGTCAAGGCCATTGCCGTAGAGCCTCGTCAGGAAAGAGACTGGCTGGACCGCTGTGCGGAAACGGTGCGTATGCAGTTCACCGTATCCAAATATCGCACTATGACTTCTGAAATCAGCTCTTTTTTGCAAAAATTGATGATGGTCACTCTGATTTGGGTCGGCGCTCAACTTGTCTTAGATAAAGAAGTTTCCATCGGTGTCCTGATCGCCTTCAACATGCTATCGGCCCGCGTCACCGGACCGCTTGTGAAACTGGTCTCACTGACCAACAAGTTCCAGGAAACCGCACTGAACATTAAGATGCTGGCTGGTGTCTTGAACCAAAAATCGGAAAGCACCCGGGACAAAGGCATCTCGCCGCCCGTCGATGGCTGGATTCAATTTGAGAACGTCAGCTTCCGTTACAGCGCAGACGGCCCGATGATCCTTGATGGTGTCAGCTTCTCTGTCGATGCCGGCGAATGCATCGGCGTTGTTGGGCGAAGTGGCTCAGGGAAAAGCACCCTCGCGAAGCTTACACAAGCGTTCCATTACGCCAGCCAGGGCATCATTCGTATTGACGGCTATGACATCCGAGAATTTGATCTGCCCTATTACAGGAGCCTTTTGGGCTCTGTGCCGCAGCAGAGCTTTGTTTTCAAGGGCACGATTTTCGACAACATTGCCAAGTCCAAACCGGACGCCAACCTAGAAGATGTTATTTATGCCGCAAAAATGGCTGGCGCCCACGAATTTATTGAAACCATGCCACAAGGCTATGAGTCAGAGTTGGAAGAAAATGCCACCAACCTATCTGGTGGCCAGCGCCAACGCCTTGCATTGGCACGCGCGCTTCTGGCCAATCCAAGAATTCTGATTCTTGATGAGGCGACCAGCGCCCTTGACCCTGAAAGCGAAGATCGCATTCGTCAACAGTTTAGTGAAATTGCCAACAATCGCACCGTTTTGAATGTCTCGCACCGCCTGCATATGCTTACGGGTATGGACCGCATCATGGTTTTAGACCAAGGCAAAATCATTGCCTTCGACAATCACGAAAACCTGTTAAAGACCTGTTCACTTTACGCCGATCTCTGGTTCAAGCAGAACCCCTACCTTTTGAACCGGAGCGCCTAAATGGTTGAAGCCACCCCCCCTGACCTCGCTTCCATAAAGTCATTTTCCGACGGCGAAGTGGTGATTAAGGAGGGCGCAGAGGGCTACCTTGCGTACACCGTCCTTGAAGGCACAGCCGAGGTCGTCAAATCCTCGCCGACCGGCGCCATCGTTTTGGCGACATTGGGTTCAGGCGATAGTTTTGGTGAAATCAGTGCCCTGACCAAGCGACCCGCGACGACATCCGTGATCGCACGAGGGTTCCTTTCCGTTGAAATTCTCAACCGCGATAGCTTGCTGGAACAGTTGCGCAGTGATCCCGAATACGCCACCGACATGTTTGACATGCAGGCTGATATCTTATCTCGCAACCAGGCCACGCTCATCCATCACTACACAGATATTCTGGACAAGGGCCGGGGCAATAAGTTCACGCTTGCCGAATGGCTGTCCAAGGACCGCACCATCCAGGCTTTTGAGCCTGACCACATCCGTATTGAACAAGAACGTCCGCCCCTTGCCATCCAGGCCGCCGGCTATCTGGTTTCGGCATTCATTCTGTTCGCCATCCTTTGGTCGTACTTCGCGACCGTCGATGTCGTTGTTCTGTCACGCGGAAAATCCGTCGCCTCTCACGATAGCGTCGGCGTCCATGCACCTTCATCCGGTCGCCTGGTCAATGCCGTCTTCCGGGACGGCATGACCGTTAAGAAAGGCGAGGTCTTGGCCAAGGTTGATCAAACCTTGGAAGAAATCGACACCGCGCTGCATCAGGACAGGCTGTCGTTCCTGAACGCCACCAGCGTACGTTTGAACGCGGAACTGAGCGGCACCGCGCCGGAGCGTTTTTCCGAAAACCCTGCTCACGACAAGACGCAGCAGGCCTTGTTCGAGGGCAATCAGGCCGCATACACCGGCACCCTGGATGAAAAACGTACAATTTTGGCGACGCTTGAAGAAAAGGCCGCACGCAAACAAGATGAGACGATCCTTCTTTCCCGCACGGTCAAAGACAAAGAAAAGCTCTTTGATATGGCGCAAGATGTGTACGAGCGCACAACCGAAGTGTTCCAACGCGCCACCGTCGCGCAACAACGCATGCTGGAAGACAAGCAGAAACTTTCGATCGCCCGCCTAGAACTTCAACGCGCCATAACGGATTACAAATCGATCACCGGACAGATCAAAAGCACCCGCCTAGAAATTGAACAGATACAAAAAAACCATACCGCCACACTGCAAAATCAAATCGCCGAACTGTCCAAGGAAATTTTGGACATCAAGGCCAAGCTCGACCGCAGTCACGCACAGGGGCGCTTGGTGGAAATCAAAGCCCAAATCGATGGCGTCATCGTTGAAGCCAGCAGCAAGGTCGACGGCTCATTGCTCCAACAGGGTGAGGTGTTGATGAAAATCCTCCCCAAGGACGAAAAGCTCGACTTCGACGTCGATGTATCCCCTTCCGACATTGCCAAGGTCACCGTCGGCAATGCCGTGAACATCAAGCTTGACGCTTTGCCCTTCGTCAAACACGGCATGGGGCTGGGCCGCATCAAATCGATATCCGCTGACACGCTGGAATCCGATATGAGCGGGGAAAAGGGTCGTTTTTATCGGGCAAAAATCGAAATTCTGCGTAGTGACTTTGAAAACACCCCGGAGAATTTTCGCCTCTACGTCGGCATGACCGGGTCCGGTGAAATCATCGTCGGCAAACGGCGCGTCGTCGAATACTTCATCTATCCCATTATTCGCAACGTCAAAAGCAGCTTCCGCGAGCCTTAAGTTCGTTCCGGCACGGTCCGCACAAGCATCACTCTGCACCAGCTTTGCGGCAGCGCTGGGCAAGATGTTGCAAAGGCACGTCGCCGGGAATGCTCGCAAGCAAGGCTTCCGCCATGCGCAAAGCCTCCGTTGGGTTGCCACCTTCAAGAACGGTAACCGCCTCGCCGTGACCTCGTAATACTTGCAGAATCTCATTTGTGATGGGGCGGTTTTTTTCGGCCACCAATTCATACACCCCCACGCCTTGTGCCCCGGCGCTAGGAATTGCCGTGCCGAGGAACCGGCAATGGAAATCGTCGGCCACCTGCTCATGCGTGTTGGCGCTGATAATAATGTCCGTACCGAAGAAGCTATTGAGCCCCTGTAGACGAGAGGTAAACGTCATGTTGTCGCCGACGATGCTATAACTGAGACGTTCATCGGAACCGATATTACCAACCGCAACGGGCCCCGTATGGATGCCAAAGCGGGTGCGCATCAGAGGCTTGCCAAGACCAGCCCATTTGGGATTCGTCTGGTTTAACATTTTCACGGCCTTCAAGGCCGCGACGCACGCATGATAAGGGGCTTTTTCCAAAGGATCGGGACGTCCCCAAAACGCCAAAATCGACGGGCCGACATACTTATCCAATGTGCCGCGCTCCATACTGATAACGCGTGTCATGCGGTCGAAGTAATCCGATAAATGCAGCAGCAATTCGTTTGGCGCCATATCCCTGGAAATCGCCGAAAAATCATCTATGTCGGTCACCAGGATGCTCAGTTCCGCAATATCACCACCGGCCCGCGCCGGTTCATCGGACTGAATCAATTTCTTGACGATCTGCGCCGGCACGAACTTGCGAAAGACCCTCAAGGCTTCGACCGCCGACATGATCGACTTGTTCATGTCGTATATTTCTTGCACACCGGAACTGATGCCGCGCACCTCGTCCAGTTCAAACGACGAAATAAATTTAGCCTGGCCCGACAACTGGGTGATTTGTTCTGAAATGCGCCGCGACAGGTACACGATCGCCCCCAACGCCACAAGCGCGATCACAATAGCAAACGCTGTGGACCAGAGGATGGTCGCATAAACCGTTGCCAACAGATCCGCCTTGGGAATGACCGTAACCACTTTCCATTTTCCCCCGACAGGAGAAAACGGCACGACACTGCTAATATAATCTTCGCCGTTTACATTGAAGTCGTTGGTCAGGTCGCTCGTCTGCATGTGAATGCGGTAGGCCCCGATCGCAGCTTCCGAGTCCAAATCGGTCAGCGTCGTTGAACGAATTTCACCCGTTTTTTCATTCTTGACCGTTAACTTCCTCAAGTCCGGATAAGCAATGATTTTTTCGTTCTGATCGACGATGTAGGCAAAACCGTTTTTTGAAACCTTTTGCTTGGCGATAAATTCAGAAATGCTGGAAAGTGGCGTGTTGACCCCAACCACGCCGATCAAATCGCCAAGGGGATTCGTAACCGGATATGTAACGCTAACCCCCAGGATTTGCGCCGCACTGAAGACGTAGGGTTCCGTCCAATAGTTCTGCTTGGCGGCTTTGGTGATCGTGTACCAAGGGTTCATGCGTGGGTCGAATGTGGGAATGCGGGTTGCGCTGTCCACCGTGTTATAATCGTCATCCCGGTATAACAGTTGTTCAGAAGGCGTTTCGGTGCTGCGATCGATATAGCGTGTGGTCAGACGGGGGCTTCGGCCAACCTCGATATAGCTGCCCTGCGGGTCCGCGAGAAAGAAACTCTGCATCGCCGGCGTTGATTGCAAAAACGGCCACATGTATCGCCATGTTAGTTCCCGGTTTTCAACGGCATTGAAATCGGAATTGACCACACCTGACAGAAAATTGGCCGCAACCTGCGTGTATTTCGCTGGTCGGCTCAAAAATCCGTTCGTTTCCTGAATGATCCCATCCGACACTTCGGCAGCCAAGCGCTCGGCCAAGTCATACACCATCCAGGTCGCCCCAGTGTAGAACACAATCGACAAAGCAGCGACGACAGGCAGGATCAATGCCAAAAAGTATTGAATGATCAGGTACTGAAACTTTTGAGTCTTACCAAACACGACCTTGTCCCTCGTCCGCAAAAATGCCGCTCAGGCGACACGGATCCCCCCATTGCCAGCATTGCCGCACCGCACCGGGGCCGCCAAAACCAACGGGGTAAAACGCCCACCAGCCACACGCGTAAAGCTAGCACGAAAAAACACTTCTGTAAGACAGTAAAATGATGTTTTATCAAAGTCTTCTAGTACATCATTACTATATGAGGCCGATCAAAGAGGGCCCTAAAATGGCGGTCTATCACCATGCATAGTGCATGACGCACGTCGCGATCGAAGGCACTGCGCCATTGCCTAGGGGCATGAACACAAGGGGAAACTCCTTCGGATGCAAACTGCAGTGCCCACACCATATGCAAAGACCCTAAAAGGTGACATGGTCGGCGGTGTGCTCTCCGCCATCATCGCGCTGCCCATCAGCATTCTTTCCGGCCTGCTGGCCTTTTCCCCCCTTGGTCCCGATTACGTGGCCGTGGGCGTTCTGGCAGGACTGACCGGGGCATTTCTTATCAGTTTGACGACCACCGTATTTGGCGGATCCCCCTTACAAATATCCGGCCCTCGCAGCTCTCTCGCCATGATCATGGCTGCTGTTTTGATCGGCCTCAATGACAACTTGGTTTTGCCGGCCGCTGTTGAAAACCGCGAACTCATCATGCTCGCCTTAATGTATCTGTGCCTCGTTCTGGCTGGGGCCTTTCAGGTTTTGTTCGGATTTTTGAAGCTCGGCAGTGTGATCAAGTTTGCCCCCCGCGCCGTCATTGCCGGATTGATCAACGGCTTTGCCGTATTGATCATTTACAAGCAGTTGCCCGTCGCATTTGGCTTAGACACTTTCCAAGAGACGGCGAACCTGCTGCTTGGCCAAGGCGATCTACAGGGACTGCCCATCCTGGTAGCTAGCGTCAGCATCGTTTCTTCCTTGATGGCGTCACGGTATTTTACGGCTTTGCCCGGATCGCTCGTCGGTTTGCTTTCGGGCATGATCGCCTATCATTTGTTTGCGCCGACAGGCGTTGGCGGTACAGACTTGATTGGCGCCATCCCGCGTCTCTCACTGGAACTGCCACCTCATCTATCCGTCTGGCACAGCGGGCTGAGCACGGACATCAATCTTCTACCGCTTGTTTTCAGTCTGGTTTCAGCGGCATTGGCCTTGGCGTTCCTGAGTTCGGCCATTTCCCTGCTCAGCATGAGCGCGATCGAATCCTTGTCTCACAATCGCTACAACGGCAACAAAGAATTGCTGGGCCAAGGGTTAGCCAACATGGTTTCCGGCCTGTTCGGTGGCCTCGCGGGCGGAGGATCGACCATACGAAGCGTCATGAATTACAAATCCGGTGGACGCACCAGATGGGCCGGCGCTTTTCATGCGACGTTTATCATCTTCATCTTGCTGGGCTTCTCAAGCGTAATCGAACTCATTCCTCTGGCGGCCATTGCGGGAATTCTCATCGTGATCGCCATTCAGATGTTCGATAAGGAAACCTTGCGCCAAGCCGTCTCACTGACACACGAACATGCAAGTAACACCCACGATTACATCATCCCTAACATCACCGTCACCTTTCTGGTCATGGTACTCACCCTGAGCGTGAACTTCGTCGTCGCTGTCGGTGTGGGCATGGTCGTGTCGTCTTTGCTGTTTTCCGTGCGCATGGGCAAAATCGTCGTGCGGTCGCGTTACCAGGGCGACAGCTTGCGTTCGAAAACATCCCGGCCACGCGAAGCTCTGCAAATTTTGGAAAATAGTGACAACACCATCATGTTGTTTGAGGCCCAAGGGCCGATCTTCTTCGGAACCGCCGACCAGTTGGCCCAACACATTGAAGATTCCCTACAAGGCACGGACATTGTCATCCTGGATTTACGCCGCGTCACGGCGATAGACGATACGGGGTTTAAAATCCTCCAGCGCCTCGAACAAACATTGAGCGAACAGGGAAAATTATTTTTCCTCAGCCACCTTCATGCGGAAAGCCCGCTTTGGGCTGCGGTCCGCAGCCACGCCGGCAACCGGCAAGACATCGGCATGCAGACATTTATTGATAGCGACAGCGCCCTGTCCAAAGCCGAAGACATTCTGCTTGCCAAGCACCGCGAAGAAGGCCGCTGGAATCTTGAAGTTCCCTTGACGAAAATCGACATTTTGCACGGACTGACCGACGAACAGGTCGCCTACCTGGATGATATTTTAGACGCACGCCACTATCGCAGTGGCGAGCAAATTATTGGCCAGGGCGAAGACACCACCGAAATGTATCTTTTGTCCAAAGGCGCCGTCAGCGTGGTGATGAATGTCGCGGGCAGTCAGCGCACAGTACGCTTGTCTGGCCTGCGCCCCGGCGTGACCTTTGGCGAAATGGGCATGATCAACGAGACATCGCGTTCAACCAGCGTGATCGCGGATCAGGACGTGTCGTGCTTTATTTTGAGTCGTGACGCTTTTCAAAAGCTGGTCGATGAACGTTCCGACATTGTCACCATCGTGCTGATTAACATGATGCGTGAGATGTCGAACCGTCTTCGCGTCACATCGACCCAAGTCAGCGAACTGGAACAGTAGACATAAAAAAGGCGCGCCCCCAGAACCTGAAGGCACGCCTTTAAAAATAAATCAATGTCCAGTTAGGACTCGCTTTCGCGTCTGTTGAGCAATCCCTTGTCGACCAACTGATTGATGACCTGGTCAAAGGCCGTGTAGGTCTGCAAAAATGCTTCCGGCGTCAACAAGACACGATGGTTATGCTGACGGGGCGGATTGCCCTTCGTGTCACGCTCACCGTTCGTGTAATTAAAAAAATCAACACGGACAACGCCACCGGTGA
>Ga0316204_10004278_pt1 | contig 25982 bp, 33 predicted proteins | sample 6monrhotite_MG_2_FD_205661 | JGI IMG/M metagenome (GOLD analysis project Ga0316204, IMG submission 205661) | Microbial mat bacterial communities from mineral coupon in-situ incubated in ocean water Damariscotta River, Maine, United States -... | ecosystem: Environmental > Aquatic > Marine >...
TGAATATAATTTTGCCAATTGATTATCTTCAATAATGTCTTTTTCATATTCAAAATTGAGTTTCTCAAGAACCCCAATCGAACCAATATTTTCAGGAAGAACCATTGCGATCATCCTTTTTAACTCTAGAGTATTAAATCCTAGATTTATACATGCTTTCCCAGATTCAGTGGCAATTCCCATTCCCCAATATTCTTTCATAAAGCGATACCCAAGGTCAACTTCATCCATATCTTCCAAATACTTTAAACCAGTAAATCCGATGAACTTATTTTCCTCTTTCAATTCAACGGCAAGTCTTCCAAAGCCATGTTTTTTATAATCTCCCAATACATCTTCGACAATTCTTCGTTCAATTTCTTCTTTAGAAAGAACCCCTCCATCACCAGTATACCTGCTTACTTCAGCATCTAAATTCATAAGATAGGAAGGTTCTATGTCGTCCATCTTAAACGGTCTAATTAGAAGCCGTTCAGTTTCAATAAATAAATTCGAATTAGGCATCTATTAGTTTTTCAATTTAATGCTACAGCTATATAAATACGGTTGAGGAAGCAATGGTTTATCATTTTCTCAGCACATAATGATAATAAACCATCTCTCCATTACTCAATTCCTTATGGATGTTCGAACCCTTAACTCCCGCAAAATCATTCAGCGGTTTTTTTAACCAGCCCTTTACCATTTTTTGAAAGAATTCTAATTTAAATTCGTGAAATGCATCCATTGCTTTTACCACTTCCTTCGAGATTAATTCCTTTTTGAGCACTTCAAATCCTGCATCATTGAAAGTCTTGTCAAGTTCATCAATCTCTTCTGAGGGACGTAAGTCAGCAAATAAAAAATACCCACCAGGACGTAGCACTCTATAGACTTGTTCTACAAACTTTTTCATGGATCCGTAGCAATGAGAAGATTCTACATTTACAATTGCATCTACACTCTCACTAGCCAAAGATAAGTTTTCTGCATCATCATGAAGAAAGCTTAACCCTTCCACTGAATGATGTTTATTGCTGAATTTGACTGCGTTTTTAGAATAATCAATTCCGGTCATAGTCTTTGGGTTAAGGTATCGTTTGATGTACGATGAACCTCCTCCTCGACCGCTACCAACTTCCAATACGTCTTTATCTGTGAGGTTAACAGCAGTTGCCACATGATGGTATAGCTGAATCATATACCGGTCACGCTCATCCTCTTTTTTCAGAGGGATTGCAATGGTTTGGTTGCAAGGCTCATATCCGTAGTTCATATAAGTCCACTCATCTGTTGGATACTTCTTTGCCAGATATTGATATAGTTTTTTCCAGACCGCTCGCTTTAATCGAGGAGAGATTTTAAGAAAGAAAGCAAAAATATTGGTAAGCATAGGTCAGTAAAGAGTTTTAGCAATATATTGAAATGGAAGGCACTAATTTAGAATATTTTATAGCTGCTAACTTAAATTCTATTTGTTGATTTTTAGACTTGAAGTTTTAATTCCAAAGGCTATAATAACACCGCCAGTAAAGAACATAATAAGACTATAAACAGCAGGAGCAATAGCATAATTGTCATTCATTAAAATGCCTGAAGCAATGGCAATTGCCATGGTACCATTTTGAATTCCAGACTCTATCGAAATCGTTAGCGATTGAGCAAGATTTAATTTTGCAATTTTCGCAGTTGCTAAACCGACTAGCATGCTTGTAATGTTTAATGCTAAAGTTGCCAAACCTGCTTGTTGTAAATATGGAATGAGGTCTTCCTTTTTCTTTAATACTAATCCCGCTATCACTAAAAACAGGACAGCGGCAGAAGCGACTTTAACCGGTTTATTCATTTTATCGGCAAAAGCAGGTTTCGCTTTCTTTAATGCCATACCAAGAGAAACAGGAATTATTACGATTGCAAAAATTTGAATTACCATTTGCAATTTATTGATTTGAACCATTTCGTCAGCAGCTAACAATTGAGCTAAGGCAAAATCTACAACAAAGGGAATGGTGAAAATAGTAATGAGACTATTGACGGTTGTTAATGAAATTGATAAACCAATATCCCCTTTTGCCAAATAGGTAATAAGGTTAGATGTTGGGCCACCAGGGCAAGCAGCCAAAATCATTACACCAATTGCTATGTCTGTTCCTACGTCAAGTATGCAGATTAAAACATAGGCAATTATTGGCAACAAAATAATCTGATTAACTAGCCCAACGATTATTGCTTTTGGGTGTTGAAATAATCTAATAAAATCATCTTTAACCAAAGATAAACCCATGCCAAACATGATGATGATCAACGATATTGCGAGAATGATTGTTCCTATATCCATCTTTCTAGGCTTCTTTTAAATAGCACACAACATTTAGGCTATGAAACACATGTTTATGTTGGCTCCGGCAGACAAGTTAGTCAAAACAATTCTTAAAATATGCCTTAGTTGTATTTTAGTCCTTGTTGGTAAAAAGTTTTCATTTTAGTTCTTTCACAAAACCATATGTTGGTATAGGTGTTTTGCCGTCCGGCATAGCACTGAATGCTTTATAGAAGATGAACTGCTTATCCTTATCTATACCCTCATAAATACTACCTATTCTTTGATGTATGTTGTCATTTTCTAACTTTGTGCTAACAGTGTCTTTAAGGTCAACACTTGTTACGTATTCTATCATTGGGAAATAGCCTTCATCTACTTCTTTAGGGTAAATATTAATAATCTTAGGTTTAGATTCAATTTCATCTAATACTTCAGGGAAGTTGTACATGGAGTTTATCTCTGATATAATTTTGTTGTACAATTGTTTTATATCATCTTCAATTCTGTATTGCCAGAACTTATTTGCAGGGTTTTTTACTTTTGATCCCATTAATAATTCATTTGCAGCATCAATCAGATATCCACTATTATATTTTTCTTTTGCTATTTCGTAAAATTCAGGTGCTGTTCTTCCGTATAATGTATATTGTCCGAATTGCAAAATATTTAGTTTCCACCCATCTGGATATTTGCCATAAATATTTGTGACAAGAAATTTATCATATTCTTCATCAATAATCAGTGTAGATACAAACATTTCATCATTTAGCGCTATATAGCTTATTATGTAATCGTTTAAACTACTAACTCCCGAAATTGCTGTGTTGTTAATATTCGAACTTGTATTGGTGAAATGATGGTGACCCAAAACTTGGAAGTCATTAGTCGAAATAATTTCTCCAACTTTTTTGAGAAATTCATCAGTATTGGTATCAAGGCTATCTATAAGGCGTTGAGACATTAATTCTTTCAATTTTTGTCTATCTACATTATTAAGAGCACGAATAATTCTTTTATCTAGTTGAATGATTTCTTCTCTAATTTCAGTATCAATTCCATCATTGTAATTAGACTTTGAAGCACCTATTGAACACCCTAGAATTAATGAACAAATACTGATTATAAATAAAAATTTATTCATGGAATTAATGACGAGGGTTAAACTCAAGTGAAAGGAGTTTTCCTTTATCAAACTCTAAAACCTTTATTAATTGACCAGAGTGATCATAGAATTTCCATTTTCCGTCTAGAGAAGAGCATCTATCGGAAATTGAGGATTCAACTTCCAAGCCTGTTTGAGGATCATTACTAGTTTCAACAATGAAGAAGTTATTGTCCAAGGACCCTGGTTTGAAACTACCCCTAGCATCCATTTTACCATTGTCATGATAAAATGTCCACAAACTATCTTGACAGTTATTGCTGTAATAGCCTTCCGATTTAAGCCCCCCATTCTTGTGATAGGATTGATAAAACCCATTCAATTTACCTTCTGCATAAGAAGCACTTTCTGTTAATTGGTCGAGGGAATAATGATAGGTCTCTTTTTTGGAAATTCTTCCATCCTTAAAATGGATTCTTTTTTTTAAATACCCCTTTATTAAGACATATCCATCAGACAAATCACCTTTGTGTTCCAACAAAGAATCCTTTTTAAGGAAGATAGTATCGTGTTTTAAAACAATGTTATTCGGGCCTAATCTCGAGGGATTTGTTTGAGCCTTTATTGTTAGAGGAATACAATACATTAGGCATATGAAGGTGAAAAAGAGGGTCGCTTTTTTGATCATTTGTTGTAGGGGTTTAGTTAACTACTGAAAGCTGACTCTTAAAACTAAACAAATTTCCAGCAGGAAGATTGTGCTAAGGCTTCTACTGGCCCTCTACTAATACTTTGTGCTTCAAAATTCCGAAATCTCTTTTAGATAGTTTCTTTTGCTTTATTTTTATTGCTTCACTCTCTACGGTAAAAAGAGCTGATGTTGAACGATATTTAAGATAAACGGATTTCATTATTTGAATTTTTTCATATTTATGTCTATCTGTGAAATTCTCGTAATATTTAGGATCCATTGCTAGATCATTGGAATAAAAATAAGAAGCTGTTGTTCCATTTTCTGTTTCTACTATTAGTTCATCACAGGCATACCCTAAGATTGTATCAGAGTTTTCAACTATATGGTAATTCAAGTTTTGATCTGGTTTAATGTTAATAGGAATTGTTCTCAAGGTATCATCCCTTTGATGATGTTTGAAATAGAGAATTGTATCAGGTGATCGATACAGGAAAAGTCCCATGAAACTCGCATTAGAAATTTCTCTATATAAGCCAGGATAAAAATAAGTTGTGGTTTTAGTTCCTAATTCAGATTCTAGCTGTTTAACAGTTATCAAGGTTTGATCTTTTACTTCATATGACATTTTGTATTTAATCTCTCCTATGAAATCTTGACCAACTAGCTGTATAGAAACACAAAAGAGAATCAATAAATATATATTTCTTGTCATAAAATTAATTTAACCTCTATCACACACATATCAATTCAAAGCAGATGATCATTCAAGCTTTTTTTACTCAATTAGATTTCTTTAACAAAATCTAAAAACACTTTTTTATGGAGTTCAAGATCCATATTGGCAGAAAGTGCCACACGGGCAATGTAATCTTTGTCTCCTTCTTTAGTCGTTCCCTGAGTAGATGTAGCAGGTATTGTCCAATAGCAACCATTTAACTGACCATAGCTCACACAGTATTTGCTTTCATTAGGAATATGGCTAATCATCAAATTGATTAATTTAAGGTTTAGGGCTCTTTTGTAAGCTTCTCTTTCTTCATCTGTATTTCCTTTAGTGGGAAGGTCCAATGAAAACACAGAAGGGGTAAACCCTTGTTTTGCCAATTCTTCTGAAACAAAATTGATCTTAGCGGCAGGTAAAGTGTCGTTGATGAAGTTTACAAATTCACGAGTATTTTGATATGCACCAGCAATCCTTTGATTCATTGAAGGCAATTGTTTTGCCAAGATTTCAATTTGAAGATTTGTAGCCTCGTTATCGCAGAGGATTAGATGCTGTTCTATTTTTTCCATCAAAGCTTCCGTCTTTTTATTTCCCACACAGTAACCAGCAGTGCATAATCCGCCACTAGGAAATTTGGATCCGCTGGCAAAAGAAATGGTTCGAACGCTAGAGAGTATTTTTCCATCTCCTAAAAAGTGAACATTAGGACAAAATGTTTGATCTAAAATAAAAACTGGGTCGACAGCAATTTCGCCTTTGTTCGTTTTGCGTACAGCGCTTAAAACTTCTTTTAATCGTTTAAGGTCTGGAACTTCAACTCTAGGATTGGTTGGAATTTCAGCAATTATGTATGGGATAGCATCTTCATCTGCAATTTTAGCCAAAACATGATCGATACTTTGATTCATATCGTTTCCGCCATCAACTGGTAAATCCACTACTTCAACATTATCAATGCAAGCAGCAACACGTCTTGCTTGGTCGTTTGTTCCACCATAACAATTGGGAGGAACAATAATTTTGATGGCTTTCCCTTTATGATTTTCTAATGCATCATGAATTAGCCCCATCATAATGGCATATTGAATAGATAATCCACTAGAAGCCACTAGTGGTTTTGTACTTGTACCAGTTATTTCTTTAATTGAATCAGTAACAACTGTTTTGTCGGCCTCTACATTACTGTTCTCGTTCTCAAAAGGAGATTGCTCAATTAGCGCTTTTAAGGCAGTAAGACAATTGGCAGGTGTCATTGCAATTGTTTCTCTTCTTCGAACATGCTGAATTTCTGAGATGTAACTTTCATTCTGTTCACCATTGACCAATAAAACACTACCAAGCTGAGAATAGCTGCTGATAAAAAAGTCAATAGTAGGGGTGAGGTTAATAGAACTAATGTTCTCTTGTGGTGAAAGGAATATGGTACTGCCGTCAAAATCGGAAATGGCTGAAACTGATTCTACCTGCTTTAATTCAAATTGATAGCCATAAATTCGCTGTAGCACTTCAGCATCAAAAGAAGCAGGTAATTCCCCAGTATAATTGATTTGGGTGTTTTTATTGTCAAATAGATTTTTTCTTAGAATTGCTAAAACAGGAACTGTTTGCGATGAAAAACTGATTACACTTTCCGCTTTAAGCTTATTTAATTTCGCAATAGCCCATTCTAACAAACAAGATAATGGATGGCCTAATCGAATGTAATCGTAGGCAGTGGGTAATTCACTTAGAGCTGAGGGATCAGAATTGTTGGCATCAAATAAGGCTTCAAATTCTTCTAAGAATTGACTTTTAGCCAATTCTTCATTATAAATATCTAGTCGATGTGTTGTTAGCTTCAACCAGGCATCAGGCATGTTTTCTAATACATCCTTAATATACCTTAGTATGTTATTGTCTTCCATAATTTTATCCTTCTATAACCCATGATATGTAGCAATGGGGTTGTTTTAAAGTGCTACAATACGATTCGTATATGTTGCGGCGGCCAAATTAATAAACAGTAGGCAAACTAGTGTAAGTGGGAGAGCTAATTAGTTTTTTGTGTTTTCTCATTTGTTCTTTGCATAGTAGTCCATAATGTGTTGAGGGATTTCCATTTTCTGTGGCAAGCCTTCGTCTGAAATAGGGTGGCCTGCTACTTGTCTTATAGGAATTAGTCCAGCCCAAATATTTAAATCATAATCTTCTAGCTCATCTTCAACACCAACATCTCTAATTTTGGCTGAAGCAGTTTCAATTGTCATTTCAACAACTAATGTTCGGTCTAATTCTTCAGGATGCATTGGCCTAATTTCATCCCACCTTCCTTTTATCATGTGTTCCATAAAACAAAAAAGAGCTGCATCTTTTTCTTCAGGATTTACGATCTTTCTTACTGAACCAAATAGAGATACAGAGCGGTAATTTACGGAATGATGTAATCCAGATCGAGCCAAAACCAAGGCATCTAAATGCATTACAGTCATGCTCATTTTTTTCGCCTCTAATAAAGCGGATAGCATCCTGTTTGCTTGAGAACCATGCAAATAAATTTTATCATCCTTTCTGCCATAGGCCATTGGGAGCGTAATTGGGGTTTCTTGATATACGTAGCTTACATATCCGATAAAACCAGCGTCTAAAATGGCATTGATTTTTTCAACATCATAAATAGCCCTTTTATGTCCTCTCTTTACACTGTTTAATTTCGATTTTGAATATTCTTGCATGACTTTTATTCGTTAATAAGTTCAATATTTCCTTCTTGTTTGAGCTTGTGTAATCTGTATCCGTGAAGAATAACAGCAATTGAGCAACCAATAATAATGGGTAAAGCATTAATCAGTACACCGTAAACAACATAAGCCAAATTTGCTATCGCTGAAAAAACCCTCAACCTATATTCTCCTTTAGAATGCATGGAGTATAGGTTTAAACCTAGTGCTAAATAGCCAAAAAGATCAATCATTATTTGATAATCTTTTTTCAAAATGAAACCCTAAAATTTTAAAGCCTTCATTAAAATAAAATTTGTGTGATCTTGAATTCTGAACATAGGTATTTAAGCCTATTGATTTGTAATCATTATTTATTGACCATTCCTTTATTGCATTCATAAAGTATCCTCCATAACCTTTGGACTGTATTTTGGAATCTATAATAACATTATCTAATTCTAATTGCTTTCCACAATAAATTCTAACGGTTGTCCAACCGCTGGAAATGCCGATTAACTCATCTTTATTAAATAAACCAAAACAGCTATAGTTAGGCACTTTTGTCATTTCAATTTGAGTGCTCTCAAGATGCTCCACATCCATTTCAGGATTCAATTGTTTTAGCAGCTCTAACGTTTTTGCTAGGTAATCTATTGGATTGATAAGTTTAAATTGTAAATTTTTCATTTCTATATATTTAGAATTATCGATTTGACTAATCAAAAAAACTATTTTAGCAAGTATTGGCTATAGGTTTTAATTAATTGTTCATTCCTTTTTAAGTAAGACCACTTTCCGTGCCTTGTTGAGATGAGTAAGCCACATTTTTCCATATTCGTTAAATATGTTGAAATGGTTGATTGTGATAAACCTGACTTCTCTTGAATATAAGTTACGCAAACACCATCATTGAAGTGCTTTAGTGTTTCATGTGGTGGAAAATGGTTTTCGGGATCTTTTAACCATTCCATAATTTGGAGTCTGATCTGGTTAGACAAACATTTTCCGATTTCAGTTGCTATTTTTAAATTCACCCTGCAAACATATCTATAATTCTCGATATATAAAAATGAATTTATTGGCTTTTATGAAGCTTGAATGTTAGCATTAGTTTTTTATTTTTTCAATTCCTATTTCTGAAAGATACTCACTCCATTCTTTTGTCGATATACTCTTTTTGAAATACCACAATTCGTCAATACTTCTATTGTAATGAGCCGAACATCTTCCGTAAATAATTTCTAAACTGTCAGTACTTGGTATAAATCTAAAGTCTCGTAACTCATCGTATTCAGAATTGCAATTCTCATACAATTCCAGCATGTCAGTGTAGTATTCGATATCTTCTGATTTGATCGTATCAGATTTATTTATTTGTTCTAATTCAACAATCTTTTCTTCTATAAGTCTTCTCTTATATCCTATTAGTTCATGTAATAATTTCTCTTGCCCAATTTTATTAAAAAGAGTGTTCAAGGTCAATAAGTCACCTGTTGTAAGGTCAAAGGTGTAACTCATGTCATAGCCTTCGCAATAAGCGCTACAGAACTCACCACTAATAGTCACAGTGTAAAGTTTTTCGTTGAGCAGATTCACCTTGAATGTCAGATAGTTTATTCGGGCAACGGGCTTATCTGGTTTTTGCCAAACATTTTCAAAAATGCTTTTTTCTTCTTTACCTAACTCAATATTTAGTTGGTCAACAACTAGATAGTTGTTGATTTTATTCGTTACAACTTTATCAGGTCCTTCTAGAAGCGGGAAAGTGTATTCGTCATCTGAAAAATGTGGGTTGCTTTCAGTGAGTTCTTTTACCGAGTAGTCTTGCGAATAAGAAGTCAAGGTCAGAAGTGAAAGTAATATTGAAAGGAATAATCTGTTCATTTTCAATTGTTGCCAACGTACCATGAAGGGTACTATGCATTATACACAATGTTATAGGTTTTTTTTCTTAATTCTGTTTTAAAATTTCCCATCCGCATTCCGCTTCCAATTAGATTTCTATTGGTGTCAATCTGAGCCAATGCTGGCCAAACATATCCGTAATCACCCCTCTTTTCATTAAACCAATCAAAAGGTATCATCTCAATTACATTATCTGTAATTACCACTATAGCAAACGTCTCATAAAAATCAAGGTCGTATTTTATTTTTTCGGAATGGATATATGTAATAAAGTTGGTCAAGCTTAGGTTGTTTTCAACTTGATTGATTCCCAATTCTAATTTTGGAATCTCGATTTCAATAATCTTAGGCTCACAGTTAAATTCAAGGTCAATTTTTTTAATGGTTAATGTGTCTTTGTCAGTTGACCAAATTGTCAAATTTTCATCCTCAATCATCAGTCTTTGTCCAAATTGGATTGTCAGTTTAGTCTTCTTTTTACTTATTAAATCTAACTCAGAGATCATATTTGTTTTCTTGTTAAACTTAGCTTCTGTTGCCAGATTGAATGGTGAAATCAGCTTACGGAAATAACGTTCGTCAAAGAAATATGGGAAATAGAACTGTCTAGCAGTCAATTTATTTTCTTGTCCAAATATCTTTTTGATTAAGTTCATTTCTTTAATTAGCAACAACGTTTTGGTTAGTTGGGCAACGCATTTTCATTTTTCAAATGCTTTCGGGTCTATTTTGAGTATTTTGTTTTCATATTTCTCCATCTTGTCCATATTTCCAAATCCCATTTCAATGTTTGTCTGCACAAATAAAAAGTCAATATCTTTATCGTCCTTGCCCAAGTATTTGACTGCTATCTGTCTTGCTTGAGTGAGTTGTCCGACTTGTATATAGTAATTGGCTAATTTTAATTGATTGTCTCTTGTTTCTCCCTCTCTTTTTATTTCATCTTTTGTAAGCCTAATATATTCATATGTGCTCTCTTTTAAAGCTCTCAAGCGATAAAGTTCCATTGAGATCTTTATGACCCAGTCACTCATTCCAGAACGTTCCATCATTAGTTGCTGTTCTTTTTGCAAGTTCACTGTGTCTCCAAGAATGTTGTATAGTAATGCCAATGTAATGTGCGGCCCAACCTTTGTAGCAGATTCTGGATATTTTTCAATTTTCTTTGCAAGTTTTTTTAAGTCCTTATGGGCAGAACGATCTTTTGCATTAATAATAACAGCAATGTCTTTGACTGGAAGTTCTGTGGCTTTCAATAAAACGGTTTCTGCATCGTCTAGGTGCTGAAAATATGAATACACTTTTGAATGGTAAACGGCTAAACCCATATAGATTTTGTTGCCTTCGGACTTATCCTGAATGGTTTCAACTGCTTTTTCGACATTTATAAGGGCTGCTTTGAAATCTCTCTGTGTTAAATAGTAGCTCATTTTCTCGATATAACTGTCGAAATCATCTGTTCCCTCAACAAGCAGCCCATTTTTATATATTTTCTTAGTTGTAATGTTTTCGTTTTCGTCCCACCAAATCCATTCACCATCCTTGACACCGTTTTTGAATGCCCCTAGCATTTTTTGCTTTCCGTTCTCATACCAATCCTTCCAAGTACCGTCTTCCTTTTCATCTCTTAAAATTCCTTCTTGTTTTTTCTGTCCGCTTTCGTAATACCATTCCCATTTCCCATCAGATACTCCATTATGATAAATGCCCTTTTTACTCAAATTTCCATTTTCAAACCACCAGATGTACTCTCCTTCTTCTTTCCCATTTTTAAATGCACCTTGTCTTATTTTTTGTCCGTTTTCGTACCAAGCTATCCATATGCCAGCTTTTTGGTTATTTATCAACTCTCCCTCCACTTGTTTTGCTCCACTTGGATACCAGCCTTCAATTTTACCGTTGATTTGTCCTTCTTTGTATTCGGTCGATAATTCTCTCTTGCCATTGTCAAAATAGGTCAGTGCTGTTCCAGTAAATGGTTTTGATTTACCAATCTTATAAAATAGTCCGTCTCTTTGTTCTAATTTCTTGGCGTCTATCTGACTTGTTCCAAGTAATGGAAGAAGTAGGCAAATAATTGTGATTACGTTTCTCATTGTCGTTTTAAATGTAGCCTGACGTTCTGGCTATGAAATGCCTGCCTGTCGGCAGACAAGGTAGCCAAAACATTTCATCATAGCTAGCCTTGACTACCCGCCTGCGGCAGGCAGGTGTTTTATAGTTGTTGTTGTACACTTTTATTTTAGTTTCAAAATGTCCTTAAAAGACTTTGTAAATTCATCTTGAAGCTCTGCAGGTTTTAAGTAACCCCATTCTTCATAAATATGATGGGTGCCTCCAATATCATATTCAGCCATATCATGATATATCCAAACCTCTGATTCATTATCAAGTTTTAAGGCAATCATTTTAACCTTTTTATCTTTTTCATTTAAGGCAAGATGATTTGAAATTGATTCTTCATAGGTTATAGAAGCTGAATCTAAAATCTCTATAGTCTTATTTCTCAAAATTGATTGAAAATTTGAAAAGCCATTGTCCCTGATTAATAAATCATCCCTCCAATATTCAATATGTTCTTTCCTCCATTTTCCCATTAATTAATCAATTGTGCCTAACGTTTTGGCTAAGGCACGTGTGCTTTAGCCTTTTGTTAGCAATAAAGGTAGCGAACTCTGTTGAAAGCTTAACAGCTAAATTGAAATACGCTATCGTGTTTGGTTATCCTATTACCGTTCTAAACCACTAACATTAAGCACAGAAAGTTCTCGGCAACAGAGGAGCGGCAATTTGAGTAGTATTTTTTTGAAACTCGCTAACCCATGTGCTTTAACTGTTGTTGTGCATAGTACTTTTATTCACAATCGTTCGAAGTAGCTTTTTTATATCGTATTGTATTGCCTCCGAAAAGTTCAAGAAGTGCAGCATCCGTATTTTTTTTCTTACTTAAGCTCAAGGTCAAAGTATCTTTACTAAATTCATATGAATAGATTATTCTCGAAGTTTGAAAACCAAATGTGCCTGGGCTTTGGAACCAAATAACTTCAAGTAGATTACTAGTCAGTTTATATTCAAATCTTGAATTTCCTTTTTCTAAACTATCATAATACCCATGGATATTTAACATATCGTTGGGCTTATCAAACTTGAGGCAAGCAGAAGTCTCCATTTCTGTCCAATTGATTGTGTCAATTTGAGAAAAAAGAATTTGACAGCAGAAGAGTGAAAGAATTAGAATAAAGTATCTCATAGTATATTATGCACAACGGTTAGTATATGAAAAGTAGGCATTTTCGAAGCACGAAACTTTTGGTTAAACACAAAGTTTGATACGAGTCCAAACGCATGAAAAGACTACTGTTTCGCCTATTTTTTATATACATTGTTGGCGGTAGTTATTTTTTCTTACTTGACTTTGCCAATGGGTTATAGTTCAAACATAATTGAACCCAGTATTCTAAATCCTCTTGCATATCAATACCTTCGGCAGAAACAAACACAAAACCTTTCATTGCTCTTCCTGTGATGTTAAATTCAGAACAGCCACTTTTTTTAAAGCTTGTTGGTATTCATTTCCCCCGATTCTTGCCATTAATCTGGGAATTCCTGTTTTTTATCAATATCTACTCCAATACACATTTTGTTATCCACCATAAAGCACAAACCTCCCATCATTTTCTTTTCTTCAAAAGATGTTTTGTTTATACAGTTAAAACAATAACTTATATGCTCTTTTATTTCATATTCTCTTTCAGGTGTAGTCTGAAAAACAGCCTTGAATTTTTCAAAATGTTTTGGAGATTCTGAATGTAATTTTGCTCCAAAGTCTTGTGCATTCTCCTTCCATCTATTTTGCTTGTCCAGATTATTTTTAGCAGTATTTAAAGCAATCGTGAACACCCAAGTCTTAAAGGACGAACTTCCTTGAAAGCTCTCTATTTTTTCAAATACTTTGAGATATGTTTCTTGAACAATATCTTCCGTATCCTATCGGTTAGTTATAAGTCGAAAAACAAAGGAAGATAATTTGTCTTTGAAGGATATAAATTCTATTTCGTATTGTTCTTTCAATTTCGGGCTTTAATTACTGCCAACGTTTAGTATATGATTAGTGCGTAGCGATAGCCAAGCATTACTTTTACCTGTTAGCTCCTGGCTTTTCAATTTATCAATTCATTCAGAGTTAATACCTCACTACCTTTTTTCTCGTAATACTCTAACATTTCGTCAATTTTCCTTGTATCATAACTCGTAATACAATCTGATAAGACAGTAACTTTATAATTTGCTTTGCACATATTAAATACCGTTGACTTTACGCAAGCAATGGCGTCAGCACCTGTAATATAAAATTCTTTTATTTCATTATTCTTTATAAAGTCAGCAAAATCTTCGCTGGTCAGAGCGTTACCTTTAGATTTTTCAAAAATGTTTTTGGAAACCAATTTCATGTCCGAAACTAATTCAGCCCCATGAGTATTTGGTTTTAAAGTCCTTGTGCCTGCAGACAAGTTATAGTGTTTTATATATACGACATGTATCTCACTATGCACAGCCCAATCAATTGTCGTATTGATATTGTCAATAATTTCCTTGTAGTTTTTTGTAATATCATTTTGAATGTCAATGACAACTAATGCTTTATTCTGCATATGATTCTTTTTTTTTCTGTTTTGTTCTTTTCGTAGCTTTTGCTTCCATCTATACTTTGGCTAAACGGTCGTTTTAATGCCGTTTGGGTTTTGTTGTGTGTAGTTCATTGGTTTCCATATAATCTGCAAGTGTTACTTTATTTATATCATCACTAGAAGCAAAGGAGTCAATAATGGACCTTCTTTCATTCTCTTTTTTATTTTGACTTAATTTTTCCTTCGTTTGTAAATCAGAAATCTCAATTTGAAATGCCACTATACCATTAGACATTTTTGTTTTATATTCATTTGATAATGTATTCCATTGATTTTTGTATTCTGGTTCAAAATTGTCCATCATATCTTCTAACACTTTATACACTTCTTTTTTTTCTGTTATAATTTGGGCTTTGCCATAGGCGTGAATAGAAATGTAATTCCATGTTGGGACATTTTCCAGTTTGTTATAATGCTTAGGCGAAACGTATGAATGAGGTTCATTAAAAACAACCAAATTTTGTTTAGAACAGATATGCTCCCATTGCTTATTTGCTTTGGCAAAATGAGATGTAAGTATCATTATATTATCTTTTTTTGATACTACAAAAGGCAAGTGTGTAGCTATAGGAATCCCATCAATTGAAGTGGTAATAATTCCAAAATTGAATCTTTTGATAAATGCAATGGCTTCATCAATTCCCTTTCCTTGATAGTGTTTAGGTGTATACATTTATATTCTAGCATTCGTGTAAGTTAGTAGCTTCACAATTAAATCATTAATTGGAGTTTCAATATTGTATTTTTTGCCCAGTTTTGAGATAATACCATTTTTTGCACCAAGTTCAATTATCTTTTTGTTTTGTCTATCAGTTAACATTGAACTTGTTTTTGATTCGGGATATGCTTTCAGTTTATCTAACATTTCGTTTACATAACGATCTTCAATGGTTGCTCCATCTGCTTTTGCTACTAAAATGCACTCATTAAGAACGTCAATGTAAAGGTTTTTCATTGTGTTATGTTTGAATATCCAACAAGTTTCTCCACTGAGGCAGAGTATAGATCCTAGTGAGGCACTTTCACAAAGTTTTTTCCAACAGGCAGTTTTAAAATCATTTGTTGTTTCGATTTGAATTTCATTAAACAGAAAAGAAAATTCATCCGTTAACTTTCCCGGTGTTGTTGTTAAAACAGGTGGGTATAATGATTCATAAAATTGATTATTATTTAGGGTGGTTGGACAATCTATCGTGCATTCTAAGACATTATCTAGAGAGGTGTAAGCTGCTATTGGCTCTTTTAAGTTTAGTCCATTTCTAATTACAACAATTTTCAATTTGTTGTGAATGAGGTTTGTAAACCAATGATGAGCTTCTGAAAATTGATGTTCTTTTAGACAAATTATTAGCCAATCTAGTTTTATTAAAGGAGGGGGGGAAATACGCACCTTTATTTTAGTTTCGTATTTAACTTCGTTCGTCTTTATTTTTAATAGTGATTTTTCTGTTCTACTGAAGAAAAATAATTCGTTGCTTTCTTTTTGCAGCAGTTGGTGCGAAAGTGTTGAACCGATTGCTCCAAGACCTAAGATTCCTATTTTGGTTTTAATTAAAGTCATTTAGTTTTTTGTTACTTTAATAAACATATAATCACCTAGGTCATTTTTATACGATTCTATTATTTCATTGATTTTCCCACTTTTAATATCCGCATCAAGGCTCTGTATCCCTTGATTTACCTCCGCTAGGTTTGCCAGTGACGAAAATGACGAAATTCCATTCCTGTTTTCTTTCTCTAAATAAAACTTTGGGTTATGCTTGCCACTATATAAAAACTGGTCTTGAAGTTCTGGTTGAACAGAATAGTTAATCGTTCGATCAAGAGTGAAGCCAGCATTTTTAATTGCCAATTTTATACTTTCAAAAGAGGGCATTTGAGATATAGAATCACATAACATTTCTGGAAAATAATGGTTTAACCAATATCCCTTCATTTGCTGTTCTGTAGAGGTGAATATCACTAAGTTTCCTTTTTTCTTTAGTATTCTATATAGTTCTACAAAGCCTTTTTCAATGTCACTCCAGTGGTGAAGAGTCATACACCCAATAATTCCTGAAATGCTGTTTTGAGATAAACCCGTTTTTTCAGCTGTTGCAACACGCCATTCAATTTTTGATTCTTTAATTTTAGCCACCTTGAGCATGTTCTGAGAAGGATCGATACCTACACATTTATAACCTCGATTGTAGATTGGGATAGTGTAATTTCCTGTACCACAGCCAATATCAAGATATAGCCCTTCTTTTGGTTCTAAAAGAGAAACAAATTGGCCAATTAGAAAGTCATCAGCTTTTCTAGTTTGATTGTAATTTGACCCTATTTTATCATATTTGGCTTCCACTATTTTCTATTTAAATACTTCTCAAAATTCCTTTTTCATTATAGCAGTATTATGTTCTTTATAACTGACTCTGTCAATTGTTTTCCAGCCACATTTAATATACAGCGATTCAGCTGTAAATGAGTACAGGTAGATTTCTTTTAGATTATTTTTTTTTGCATGCTTTTCTATTTCTTCCAACATTAACTTCCCTATACCTTGTCTTCGGTATAACTTATCTGTATAAATTAAAGCCACCCAAGGTTTATAAAACTTAAATCTTTCATGCACTTTAATTAAGTTGACTTGATTGGCCAGCCCAGCTGTTCCAAGTAATTGATTTTGTTTGGTTGCTATTACTTGAACCAAAACATCATCATTTGGTTGACTTTCTAATCTGTTGAAAGTCTTTTCTTTGGGTGTACTCCATTCGTCAAAATACCAGTTTGCAATAGTGTTAATCTTGTCTTTATCGTTAAAGTCTAAACAATCAATCTTAATTTCAGCTTCCATGTTTTATATACACTGTTGTGTGTTCGTTTTTTAATTAAATGAAGTTCTAAATTCCAGTGGTGTTTGATTAGTCTTGGATTTAAACAATTTATTGAATGATTGCGAATGTTCAAAACCCAATTCATACGCTATTTCACTTACAGATAGATTTGTTGTAGATAGCTTAATTTTCGCTTTTCCAATTAATTTATTGTGGATATGTTGTTGTGTTGTTTGTCCTGTTAAACTTTTAAGCATAGTACTTAAATAGTCTGTTGTAAGATTTAAGTTTTGCGAAATATATTTAACCGTAGGCAAGCCTTTATCTAAAGCACCATCTTCTTTAAAATAGTCTTCCAATAGAATTTCCAATCTATCCAATATTTGGTGATTGGATTTTTTACGAGTCAGAAATTGACGTTGATAAAATCTCTCGGCATAGTTAAGTAATAACTCTAACTGACTTATAATAATGTGTTGACTGAACTGGTCAAGGTTTGCTTGATATTCGCCTTTTATATTTTGAAGAATTTCAAAGATTATATTCTCTTCCTTTTCAGATAAAAAAAGTGCCTCACGAACGGAATATTTCAAGAATGAATACTTTTTTATAGTTGTTGCTAAAGAAGTCCCAAATAGAAAATCAGGATGGATTGCTAAAATCCATCCTGAAGGTTTACTGTTCAAATCTTCTTCAATCAATTTGACTGAAATTACTTGCTCTGGCGAGAAAAAAGTCATTAACCCTTCATCAAAATCATACGATTCTTGACCATAACGATATTTACCAACAACATTTCGTTTTATTGAAATCGTATAAAATTCTTGTACCCATTTCAATTCATTATTCACCGGTGTTGGCTTTATTTCACTATAATCTATCAGGCTAATCAACGGGTGATTAGGTGGTGATATGTTGTTGAAACGATGCAATTCGTTTATCGTCTTTAGTCTTGTAGGAACTGACATTTATAATTCATTAGAGTTAATCATGCTTTTTTATTCAATTTTAGTTGCATTTACTACTTAAAAAGGAAAATTTGCTTTTGTCGTTTCCTTAGCCCAATCCCATAGCTTGGCATTTAAAGTTTCGTTTAAAGCGGCTGCATCAATTTTTGCTAAATCTGGTTTTCCTTTTTGTTCATTTTCTCCATCGGGTCCCCAATATTGCCCTCCTTTTGCATCTGCACGTAAACAAGCAGCTAATGTAGGTTGAGCGCCTTCCTTAGCCGTCATTAATTCGAGTGAGGCAAGCATATCCTTGTCCATATGCACTTGCAAGTCTGTTTTGCTGAACCCTGGATGAGCAGCTAAAGATTTAATTTGACTTCCACTTTGTTTCAATCGTTTGTCAAATTCTATTGCAAAGATGATATCAGCCAATTTGCTTTGTCCGTACTCTCTCCAATTATTATACTCTTTTTCTAATCGGAAATTTTCAAAATCAATAGTTGCACCTCTATGAGCAATACTACTTAATGTAACAACTCTAGAACCTTTAGTTAAATCTAGTAAGTTAAAAAGGTAACCTGTTAGTGCAAAATGCCCAACGAAGTTTACTCCGAACTGAATTTCAAAACCATCTTTTGTTTTGGCTGGTGGTGGAATCATAATTCCTGCGTTGTTAATCAACAAATCGAGACTTGATTCAGTTTGCATCACTTTGTCTGCAAAAGCTTTCACAGAACTCAAATTGGCTAAGTCTAGGTGAGAATATATTAATTCACCTGTTCCTCCATCAGCTTCCATTCTTTGAATAGCCTTTAGTGCTTTTTCTTGATTACGACAAGCTACATATACTTTTGCTCCTTTTTTGTAAAAATCCAAGGCGGTTTCATATCCAATACCTGTGTTTGAACCTGTTACTATTGCTGTTTTACCTGATAAATTCATGTTTTATTTTTTAATTAAACAATGAGACAAATTTATCTGGGTTATTTATGATTAATGTATCCAAATCCTTTATAGTTGTAGGTGAAAATTATTAGTTGTGTCGTGAGTTGTTTTAAAATGACGCACAACATCTGTATAAACGTATTGCGTTTATATTCATTATGTCACCAGTCCAAAGATAAGTCATTGAATGGACTTTTGATTTCGTTTAATTTAATGCTTCTAACATGGGTGTATATTTCAGTAGTTTTTACACTGTTATGGCCTAATAAACATTGTATATATCTTAAATCTGTTCCTGATTCAAGTAAGTGTGTTGCATAACTATGCCGTAACGTATGTGGTGTAACTTTCTTTACAATATTGCTTCTTTTAACCGCATTTTTCAAAACACACCTTACGCTTGTAGGGCTATACTTGTTAGAACTGACTCCATTAAAGAGGTATGTTTCTGGGAGATAAGTTCTGTAGTACTTTCTTAGTAACTTCAACACTTTGTTATCAAGTGGAACATAGCGATCTTTTGATCCTTTACCTTTCTCAATCTTAATCTGCATTCTTGCACTATCAATGTCTTTAATCTTAAGGTTAATTAATTCGCCAACCCTTAAGCCAGCAGAATAGAGTAAACTAGCCATAGCCCTATGTTTAAGATTAGTGATGTTATTAAATAGTTTACCAACCTCTTCTTTTGATAATACAACAGGTAATAGAAACTCCTTTCTTGGTCTATCAATATCATAATAACAACGATCTCTATCTAGCACTTTTTCATAATAGAATTTAATGGCATTAATGTGTTGATTCAGTGTGCTTCTAGAATATCCTTTTTTAGCTATACCCAATATATAACTGGTGATTTCTTCTTTGCTCAGCCTTAATAAACCTTTGGGTTGAAAATGAATTTCAAACTCTTTTAGGCATGAAGAATAAGTGTTGATTGTGTTGGGACTGTAACTTTGTAATACTAATTTGTCAATAGCTCTTGTTGTTTTCATACCCAAGAGTACTATAGTCTGATAAGAAAAGTCGTTTATTAAACATTTATAGTGGTGTCTACCCGCCTAAGCGGACGGACCTTTTTAGACACTGACTAACGAGTTAAGAATAAATTTTGCATCCATCAATTTCAATCAACGGTGCAAAGATTCGCACTGTTCAAATATTTAGTCGGTATTTAAATATTTCTAGTCGTTTAAGATTCGTTTGTAAACGCTTAAAACGATTTAGTATTTGATTTCTAGTGATCTATACTAGTTATTTCGAATGCTTTTTTTGAAATGCTGAAATGGCAGTTACTTAAAATTAGTGATTAAGTTCTGTCATTATTACAGTAATTTCTGTAATAGGTGCGTTAGTAATATTTGCTCTTGGTCAATTATCAATTATTCTAAGAGAACAGTATAAAAGAAAGAAGAAAAGCGGTTAAGAGAATACTTTATAGAACAAGTTAAACTGCTTGAAGACCCAATAAGTAGACAAGTTATACTATTAAAGGACTTTGAAATAATTGATCTAAAGTAAGGGTTTTAAAGAATGGGATTCTAAAAGAGCAGAATTGACCTAAAAGAACTTTCAAACGGTGTTTGCTTTTTAAAGACTGAAAACTCTATATCGAAGGTGCTTAAAGAATAATGTTGACCAATTAAATTGATTGGAGAGGGTAGGTTATTGCTACCCTTTTTTATTTAACTACTCATTCTAAAGAAAGCGAATTTGACTTAGCATTATATTTAAAAATAGCTTTGTTTCTTTCACAATAAACTTTAAACTCATTAAGACCTAAAGGCCTATCGCTTACCCTAAATATTGATATATCAGATGCAAAAATAAAAGGAGCCTTTTTGGGGTTACTAAAACTAAGCATCACAATTGGTCTCCCATTTTTATCTATCAGCTTAGTTGGATTTGCTCTTTCATGAAACTTAGTATATGATAGAATCGTTGCCAATTGGTCTGAAACAAAAAGAAAACTATTCCTAAAATTGATAACATTATCTTTAAGTAGATCAGTGAATAAATATAATTTATAACCTTGATTTGTAGAAAAGAAAACTGTTTTCAATACTGCATTTTTGAGCGTATCTATTCCATATTTTAAATCATTAATCTCATAAATCAGTTTCCTTTTAGCAATTAAAAGCAATTGTTCTTTTAACTCTAATACCTGCAAATTTACTTCTTCTTTTATAGGTTCAGAGAATTTCCCTTCAATATAATAAGCTTGATTTATTTGCTGACCATTTTGATCCACTAAAACAAAGATCAATGTATCATGCTTATCATATATTATATAATTTTTATCATCAATTGAAGTTCGTAGTCTAAGTTCAGATTCAGCTTGTATACTTCTATGAGCATATAACACATTTGCTTCCTGCCTTATAGAATCTAATCTTGATGCAATAAAATCTCGTGACATAGGTCTTTGAGCAAAAGATAAATGTGTTGCACCAAGAAAGATTATATAAAGTATTAAAAATCTAATATATTGCATTAAGGACAATCTGCGGTTGTTTCCCATATATCATTAAAGACATTACGAGTACTAAAGGTACAATCTCCCCAACCAATGCCATGTAGGAGTAACAGAGTACTTACTTTGTTACAATGACCAAGATCTCCTCTACAGACAACAATTCCTTCTGGGTCTTCAGGTGCTTCTGGTTCATGTGAAACGGCATAAATGTCAGTAACAGAATTATAATATACCTCTATTAGAGGTTCATCGTGATCTCCTATAACATCTATCACATAAATATCAAACTCAGTTGCCATATTTTCTGCAGCAATATAGGTAATTGTTGATTTACTGTTTAATGATTTACTCTTAGATGCGTCAACTGTTTGTTGGGGATCTGAACCATTATTTGGTGAATCTATGTCATCAGAACATGAAACAATAGCTGATGCAATAATTAATGAAAACAATATTTTTTTCATAGTATATAAATTTAATTAGTCCTTACTCTTTTAAAATTGGTTTTTCAGGCAACACCTTTATAATAACGTAATTATCTTTAAAAATGTTGCTTGGAATTAAATTAATCTTAAAATGTATAGTCTAGGTAGCCAAGTGTAAACTCAATTGTAGTGCATTTGCCAATATTAGAAATCGTTGCAAAAGAATCTATTTGAGCATTGACTATAGCTTTTAGGACTATTTGAATATCTTCCTCACGATACAGATGGAATGTGTAGTAGTTAGTAATCATATTAAAAATATATAGTTTAAATATACACTTGATAATATGCTGTTTAAAATGGGGTTAAAAAAAGGGACAGTCAATAACTGCCCCAAACACTTATAATTAATTTGGTCAACGTTATTCTTTAAGTATCTTCATAATTGTGTCTATAACCTTCAAGAAGTAAACCCCATTCGGTAGTTCTTTTAAGTCAATTCTATTCCTTAGAATCCCACTCTTTACAACCCTTCCTTGTAAATCAATTATTTCAAATTCCTTTCCTAAATATCCATCAATGAAAAGAAAGTCTTTAGTAGGATTAGGGTAAACTGTGATTCTATTTTTAGTATCAATTTCATTAATACTGGTGGATAAGGAATTAATAAATATTGTATCTATTGTATGGAAGATTGTTGATGTGGCAAAGTACCTACCGCTATTACTAACGTTGGTAATATTATAATCAATAGTTGAACCACTTGATACTACTAAAGTATCTCTGATAGGACCTTTAACACTCATATGAGAACTTGTATTATTAACCAAACCAATACTATTAGTATCGATATCCCAATTATAACCTCCAGCTTTATGTTCTAATTCAAATATTAAATAATAGTTACTAAAAGTAGTCGGTACTGTATGTGTGAATGTGGTTAATGTTGCTCTTACATTCTCCGATGTATCTGAAAAGTATGTAGTATCCTCTTTTACACTTAGAATGGGATATTGGGATGCAAAAGACTTGTTAACTGATAGATTAGTATTTAAATCAAAATAGACTGTATCTAATCGAGGTAAATCTAGTCTAACATGAACTGTAGTTGTAGTATGATAGATTTCCCCAAGAACCTTTAATGTTGTATTTGCAGCTGATGCACTTAGCTCATAGGATAAAGTAGAACTACTATCTAGCTTTAAACTGTCATCTATGAATGTACCAGTTACTGAACTTAGAGTGGTAAAAGAAAGTTGTGTGGAGTTGGTATCAATATCAAAGAAACCGCTGGTTCCACCTTGTAATTCTTCAACAGTATATTCTATATAATATGAATTGTAAGTGTTTTCTAATGTATCATGGAAACTTGATGTAGGGCCAATTAATAGTTCATTTATGATAGTTGAATCATCTTTTACGGTAGTAGTATCAAATGCTATAAATTGGTGTGGAACTGAATTATATGTTCTGTTTAAATAGTCTACATAAACCGTGTCTTGACTATATGAGTTTATACTAAGTATTATTAATAATATGGTTGTAATTGTTTTCATGGTATTAAAATTTATTGTTTTGACTTTTTGAAAGATTCCCAATTGTGTATTCTACCTTTAGGACAGTTTGGAGATAAAGGAAATAGAAAGGTCTTGACCTTTGTTTTACATTTTCCACATTTGTATTCATTGTTTCCTTCTTTCCCCAAATAAGACCATACATGAAATCCATTTCTTACACAGTTTAATACTCTTGGATATCCTATTGAATGAACTACTTTTTTGCATTTGGAGCACATAAAGAGTTTAGTTCCTTGTTCGCATAGTTGATACCAATTGTGATATAATCTTTTTTTGCAACCCTTTTTACATGGCGTATACTTTGACCGTCTGAGGTTGTGACAGTTTTTACATTGGTAGATATAGACTTTTTCCTTCTCAATCTTCAATATATTACTGATTATTAGATCACTTTGTTGATGGCTAATATATGTATATATTTTCTAAATACAACATATATGTTGTATAAAAATTGCCAATTATTACGGCTCTTTGTTATGCAGTGGAAATCAACAAAGAAATAGAGTTAAAGAAACTGGGTGATCGGATTAGAGAAATTCGATTAAGCAAAGGTCTTACCCAAGGTGAATTGGCATCAAAAATGGATAGAGACGACTACCAAACTATCCAACGACTAGAAACGGGGAATACTAACCCAACATATTCCTTTTTATTAGAAGTTTGTTTTGGTCTAGATATTTCAATGAAAGAGTTATTCTCATAGCTAATCATCCAGCCCATATTTTCTTCTCCATTTCCTTTTTTCATACTCCCAGCCTGCAGGTCTTGTAAAGATTAGAATAAAGAATATTTCTAGGTATTTTTTCATATGGTACTAGCCCTAAATTTAATATATTACATCTTAGTATGTTAATGAAAGATAATCGCAAAGGCTTAACCTTTAAGAAAATTATAGATTGGAGTGAAAAATATAGGATCCCAATTTTCTTTTCATTCGTATCTATTCTAATATTATCTGCTGAATTAACTAAACCTAAAATTGATGGTAAGGAGGACTTAGTGAAATTAAGAGGAACTCTTTCAGATTACTCTTTTACTATTGAACAAGGATATAGGAATAGACTTTACCATTACTATTTTTGGTTAGATGAGTACCAATGTACTTTCCAAATAAAGGCAGATTTTGAAGACTTCTTTAGGGAGAACTGGTTTAGAGAGAAAGTTGGAAAAGGGCATATGGTTAATCTTCATATTTCCAAAGAACTTATAGAGGATCTAGAAGATGTGGAAGAGAGCGTATTTGTAATGTCAATAAGTACTTCTAAGGGGAAATATTTAAGTTTAGAGGATACTATTGAAAAAGAAAAGAGTCCTTTCATGATAATCTTTGCTTTAGCGTTTATGTCAATTGGGCTATTGTATTATTACTTATATGTTAGGAAAAAAGACAGTAATTAAATGGAAGCACTAATTCACTTTATAATAATCCTAATAAAAATATCAATATTAGGTTCTGTTTATGCGACCTTGACTTTGCTTTCTTTTAAAATCGTTGGACGTTTCAAGCCTAACTCTTGGGCAGATAGAGTTTCAAAGAAGAAATTACGATTTTGGTTTTTGAGTGGGTTTCTGATTTCAATAGGATTATTCTTATTTACATTCACTTATTATGGAGATCATGGCCTTGGAGATTATGCTAGAGTACCTATAGGGAATGGGCGTGCAATTAATGAGATAAATGGAACACAAGCCTTTATACAAGATGAAGGTCCAATTAGTATGATTGAGATTGACAATTTTATTGTTACGAATAAATATGTTTATGGGATTATGGGTGAAAGGGATGGAAACTATGAGGGGGCTTATTTTGTGTATGACTTAGTTAGTAATAAAGTCACAACATTTATAGAAAAAGAAGAGTACCACAAGTTCTTGAAGATTAAAAATCTAGAGATAGAACCTAATTACAAGAATTTTAGATATTATTATAAAGAGTATTGGCTAGGGTGGAGAAACTGGTTCTTTGCCTAAACTAATCTAAGATATGAAACTAAGTCAATACGATTTCAATAAATTACCTAATGATAAGAAAGTTGAATTAGCTTCTTTCGATGGAACTTTTTTGGAAAATAGATTTGAGGGGGAATATGGGATAAACTTATATTCTGTATTTGGATTTTATGCCGAAGTGTGGCTACATAGAAAGGAGAATGAGATTGAAAAGGTTGTAACTTTTACCCAAACTAGATATTTAGAGCCTTATTTGAAAAAGATTAACATAGATAAGATACAGTAGATTATGAAAGCAAAAGACGATTTAAATATGGAATTAAGGAGTTGGGTGATATCTAAAGCTCTGCAACTTGAAAAGGCTTCAAAAAATGCTTTAATCGCTGTTCTCAGAATGATAAAAAGTGATTCAAAAGCGTTAGGTAATAAAGGAACTGCATTATCATTCAAAGCACGTATTGATATACTTTATGATATTGAGGAAATTGATAAAACAGTATATAACCAATTAGTTAAAGTAATGGAAATTAGAAATCAGTTTGCTCATAATGCAAATATTATTTCTTTTGAATCACTTGATGAAGTAAATATTGATATAAATAAGTTTTTGATTAAAAATTACGTTTCTAGAACTACTGAAGAGCTAAGTAGGGAACTGAAATTAAAGGATGTATTTGAAGATTTTTTTCTAAATACAAATGCACGTCTAGAGGTTATAGAGAAGGAATA
>Ga0316204_10004279_pt1 | contig 25980 bp, 25 predicted proteins | sample 6monrhotite_MG_2_FD_205661 | JGI IMG/M metagenome (GOLD analysis project Ga0316204, IMG submission 205661) | Microbial mat bacterial communities from mineral coupon in-situ incubated in ocean water Damariscotta River, Maine, United States -... | ecosystem: Environmental > Aquatic > Marine >...
ACTTCTCTATTTTCTGCATGAGAAGTCATTGGATTAATTTTAATGAGATTTGAAATACCATCTAAATCAAAAACTTAGATGGTAGGCGCGAGTGGATTCGAACCACCGACCCCCACCATGTCAAGGTGATGCTCTAACCAACTGAGCTACGCGCCTATTACCACTGACTTTATCTAAAATTAGCTATCTAAAATTAGCACTTGATAAACAAGTATCAGTTTTGCTTCTTGCGATACGAGATGTATCAGAAAAGAGTGCGTATAATACAAAGGCTGAGGCTTATTGGCAAGTGTTTCTTAAATATTTTTAGCATTTTTTTCTTTTTACAGAGCAATAAACCTTTCTTGCATTACTTTTATCTGATCACGTAAACGAGCCGCTTCTTCAAATTCCATATTCTGGGCATGAGCATACATCTGCTCTTCCATTTCATTCATTTGCTGTTCCAGTTCTTTTCTTGATAACACCTCATAGCGCCCTGCAGCTTCCGCCACCTTGCGATTTTTTGCCACCGCCAGACCGGCACCCGGGATGGTGGCTTCCAGAATATCTTTGACGGACTTTTTGATCCCCATTGGGGTAATATTATGTGCCTCATTGTAAGCCATCTGTTTTTCCCGTCTTCTGGCAGTTTCATCCATTGCCCGCTGCATTGAACCGGTCATTCTATCAGCATAGAGAATCACTTCGCCATTGACATTTCTTGCCGCCCGTCCCATGGTCTGAATGAGTGAGCGTTCTGAACGTAAAAAGCCTTCCTTGTCAGCATCCAGTATCGCCACCAGAGACACTTCGGGAATATCCAGTCCTTCTCTGAGCAGATTGATGCCCACCAGGACGTCAAACTCGCCCAGCCGTAAATCGCGAATAATCTCAACCCGCTCCACGGTATCAATGTCAGAATGCAGATATCGCACCTGTACCCCGTGTTCAAGATAATAATCCGTTAAATCTTCGGCCATACGCTTGGTCAGCGTAGTCACCAGAACCCGATCCTTGCTATCAACTCGTTTGCGAATTTCTGACAAAAGATCATCCACCTGAGTGGTGGCCGCACGAACACTAACGGGTGGGTCAATGAGCCCGGTGGGCCTGACGACCTGTTCAGCAATGGTATCGGAATGTTCCGCTTCATAGTTACCAGGGGTTGCCGATATATAGATGCTCTGCGGCGCCAGCCGTTCAAATTCTTCAAATTTTAACGGCCGGTTATCCAGGGCCGATGGCAGACGAAAACCATATTCCACCAAATTTTCTTTACGTGATCGATCACCTTTGTACATGGCGCCAACCTGGGAAATGGTGACATGGCTCTCATCAATAAAAATCATGGCATCATCCGGCAGATAGTCTAAAAAAGTGGGGGGCGGCTCACCCGCTTGCCTACCCGAAAGATAACGGGAGTAGTTTTCAATACCGGAGCAATAACCCAATTCGACAATCATTTCCAGATCCAGTTGAGTTCGCTGTTCCAGACGCTGTGCTTCCACCAATTTATTTAAAGAGTACAATTGCGCCAGACGTTCCTTCAATTCCTGTTTGATTTTGTCAATCGCCGCCAACAGGGTTTCCCTGGGAGTGACATAATGGGTCTTGGGATAAATAGTCACCCTGGGTACACGCCGCAACACTTCTCCCGTAAGAGGATCAAAATAACTCAGTGATTCCACTTCTGCATCAAATAATTCAATTCGTACAGCCTCACCGTCGGAATCGGCTGGATAAATATCAATCACATCACCACGAACCCGATACGTGGCCCGGTGTAATTCCACATCATTACGCTTGTATTGCAATTCGGCCAAACGTCTCAAAATTGTCCGTTGGTCGACCGTATCACCTTTAACTACATGTAATAACATTTTCAGATAGGATTTAGGATCGCCCAGACCATAGATACAGGAAACCGAGGCAACAATAATGGTATCTTTTCGCTCAAATAATGCTTTGGTTGCCGACAGACGCATCTGCTCTATATGCTCATTAATTGATGCATCCTTTTCAATAAAGGTATCCGAGGCCGGAACATAAGCTTCTGGCTGATAATAATCATAATAGGAAACAAAATATTCCACTGAATTGTAGGGAAAAAACTCTTTCATTTCACCGTACAACTGAGCCGCCAGAGTTTTATTGTGGGCCAGAATCAAAGTGGGTCGTTGCAGGTTTTGAATGACATTCGCCATGGTAAAGGTTTTACCTGAACCGGTAACCCCCAATAAAGTCATACCCGCTTCACCATTTCGCATCCCTTCGGTCAAAATTTGAATAGCTTGGGGTTGATCCCCACCGGGGCTAAATGAGGAAACCAGCTGAAACGGTTTTGCCATGGTCTTTTGTATCTCTTTTTTACGAGTTGTGATGACGCAAATAGTATGCCCGCAGGGAATACATGTGCTACAATTTATTTTGCTCACGGTTTGAGTAAATTCAATCATCATTGAATAAAACAGGAGCAATATACTTTAATTTTTTTAAAGTGAGTCAAAAAACATATTTTACGCTAGAGGCGCTTCACTTGGCTATACAGTTATCCAATCGAGTACAATCCGTTAAACCTTCAGCTACCCTGGCAATCACCGCAAAAGCCAAGGCACTCAGGGCTGAAGGCAAAAATATTATTGGTCTGGGCGCAGGCGAACCAGATTTTGACACTCCAGAACACATCAAAACAGCTGCAATTACTGCGATTAATGATGGTTTTACCAAATATACCGAGGTTGGCGGCACCCCGGAACTTAAACAGGCAATATGCGACAAGTTCAAGCGTGATAATTCTCTGACTTACACCCCTGAACAGATCCTGGTATCAAGCGGCGGCAAGCAAAGCTTTTATAATTTATGCCAGGCGCTGTTAAATGACGGTGATGAAGTCATTATTCCTGCCCCCTATTGGGTTTCATATCCCGATATGGTGATCCTTGCAGGTGGTCAGCCCATTATCATCGAAACCGGCATTGATGATGGTTTTAAAATTAAGCCTGAACAATTGCAGGCGGCAATCACTGATAAAACCCGTCTGGTAGTGCTCAATACGCCATCCAACCCCACGGGCGTAACCTACAATCGTGCGGAATTATCAGCCATTGGTGAAGTGCTTAAAGCCTATCCGAATATACTGATTGCCAGCGATGACATGTATGAACACATCGTCTGGTCGGATGAGCCGTTCTGTACTATGGCTGAAGTATGCCCGGATTTATATGAACAAACCATTACCCTGAATGGTGTCAGTAAGGCCTATTCAATGACCGGTTGGCGAATTGGCTATGCTGCAGGGCCCACTGATTTGATCAGTGCCATGACTAAAATTCAGTCCCAAAGTACATCCAACCCCTGTTCGATTTCTCAGGCGGCCACTCTGGAAGCTCTAAATGGCGATCAAAGTTGTATCAAGACCATGTTAAAAGCCTTTAAAGAACGGCATGACTATGTTGTCGAGAATATTAATAATATCCCCGGTATGCAGGCATTGCCCTCACAAGGCGCCTTTTATACCTTTGCCAACATGCAGGCAGTCATTGAACGGACTGAAGGGGTCAATAATGATGTCGAACTGGCCGATTATATTCTTAGTGAAGCGGAAGTCGCTCTGGTACCAGGCTCTGCATTTGGGGCTCCTGGCTATATGCGGATTTCTTTTGCCACCAGCATGGAAAATCTACAGCAAGCCATTGCGCGAATGACCAAATTATTCGCCTGATACTATATTGTTGTTTGCTTCTCTGGCTGGTGATTCGTTGACTGCTGATTCTTTTACTGAGAGTGGAGTTTTGAGGGCTTTCCTTTCTTTTCCTTTCTAAGGGGGGCTTGTAAGCTGAAAAATTTAGGCCCAAAATAGAGAAAGGCGACGGGGTATAAACCCAACGTCGCCTTTTTGACTCCTTACCAAGCTACTTTAAATCCTTTAAAGCCCCGCTTGCGATCTATCCTTCGACCCTTTCCTCCATAATCGCTCCGTCTTACATCTTCCATGAGACGTTTCTTTTACCCAAATACCCAAATTGAAACTTCATTTCTTAAGATGGATAAAAGTTTTATTCCTAATCTTTGAAACTATAATACCAAATACACACTTTTCGACAACTAGGGACAACCCTTAGGAATCTACATGTTTATTTAAGAATAATTTAAAACCCCTCATTCATGAAATTTAAAAACCATATTATTCAATTGCTTATATCTATTCTCGAATTTTAACTAATACTATCGCTGAACAAACCGCCCCCCGATCGATGTGTCAAAGTGTGAACTCTATAACAGATTTACGGTTGACTTGAAAAGTCATGTCCTGATCCCAATTTATTCATTACTTATAAATTTATATTCAAGAGCAGGATCCAAACAGCATGAGTGACTTTCCGTTTGTCGTTGATATTCAAGATTCATCCCATTTTGAACAACAAGTAATTGAAGCATCAAAACAACAACCCGTCCTGGTGGATTTCTGGGCGGATTGGTGTCAACCCTGCAAAGTATTGATTCCGATGTTGACCCAACTGGCAGAGGACTACCAGGGCACATTTATTCTGGCCAAGGTTAATGCTGATGAACAACAGGAACTGGTTGCTGCCGCTGGAGTCAGAAATCTGCCTACGGTGAAATTATTTAAGGATGGCGTGGTCGTCGATGAGTTTATGGGAGCCAAGCCAGAAAGTGAATTGCGCACTTTTCTTGATGCCCATATCGAGACTGAAACTGCTCATGAAATAAAACAGGCTCTGGAACTATCCCTGGCCGGTGAATATGATCAGGCTATCGAGTCCTTGAAGACTTTAAACCAGCAGGATCCTTCCAATACCGATGTCTATCTGGCCATTGCCAAGGTTTACCTGCAATCCGGTGATTTTGAGAATTGTGAGTCCGTCTTAGATGCTCTGCCTGCCAATATTCAGGTCAGCGATGAGGCCAAAAAAGTTCAGGACGAACTGACTCTGGCTAAAGCCACCGCAGACGCTCCGGCAGTGGAAGAAATTCAGTCGCAATTGGAAAAAGAACCGGATAATTTTGATTTAAGAGTACAACTGGCCAATCAATACATTGTTTCTCATCAATACGAACCAGCTTTGGAGTCGCTTTTCTATATTCTAACTCGAGACATGAATTTTCAGGAAGGAGCCGCTAAGGAAGCCGTATTGAAAATTTTTGAAATCCTGGGTCCCCAGGAGCCATTAACCAGGCAATACCGCAGCAAGTTAGCGACGCTACTGTATTAGCAGCGCATCAATTTCCTCTCCCAAAAGGGAGAGGAAAGATAACTATTTATTGCCGTTTATAGCACTCGATAGACGTTTCGCCGGCACATAACCGGGTAAGCTGGTACCATCTTCCAGGAACATCGCCGGAGTACCCTGCACTCCTAATGCCTGACCGAGCTGAAGTTGTTGCGCAACCGGGTTATCACAGTTCTTATCTGCAATGGTTTTCCCTTCTTTAGCATCACTCATTGCCTGATTGGGATTATCAGCACACCAGACATTTACGGCCTTTTTATAGGAACGGGTTCCCACCCCGGAACGCGGATAGGCCATATAGCGAATCGTGATGCCCTCAGCGTTGTAATCAGCCATTTCTCGATGCAGTTTGACACAATAGGGACAATCGATGTCAGTGAAAACCGTTACCTTGGCTTTTTCATCTTTGGCGGGATAAACAATCATCTGACTCTCATCCATCGACTTGAGTAATTTACCTCGTGCTTCACCGCGCTTCTTTTCAGTCAGATTAACGCGATTTTTAACATCAATAATATCACCACGAAACATCATGCTGGCATCTTTATTAAAGTAGAATACCGTTGAACCATAACTCACTTCAAAAATTCCGGGGAGTGCCGTTTCTTCAATACTGGTGGGTTTTGTTCCTGGCATCAGATTATCCAGTGCGGCATCCAGTTCAGGGGACGAAGCAGCAAAGATATTAGTACTTAGGATGGTAATAATACTCGCCGTAGCCAGAGTCAGTTTTGTTACATTTTTTACGATAAAACTCATATGTCGTTTCCGTGTTAGTCTCTAAAATTTGTGTATTGCAATGCCACAGGTAAATCCTGTTGTTTTAACATCGCCATTACGGCCTGTAAATCATCTCGTTTTTTTCCGGTTACCCGAACCTGTTCACCCTGAATCGCAGATTGAACCTTTAATTTTTCATCCTTAATCAATTTAACAATTTTCCTGGCAGTATCTTTATCGATACCCTGACGTAACATCAGCTTTTGCTCCATCAGCTTACCATTCGGTTTTATATCGCCCTGTTCCAGGCTTTTAATGTCAACCTTACGACCCACCAGTTCTTTGTGCACAATATCCAACAGCTGCTGCACCTGAAATTCACTTTCACTATAGAGTGTGATTTCTTCCTTTGACTGCTTAACCCCGGTTTGAGTTCCCTTAAAATCGTATCTTTGTTGAATAGCCCGATTGGCATTGTTCACAGCATTGCTCAACTCATGCATATCCACTTCTGAAACAATATCAAATGATGGCATTTTTCTATTTTCCTGAATTAATTATATTTATCCCACAGTAAATCTGCCCACCCATTTTAATAAGCAAAATAAAATTGTCAATTTTTGCCCTCAAAGATGCTGGCTAACCCCGTGGATGATGTTGTGCATGGAGATCTTTTAATCGTTCTTTGGCTACATGGGTATAAATTTGTGTGGTGGACAAGTCGCTATGTCCCAATAACATTTGCACCACCCGGAGATCCGCCCCATGGTTCAAAAGATGGGTGGCAAAAGCATGACGCAACACATGGGGTGATAAGCTGTTGGATATTCCTGCCTGAGCGGCATAGCGTTTTACCATATACCAGAATGTTTGCCGGGTCATGCCCTTCCCGCGTCGGGTGACGAATAGTGCACTGGTCATTGTAGTCCCCAATAATTCAGCCCGGGCATTTTTCAGATAGTTGGCAATCCAGCTTAAAGCTTCTTCCCCCATAGGTACAAGACGCTCTTTACTGCCCTTACCCGTGACTCGCACAATGCCTTGCTGTAAGTTAACGCCATGGATTTCCAGGCCCACCAGCTCAGACACCCTCAATCCCGTGGCATAAATCAGCTCCAGCATCGCTCGATCACGTATTCCCAGGGGATCATCTAAATCAGGAGCCTCCAGTAATGCTTCTACTTCTCGTTCTGATAAGATTTTGGGTAATGAACGTCCCAGTTTCGGCGATTCCAGTAAGGCACTGGGATCGACACTGATTTGATTTTCACGGCTCAGATATTGATAAAATCGGCGAATGGTTGACAGCATTCGAGCGGTGGAACGGGCTTTAATCCCCTGCTCAAGGCGATAGGCCAGATAGGCCTGCAAATGACTCTTATTATGGGACAAGAGACTACCTGAGTGACCATTGGCAGCCCATTTCGCCAGACTTTTTAAATCCGTTTGATAGGCATTCAGAGTATGCTGACTCAGCCCCTGCTCCATCCAGATGGCATCCAGGAACTGTTCTATTAAACACTCATCCTGTTCCAGTTGTGTGTTATTCAAGGTTAGCCTGTTCATGGACCAGCAACCATCGTTTTATCTGAAGATAATTGATATTGCCTTTTTGCTGCGTCAGAGTATCTCCGGCATAACCTCCGATGCCGGAAGCTGACACCACTCTATGGCAGGGTACAATGATTGGGAAAAGATTTTTTCGGCAGGCATTACCCACGGCCCTTGGACTACTATTCAGCTGTTTTGCCAGGGCACCATAAGTGGTCACCTGCCCAGCGGGAATATCCAGCAAAGCCTGCCATACTTTTTGTTGAAAGATTGTCCCCAGAGTTAATTGGCAGGGCAAAGAAAAAGCATATCTGCCGCCCAAAAAATAGCGCTTAAATTCATCCTGGATTTTTTTTCCGAAGTCATTATCATCAGCTATTGACTGAGCACTACTTTGCCCAGGCTCATGATCAACCCGAAGCTCGCCATGAACATAGTCAATACCGGTAATGACATTATCGGAACAGGTAACGCAAAGATGTAATGACTCAGAGTCAGGTAGTTTGATTATAATATTCATGGGCAAAAAAAATGGGACACCTGATTCCAAGTGTCCCATTTTTTTGGCATAAATTCAAAATAATTTAGCCCAGTTTTTCTTTAATACGTGCAGCCTTACCACGACGGTCACGCAGATAGTAAAGCTTAGAACGACGGACATCACCACGACGTTTAACACTAATGCTATCAATCATAGTACTATAAGTCTGAAAAACACGTTCAACGCCTTCACCATAAGAGATTTTACGAACGGTAAATGCAGAATCCAGTCCACGGTTACGAACACCGATTACCACACCTTCAAAGGCCTGAATACGTTCACGATCACCTTCTTTAACTTTTACATTGACAACCACTGTATCACCAGGGCCGAACTTAGGCACTTCACGTCCCATTTGTTCTGCGTTTAAAGCATCAATTATATTACTCATTAGTTTGCTCCGATTACCTTTAGGCCCTGAACCCAGGCTTGTTAAAAAATAGTTTAAAACTTAAGCTAAATTAATTCTGTTCCTGAATGAATTCCTGCAACAATTGCTGCTCCTGTTCATTCAGTTGCCGACTATCCAATAAATCGGGTCGTCGTTGCCAGGTGCGTCCCAAAGACTGTTTAAGACGCCACTGTTCAATTTTTTTATGATCACCGCTCAACAACACATCAGGAACACGTTCACCTTCAAAATCTTCCGGTCGTGTGTAATGCGGGTGATCCAGCAGCCCCGAATAAAATGAATCATTCAAAGCCGAATCATTATGCCCCAAAGCTCCGGGTATTAGCCTGATTAAGGCATCAATTAATACCATCGCCGGTAATTCACCGCCACTGAGGACATAGTCACCAATTGAACACTCATAATCAACATAATGTTCAATCAATCGTTCATCGACACCTTCATAGCGTCCTGCCAGTAAAATCAGCTGTTCATTTGCACTCAACTCTTTAACAACGTTCTGCGTCAAAGGTTGTCCCTGAGGTGACAAATAAACCACTTTCGCCGGCCGGCTCTGTGCTACAGAGTCGTTTTTAATTGAAAGTATGGCATCTTTTAGAGGCTGCACTTTCATCAGCATGCCAGGCCCACCACCATAAGGCCTGTCATCAACTGTTTTATGTCTGTCCCGGGTAAAATCTCTGGGATTACTTATCCCGATATCGATTAAACCGTTTCGTATTGCCCTGCCTGTTATTCCCACATTGATGGCTTCAAACATCTCGGGAAACAAACTGATCACATCAATGCGTTTTAACATATAGTTTGCAGAGCATTAATCTCTAAGTTTCAAGTTGCTTAAGCGCTTATCAGCCCTTCTGCTCCTCGCTTTCATTCCAGTCACTTTGCCAGTCCACAGTTATGATACCAGCATCCAGATCCACTTTTTTCACATAGTTTCCCTGGATAAAAGGAATTAAAATTTCAGCAGCAACTTTTTGACCGCTGTCATGCTGAACGGGTTTTATCACCAATACATCATTCGCGGCGGTTTCCAGCAAACGCTCAACCTGACCGAGTTCTACACCGTCCAGGTTAACCACCGTTAACTGAATTAAATCAGACCAGTAATACTCGTCTTTAGCCGTTGCTTTAAAGTCAGAGCGATAAACCGCCAGCTCAGCACCGATTAAGCCTGCTGCAATGTCGCGATCATCATAGCCAACAAAATGGGCTACTACACCTTTGCCATGAACTTTGCCATTATCCAGCCTGATATCCTGCCATTGTTCACCTTTTTTACTACGTTTTATTTTCAACGCAGAATAATGAACAATATTCTCTCTTGGCTCGGTGTATGAGTAGATCTTCACCCACCCCTTGACACCATAGTAACCTGTTATTTTAGCCAGGATATGCAGTTGTTCAGATTCTTTAGACATTAGCGGGTAATTATCTAAAAATCAGGCCAGAGCAAATGCAATCTGCTCCTTTATGACTTAGGCAGCCTTTTTGAACTCTTTAATCAGGGTAGATACACGCTGAGATGTTTGCGCGCCTTTACCAATCCAGTGTTCAACACGATCAGCTTTCATTTCAAGACGAACTTCCTGTCCGCGAGCCATAGGATTAAAAAATCCGATCTTCTCAATAAAACGACCATCACGAGCGGAACGGCTATCTGTTACAACAATCTGATAAAATGGGCTTTTCTTAGCGCCACCACGAGCAAGACGTATAGTAACCATTAGTCTAAATTCCTCAATATAATCAATAACTTCCAGAAAACTCACTAAATCTGGACAGGCAATCCCTGGAAATTTGATTTAAGCACCCGAAGAAATAAAGAATACTAAGGTACTTAAGAGCCTGCTCAGAAAAGACGGGCATTTTACTCTAAATCGGCGTTCAGATAAAGCAATTTCTGGATTTTTTTCATATAAATACGGGTTAATTACTTTGTGTAAAATTTAAATTTCTGCAGAGGTGCCGGTAAAATTGCTTTTTGTCTTTACCCTTTTTTAAAAGAGGCTTGTGGAGGGTTTTAAGATTTTTTTAACCTGTTGATATATTTGATTTTATTACCCCCCACCATCCCTCTTTGAAAATGGAGGAGGTTATAGGCGGATATTTTGCAATTTCTAAAGTACTAAAAGGGCATTTTTCCCATTCCGCCGCCCATTCCTGGCGGCATACGTCCTTTAAGGCTGCGCATCATATTTTTCATGCCGCCTTTGGAGAATTTTTTCATCATTTTCTGCATTTGCTTAAATTGCTTGAGTAAGCGATTTAAATCCTGAATTTGGGTGCCCGAACCTGCCACGATACGTTTTTTTCTGGAGCCTTTAATTAATTCCGGTTTTTGGCGTTCTCCCGGGGTCATGGAGTTGATCATGGCTTCAATTTTGACCAGTTCCTTATCGTTGACCTGCTCTTTTACCTGACTTGGTACTTCACTGACTCCGGGTAATTTGTCCATTAAACTGGTCAGACCACCCATTTTTTTCATTTGTAGGATCTGATCGCGAAAATCTTCCAGGTCAAAGTTTTTGCCTTTTTTGATCTTATTGGCCAGTCGTGCCGCCTTTTTATGATCAACTTTCTGTTGAGCATCTTCAACCAGGCTGAGAATATCTCCCATTCCCAGAATTCGGGAAGCAAGGCGATCGGGATGAAACGCTTCCAGGGCATCTACTTTTTCGCCAACACCCATAAATTTGATTGGCTTACCAGTGATTTGGCGAATGGACAATGCCGCACCACCTCGGGCATCACCGTCAGTTTTGGTAAGAATGACACCGGTCAGTTCCAGGGCATCATTAAATGCCTTGGCTGTATTGGCAGCATCCTGACCGGTCATACTATCGACAACAAACAAGGTTTCTATCGGGTTAATGGCTTGGTGCAGACGTTTGATTTCAGCCATCATCTCATTGTCTATATGCAAACGACCGGCGGTGTCTACAATGACCACATCAAGATGTTTTTTACGCGCATGAGCAATGGCATTGCGACCAATATCGACGGGATCCTGTGAGGTATCACTAGGATAAAATTCAACATCCACTTCTTTGGCCAGAGTGGCCAATTGCTCAATCGCAGCCGGACGATAGACGTCGGCACTGGTGACCAGTATGGATTTCTTGTCCTGTTTCAGCAGGCGCGATAACTTGGCGACGCTGGTAGTCTTACCGGAACCCTGCAAACCGGCCATCAGGATCACAGCGGGGGGTTGCGTGCTTAAGTTCAGGGAGTCATTGGTTTCCCCCATCATGGTGACCAGCTCATCATTCACCACTTTAATGAATGCCTGTCCCGGGGTAATGCTTTCAATGACCTCTTTACCAACCGCACGTGCTTTTACGTGGGCAATAAAATCCTTGACCACAGGTAATGCGACATCCGCCTCTAACAGGGCCATGCGAACTTCACGCAGGGTATCTTTGATATTCTCTTCTGATAACCGACCCTGACCGCGCAGATTTTTGACCGTTTTGGCCAGACGTTCCGTTAATCCATCGAACATAGCTATTGATACACCTTAACTTAAGTAATATATGAAACAGTCAGCCATTATAGTAATAATGGCTGTTTAATACTAGATTTTAACGGTCAATAATCTGCAACCGATTAAAAATGTAAAAGCCCCGGAATTCATCAATAGGAGTTGCCAACAGGATTAAAGCATCCTATTATATAGTTCTCAAAAACAGTTGGATTTTTATGTTTATTACAGGGTTATTCACAGGCATTTTATATATGGCTTCCGGAGCCTGGCTAATCTCAAATTTATTCAATGCTAAAATTATTCCGGACACCCCCAATAAAAGCATTCTGGCCATTGGTTTCCTGGCCCTGCTCCTTCATGTCGTGATTTTATTTTCCGATACCATTACGCCTCATGGCTTAAATCCGTCCTTTGTGAATAGTTTCTCTCTGGTTTCCTGGCTGGTGGTCCTGCTTTATCTAGTTGCCGAATTACGCCGACCAGTCGAAACCCTGGGCGTTTTAATTTTTCCCACAGCAGCCATAGCTATCTTTGTACAATTATTCTGGCCCTCTGAAGTCAGCGCCAGCAATCGTAGTTTTGAACTGGAAATTCATATTTTTTTATCACTGCTGTCTTATGGTTTACTGGCCATCGCAGCCGGTCAATCCATCTTGTTATTAGTTCAAACTCACTACCTGAAAAACAAACATCCCGGCGGCTTTATTCGATCTTTGCCAGCATTGCAAAGTATGGAAACCTTGCTTTTTCAAATGATTACTATTGGTTTTATCCTGTTAACACTGGCACTGTTAAGTGGCTTTATTTTTCTGGAAAATATTTTTGCCCAGCACCTGGTACACAAAACAGTCCTGTCCATCGTTGCCTGGATATTATTTGCTATTCTTCTCTGGGGTCGTTGGCATTTTGGCTGGCGAGGCAAAAAAGCCATTCACTTCACTCTTGGCGGTTTTATATTTTTGATGCTTTCCTATTTTGGTAGCAAGATGGTTTTGGAAATTATTCTCCAAAAAGTCTAAATTTCTAATAGCTGATTCAAAAAACAGGTCACCACTACATTGAACGACATTCCCATCAGCTTTCTATTTGGCATTTTAGCTTTATTAATAATCCTGTCCGGTTTTTTTTCCGGCTCTGAAACCGCATTGGTGAGCCTGAACCGATATCGTTTGAAACATCTGGTCAATTCAGGTCATAAAGGTGCTCTGCTTGCCAGTTCATTACTGGAACGTCCTGATCGCCTGTTCGGACTCATTCTTATCTTTAATAACTTTGTTAATATCCTGGCCTCCGCCATTGCCACCATTATCGGTTTAAAACTATTTGGTGAAGCTGGAATCGCGATTGCAACCGGAATTCTGACCTTTGTCATTCTTATTTTTTCCGAAGTCAGCCCCAAGACCTATGCGGCTCAGAATCCTGAGCGATTTGGCTTTCCAGCGTCTTATGTTTTGAAGTTTCTAATGTGGCTGTTTTACCCTCTGGTTTATTTTATCAACACCATAACCAATGGCTTGCTCGCTCTATTTGGTATCCATAAACCCGGTGACAATGATACCCTGAGTGCTGAAGAACTTCGTACGATTGTGAATGAGACGGGTTCAATGATCCCTGCGAAACACCAGAAGATGTTACTTAATATCCTGGATCTTGAGGCGGTTAGGGTTGAAGATATTATGGTTTCCCGAAACGAAATCTTTGGCCTTGATCTGGAGGATGACTGGGAAGTTATTCTGGATCAAATCAGCAATAGTCTGCATACCCGGATACCAGTCTATGAAGGTGATATAAACCACACCATCGGGATGATACATTTACGCAAAGCCCTCTCCGTCATCTCCAGACCCGATGCCGGAAAAGAGGATTTGAAAAAGCTAATTGCCAAATGCTACTTTATCCCGGAAGCAACACCATTAAATAAGCAATTGCTTAACTTTCAGCATAACAAGCGCCGCTCAGCCCTGGTCGTCGATGAATATGGAGATATTCAGGGCTTAGTGACCCTGGAAGATATACTGGAAGAAATTGTCGGTGAATTTACTACTGATCCGTCAGACACATTAATGAAAGAAGTCCATCCGCAGGACGATGGCACCGTCCTGGTGGATGGCAGTGCCAATATCAGGGAGCTGAATCGCATGCTGGGCTGGCATTTATCAACAGAAGGCGCGAAAACCATCAATGGTCTGCTATTAGAATTTCTGGAATCCATTCCCGAACCTGGAACCAGTGTGTTGATTGATGATTACCCCATTGAAATCATACAATTAACTGGAAACAGCGTTAAAACGGCTAAAATATCTCCCCGCATAAACCAGGAAGACATCAGTGACAGCGAGGAATTAAATCATGATTAAATCCTGCTTGTGGACACCGCTTATCGGTCGTTCGACAATGTCTGTCAATTTAAGAGCATATTACTCTGAGAGTGTGAACCAGAACATGAAAAATCCTGTTTTTTGAACTATAGTTATTTTGAAAAATAAGGTAGTATGCTACAGCCTCGCCACTTGGCTAACCGATTTACATAAGGATTTAGAACTTTGTCACAAGTGAGCCTTTCATTTAAAGATCGCATTTTAAGCATTCATCAATTAAATCAGCAAGAAGATTTTATCATCGGTAATGCCCCGGATTGCAATATTCAAATTGATAGCCTGGCCGTCAGTCCCTGGCATGCGAAGATTGTCTATGCCGATCATAACTATGTTATTGAAGAGTTGGATAATGAATCCAATATTCTTGTCAATAATAAAAAGGTGGATAATTGTTCAGAGCTGTCTGACGGCGATAAGATTATTGTCGGCAAGCATACTCTGCTTTTCACCTTTGATGAACGCAATGAAAACCGTCCTATAAAAGAGCCATTATCTGCACCAGAAATCGATCATGGCACTGGCTGGATACAGTATCTCAACGGCAAGAATATGGGAAAAACCATGCAAATCAAGAAAAACATGGCCAATATTGCGGATGCCAAAGAAGAAAATATCGCCCTGATTTCCAACCGTAGCGATGGTTTTTACATTTCATATCTCAAAGGCAAACAGCACCCGATAGTGAATAACGCCAGTATTGGTGAAAACACTACCCGGCTGGAACATAACAGTCGAATTACTATCGGTTCTCAAGAACTCCTTTTCTATATTGAGTAAAGCACTAATTAAGAACCAGACCTTACTAACAGCAAGGCCTTAGCATTATTCCAGCGCCGCCAGAGCCTGTGACAGATTTTTAACAGCAATGACTTCCATACCCTCCATATCGCTTTTGGGGCGATTGGAATAAGGCACGATTGCCTTTTTAAAACCATGCTTGGCGGCTTCATACAAACGTTCCTGACCACTGGGTACCGGCCTGATCTCACCCGATAAACCCACTTCACCAAACACCACCAGTTCTGGGGATAATATTCGGTTTCTGAAACTGGAAACTATGGCTAGCAATAATGCCAGATCCGCGCTGGTTTCATTCACTTTCACGCCACCTACCACATTGGCAAAGACATCCTGATCACCAATTTGCAGGCCTCCGTGGCGATGCAAAACCGCCAGCAACATGGCCATTCGATTTTGATCCAATCCCACGGCAACCCGTCTTGGGTGACTGAGTTGGGTTTCATCCACCAACGCCTGGATCTCCACCAATAACGGTCGGGTTCCTTCCCAAATCACCATAACCACACTGCCGGCACTCACTTCTTCATTACGGGAAAGGAATATGGCGGAAGGGTTTTTCACTTCCAGCAAGCCTTTATCGGTCATGGCAAACACACCCAGCTCATTAACCGCCCCGAAACGATTTTTCTGTCCACGCAGTGTTCTGAAACGACTGTCATTATTTCCTTCCAACATGATAGAACAATCAATCATGTGCTCCAGAACTTTGGGTCCCGCCAATGTACCGTCTTTGGTCACATGGCCAATTAAGAACACCGCAATATTACTTTGTTTGGCAAAACGAGTCAGATAAGCGGCACTTTCCCTTACCTGGGACACACCACCCGGTGCAGACTGAATATCTTCCACGTGAACCACCTGAATAGAATCGACCACCAGAAGTTTAGGTTTGAGTTTCTGGGCCGTCTGACAAATAGCTTCGACGCTGGTTTCAGATAAAAGTTGCAGTTTTTTATCCGGCAAGCCCAGCCGCTTTGCTCTCAAAGCAACCTGTTGCAGCGATTCTTCACCAGTGACATACAGTGCCGGCATACGTTCGGCCATTCGACACAGAATCTGGAGTAATAAGGTACTTTTTCCTGCTCCCGGATGACCACCAATCAGAATGGCTGAACCCGGTACAATCCCGCCACCCAGAACCCGATCAAGCTCCTGTGAACCACTATTAATGCGAGGGATTTTTTCCAGATTGATCTGATCCAGAGTCTGTACTGTGGATAAATGACCGCTATAACCTGCAAAATTTTTACTCTTGTTATGTCTGGATTCATTCTGGATAATTGTTTCAACCAGACAATTCCAGTTGCCACATTCACTGCACTGCCCCTGCCATTTACTATGTTGAGCACCACATTCGTTGCACACAAAAGCTGAAGTATTCTTTGCCATTAAGTCACACACTATTTCTAAAAAAATTGGATTGCGAAATCAATCCAGATAAATTGAGCCCATACTTTAACGAATAATTTCGCTCTAAGAAACTAAAAACTTATGAGTTTTATCGATTGCCCGCTTTTCATTACGTTTGTTCCAGGACTGACCAAAAAGCTTACGCATACTTCCCTCAATGGTGCGAATAGCTATCAGATTTCGCATCATTTTTAAAATATTGCCCGGGTCTCTGGGGAAGGCTCTCAAAGCCATCGACAAACCCGTTTCTTCATAAACGATATAGTGCCAATACCCGGGTGGAATGTAGAGAGCATCGCCATGATTCAATTCCGTAACCTCACCCCGAAGATATTCCAGTGCAGGATATTTCTCATAGTCCGGGTTATCAAAATCCACATCAAACAAACTACTGAATGAAAACGGCACATGGTACATATACCGGGTTTGATCCGGTGAAACCAGCAAAACACGTTTTTTTCCGCCAAAATGACATAAAAAAATATCGGCCATATCGATATCAAAATGCATTTGTACCTTTGCCCCTTTACCACCGGCAAATAATACTGGCAATTTCTTAAAAAAATGCAGGCCAATATCAGGATAAGTAAAATCTTCCGTGAGTTCTGGTGCTTCAGTCAGGATATTGTAAAAAAACAGTCTTAAATCGTTTTCACCCTGCTCCAGCATTTCAAAATAATTTTTCAGGGGCATTTTAATGGCAGGTGCATGTTGATGCTTTCTTTCTGTTGCCGGCTTACTATCATAAAGAGACACAACATTTTCGCCCAACAGCTCTTTGATATAGTCCACATTCCACTTTTTACGAGCAGGCCAGTCACGGGTAAGCTGTTCCATCACAACCGGTTTGTTAGCCCGTTTATAGTGCTTAATAAAATCTTGTTTATTCAGGTTTTCTACCCGATTTATAGTTGCTGTTTTTATCATTTATCTATCTAACTGTCGCGCTCAAAAAACTGATTTAACCGAAGAAAACCATCAATTGTCAATCAATACACAACAAATCACAGCATTTATCCATATAATTTGCATAATCGAAATATAGGGGAATTCCCCAAGCTATATAAGAATATTAGTAATACATGTTTTGTTTATATTGAAAATAATTTATCATTGTTCCCATGCAATACTCTATTTCAATAATATCAAAGTTAGAGATTGCTGCAAAAACACATTTTTAAGTGCTTAAGAAGGTAATAAAATTTAAAAAATCGATACCGTTAAGCCCTTATAACGACACTATTACAGCACAAAGGAGAGTAAGATGGAGCTTTTTTCAGACCCGTGGATGAAAAAATACATGACCGAATGGAATAATGAAACTTTATTATCTGATGAATTAGAAAAAATCGGTTTTAATTCCACAATAGCGTATGGCTTTGATGGCGAAGAACACCCTCGCGGTATCATTTCTATTATCAATGGTAAAGCAGCGTCAGCAGGTGCCTATAATGGTGAAGAAGCCCATTGGGACCTACGCGCCAGGCCGGATAGCTGGGAAAGCTGGATGGCAAAAGAAATGGGGATGATGGGCCTGGGTGCTGCTTATACCACCCGAAAATTAAAATTTGCCAGTGGTGATTATAAGGCGATGATCAAAAATCCTCGCATGGCCGGGCCATTCATCAAAAGCTTTTCTGTTATGGGTCGCGTCAAACAAAGTCTCCATAAATAAATATTTTTATCATGAAATTTTATTTATGGAATAACCATGACATCTGGGTTCAGGGCTGTCCAATCCGAACAACACTGCCTTTAAGCCCCGCCCAGATATCGCCATCAGGTGATTCAGCCAAAGCATAGACATCATTACCCGCCAAGCCGTTCTGACGGTTGAAATTCTGCCAGTTTTTACCATCATATCGTGAAACACCATGATTGGTACCAAACCAGAATGTTCCGGTCTTATCCTGAATTGCACTATAAACTATATTCCCAGCCAGCCCATCTTTGACAGTGAAATTGTGCCACTTGCCATTAACGAAATGACTTACTCCGCCACCCCAGGTGCCAGTCCAGATGGTATTATCCTGAGCCACAATCAGAGCAAAAACATAATTGGGGTTATAGGTTTCCTGGCCTGCAGACAAAATACCCAGGTCATGGCGTGAACGAGTACCCAATCCGGTATTTCGGCTGAAAGGTAAAGCCTTGTTGTTTTTAGCACCCAGGCCTTGTTCATGAGTCCAATGTTTCCAGTTTTCACCATCAAACATAGACACCCCGCCTTCAGTACCAAACCAGACCCTGCCCTGCTTATCAATATCAAGTCCATATACCCATTCATTGATCAACTCTTTGACATAAGTCTTCATCTGCTCAGTTTTTCTATCCATTTGATTGGCACCTGCCCAGGTGCCAATCCATAATGAACCATCAGGGTGATTAGCAAATGAATAGATCCAATAATCAGCCAGACCATGCATTGGGAAAAAGGTCTTCCATTGTCCATCTTTATATCGACTCATACCGCCGGCATTGGTACCAAACCATTTATAACCATCCGGATCGATACCAATGGCAAAAACATATTCATTGGCCAGGCCATGTTCACGGGTGAAGGTATTTTGCACTTGTCTGGTTTTCAGATCAATTTCATGTACCCCCAACGAAGTTCCGACCCACAAGGTGTTGGCCTTTGGCTCAGATGCCAGTGAACGAACATAAACAGATTGACCAATATTGAAGGTTTCAAGAATTTTATAAACAGGTTCTGCCCTGGCTATGGTAACGCACATCAAGGATAAGATAATTGTTACCGCAATATAACGTAGCTTCATGGTTAGTACTCTTTTCATCAATGAAGAGTCCTCAAGTAACTAACCACATCAAGTACGTCCTTTTCAGAAAGGATTCCCCGAAATGAAGGGCATGCCATCCTGCCCGCGAGGATTCGAGTTTTTAATTGCACATTACTCATTCTTAAACCTTCGCCTCTGGAAAAATTCGGCGTGCCCGGCATTTGACCTCCACGACCATCGCTACCATGACAGCGTAGACATTGATCATTGTAGAAAGCCCGACCTTGTCCAACATTACCTGCATTGACTGTAGTCGCAACAGACAATATAAACAGGATCATTGTTATGCGACTTATATAAATAAAATTTATCATTGAATTTCTCGCTTTTATAAATGAGTATTATGGCTACTTAAGAATGAAACACATCGAAACTACCTGGAATTCCGTGAAATCAGTTCCAGTTTCAGACGCCAGTGCTCAGCCTGAGCTGAATCGGGCTTTTCACCTAAACCACCTTTTTTATAGATTGTCATTAATTTTTTACTTGCCGTATAGTCACCATTTTCTGCCGCTTTTTTGTACCATTGGATGGCTTCAACATAGTTGACACTCAAACCCATCCCACCATTTTCATTAGCCTGTGCCAGAACGATCATTGAGGAAACATCACCCAAATCAGCCGATTTTTTAAACCATTTAAGGGCCAGTCCATTATTTCTTGAAAATGATAAACCACCATTTTTATAGGCGTAGGCGAAGACTTTCATAGCGCCGACCGAACCAAGCCCTATGGCTTTTTCATATAATTGAACCGCTTTTGGAATATCCTGTTTTACCCCTTCGCCAGAGGCATACATCCTTGCCAGACTGAGTATGCCATCAATATGATTCTGGGCCGCAGACTTTTTATACCACTTAACCGCTTCCTCATCTTCATCCGATTTATCAAGCATATAGCCATAGTAATTTTGCGCACCAGGATGACCCTGTTCAGCAACATCCTTTAATAGACCCAGTGATTCTATAAAGCGTCCCTGTCTTTCTGTTAGCAAGGCCTTTTGATAAGCATCTTCCAGAGATTGCTCCGTTTGTGCCAATAAATTCCCCTGCCAGGCAATCTGCAAAAGAACGCCGATAGCAATTAAAATATATTGACGATTTATTCGATAAAAAAAAGTACTGAATTGATTAAGCATCATTAGCTCCTTCCAGCTTCCTATATAGACTTGATAACCCCAAACCTAACGCTTTTGCAGCCTGACGTCGATCACCATTAGCATCTTCAATAGCCTTATTAATCACATCAACTTCAAAGCGCTTGATCTGGTCTCTTAAGAGTTGGCCACTGTGAATAACCGGAGTAGTATCCTGGTTTCTGATTTGCGGTGGTAAATCTTCAAGATGAATGACATCATCTTCGGTCAGAATCAGCGAACGGGCAATAATGTTTTCCAGTTCCCGGACATTACCAGGGTACTCATAATTTTTTAATACAGCCTGAACATCGGCATCCAGTTTTATTTCATCTGAAATGCCTAATTTACTGGATTCTGTTTTCAGGAAAAAATCTATCAGAATTGGAATATCTTCTACCCTTTTTCTCAACGGAGGAATTTCAATATTGAAAATATTCAGGCGGAAAAAGAGATCTTCCCTGAAAGTACCGTCCCTGACCATTTCATGCAGGTCACGGTTGGTCGCAGCGATAATTCGTACATTAATATTTACACTCTGTTCACTCCCCAGAGGGCGAACTTTATGATCTTCCAGAACATGAAGTAGTTTAACCTGAAGGTTCAGTGGTAACTCACCCACTTCATCAAGAAAAATGGTACCTTGATCCGCTTCCAGAAAAAGGCCTTTTTTGATTTTCTGGGCTCCAGTAAACGCTCCTTTGGTATGACCGAAAAACTCGCTTTCCAGTAAATTTTCCGGGATTGCCCCACAGTTAACCGGAATAAAAGGTGCTTTCACTCGAAGACTATTGTGATGAATAGCTCTGGCTGTTACGCCTTTACCCGTACCACTTTCCCCGGTAATCAATACGGTACTGTCTGTAATTGCAACCTTGGTAATCAGTTTATCAATCTGCTTCATGGCGGGTGAAACCATCAGACACTGGTTCTCTCCGGTTTGCATAACCAGATTCCGCAACACTTTATTTTCAGATTTAAGCCCGATGAAATCAGAAAGCTGTGATAAGCGATTAACGACATCTTCATTTCTTACCGGCTTAATCATATAGTCATAGGCACCGGTTCTCATCGCTTCAATAGCAGTATTGACCGACGCAAACGCAGTCATCATCAGAAACATGGTTTCTATGCCATTTTCCCTGGCTTTAGCAACCACTTCTATACCCGTCATATCCGGCATTCGGATATCACAAATTGCCACATCAAATTCTTCACTGCTTAATAACGCCAGGGCAGCTTCGCCGCAATCTGCAGTTTTCACCTGATGACCAGCCTTTTTAACCGTATTTGCCAATATTTGCCGTAAAGCCAATTCATCATCAACGACTAAAACGTTTAATTCGCGCATAATAATTCTTCTCTAAACTCTGTATCAATTGGCAACAAAATTCTTATGATTGTACCGACCCCTTCAACCGAATCCACCTCAATCATACCGTTATGGTCTGAAATAATTGCCTCACACAGAGGCAACCCAAGTCCCGTCCCCTTACCTTTGTGCTTGGTAGTATAAAATTGTTTAAAAATATTTTTCATTACATCATCATTCATACCACATGCATTATCTTTAAACGATAGCATAATAAAGTCATCAGATGCATACTCACTTTTTATGGTAATGATATGCTCACGTTCTTTTACACTTTCATAAGCATCTGCCGCATTGACCATAAGATTAATAATCACCTGAATTAATTGATCGCCAATACCATAAACCAGTGGCAATTGTGGATCCAGTTCAAGTTTGATGGTCATATGTCCCCAACGCTGGTCATATTTAAGCAGGTTATGTGTACTTCTCACTAAGCCATTTAGATCCAGTAAATCTTTTTCGTTGGTTGCAGGTTTAAGAAAAGTGGAAATTTCATAACTAATGCCCTTTAATCGTGATACATGTTCCAGCGCCAACTTGACATTATCAGCTGCGGTGGAATTTAGTAACGGCTTGCCATTATCCTGTTGGGTATCTGAGAGTTCCTCCAACAGCCCCTGTATGGCGGCCATAGGATTTGAAACCTCATGTAATATCCCGCCTACCAGGACACCGACTTCTGCCATTTTTTCCCGGTGACGATACATCAAATGCAGCGTTTCCAGTTCTTTAGCCGTTGCGTTAATTTCACTTAAATCATGAATAAGCAGGATAAACAATTGTGTCCCTATCAGGTTTGAACTTCTGGATACTTCACTTATTGTGATTTCAACAGGGAAAGCATCACCATTTTTGGTTCTGGCCTCAGTCTCTTTTCTGAGAATTCTACCGCAGCCATTATCAGTTTCTTTGCAATGGACAATTCCATCTTTGATACTTAACCGCGGTATAAAATGAGAAATATCCCTGTGGATGGAATCATTGACCGAATAGCCAAACATTTCAAAAAATATGGCATTGACCTGATTTACCTGTCCATCCTGATTCACCGAGACAAGACCATCAGTTATATTGTCGGTGACCATTTCAAGATATAGGCGATTATCATCTAATTGCTTGTCCAAAGATTTTTTTTGCCATTGTAGAAGACTGAAAAAATAGGCAATTAATAATTGTATCAAGAGTAACACAGGTAATAAATAACCTAATTTTTTATAAAAATAGATATCACCAAAGGTTAATTTTTGAACAGGTACAAACGAGACAATTTTCCAGCTAAGCTCATTATTATAAACGAAACGATGAGCCTGTTTTTCTCCTTGTGCAGTGGTACTGGACCAACCGGGTTCATAGGTTAGAAAATTATACAGGCCCCTATTATTATAAAACGCCCCGGAATCTTGTAAGCCAATTTTTTGCCAGTCAGCCGGGTAGTGCCTGGCAAATGAAAAGCTGCCGGTGGATGGATCAATATTATTTTGTTTCATCGGCTCAGGCACACTATTATAGGTAGTGCCCAAAGTCGTTAGAATAAAAACATAGCCTCCTTGTGGCGAAACTTGAGTGTTAAAAAACTCCTGGTTTGAATGATAATGGAAAAAACTACGGGCATCGATATTGATAAAGATATAACCATCTTGATTACCTTTATCATCTATAAGTGCAATGGCCATTCTTACAACTGGCCTGAAAGGTATTTCAATTTCACCATGTTCCTGATTCAATTCCATTCTGGAAATATAAATTTCACCTTTTCTCAAAGATTGAACATGCTGAAAATAATCGCGTTTTGATTTATCCTGGAGTTGTTCTGTTGGCACAACATTGGCCTTATTATTCGGGCAATTTACCCGGACCTTTTCCATGCCATCATTACCAATAAGCCGGAATTGCAGGTAATCACTAAACGAGCGGCAATACATCTGCATTTCATGTTCGAATTCACCTGGCAGATCAAATTGATTTCCAGAGTAAGTCATCTCCATATAATGAGCATTAAAAACATCCAGGATGTTAAGCGTCATATCAATTTTTCGTTCAATTGTTGCTTTATGCGAATTTAAATGATGCTGCTCCACCTGGTTAAACTTAATATTTTTCATGGTAACATCAAAATGATAATAGGCCATCAAAGCCATTACCGTGAACACAAGCAATAATACAAAATACAGACTCGTTCGTTTTACAATAAAGATTGTCCGGTCTTGTGATATTGTTCTCGACTTCATAAATTTACTCTTGATAAGAAGGCAACAAAATTCTTATCTCAGTGCCCTGGTTTTCAGCGGATTTGATGCAAATATCACCGCTATGGTTGTCTATTATAGCTCGACATAAGGATAAGCCCAATCCAGCACCATGCTGTATTGCCTTGGTGGTAAACATGGGATCAAATGCTTTTTCCAGCACTGCAGGACTCATACCACAGCCATTATCACGAATTAAAATCAGCAGTTGGTGTTCGACACGATCAAATGAAGTACTAATCTGAATCTTTTTTTCATGTTGTCTTTCTGATTGTAAAGCATCATAAGCATTGGACAGAATGTTCAAAAAAACCTGTCTCAATTGCTCGTGAACACCATTGACAGCCGGTAAACCATTGGCCAAAGCCAGGTTGATATCAATACTGAACCAACGCTCATCATAATGGATCATTCCACAGACATCAGAAATCAAGCTATTGATTTCAATCAGTCCAAAATCATTGTCGGGCGGAGTAGCAAGCCTGCTCATATCCTGAACAATACTGATCATACGCTGTGAATATTCACTGACCTGACCCAGATACGCATCTATATCGGCATCGGTTCGTTGAGAATTATCTTGCAACATATCCGTCATCGCCGTTATTGCACTCACCGGATTGCCAATTTCATGAATCAGTCCCGCAGCAAAATGTGCCAGCGCACAATTTTTCTGATGGTCAAAATATTTGCGCCGTTCAATCTCCAAAGCTTTTTCACTGCTGGCCAGACGTTGGGACATTTCATTAATACCGCTGTTTAATTGTCCAAGTTCATCCTGACGTCCCAGAGAAACCGGTTTACCCCATTCACCCTGAATAATCTTTTTGACTCGGTCCTGCAATAAGAAGATGTCCTTTGCCATATGAGTAAAAAACCAGATAACCAGCACTCCAAATGTCGCTACGCCAACCAGCCCCATAACCAGCGAAGCTAGCGCCACTGAGTTACTTAGCTCATGGTAATGGTCAAACAGCTGCTGCCTTTTGGCCTTGTTTCTCGTTAACAACAAGCCCAGGCGTTTCTGGCTATTATCAAGAATATTTAATAATAATTTTTCATTTTCACTGGAGTATACATTAACCAGGCTCGCTAACAGTTGCACGATCTGTTTGTAATATTGCGCCTGCTCCGGAAATGATTGTAATAATGAGGAATACTGTTCTTCCAGCCTGATAAAGTCCTCATGTAATGGACTATTGCGATCAATTGCTCTACCGTTTCGACTTTCCAGCAATAAGTGGATATAAGTATTATTAAGCGCCAGATTGGCATCATTTAATATTGATTCAGTTTTCTGGGTGGTCCGATATTCAGTAAACTGTGATAACAGAATATTTTTTTCATGCATCAGATAGTAGGCAACCAAAGCTGCATATATGCTAAGAAAAGAAATAAAAAACAAGCCTTTTTTTTGCAATGAAAAATAACCGGCTTTTCGAATAGTCATTTTCTTTTCTGCATGATCTTTTTTCCCGTCTTTAAGATGATTAAAAATCTTTAAAACATAATTATTGAACATATTCTTACTTTGACTGGTCAGACTTAACATAATTGACCACTCGTTTTAAGTAAGCAACAATACTGATTATCTGTTCTTCAGACATAACATTTTTCCATGCCGGCATAGAACTACCAGGAACACCTCGTTGAATCATTGTCACCAACTGCTCCTGACTGAGATTATTAATGAAGTCCTGGGTCAAATCTCTTGGCGCCTTGTCCAGAAAGCTGCCAATCCAGTTTTTCCCTGTCGCGTCCGTTGCGTGGCAAAATGCACAGTTTTTCTGGAATAATGACTCACCTTTCTGCTCAACAGGATTTAAATTCTTAATCGGGTTTTTAATGTCATGTTTGGCGAAAACACTGGCACTGCTTATGGCGTCAAT